>Ga0082207_1000156_pt1 | contig 38959 bp, 30 predicted proteins | sample LakMenEpi10Aug09_FD_71540 | JGI IMG/M metagenome (GOLD analysis project Ga0082207, IMG submission 71540) | reverse complement strand
AGCGTTAGTCGGTGTTCCGGTAAATGCTCCGGTTGTGGTGTTGAAAGTTAACCAACTGGGTAATACTGTACCATCTGCTAAGGTGGCGGTATAGGTTAAGGTATCCCCTGCATCAACATCGCTGAAGTTATTAACAATATTGAGATTAAAACTGCTATCTTCGTTAACGGTTTGAGCCGTAATAGGAGTCGCAGTTGGAGCGTCGTTAACGGCAGTAACATCAATAGTAATCGTATTAGCTGCCACACTGTCAATAGTGCCGTCATTAACGGTGAACTTGAAGTTGGCATAACCGCTACCATTGGCATTAGCAACCGAGGTAAATTTTAGGTTGGGAATATCAACAGTATTGATAACTTGGTTGAGACTAACATTACTATTGCTGAGTTGTAATGTCCCGGCTGTGGGCAGTTGGGTGATTTTTATCGAAGCTAGGGTGTTTCCGGTGTCTACATCACTAAAACCGAAGTCCGCAGCCACAAAGGTGTAGCTACTCTCTTCATTAAAGGTTACGGTTTTGTCAGTCGCAGTTGGAGCATCGTTAACGGGCGTGACCGTGATGGAGGCGGTGGCAGTGTTGACGCTAAACGCCGTTGTCCCACCGTTAATACTGGTGTCGGCTGTACCTCCGACTGTACCTGTGGACTTATCCCAAGCGCGGAAGCTGAGGGCGTTGGTAATAGTGCCGTTATAGTTGGCATTGGGTTGGAGGCGAACTTTGTTACCCGCATCTAATAATAGGGCGTTACTGTTGCTAACAGCCGGGAAGTTTGTCCAGGTTGTGCCGTTGTCGGTGGAATATTGCCAAGTGCCGTTATTGTCGGCGGCAGTGATAGCGATAGCTTCGGTGATGGTGGTGGTGTCTACATCGGATATGGGGAAAAGATTGTTATAGATTTTGCTGATGGGGCCAGAACTACCGTAGCCCGTGAGCAGGATATCGGTGTTGCCTTCCTTGTCGAAGTCGGCGGTGGTGACGGAACTACTGTCAACACCAGTGAGGGAGACGTTAGTGTTTTCGCTAAAACCGCCACTGCCGTTGTTGCTATAGATTTTGCTGATGCGTTTATTAGAACTATCTAAGCCCGTGAGCAGGATATCGGTGTCCCCATCTTTGTCGAAGTCGGCGGTGGTGACGGAACTATAGTAAACACCCGTGAGGGAGACGTTGGTGTTTTCGGTAAAGTTAAAACTGGAAGTCATTTTCTTAATTTCCTTTAATTGGGTAGTCGGTTTATCCCTAATAGGTATCAAGATGTTTCTGATGGTTGGGGGTTAACGGTTTCCCATTTGTCGAAATGCCTCTTCTAAGTGGCTGACAAACCCTGATACGTTAAATAACGGCGCATCTCGTGCCTTTAACCGTTGACGCAACTGTTGCAACTCCTGGGGATGGCTGGCCCAGTCAATCGCTTTTTGTTGGTACTCCTGCACACTGTTAGCAATCATTTCTGGGAGTCCGCCACTGGCACAAATACTCGCCCCCATGCGGGAAGCGTTGGTCAAACCGGGTTTTGTCAGTACAGGTACACCCGCCCACAACGCTGCTACAGTGGTAGAACCCCCGCTATATATCCACGTATCTAAGGCTAAATCTGCCAGTTGTAAGCGGGCGAGATATTCGGGGTGGGGAATTTTGGGGGCAAAAATTAGTCTTTCGGGTGCAACTCCAGAAGCAGCAGCTTTTTTGTGTAAATTATTGATAACTTCCTCTGTTATCGGTTCAGATAACCACAAGACACTGCCTTCAACTTGCTGCAAAATTCCCATCCAAACGGCAAATAAATCGGGGGTAATTTTAAAATGTCGGTTGAAGCAACAGAAGACAAAACTATCTTCTGGCAACCCGAATTCTGCGCGAGTTAAGGGTTGGGAAGAAATCTCCATTTCAGAAGCGATAAACTGATCAGGTAAATAGAGAATTTCTTCACTATAATATTGAGCTAATTCTGGAGGAACAATCCATTGGTCGGTAAGTAAATATTGAATAAAATTGGCTCCCATTGTATTGGGATATCCCAGAAAACTGGCTTGAATAGGAGCCGGTTGATAGGCAAAGATTTGCGGTTTACCGTAACCGGTATACCCGGCTAAATCGATTAAAATATCAATGCCATCAGCGTTAATTTGCACAGCAGCATCGACGGCAGGAAGTTGGGAAATATCTCGAAATTGATCACAGCCATTTTTAATCATTTCTGTGACTTCATCGTTGACATTTAATAGGTTATAGCCAAAGATTTCAAACTCGTCTCGGTTATGGTTTTCAAAAATTTGATAAATTAAACGACCAACGGCGTGACTATAGAAATCGGGGGAAACATAACCCACCCGCAGTTTATCGGTTTTTTGGGAATAGATGAATTGCGGTTTTTTCTCAGCTATTGATTTCTCAATTCCTATGGCGTGTTTTTGGGCAACAGCTAAGGATAATTCGGGAGGAATTGGAAGGGCGTTTAACTGAAAGGGTGCGAGGGTGACACCGCCGTTTTCTTCCTGAATATATTGGGTCGTAGAATCAATTAATTGTTCTATGAAACTATCATAGTTTTCCCAGTCGCAGAGATTGAGTTTCACAAAACCAATATGGGATAATAAATATTGAGCATTGGGGTTGAGTTTTTGCACTCGTTCATAGGCGAGTTTCGCTAGGATAAATTGACTCTGAAATTCCCAAATTTGCCCTAATTCAAAATAGGCATCAGCATAGTCCCGTTGGTGTTTGGCTGCGGTTTGGAATAGCTGAATGGCTTCGTCTAATTTGGCTTGTTGTTTATACAATAAACCTAAATTATACAAAGCCGGGACAAGTTCAGGGTTTAATTCCAAGGCGCGTTTTAATAATTCCTCGGCTTGATTTAACTGACCTTCAATTAGATAAATTGACCCCAGGTTAGTTAATGTTAACGTTGAATTTGGGTTAATGTTTAGAGCGTTTTGATAACAGGTAATAGCTTGATCTAAATAATTTTGATTTTGGAATAAAGTTCCTAAATTATTATGGGCAGGAATATAGGTTGGGTCGGCTGTTATAGCGTTTTGAAAACAAGCGATCGCTTCTTGAATTTTTCCTTGTTTTTTAAAATCTTGCCCTCGTTCAAATTCAGCTTTTGCTGCTTTTAATCGTGGGTTTTCTAACGTCCTTAAGTGTTGTTCTAAGATGTCATCTAATTCTGAAATTGTTGTCTCATCTTCTCGAAAAATCTGCCCGACATATTCAGTCTTTTGACGAGAAATTGGAAAGGGTTTTCCTTCGGAAAATTCATCATGAACTAAACTTTGATATTGAGCTAAAGGATAAATGACATCATTCAAAAACCGTTGATCAATGCCTTTCGTTAAAGATTCAGCGTGAGTTTTAACATAATTATTGATAGCAGTTTTGATCTCTAAATTCCCTTTAAATCCCCACATTCCTCCCATAATTTTGCTTCGATGCCAAGGATGATCTCGCATAATATGAAACGGAAAAGGACTGGCTAACCATTCATCAACGGCGGCTTTTTCCCGTTGATTAAGCCGCGAGTCCGTATCCCGAATAATCGTAATTTCGACATCAGGATCATTCAGGGCTAGAAACCGCCAAAATGATCCGGTACAATTTTGAGAGGGGGTTTGCATCGGGATGATTTCTACATGATTCCAAGCTGATAAACGTTCTAACGTTTCTTTGGGAACGGTTTCATCCACATAAAACCGACAAATCCAACCCGGATAAATTTTAAGTGCTAATTCCGCATTTTTAATCGCACCAATATTGTAGATAGGATCATGGCCCCAAAGACTAAAAGAGATGACTTTTTTCTGGGTTTTTGTGGGGCTACCAATAGTTACTAATTTAGCAATATTTCCACTTTTAAACCCTAAAGCCATCGGACATTGAACTTGGGGAAAAATAGCGACATCATAAAGTTCTGTGGCTTCAGTATCCATATCTAGCCACTCGACAATATCTCCGGTTTTTAAGTCAATAATTAAGATGCCACAACGGGCTTCGGCTTGTTTTTGTTGCAGCTTTTCTCCCAGTAATAAACCGGAAAAATGATAATCTCTGGGTTTAGATAAACCCACAACCGCAAAATCTCCGACAAAGGCTAACCCCCGTCCATACCCCGGACAAAATGTAACGGGGACAAATTCCCCGTTTTCGATGTATCCAAAATCTCCTGTTCCTGAGTTGAGTAACCACAATTTCCCTTGATACCATCGGGGAGAGTGGGGCATGGATAAACCCCTAGCGATGATATCGTGGGTTTGAATATCAATCACCACTCCCCCATCACTGCGTCGATGTCGCCAACCGGATGCTACATCCGAATGACTAACCGCCGTTACATAGCGGGGAATACCGTTAAGGGCGGCTAACCCGTTAAGGTGACAGCGATCTTCCGGGGCGAGTTTGCTGATAAAATTCGGTTTCCAGATGGGGGTAAAGCTGTGTTGAGGATGGAGCGTTGCTAAACAGCTATATTCGGTGTTGGCAAAAATAATATTTCCCTGGGGGTCAGCTATCAGATCATGTACGTCTAAATCTCCGGTGGTGTAGGCAACACGAGGAACATAAAGACGATCATATTTCTCTTTTAAAATCTCCCCATTTTCCAGAACATTTTCAAACCGCCAAATTTGATAGCGGGTAGCAAGGTAAAAGCGTTCTGATGTCACATAAAGTCCCATCGGTCGCTCAAATTCCCAAACGGGGGTGGAAATTTGGCCGTTCGGTTGGACTCCAATCAAACAAAGGCGGTTTGTTTGGTAGGTAGTCAGGGCGACGCTGACTTGGTGTTGGTGCAGCCATTCCAGAAAGTGTCGTGAGTAAGGAACAGTTAGGGTTTTGGGAGCGCTCATAGGTTATTGCTTATTGATGTAGATAGAGGTTGCACAAAAACCAAATAAGTCTTATCTTAAAACAAGATTTTTTTAAAAGTACAGCGGCAATGTTGGATTCTCTCAAGGTAAGACTATACCCAAATAAGGTATTTGTGGCAGTTAAGGTTTGGTTTTGTTCGGGTGTTCCTGTAATATTAACTGTTCCTGTAGGAGCATCATTAACATTAGTAACAACAGAAGTTGGACTACTATTAACGATTTCTTGTGTTCCTAGTCCATCGGTATAACTAACTTTTACCTGCACTTTTTCCCCACTTGTGCTTGAGATAAGGTGAAAGTATCATTAGTTTCTCCACTAATATCAGTCCAGGTGACTCCATTATCGGATGACTCTTGCCATTGATAATTTAATGTTCCTAAACCATCAATATCGGCTAAGGTATTGGTTGCAGTTAAGGTTTGATTTTGTGTCGCTGTACCCGTAATATTAACTATTCCTGTCGGTAAGTCATTAACATTAGTAACACGGGACTTACGCAAGCACGCTATATATAGCGTACTTGCGTAAGTCCTGTAAATTTTATATTGCTGGCGCAGATACTTGAACAATTGGCAGCGTTCGCTGGCTTACTGCACACTATATATAGTGTGCCTGCGTAAGTCCTGAATTTATTATAAAATATCAATATAGCAGTTTTTAATCATGGTAGCTCCCACAAACAGAAAGCAAGATAAGTTCCAATCTTATTACACGAATTGTGATCATATTACTTCCTATATGGTAGGACTTCTCGAATGTGATGATAATATGTCTGTGCTTGAACCTTGTGCGGGTGAGGGTGTGTTTATTGACGAGTTATCAAAACAGGAATTAACTCCAGAAATTACTGCCTATGAGTTAAATATTGATGCTGTAAATCAGTTGAATATTAAATATAATAATTTAAAAAATATTGAGATTATACATCAAGATTTTATCCTGGCAAACACTAATAAAAAATTCGATAGAGTGATTGCCAATCCCCCTTATGGAGCATATCAATCACCGGAAAAAAGAAAACAATTAAAAAAAGCATATCCCCATATATATGCTAAGGAAACCTACGGTTTATTTTTAATTCAAACGCTGGAATTATTGAAACAGGACGGACGCCTGGTTTTTATTATTCCCGATACCTATTTATCACTCCATCATCATCAAGGTTTGCGAAAAGAAATTATTAGTAATTATAAAATAGAATCAATCACGCTTTTTCCTTCTGATTTTTTCCCGGGTGTCAACTTTGGCTATGCGGGTTTAAGTATAATATCTATTGTTAAGGAAAAACCAAATATTGACTATAATTTTCCTGTTTATAAAGGTCTGCATTCACCGTCAGAGTTGACAGAATTATTAACCAAAACCAAGAAAAATTATGAAGTTTGTAGACTTTCCTACCATCAGCTTATTAACAATCCATCCCAGGCTTTTTTTCTGTCTTCAAAAGACTGGATTTCTCAAATTCTGAGTTCCGATAATCTAACAATAGGTGATATTTGTTTTGTGGTAACGGGTTTTTATTCGGGTAATGATGGTAAGTATTTAAGGCGATCGCCCTCTGTTACTAGGGGGACTAAAAAGTATGCTATTGTAGAGAATAATAAGATATGTAGGGATAATCTTTCTATTAATCCGCCCCTGAATGGCATCAAAAATGATTGTTATTGGGTTCCTATTGTCAAGGGTGGTAATCAAAGATTCTACAAACAATCAGAATGGTTTATGGACTGGGGAGAAAAAGCAGTTCATGATTATAAAGTTACTAATAAGCAAAAAGCTAGATTTCAGAATTCTCAATTTTATTTCCGTCAAGGAATTGCTGTACCGATGATATCCTCCTCCTCAATTACGGGATCATTGCTTGATGGTAGATTATTTGATCAGTCTATTGTGGGAATATTTCCCCGCCAAGATTACCAGGATTTAATTTACTATTTACTGGGTTTTTTTAATAGTAAAGCTTGTAATGATCTGATTAGAACTATCAATATAAGCACCAATAATTCCGCTAATTATATCAAGAAAATACCCTTGATTATACCACAAAAACAGTTATTAGAAACTATATTAAAAGAAGTGGGGCGGCTGGTTATATTATCTAAGTCTAATATTATTAATGATCAAGATTTGCAAAAATTGAATGAATACTTTTATGATGTATATGGTGCTAAAATATCATGAGAAGACAAGACCAAATCATACTTTAAGCGGTTAAAAATGTTCTCCTGATAATATTTAAACTCTTAAGAATCAGACAATGAAAAGTGGTATGCTCTAAAAGGTCAAGATTTGAAACTACCGTCCATGCCTGAGTTAACAAAAGATGGTTATTATGCTGAGTTCGGATCTCGCATTACTCAAGAGAGCGAACGCCTCTTCGTTGATGAATTCCTGTGGACTCTGCTTGGCACAAAAATAGGCTACATCATCCCTCAACGCACTTTCATTGACAGCACGGGCAAAAACAGGCGGATTGATTTTTCTTATGTTGAGGGTAGTAGCAAGCTGGCAATTGAAGTCAACGGCGAGACTTACCATGCAGAAGGTATTGTCCCTAACGAGGTGTTTGACGACAACTTATTTCGCCAAAATGAAATATTACAAGATGGTTAGAAGTTAATTCGATTTTCTTATAGTATGCTCCAGTCTCTTCAGTGGCGACCAGTAGTAATGCAGTCTTTAAGAAACTTCTTTTCTAATTATGCTCCTAATCTTCTTGGAGAAGAGTTAGTTGAGCCTAACCCTCTTCAAATAAATGCACTCAAAGCATTAGAATTCTACAGATCAAAAGGTTGGAAGAAAGGCGTTGTGATCTTACCTACAGGTACAGGTAAAACTATATTATCGGCTTTAGATGCTAGAATATTTCGAGGAAAAGTGCTTTTTATTGTTCATAGATTAGATATCCTAAAACAGAGTATCTCTGCATATAAAAAGGTCTGGAATCAGGCAACAATTGGGATACTCACTGGAGAGTCAAGAGAGAACGAGTTAAATTGTGATATTTTATTTGCATCTAAAGATACTCTTCGTCAAACTACCGAGTTAACCAAGTATAGACATGATGAGTTTGACTATATTGTTATTGATGAAGTTTATCATGGTCAAACACCTTCTTACAGAGAAATTTTTTCCTATTTCAAACCAAGATTTATGCTTGGAATGACTGCTACACCAGATCGAAGTTCAAAAAGCTATTTAACACCCTCACAACTTGAAGAAATTGAACAGTGGCTAATTCCCTTAGAAAGACGAAACATCTCCGAGTTAGAAAGGCATCTAATCGAAGAGAAAGATTGGTTGATAACTTGTTGTTTATTTGCACCTTATGGCCCGAAAGAAAATCCAGTAGAAGCGATCTGGTTACAAGTGAAAAATTTTATTAGACGGTTTTATTATCGGTGTCGAAACTTCTCAATAGCTAAAAAGTTATTCCAGCTTTTCTTTAAGTTTAATTTGTTCAATCCTCCCAACTTAGAAAAATATGATGCTTTTGTACAAATGATTTAGACTTGCTATATCAGGGCTTCTAACATAATTCTTGGAGATGTCTATTCAATAACCACATAGTTAAATAATAGAATTAACCCCAATAAATCCAAAATCATTTATCTGGTTAAATAAATACCTATATAATTCTACCAAATCATCCCCAAATTTAACACAAAACCTTTTAAAATATCTTCCCCTGAAACCGTAGCAGGAGAATCTAAAACCTCAACCTCTTTTCCTGGTCTATAAATCTCTACTTGACGAGATTTACGATTAATTAATATACCCAAACGCACACCATTATCTATATATTCCCCCATTTTTTCCTGTGTAGTCTTCAAACTATCACTAGGAGAAAGTAACTCAATTACAAAATCAGGACAAATAGGGGGAAACTTTTGTTTTTCTTCATCAGTTAAAGCATCCCATCTTTCTAACTTGATCCAAGAAGCATCAGGAGAGCGATCTGCACCATTCGGCAATTTAAAACAAGTCGAAGAATCAAAAGCAATGCCAGTACCATCAACATCAGTCCAATTCATTACCTGTTGAGTGATTCTCGCATTTTTGTTTCCCGTTTCTCCTCCCGTTGGTGGCATAATTATTAACTCTCCATTGGCATTTCTTTCAAATCTCAATTCCCGGTTGTTTTGACATAGCTGAAAAAATTGCTCATCAGTCATTTCTATTAATGATTTCAAATTGACAGTTAAAGCATTCATTGTCCTATCCTCATTGAATGTTCAGGGATAAATTTTAACTATCTCATATCCTATTACATATTATTAGTTACCAATTAATAGCTTTATTTTGTCATAATTTTGGAGTTTTTGGTGTCAAACCTAATTCTTCATCAACGCAGCTTGGGTCAAAAGGGACTCAGCAAAGGCGATCGCTTCTTGGGCCGATTCTCCACTGGCCAATTGAGCCAACTCTTCCCGACGTTGGGGGGAGGTTAACTGACTGACACGAACGACGGTGCGGGTTTCTGGGGCCTGGGAATTGGGTTCTAAGTCGGTTTGGATAGTTTCTTTGATTACCCGAAAATGATGATCTCCCATGGCCGCAACTAGGGGCTGGTGGGTGACACAGAGGACTTGATGGCGTTGACTTAGTTGGTGGAGTTTTTGAGCAATGGCGGTGGCCACTCGTCCCGATACCCCGACGTCAATTTCATCAAATACCAAAGTTCCCGACCCAGCAATTTGAGAAAAACAGGCTTTCAAAGCTAAGAGAAACCGACTCATTTCTCCCCCCGATGCGATCGCCCCCAAGGGTTGCAGGGGTTCTCCGGGGTTGGGACTAAAGCAAAATTGAATCTGATCCGCCCCCATAGCTGTCGGGGAAATCGGATGAATTTCGGCTTGAAATTTAACATTATTCATCGCTAAAGGTTTGAGTTCTTTGAGGAGATGGGTTTCTAATTCATGGCCGGCTTTTTGACGCAGGTTAGTTAGATATTGACAGGTTTCTTTTAGGGCTTGAACTGCCTGTTGATAGGTCTGTTCTAAGGATTCAATTGATTGATCTTCATCTTCTAAATCCTTTAATTCTTCTTGAATGCGATGATAATATTCGATCACTTCCTCTAAAGTTTGTCCATATTTGCGGCAAATTTGTTTTAAGTCTCGAATGCGATCTTCTACTTCTTCTAAGCGTTGAGGATCGGATTCTAATTGTTCACCATAACTGCCAATTTGTCTTCCGGCTTCGGTAATTTGAGCCACCGCTTCACTGACTATTTCTAAAATAGGTTGAAGTTGGGGATCATATTCGACTAAATCACTGAGTTTGTTTTCCGCTTGGCTTAATAAATCCGCCGCCGCTAACCCGGTTTCACTTTGATATAGGGCTTGATAAATTTGATAACTTTGTTGTTGAAGTTCAACAATATGATTCAACCTTTGATGTTCAATTTGTAATTGTTCTAATTCGTCGGCTGTGGTTAAAGTAGCTGTATCTAATTCTCGAATTTGATAGGTTAATAAATCTAATCTCTGTAGGCGTTGCTGTTCAAATTGACGGCGTTTTTCTAGGGCATGGCTACAGGTTTGAGCTTGGGTATAGGTCGATGCTACGGCTTTTCTGGCTTTGATTAAGGGTTGACCGCCATAGAGATCTAACCATTCCTGTTGTAGTTCAGGTTGACCGAGTTGTAAGGTTTGTCCTTGGGCGGTAATTTCAATTAAGCGATCGCGCAGTTGTTCAATTAATTTTCGATTAACTAATACCCCATTAACCCGGGATCGACTGCGAAGTTTGTCTCCGGTAATTACTACTTCCCGACTACAAACAATTAAACTGCCATCGACTAAATCAATTTCTTGTTCTGTTAACCAATTAAACCATTTTTTTTCGATCTCAAATGTTCCTTCTAATAATGATCTTGTAGCTCCTGTTCTAATGGAACGACGGTCTACTTTTCCCCCTAAAATTGCATCAACAGCATCTAAAATAATTGACTTTCCGGCTCCGGTTTCTCCGGTAAATACATTTAAACCGCTACCTAAATCTAAATCTAAATGATCAATTAAAGCAAAGTTTTCTATTCTTAGGGAAAGTAACATATTAATCAGTTATCAGTGATCAGTTATCAGTTTTAGAAGTAATTTTTATATTCATTACTTCAATCTTGAGCCACCCGTCCGTACAAGTTATTAGTAAATCATTGATCTAGCTTGCTGGAGCTAAAGTTAAAATAATCCGAGTTATAATTTGTTGATTTTCTCCTGATTCTATTAGGAATTTTCCTGCCATTTTTTCTAACATTTGTTGACAAATTAAAAGCTGTTGACCTGGGGGAGAAGATAGGGGAGAGGGAGCAAGTAAATCGGGAGAATGACCGATTTTTAACTCCAGAATTAGTTGCGGGTTAATTATACCATAATCTGTAATCATTAGTTGTAATTGATGATCATTTAAAGGTTGAGTGATCATCTCAATGACGCCACCTGGTTCAGCGCGGTGACAGGTGGTTAATAATATTTCATAAAAAACCAGTTCTAATTTAATATGATCGCCAATAACATTAAAATTTTCCTGTTGTTTAATCACTAATTGGATTTGTTTATTTCTAATAATAGCATTGATTCGTTCCCCCACCCTTCGCAATAAATTAGTAATTGGAATAATATCATTTTGATGATGAAGTCGCCATTGTTCCTGTTTAATTAAAGAACTGGTAGAAGCTAAAGCGCTTCCCATTTGACGGAGTAATTGTTGATAGCGTAAATGGGAAAGTTGGTTTTTTTGTGGATCGGTTGATTGAAATGGAGATTGATTTAATTCGTTTAATTGTTTCAGTCCTCCGCCCACGGTTCGATACAATTCTTCTAAGCGCCGTTGTTTATACCAATTCATCCATTGTAATTCTTCGTGTTGAGTTGTTAATACCTCTTGAATTCTGAGATAGCGCCGTGACCAAGAAAACTGCATGATCAAGGAATTAAGCAGAGTTAAAGATATGCCAGATTCTGTTTGAATTTGCTCAGGATCAGCAACAATCAAAATACCCGTAGGATCGTGTTCAGAAGCGGTATGCAGGATAGTGACTAAAATTTTATCGACGGTGCTTGTAAACCATTGGCGAGTATAAGCAGATAGCTCCTGTACCGGCCACAAAAACATTGTTTTTGTTGATAAAGCGTGTTGAATTAAAGGATCTTTAGCGATAGAAATTAACCGCTCTGAGTCAATATAAAATTTAGATTGACGAGCAATACAATGGGCAACTTTTGCTTTTTTGGCTCCTTCTAGCCAGGTTAATAATAGAACTAAAGGACTTTTTGATAATTGGGCTATTTTTTCTGTAAATTGTTGTTCTAGGTCTTGTAATTGCTCAGTTTTTTCTAAGATTGACCAGCCCTGCTCTAAGGCTTGATTAAATTCTTCTTGAGATTTAATTCGTTGATTTAACTTCCATTGACGGAGAATCACACTTAATTGTTGACCCACAATTTTAACTAATTTTTGTTCGGTTCGATCCCAAGTTCTGGGAGCATCATGACCGATTAATAACCACTCTTGAGGTGTATTGTCTTGTTGATTTTTTTCCGAAGTCAAACAAGAGTTAATCGGGCAAAGAATGAGCGATCGCACTCCGGCATCCTTGAGTTGATTGCGCCAAGGTTTTAATTTTTCATCTTCATCATAATTTTCAATTAGCAAAATTTCGTTCTGATTTTTTAAAGATTGCCAATCTTGGGAACTCAGAGAATCTAAAGGCGAAAAAATTGCGTTTCTATTTAAAGGATAATATTGATAAATAATCTCAAATTTTGCTGTTTTAAGATGACGTTTAATTAATAAAAATCGTCCCGCATTTAATCGCTGACACAATAGATTAGCGGTAGTCTTTAAAGAAAGTTGCCAATCTTGATCATCAACAATAGTACGGGTAACTTTAGCAGTTAAGGATTGATCTAATTCCGCTTGTCGAATTTTAACTTCCATTTCCGCTAAGGGAGCAGTTAGGGAAATTAATTGTCCCACACCCCGCAAAAATTGTTTTTCATTTTCCTGCCAAATCCTCGGATTTTGACCTTCAACGGCAATAAATCCTAACATTTCTTGATTAAAAAGAATCGGAACTGCTAATAGGGAACGGGCGCGAATTTTCTCCATTAATCGTTCCGTTGTATCCGCTCTTAAGGAACTATAAGACTCTCCAATAGACACTAAATGATCGGAAGTTAACGCTTGATAAAATTCCCCTAAATCCTGTACTGTTACCCCCGAAGCCGATTGTTTCATTAAACTGACACTGGGAAGTTTTTGTTGATTACTCGCCCGCCGCCAAAAATAACGGCCTTCTCGATAATACCAATACACATTTGTCCGAGTCGGTTCAATAAATTCATGGGTTGTTTCTACCGCTACTTCCAAACATCGATCTAAAGTATTCAGGGTTCTAAATTGAGTTAAAAGTTTCAAAAAAGGTTGGTCAGGTCTTTTGGTTTGTTGATACATCCAAGTGGTTTCAATTTGAAATAAAGAAGTCGCTAAGGTTCCTAAAACCATCGAAATTAGTTCTTTTTCCGTTGAACTCGGAGAAATTCCCCACTCGGTTGATCCTAATAAAACCACACCAAAACAGCGATCTTTATAGCGCATGGGGAATAAAATTGACCCCTGAATATTAAAGGCTTGGGCAGCTTTTTGCCATTCTCCAGCGCGAGTTTCTGACCGCAGATCGGGGACAACTAAAGGTCGCATTTGAATTACTAACTGTTCGAGTAAATCTCCAGGAGATAAGACAAATCTTTGTTTGATTAACCAATTATCTTCCGTTGGGGTAACTCCTCCTTTGCCAATTAAACGATGATCTAAACGATCATATAAACTAATCCAAATTAAACTATAATTAAACTCGGTTTTTAAATAGTTTAAAATCGTTTCGATTAAAACATCAACATTGTCTTCATCTTGTAGGGTCTGGAGAACACGCCCCAATGTCATGATGGGTTGCTCTAATGCGGTCGATTCTTCAAATTGACCCATAATAAACTCCCGAATTGTATATTTTAATTAACATTAAAAACTAAAATTTTAATTAAGATCCTAAACCTGTGCAGTTTTCTGGTATAGGGGAAGAAAAATACTCTACCCGTTGATCTGGCTGATGCTTCTATCTTACCCTTAATATTTCACCATTTTGCTCAAAAAATAGACTAAATTTAAAACTGGGAATTAAGACCTAAGCATAGGAGACTATTTTGGATATTTACCGCAGCGCCGTTAAACCCCTTTTATTTTATGGACTCAAAATTGATCCAGAATGGGCCCATCATCGCGCTTTAGAAGTCTTGAGTTGGATTGACCAAAATCAGTCTAATTCACCCCTAAATTGGCTAGAATCTCAACTTAAACCATCATTCTGTTTACAGGATATCCGTTTACAGCAACAATTGTGGGGTTTAAATTTTGCTAATCCCGTGGGTTTAGCCGCCGGGTTTGATAAGGATGGAGTTGCTGCTGGAATTTGGCAAAGTTTGGGTTTTGGATTTACGGAATTAGGGACAGTTACCCTCCATCCGCAACCAGGAAATCCCCAACCTAGATTATTTAGATTAGTTGAGGATGAAGCCATTTTAAATCGCATGGGATTTAATAATCAAGGGGCGGAAATATTGGCGCAACGGTTAGAGGAAAAACATCAACAAAAATTTATGATTCCAGTCGGAATTAATTTAGGAAAATCTAAAATTACTCCTTTAGAAGAAGCCGCCGAAGATTATTTAGGGAGTTTTAAACTGTTAAAAGACTATGGGGATTATTTTGTGGTTAATGTTTCTTCTCCTAATACCCCCGGATTGCGATCGCTCCAAGATGCGGAACAATTAAGTAAAATTATAGCGGTTTTAAATACTGAAAATACAGATAATAAACCAATTTTAATTAAAATAGCACCGGATTTAGAATGGGATGCGATCGCCGATGTTGTTAATTTATCCCAAACCCATAAATTAGCCGGAATTATTGCTACTAATACTACCATAAAACGCGACGGATTAAAAACCCAATGGCTACCCCAAACCGGAAGTTATATTACCCAAGAAGCGGGAGGAATTAGTGGTGCACCCCTAAAAGAAAGATCAACAGAAGTAATTCGTTGGATTCATCAAAATACCCAAGGACAGTTACCTATTATTGGGGTTGGGGGAATTTTTACCGCCGATGATGCTTGGGAAAAAATTACAGCAGGAGCTTGTTTAATTCAAGTCTATACGGGTTGGATTTATGAAGGGCCAGGAATGGTAAAAAGCATATTAGCAGGACTGTTAAAAAAATTAGATCAATATGGGTTAAATTCAATTTCTGAGGCCGTTGGTTTCAAACCTTAACTAAAGGCAAGATTGCCTATTCTTTATTTCCTCCCGCAATTCCTGCTCAAATGCCTTAATATCCTCTTGAGAAACTAACGGATCATCCGCCCCATGTAAGACTAAAACTTTGCTTTTAATTCGTTTACCATCCTGGGGATTAGGACTATCTAAACCACCATGAAAACTCACCACCCCATCAATATCTGCACCACTTCTTGCTAATTCTAAAACCGTTGTTCCTCCGAAACAATATCCAATCGCGGCTAACTTTTCAGAATCAGTTTGAGGTTGTTTACGAAGTTCTGTTAAAGCGGCATTTACCCGTTCCCTTAATAGCGCCCGGTTACTGCGGTAAAGGGTCGCTTGAGTTTTAGCTTCCTCTGCGGTTTGGGGTCTAATTCCTTTGCCATAAATATCCGCAGAAAAAGCGACATAACCCAGACGGGCTATTAGGGTTAATAATCTTGCTTATTCTATTATCTTTCGTTCTGCTAATCTTAATTTAGCTGAACGAGAACGGTGATTATTATTCAGTTCATCGGGTTGGGGTTGAATCGGTTTTTTAGTTAATACCTGTAAAATAGGAGACTCTTTGAACCGATGTTTAACGATTCTATCTTCTAAACTATGAAAACTAATTACCCCAATTCTACCCCCAGGTTTTAACCAATATTGCGCTTGATCTATAAATTTTTCTAAACAAGTTAACTCTTGATTCACTGCAATTCTTAATGCTTGAAATACACGGGTAGCCGGATGAATTCGTCCGTGACGATAACTCGCCGGAACACAACCACCAATCGCATAGGCTAAATCCGTTGTAGTTTGAAATGGTCGTTTTTCTACAATTCGTTTAGCAATTCGTCTTGATAATCTTTCTTCCCCATAATGATGAAAAATATCCGCTAATTGCTTCTCATCCCAATGGTTAATAATCTCCGCCGCCGTTAAAGATTGTTGTTGATTCATTCGCATATCTAAAGGGGCAGTATGGCGAAAACTAAACCCTCTTTCTGGCTGATCAAACTGATAGGAACTCACCCCTAAATCCGCTATAATTCCATCAAATTGTTTAGATTTGGGGTTATATTGAGTAAAATTCCCTTGCCAAAACTGCACTCTTTCCAAGAAAGAAGGATCTGCTTGTTCAAATTTAACCCGGGCGGCAGCGATCGCTTCTTGATCCTGATCAATTGCTGTTAACTGGATATTCTCCCCCGCCTGCAACAATAACAAACTATGTCCGCCACCGCCAACGGTTGCATCCAGATATTCTCCCCCCGCACAAATTTCTAACCCCGCAATTAATTCCCGACTCAATACGGGAATATGGACAAAGCCTGTCCTGAGCTCTGTCGAAGGGGAGGTTTGAGTATTTTCTTCCACTGTTTCGATTTCAGACAATCCAACTGTTCCTATAGAATGGTGATCAACAAATATGTTAATTTGAATTAATCTTACCTCTAATATCGAGATCAATGTCAGCTAAGGATAAATTTCATGATGCAGTAAAACGAGGTTTACAGAAACAGGGGTGGATAATTACCCATGATCCTTTAAGAGTTGAGTTTGGCGAGGAGGATGAAATCAGAATAGACTTGGGTGCAGAACGTTTAATTGCGGCTGAAAAAGGAGAGGAAAAAATTGCTGTTGAAGTCAAGAGCTTTTTAAGTGACTCAGCACTCTTTGATTTTCATACAGCATTGGGGCAATTTCTGAATTATCGCCTAGTTTTAGAAATGAGTGAACCCAACCGCATCCTATACTTAGCAGTTCCAATTTCAGCTTATGAATCTTTTTTTAGGCGAGATTTACCTAAAGCGTCTATACAAAAATATCAAGTTAAATTAATAGTCTATAATCCTGTTAACGAGGTGATTATTCTATGGAACGTTTAGAATATTATCGAGAATGTATTCAAAAATTACTGATGGAATATAGTCAGGGAAAAACAATTGATGGAGAAATTGACATAGAAATCATTTTCGATACTCAACGCGATCGCTATTTATTGGTTAATTTAGGATGGAATGAACATCGACGCATTTATAACTGTATTTTACATTTAGAAATTAAGAATGGTCAAATTTGGATTCAACGAAATCAAACAGACATAAAAATAGCAGAGAAATTAGTTGAAATGGGAATTCCTAAGCAGGATATTATATTGGGATTACAGCCTGTTTATGTTCGAGAGGATACGGGTTTTGGAGTTGCTTAGAATCCTATTCTGGATTTTAACTATCATCATGTTTGCTTAAACAATAAGTATAATTCCTATTCTTAAATTCTAATTTAGCACTATATTTCTTTTTGAAATCTTTCTTAAAATTTTGAATTTTAGTTGTTATGAGAGGACACTGACTTGATACAATAATACAAACCTTTTCTTGTTTAGCTGGGTCATCAGAAAGTTTTTTCATGGTTGCTTCTAGTTGCTCAATGGCGTGCAAAATTTTAGATCCTTTAAGCTCAATATAGATTTCTATAACTTTTTTGATATCCTGTTGATCAGGAATAACCAAATAATCACAACGCTGACCTTCTTTAATTGCACATCCATCAACCTGAACTACACAAACCCTAAATTGATTCGGATTTTCAATAACGAATTTACTCTTGTTTTCTACAAGAGGTATTAGTTTATTAGATGAAGTTTTTTCGCACTCTGGAAAACGCTTTTTCATATCGCACTTAAATCAGGTCGAGAAGTTGATCGAATTCAATAGCCAATTCTTCAGAAACAGAGTCAATAATATTAGTATCAATTAATCCCGTTTCTTCAGAAATAATGGATTTACAGAAACCATCCATTAAAGAGTAAACCGCTACATCTTTTGTTAATAAAGTTTTATAGCGAGGAACAATTTTTTCTAATTTTTCAATCACTTGATCATTAGCATCCTGATAAATTAAACCCGCTTGTAGTAAATTGTTAGTTGCGGTTAAAATATAAGGGCTATGGGTGGTAATAAAAAATTGAAGACCATCAGGCTTAGAGTTAAAAACAGTAGCTATTAACTCAACAATATGTTTTTGGGCTGTAGGAAAAATATGGGCTTCTGGTTCTTCAATATATATAGTTTGACCTCTCCCAATAGTTTGTAAAAATGGCACTGTAGATAATATAACTACTAATGGTAGTGTTTCTTGTTGACCTGATGAGCAAATAGAAATACTAATTTTTCTACCATCTAAAGTTTTTAAAAAATCTTCTCCTTTTTCATCAAAATATTGACCACATAAAATTTTTTCAACTAAGGGTTTAATTTTCTGCTTCATGAGCTTTTCGTCTTCCATTTCCAATTCATTTCCCGAAGCAAATTCATTGATTTTAATATGTAATTCTTTGATAAATTCATAAAATAAGCCGAAATTTTCAATAAATGGATCTAATGAATTATTATTGGATAAAACAGAAAAAATATTTTTTTGTAGATGGGCAAAAAAAGAACGCACTGCGGGTATAAAATTTTGATAAAATGTAGATTCTTTACCTAACTTATTTTCAAAATAGTTCATTATTTGTGACCGAGTTTCATTATTAAATCCAGAAGGATCATAGGGTATATTTTCAATTTTTTCCTTTTGTCTCTTACGGAAAATTTTTCGTAAATCTGAAAGAGCCGATTTATATAAATCAGAGTAGTCAATGACAAGAGTACATTTAGAATTATTTCGAGATATTTGTATAAAATCATGGTTGATTTCATACCTCAGAACAAAATCATAATTTCCCCAAGATTTAGGGGGAAAATACTCTTTAAACTTATTGGAGTAAGATGAATCTAACTGACGTTTTGTTCTATCATTTTCAACAGCTTTAATTAGCTCAGAGACAAACTCTTTAAAATAAAATAATAATTTGGCACAGACACTCTTACCACTGGCTTGAGGGCCAATCATAATATTGATCTTCTTAACCTCTATTTCCAAGTGTTCAATTCCGGCAAAGTTGTCTACAATTAATTTCTCAACCATTGTGCATCCTTATTCTGATTAATAACTTCAACAATTTTAACGGGTGGTGTGTTCATAGACTGTTTTCAATAGATATAAATTAATAAAGTTGCGATCGCCAACAACCTAATCATATATCCTATAATTAGAACGAAAATCCCCAAAAAGCCATAAATCCGCGTTAGGGAACACCGATAAAAGTATGAGTAGAATTGAAACCCGCACAGAACCGATGGTCTTGAACATGGGGCCACACCATCCCTCCATGCACGGGGTCTTACGGTTAATTGTCACCCTGGATGGGGAAGATGTGGTGGACTGTGAACCCGTGATTGGGTATCTGCATCGCGGTATGGAAAAAATCGCCGAAAGTCGTAGCGTTGTCATGTATGTCCCCTATGTTAGCCGATGGGACTACGCCGCTGGAATGTTCAACGAAGCAGTAACCGTGAATGGCCCGGAACGATTGGCTGGAGTCACCGTCCCCAAACGGGCGCAATATATTCGGGTGATTATGCTCGAACTCAACCGCATTGCTAATCACCTATTATGGCTTGGCCCATTCCTGGCCGACGTCGGCGCCCAAACACCCTTTTTCTACATTTTCCGAGAACGGGAACTCATTTATGACCTCTGGGAAGCGGCTACCGGATACCGAATGGTGAATAATAACTATTTTCGGATTGGGGGAGTAGCAGCCGATTTACCCTATGGTTGGGTGCAGAAATGTCGAGATTTTTGCGATTATTTCGGGCCAAAAATTGACGAGTACGAACGCTTAATTAGCAATAACCCGATTTTCCGACGTCGGATTGAGGGTTTAGGGACTATTACCCGGGAACAGGCGATTAACTGGGGATTATCCGGGCCAATGTTACGCGCCTCTGGGGTGAAGTGGGATTTACGCAAAGTTGACCACTACGAATGTTACGACGAGTTGGACTGGGATGTGCAGTGGGACACGGGAGGAGACTGTTTAGCCCGCTATTTTGTGCGGATTCGGGAAATGCGAGAATCCCTCAAAATTCTGTATCAAGCCCTCGATGCTCTCCCCGGTGGCCCCTACGAAAATTTAGAAGCCCAACGGATGATGACCGGGCCGAAATCCGAATGGAATGCTTTTGATTATCAGTTTATTGGTAAGAAAATCGCCCCGACTTTCAAAATTCCTAAAGGGGAACATTATGTAAGAATTGAAAGTGGCAAAGGGGAACTCGGTATTTATATCATTGGGGATGATAGTGTCTTTCCCTGGCGGTTCAAAATTCGGGCGGCGGATTTCTGCAATTTACCGATTCTCTCGGAATTAGTTAGAGGGGAAAAAATCGCTGACTTGGTAGCCATTCTCGGTAGTATCGATATTATTATGGGTTCGGTTGACCGTTAGGAATAATTTGTTTCAAAGTTGGGTCAGAAAGAATAAAAAATTAGCGATCAACGAATGATTTTATCATCCGGCGATCGCTAATTTTTTTGAAAAAATCTAATCTTAATCAATCTAATAGAAAAGGGAAACTACTTCAGATATTTTCAGTCCCCGAACCACTGTTGGCTCCCGAATATACAATCCCGCGCTCCATATCTAAGGTCAGAATCACCCCATCTCGAATTAAGCGGGTGGCATTATTTACCCCAACAATCACAGGAACTCCCAACCGTAAAGCAATTACCGCCGCGTGACTGGTCAAACTATCGGCTTCGGTGACCACACCCCCCGCCTTTCGCATCACATCGACAAAATCGGCACTGGTTTGAACCGTAACCAAAATTTCCCCAGCATTAAAATCGGCCAACTCTCCGGCGCTACGGGCAACCCGCGCCCGTCCAGTCACACAGCCCTGACCCACGGCCGTTCCCTTCCCCAAAGCAGCCGTCACCACTTCTACCTTAATCAAATCCGTAGATCCGGCAACCCCCTGTAGAGTTCCCGCCGTGGTAACAACCAAATCCCCATCGGCCAGGAGATTTTTTTCCCTAGCCACATTCACAGCAGCTTGAAATGTTTGGTCAGCCGAAGGTAAATCTAAAACCAATAACGGTTTCACCCCCCAAACTAAACTCAACTGTCGGGCTACTTCCACGTGGGGGGTAATCGCTAAAATCGGGGTTTGGGGCCGGAACTTTGACACATTCCGAGCCGTAGACCCAGTTTTAGTTAAGGTCATAATCGCCGCCGCGTTCAACTGGTGAGAAATTTGTGCCACCGCCTGACTAATGGCATTAGGAATAGAACGTCCGGTATCTTCTACTTTAGAAACATTGCGGGTCGCCCCCTCCTGCTCAATCCGCACCGCAATCCGGGCCATGGTCGCCACCGCTTCCACCGGATAGTTACCCACGGCGGTTTCATTGGAGAGCATCACCGCATCGGTACCATCTAAAATCGCATTCGCCACATCGGAAATTTCCGCCCGGGTGGGTCGGGGATTATTCACCATGCTATCTAACATCTGAGTGGCGGTAATTACCGGAATTCCCATGCGGTTAGCGGTGATAATTAACCGTTTTTGTAAAATCGGCACATCCTCGGCGGGAAGTTCCACCCCTAAATCGCCTCTGGCCACCATCACCCCATTACACAAAGCCAGAATTTCTTCCATTTGTTCAATGGCTTCGTGTTTTTCAATTTTGGCAATCACGGGAACATCTTTCCCCGCACTCGCAATTAATTCTTTAATTTCTAAGACGTCCTGGGGATTTCTGACGAAACTTAAAGCTACCCAGTCCACTCCTTGATCTAAACCAAACATTAAGTCCTTGCGGTCTTTTTCGGTCATGGCTTTAATGGAGAGATAAACCCCAGGAAAATTCACCCCTTTACTATTAGAAAGAGTCCCGCCTACAACGACACGACAATATAAGCGTCCTTTTGATGGTTCGACTTTCTCTACGACCATTTCCACCTTGCCATCATCGAGGAGAATCACCGCCCCATTTGGGACTTCATCGGCTAAAGGTTTATAGGTAACAGAGGACATTTCTTGGGTTCCCACCACGTCTTCACTGGTGAGAATAAACTGATCATCCCGGTTCAAAATAATCGAACCCGTCTCAAATTTGCCTAATCTGATTTTTGGGCCTTGGAGATCTTGTAAAATCCCCACGGGTTGATTCAGTTCAAAGGCGGTTTGTCGAATCATCCGAATACTGCGTTGATGATCCTCATGGGTATTATGGGAAAAATTTAAGCGCAGAGTCGTTGCACCCGCTTCAATCAATGCGCGGAGAACTTCAGGCTTCTGGGTAGCAGGGCCGATTGTAGCGACTATTTTAGTTCGATGCAGTAGATTTTGCGGTTGCATGACTCAATTAAAGATCTAGGGAATTGTCCGTAGAGACGAGCCACGGCGCGTCTCTCTACAGATCATAAACAGAATTTAACCATGTCAGGGACACATCAGGATCAGGAATTACGAATTGGTAATGGGTAATGGGTAATGGGTAATGGGTAATAGAAAGAGTTTACCCCCCCTGTTCCCTCTTATCTATTTAGGGAAATAACGGGGGTTTAAGCGTGATCCGGTGCCGCCATCGGTGGGGTCGAGGAATTGACGTAGGGGAATACCAGTAGAACGAGTTCTCGGCCGCCCTAAAGCCCCTCGAATGATGTCTCCGGTACTTTTTTCATCTATCAGGGTCAGAACACCTTGGGTGCTTTGGCCACTGTCGGCAATCACGAGGTTTTGGAAAATCCGATCGCGCACAAATAGGGGATCTTCCCCAGGGGGCACGGTTAAGACAATCCGACATTGGGGAATATCTTCGGTCGTGGCGCAGAGGGTATTGTAACCATTCTCAATCGCGGTACTGATTTCTGCTAATCCATCGGGACGATAGGACTCTAAACGGCGACTAATTTCTCCACAACGGCGTTCCGGTGTCCATCCGCCCCCCATATTGCTAGGAACTGCCCAAGCATAGCCTTGATTGGGTTGGCTGACGGGATAATACATGACCGTATATTGACCGCCAATTACTTCACATCGAAACCGAGCAATTGCCGTGTCCCCGGTTTCCACTTCCACTTGAGGAATTAGGGGGCCTTGGCCTTGATCCGTGGGCTGAGGTTGGGGGGCTGGGGGTTGGGTGGTATTGGTAGGGGGAACCGGAATCGTTTGGGGCGGTTGGGTTGTGTTACGGGGAAGTTGCAGCAGGTCGGTCAAACTGGGTAAAGATGGCCACCGAGGTTTGGCGTTAGCCCCGGTCGCAGAACCCAGGATTGATAGGGTAATTGATAAACCAATAAACCCGACTAAGGATCTACGCAGTAGTAAGCTAGACATAAATATTTTCTCCTGGGGATAAAATTGTGGTATTTTAGGCAATTACGTCCGGGTTTAGTGATTTTATAAATCTTTACAATTTGTTACTTTTCTCATAAAATACTCAGGTGTGAAACTTCAAGGAGTGCAAACTGTAATGTCGGAGGCAAGCAAGCCACTGACAGTCCCCAAGGAATACCTCGCCGCAGAGGATGGTTTTAACACCACGCTACTGATGTTTTTCAGTGCGGTAGTAATGGTGATCTATTCCACATTGGGATACTGGCTTTGGGGTTGGCCAGATTGGTGTTGTTTTTTGATTAATGTTTTGGCGCTGCACCTTTCGGGGACAGTGATCCATGACGCATCCCATAATTCTGCCCACAAAAACCGGATTTTGAATTCGGTATTAGGGCACGGTAGTGCTTTGATGTTAGGGTTCGCTTTTCCCGTATTTACACGGGTGCATATCCAACATCATTGCCATGTTAATGATCCAGACAATGATCCGGATCATTTTGTTTCCACAGGTGGCCCCTTGTGGTTGATTGCGGCACGTTTCTTTTACCATGAAGTGTTTTTTTTCAAGCGCCGACTTTGGAAAAAATATGAGCTTTTGGAATGGTTTTTGAGTCGATTATTTGTAGTGACTATTGTTGCTATATCTATTCATTATGACTTCCTTGGCTATATTCTGAATTTCTGGTTTTGTCCGGCTTTGGTTGTGGGAATAGCTTTGGGTTTATTCTTTGATTATTTACCCCATCGTCCCTTTCAAGAACGGGGTCGCTGGAAAAATGCTAGGGTGTATCCGGGTTCGGTTTTAAATCTGTTAATTTTGGGGCAAAATTACCATCTGATTCATCATTTGTGGCCATCTATTCCTTGGTATTATTACAAGCCAACCTATGAATTTATGAAGCCTCTGTTAGATGAAAAAGGTTCTCCCCAAACCTTGGGAATATTAGAAGGAAAAAAAGACTTTTGGGGTTTCCTCTATGATGTTTTTTTGGGAATCCGTTTTCATCATAAATCCTCCCATGAGAATTAACAATTTATCCCTGAAATTCAATGGATTAATGATTGAGAATTAAGAATCGTAATTCCGCTATGATTCTTAATTCTTAATTTGTTTTTATAGATAAAAATGTTATAGAGGTACGAATTACAGTTAGGACACTTCTAAATCCAGCAAACTCATTCCCTATTCCCTGTTCCCTACCGCTAAAACCATGGAAAAACCAGCTATTCAAAAGCCACAACCTACTATTCCTGAAAAAAGTCTCTGGAATCAAATCCGAGAGAATATTGTAATTTTAGCGATCGCACTGGGATTATCATTATTAATTAGAACTTTTGTGGCTGAACCTCGATTTATTCCTTCGGATTCGATGTTTCCGACCTTAGAAATAAATGATCGCTTAGTCATAGAAAAAGTATCCTATTATTTAAAATCTCCCCAATTTGGCGATATTATTGTTTTTACTCCTCCTTCCCAATTACAAGAAATTGGCTATGGGGCTGATCAAGCCTTTATTAAACGAATTATTGGTAAACCGGGTCAAACGATTGAAGTTAAAAATGGTCGGGTTTATATTGATAATCAGCCCCAATTTGAGCGTTATATTGCTGAAGAACCCCATTACCAATTACCCCCAGTCAAAGTTCCTGATAATTCCTATTTTATGATGGGAGATAATCGTAACGATAGTAATGATTCCCATGTTTGGGGTTTTCTTCCCAAGGAAAATATTATTGGTCGCGCCGTCTTTCGTTTTTGGCCAATTGAAAGATTTGGCGGAGTTTAGAATCAGCGTGCTTTGATTTTCTGGGATATTTTAGATTATAGCAACCGCCAAGGCAGTTAAGACACCAGACGGATCTTGGAACCCAGACGGTAAAGTGTTTTCCCCCTGTTCCCTCCCCCCTAGCCCCCCGTGCACGGGGGGTTTGGGGGGCTGTTCCCTGCTATACCACAGATTAAAATCCGTGAAATCCGTGAAATCCTCTTAAATCAGTGATCCCAAATATTTAGAAATAGCATGATTAAAATCTTCAATCATAATCGGTTTACTCAGATAATCATTCATTCCTACTTCTAAACATCTTTGATGATCGCGCTCCAAAACATTAGCCGTCACCGCAATAATCCAGGGTTGAGTTTGGGAAGATTCACGAATCATTTTGGTGGTGGTTAAACCATCCATTTCCGGCATTTGCATATCCATTAATATTATATTATATGATTGTTTTTTTAACAATTCTAATACTTCTAATCCATTGTTAGCAATATCCGCATTATAGCCCAAGGCTTTCATAAGCAATAATCCAAATTCTTGATTTATTTCATCATCATCAGCGATCAAAATTTTTAATTGGGATTGATTATAAATTTTTTCGATTTGAGGTAGAGGGAGATTTGTTAGTAAGTTAATTTCGCTTTCAGAAGCGAGTTTTAATTTCAGGGTAAAATAAAAGGTTGAACCTTGGGTTTGAGGTTCTTCGGGCTCTAGGAAAAAATCTGGGGGAGGATTTCCGCCAATATTCCCCTGACTTTCCACCCAAATTGTTCCTGACATTAAATTCACTAAATTTTTACTAATTACTAATCCTAAACCCGTACCGCCATATTTACGATTAATAGAGGTATCTGCTTGGTTAAAGGGTTGAAATAGATCATTGATTTTATCGGAATTAATCCCAATTCCTTGATCTTGAATTGAGATAATTAACTGATATTTCTGATCAGAAATAGGTTGACCAATTATATTAATATAAATACTGCTATTATCAGTAAATTTAACCGCATTTCCTAATAAATTTAAGAAGATTTGTCTCAATCGATCACTGTCTCCTAAAAAACCATCAGGAATATCAGGATCAATCGAATAGGTGAAGTGAATTTTTTTATCTAAAATTTCTCTCTGGAGGAGATCAGAGACCGACTGAATGACAGTTCTTAAAACAAAAGGATGTTCTTCTAGTTCAAAGTTCCCCGATTCAATTTTTGATAAGTTAAGAATATCATTAATAATAGTTAGGAGCAGATTCCCACTATCCCGAATCATATTAACTAATTTTTTTTGTTCCTGGGAAAGATCGGTCATTAATAAAAGTTGAATGATCCCAATTACGCCATTCATCGGGGTACGGATTTCGTGACTCATATTAGCTAGAAAATCAGCTTTGGCTTTAGTTCCAGCTTCCGCGCTTTCCTTGGCTTCGGATAGGGCGATTTCGGCTTGTTTGCGATCGCTAATATCCAGCATTGTTCCATAAATATCCGTGATCTGATGCTGTTGATTATAAGCAGCCTTACCCATAGCATTAATATACCGAATCGCCCGATCATTATGATGAATAATTCTGATATCCAGATCATAACTAATTCCTTGGGTTTTGAGTTGTTCTAAAGCCTCTAAAAATCTAGCTTGATCTTCAATATGAATGCGAGTAATTAACTGGGCTAAAGTGGGTTCTCCTAAATTAAAATCAAAACCAATAATCCTAAATAATTCCATTGAACAGAGCATTTTTTCAGTCTGGAGATTCAATTCCCAATTTCCCAGATGGGAAATAGTTTGAGCTTCTTCTAGGCGATCTTTTGCTCTTTTTACCTCTTTTTGAATCTGTTGTTGTTCGGTAATTTCTGTAATTACCCCCCCGACTCCAGACTGTCCATCTTCTAATAAAACCGGATAAAGACTACCGATCCAATATCGAGTTTGTAAAAACACCGGGGTTAGGGTTTTAAATTCTACATTTCTCAGGGTTTCACCCGTTTCTAAGACTTGACGCATCAAAGGTTCATAAATATTTGCCCATTCAGGAAATAACTCCTGTACGGTTTTGCCAATATGTTCTACTGCGGACAAATTATTAATCTTGGCGAAGTTTTCATTAACTTTAACAAATTTTAGATTTTGATCCAGTAAACATAATCCCACGGGACTATTAATATAAATATTGTCTAACCAATTATTACTGGCTTGGAGTTGATTTTGAAATTTTTTTAACTCATTAATATTGACAAAGGTAACAACTACTCCATCATTGTTATTATTTTCCCCTTTATAGGTGTGCGCTCGCATCAAGAGTTGTTCTTGAGTCTTTTGGTTGATCACTTCTAATTCTATGGGAATTTGAGATACCACAAAATTCGATAAAATTTCAACTAAGTTAGGACAGTCTAAATTATGGGTAAAATGGGTTAGGGGGCGGTTAATATCAGTGGGAAGAATATTAATAATATTACTGGTCATCGGGGTAAATTTTCTAATATTCAGATCATTATCCAGAAAGATGACTCCGATATCGGTACTGCGAAGTAAATTATCAATATCGCTGGTTAGTTCGGTGAGTTGTTGAATTTTAATCTGATATTCTGAATTAACGGTATAAAGTTCTTCATTTACCGACTGCAATTCCTCATTGGTACTTTGCAATTCTTCATTAGAAGCCAGTAATTCCTCATTGGTAGCCTGTTGTTCTTCATTGGTTGTTTCTAATTCTTCAATAGTCGCTTGTAAATTTTCTCGGGTTTGTTGCAGTTCATATTCTAATTCAGTGATTTGTTTAACGGTTTCAATATCAACCTGAAACTCAATCTGATTGGATTTGCTTTCTAATATTGTTTTTACCTCTAATAAAACCAACATAAATTCATTAATGATTGGGTATTTATTGGGAAATGCTATCTTTAAATTTAAGGTCTCATTCACCCCATTTCTAAACAAATTAATTCCCGTATACAAAATATTTTGTTGTTCCCGTTTAGCACGGTGAATAGCTGTTCTCATGGGTAATTTTAAAGGAGTCGGAACCAGTTCCGTAATATCTAATTTAGGCTTGCCCGTAGAAAAGGATAGCAAATCTGCACCATTATGAAAAATATGCAGCAATTGGAAGTCTTGATTGATTAATACACAGGTCAGACGTTGTTCTGCAAAACAAAGATTAAAAACTGAATCTAAAATCCGTTCATACTGAAAAATATTGCGATTAGAGACGGGTGGTATCGTGACTGGAGCTAATAGTGTTGGGTGGGATGCGGGCATTAAACTCAGTTGAACTTCTCGGTGTTTGCGGAAGATTTTCCATCTTTGATTGATATGAATAAATTCTGTTTCCGTTTCTCCCAAAGTTTCGGCATTTCCTAAAAACAAAATCCCTTGGGAAGCTAAAGAAAAATGCAGTAAGCGTAATACTTGTTGCTGAAGTAGGGGCTGCATATAAATCAGCACATTCCGGCAACTAATCAAATTCATTTTAGAAAAACCCGCATTTTTAGTTAAATCATGGGGGGCAATAATTAACATCTCGCGTAAATTCCGTTTCACTTGATAGGAGCCGGCTTTATAGGTAAAGTATTTCTCTAAACGTTCAGGAGTAATATTATTTTTAATGCTTTCATTATAAGTTCCTTGAGAGGCTACTTCCAGGGCTTGACTATCAAGGTCGGTGGCAAACATTTTGACGCTGATCTGTTTATCGGCCGCCTGAATTGCTTCATCAATTAATATAGCTAAGGAATAGGCTTCTTCTCCGGTAGCACAGGCGGGAACCCAGACACGGAGTTGTTCCTGGGGTTCTAAAGATTCGATTAACTCTGGTAAAACCTGCTGTTCCATTAATTCCCAGGCGGGAGGATCTCTAAAGAATTGGGTAACGCCAATTAATAAGTCTTGACGGAGTAATTTTCTTTCTGTTTCTGATTGATTTAATAAAACAATATACTGATTTAAATCCTGGGATTGGTTGATGCCACAACGATTCAGAATCCGACGACTCAGGGTGCTAATTTTATATTGACAAAAATCAATTTTTTCGTATTTGGATAAAATCCCCAGGATTTGTTCAAATTGTTCGACGGGAATTAAATCTCTGGCTTTGACTTGGGAAATGGGATAGTTGAGGGAATAGCCGACTAAACTATAAACCGCCTGGGCTAAGTCCTGCGGGGATAAAATCCCATCCAAGCAATCACAAGGTATCACACTACTCGGCATACTCGTAAATTGGGCGGTTTCTGGGGATTGAACTAGGGTAATTCCGCCTTTTTGACTAATAACTTGTAATCCTTCTGTGCCATCGTTTCCAGTTCCAGATAGCAGGATTCCGATCACTTTTTCTCCCCATTGCGTGGCGAGGGATTTGAAGAAAATATTGATCGGATCATTTACCCGCTCGGAAAGATGTTGTTCTAGTCGTAAGTAATCTTTTTCGACTGTTAAAGTGTGACGCGGGGGCAATACATAGATATGGTTAGGATGTAATTGTACCCCATCTTTGATCTGTTCAACTTCTAATGAGGTGCGTCTTTGAATTAATTCTGGCATCAAACTAGGAAAATCGGGAGAAAGATGTTGCAAAATTACAAAAGCTGCACCCGGATTATTTGGTAAATTGGTAAAAAATTCTTCTAAAGGTTGTAAACCTCCGGCTGATGCACCGATGGCTACCACAAAAAATTTTTCTGGCTGTTCAGGGCTATTATTCTGGGTGTTTTCTGTCATATTATTAAAAGGGATTGGTACAGGAATTAAAATTTTATTTTTTAGTCATATAACTTTCTATGAACACATCAACAAATGGTTTTCAGAAATTAAAACGTTAACTTAAATAAACACTTTTGTCAATACATTTGAGTTTTTTTAATTATTTTTTAATATTCATATTAATCGCTCCTTACTGATACAACACTCTTGTAGGGGCTTAAATCCCCATCAAAATTATACATAATTTCAGATAATATTTGTCAAATCTAATACAAATCCTGGTAAAATATTTTCTCCCGATAAAGATTGGGGAGATGGGATAATTTCTACTATTTGATTAGGGCGATAAATTTCTACACGCTGATTGTGTCTATCTAGTAACCATCCTAATTTTGTCCCATTTTCTATATATTCTTGCATTTTAGCCTGTAGCTTTTCTAAGGAATCAGTTTTTGAGCGTAATTCAACAACAAAATCGGGAGATAGGGGAGCAAATTTTTCTTTTTCTGCTGTGGTTAAAACCTGCCATCTTTGGTTACTGACCCAAGCAGCATCGGGGGAGCGATTTGCACCATTAGGAAGCCTGAAACCCGTTGAAGAATCAAAAGCTAATCCTAAATTATTTTGACGACTCCAGCTTTGCAGTTGATAAGATAGATCAATATTTCGGTTGCCAGTTTCGCTACCTGTGGGGGGCATAATAGCTAAATCTCCCGATGCACTGCGCTCAAATCTCAAATCCCGGTTATTTTGACATAGCTGAAAAAACTGCTCATCTGTTAGTTCAATAGTTAACTCAAAGGGTGTGGGTATTGTAATAGTTTCCATGATTTTATCCTAATTGAGTTGGCTACGGTTCAATTATATCAAAATTATCAGATTACCTATTACCTATTCCAAAATTGACTATCGCCCATTTTTGATCGCTCATTGCTCACTACCTATTAATATTTAGCTAACAGAAAAGGTAATCATTACCAAAATAACAACGAACAAAACCGCCCCCGCTCCTAAGAAAATATATCGTTTTTGTTGTCGGGTTGAGGGATATTCCGAGGGGTAGATATCAGGCTCGACCGCAAAGTTATTGAGCAAACCTTCATCATCTTTAGTGTAGCCCGTTTCAGCGGCAATATCAGGAGATTGGGGATCATTTGTGGGAATTTCAGCAGGAATGAGTTCGCTACCGTCGCTGCGATGCTCTGGGTTGGGGTTAAGGGTTTTCCCTGTTATTTTGGAGTTGGTCATGTTGCCCTCTTATTCAATTTATATTTACTATAGCAATCCCATTTGAGTTGTGTTCAAAATTCCTGATCAAAAGGGAACACCGGAACAGACCCCCAAACCCCCCGTGCACGAGGGGCCAGGGGGGGAGGGATCTGGGGTAATACTTCTGGCTGTTTCATATCAGTATTGAAATGTTACAACCTATTTAGGATTGCTATATTATAGTCTATTAATACTTTTGACTGCTTCATGCCAGTATAATAAATCAACTCCATTTTAGGATTTTAAATGAAAGCACAAGCCTATGATCGGATTAAAACATTAGTGGATATTCCCGCAGATTTTGGAAAATCCCTAATTCCCAAGGGAACAATTGGAACAGTAATCGAATGTTATGAACATCCTAAAGAGGGATATGCGGTTGACCTGACTATTCTTAGTGAAACCGGAGAATCGGGTTTTGAATATGAAAATGTAATTCTGTATCCTGAGCAGTTTTCTGTAGTCAATGATACCACGGAAATGGGGAATTTTATTTCGGTTTTTGGCGATATTAGTTATGAAGTCCCGCAAGTGGTTCATGAGCAATCAAATTCACCAGAAACCCCAGTAGAGCAAACGACTCAGGAGTAACATAAAACTCAAATCACAACTTGTTAAATTTTATCTAAAACTGTCTCATAATTATGCTATATTTCCCTATGGAGTGTTTAAAATCATTTATTCCGTGGGGAAATACCAATTTCAATCAAACTTATGAAACGAATATTAAAATACAGTTTTATCTTATTTTTTGTCGGAATAATTTTAGCGATCGCACCCCCCAGTTTAGGATTATTCAATCCTGAATTTAACCTAAGAATTATCCATAGTAATGATCATCATGCCCACTTAGAACCCGTTACCGTCAACGACAAGGAACTAGGCGGCATTGTCCGACGTAAAACCCTGATTGATAGTTTAAAAACCAAAAATTCTCAAGAAACCCTCCTCCTAGATGCCGGGGATATTTTTCAAGGAACTTTATATTTTAATCAATATTTAGGTCAAGCGGATTTACCCTTTTATAATCAGATGAATTATCAGGCAGTTACCCTGGGAAACCATGAATTTGACAGGGGACAGACTGTTTTAGCTAATTTTATTAAAAAAGCCAAGTTTCCTATGCTTTCGGCTAATCTTGAAATCGCGCCTAATTCTCCCTTAGCGGGGTTAGTAAAACCTTGGGTAATTCTATCGGTTAAAGGTAAAAAAATCGGGGTATTTGGCTTAACCACAGAAGCTACAGCTAATATGTCAAGTCCAGGGGAAGGAGTACGTTTTACTGATGCTATTCAAGCAGCAAAAAAAGCGGTTTCTGAGTTAAAAAAACAAGGAGTGAATAAAATTATTGGGTTAACCCATATTGGCTTAGAATCGGATTTAGAACTGGCTAAAACCGTCAATGATATTGATATTATTATCGGCGGACATAGCCACACACCGTTAGGTTCAATGCCCAATGCTAAACAACCCTATCCTATTGTTGAAACCACACCAAAGGGTAAAAAAGTTTTAGTAGTCACGTCTTGGGAATGGGGGAAATATTTAGGGGATTTAGAAGTTAAATTTAATCGCCGAGGAGAAGTAACTTCTTGGAAAGGAATACCCCATGCTATTGATGATCAAATTCAACCGGATGCCAACTTTGCCAAACAGTTAGAAAAATTTTCTGCTTCCCTAGAGGTCTTACGTCAAACAATTATTGGAAAAACCTTAACTCCCTTAGAAGGAAGTCGAGATTTAGTTAGAACTCAAGAAACTAATTTAGGTAATTTAATTACCGATGCCATGTTAAATAAATTAAGACCCGATGGCGCTCAAATTGCCCTATTAAATTCTGGAGGAATTCGGTCTAGTATTCCCGCCGGAAATATTAGTGTTAGTCAAGTGATTGAAGTCATGCCTTTTGGGAATACAATTGCTCGTTTAGATTTAACCGGAGAACAACTCAAACAAGCCTTAGAACATGGTGTCAGTCAAGTGGAATTAGGAGAGGGAAGATTCCCCCAAGTGTCAGGATTAAGGTTTATTTATGACCCCAAAGCTCCGGCGGGTGATCGCGTTATTTCCGTTACTATTGTTGATCAATCGGGACAAGAAAAACCCCTGGATTTAACTGCTACCTATCGAGTCGTTGCGAATAATTTTATGTCGATTGGGGGAGATGGTTATGAGGTGATGAAATCGGGTAAAAATCAAGTTGATACGGGATTTTTATTGGCGGATGTGGTGATTGATTATATTAAGAAGCAATCGGAAATTAATGTGGAATCGGGCGATCGCATTACAGCTAAGGAATGAAAAATCAATCAATGGATTAATGAGTGATTTGAGGTTGGGAAAGTATGGGTTTGTATATTTTCTGTGATCAAAAGGGAACGCCGGAACAGCCCCCCCAAACCCCCCGTGCACGGGGGCTAGGGGGGAGGGATCTGGGGTAATACTTCTGGCCGTTTCATATCAGTATTGAAATGTTACAACCTATTTAGGATTGCTATATACGCATAGCGCATCTGCGTAAGTCCTGTTGAACTTAAATCTGGACTTCCCTTTGATTGCTGATTTCTGCTATGATCAATAGGTTGAAAACATTACACCTTAACATAATGCAAGATTTAGGGCATGAATCAACGGAAAACAATAGCACTCAAGAGGAAGAATCTTTAACCATTGAACAAGCGATCGCTAATCTTAGCCATGAAGAATTAGGACATCGCTATTATGCGGCTTGGTGGTTAGGACGTTTTCGAGTGAATGAACAGGGGGCGGTAGATGCCTTGATTTTAGCTTTAAATGATGAATCCGATCGCACTGAAGAAGGCGGTTATCCCCTACGCAGAAATGCGGCTAGAGCTTTAGGAAAACTAGGAGATAAACGGGCAGTTTCGGCATTAATTGAATGTTTAGACTGTGCTGATGTTTATGTTCGAGAGGCGGCGGCTCAATCTTTAGAACAATTAGGGGATGAGCGTTGTGTTCCCGTCTTAATAAAATTATTAGAAGGGGGATTAGAAGTCGCTCAATTTGTCCCTGGAAAACCCTATTTAGTTCAACCCTATGATGCCATTTTAGAAGCATTAGGCAGTTTAAAAGCCACCGTTGCGATACCGTTTGTTCAACCGTTTGTAGAACATTTCGTGCCTAAAGTTCGGTATGCGGCATTCAGAGCAATGTATCAATTAACGGGCGAAAATAGCTACGGACAACGGTTAATAGATGCGTTAAAAGGCAATGATTTAACCTTACGCCGCACCGCCTTAATGGACTTAGGGGCAATTGGATATTTACCTGGGGCAAAAGCGATCGCCGAAACCTTTGCAGAAAATAGTTTAAAATTAATTGCTTTAAAAGGAGTTTTAGAATATCAATTAACCGATACTTCTGATTTTAATTTGTCTGAATCAGCAATTGAAGTCATGGAATTAATGGATTATTTATTATAAAAAATATTAGCTAATAGTAAAAATATGACTGTACAAATATTAATTCAATCTGTTGAAAAAGCTGATTCTGCTGCCTCTTTATTTAAAGCTGTTTCTGCCTTAGCTCAAGCTAATTCTGTTGAAGCAATTCCGACATTAATTACCGTTTTAGGCTATAATAATCCTGGGGCTGCGGTGGCTGCGGTGGATGGATTAACTCAGTTGGGTGAACCTGCGGTTATTCCCTTATTAGAACAATTGGATGGTTATAATTATGGGGCAAGGGCTTGGGCTATTCGTGCCTTATCAGGTATTGGTGATCCTCGTGGTTTAGAGGTTTTATTAGAATCCGCCGGGAGTGATTTTGCTTTAAGTGTTCGTCGGGCAGCTACCAGAGGATTAGGGAATATTCACTGGGACAAATTACCTTTTGAACAACTTGCTGATGCTCAATTTGAAACTTTTAAAATATTACAAAAAACCGTAGAAGATCCCGAATGGATTGTTAGATATGCGGGTGTTTTTGGGTTAGAGGGTTTAGCAATAGCTATTCAAAAAACTCAACCAGAATGGTTGAATAAAATTCAAGAACAGTTACAACAATTAGCAAATATTGATGAAGTTCTGGCAGTTAGAGCTAGGGCAAAATGGGCAATTCAAAAAATTAAGAATTATTAATTACGAATTACGAATTACGAATTAGGAGTCAATGAATTAGCCCGATCGCTATCGAGCCTTGCATTAACTCTCATATTTTTGCTTGTCATAACTCTGTATGACAATACTATAGCTCAAAAAATTCAAAGACTCTTACACGATAGTCCGAATTATATTCAGAGTATTGAGATCGCTATTACCGTGAGTCGTGAGTTTTCGGCGATCGCTTTCAATTAATAGACTTGATCGTGATTACCAATATCAACAAAAACGGCTTTTTCTTCGTCTGTAAAATAAAATATCACTTTTTGATTATACTCAATACTAAAAATCCACAGTTCTTTAAGTTTACCTGATAATTTATGGGTTTTGAGAGATGGATCAAACGGATTTTCCTTGAATTTTTCTAGCTTTATCCGAAATTTTTTTTCTAACTCATGGTTGCCTTGAAAACGTTTTTTGAAGGCTCGCTTAAAAGAATCATCAAAACTAATTTCTATCATTTATTATTCTTTTAAAAATTCGTATTCGTATATTTTCGGTTTGATTTTGTCGGCTAAAAAGTTCAGTTTATTTCTTAATTCGCCAATCAATTCCATATATTTTGCATCATCACTTTTTGAATTCATTCTGCCTTTGTCGTTTCTGTCTTGAAAGTATTCTCTAATGTCATACAAACTTGCGTTTACATTTACATTTGGGTTGCTGTGATAATATTTCCAAAGTTCTCTACCTGCATCAAAAACCGCTTTTGCATCTTCTGAAAATTCCCTTTTTTGATTTGGAGAACTTGCCGAACCAAATAAACCAACTTCTTCTTCTACTTTGATTTTTCCATTGATAAAATCAGTCATAAAATGACTTTCAAACTTATTTTGTGCATTTACTTCTTGCTCGGTAAAGGGAATCCAGTGGTTTGTGCCTTCTTTACTTGTAATTCTATTTTGACCATGAAACAGTGTATAAGCTAAACAATCATTTTGAAATTCCGTATCATTTTCCCAATTATCATTAGGATATAAAAATTGGTCACGGTCATTTAGCCAAGTGGCTTCAATTGAAAGTCTTACAGAAAAGAAAACACAACAAGGTATTAAATTTTTTAAAGTAAAGTTAATTGTAGCAGCATGAGATTTTTCTGTGCTTATATTATGCTGAATATTTATCAAGTTATTATGTTGAAAATCATTTCTTCCAGACTCCATCATTCCTATACTCAAATGATTTTCTTTATTTCTAATTCTATTAAACCACACACCTATATTTTTTTCTTTATCGTAAGAGCATATTAGTTTTTGTTTAATAAATTCCGAATTTTTATTATATACATCAGCTAAAATCTCATTAAATATTTCAGTTCTGTCAGAATTCCAAATAAAAAAACCTATTGGAAATTGTCCTTTTACGTTGTCAAAAGTATCTGCGGGTGCTATAAACAGATTCTCAAGTTTTGCATTAAAATTATTCCGAAACTCTTTAAAAGCAGGTGATTGCAAATTTTTCAACTTTGAAAAATTTGCAATTTTAACACTAGGCAATTCTTTAAAAATTCTAATTAAAAACTGTACAAAAAGCTCATTTTTACCTCTACCTAATTCTTTACTATATTTAATATTTATATTATTTCCTTTTGCCGTACCAGCTTTATTTTCACCAGTTCCGTGCTTTTGCTTTGCATCGCCACTTTCTGCATACGGAGGATTAATATAAATCACCAATTTTTTACGTTTTTCTTCATCGTTAATAATGTCTTGCAAACTTTGAGGGAGTTTAGTAAAGTCATCATTCAAAAAGTCAAATTGAAAAACGTGATTTTTTAATAAATTTGCTCCGTGTTCTATACGCTCGTGCATTACGTTTACATCAGCTTGGTCTAATGTACTTGCGTAAATGTTGTATTTGTTGGTCAGTCCTGCCAAAAGATTTCCTGTTCCTGCTGCACAATCCCAAATAGTATAGTCGTCTTGCCAGTTTTCGCCTAAATAATCAGTAAGATATTTTTGTGAAAGTTCTACCCAAATTCGTGGCGTAAAAAAAGCACCTTTTCGTTCTCTAATGTCTTGTGGCGTAAGTAAATCTCTACGTTCGATGATATAATCTTGAAAATCTTTGAGTGGTGGTCGTTTGTAGAGTTTCCAAAATTGGGAATAAATATCTTTATTTTTAATGTTTATGGTAGCATCAAACATTTGTTTGAGGTTTTCTTTGGCTATTTTATAGCCTTGATTCTGAAAAACGACAAACAAATTATCTCTTATGCTGCTGTCATCTTCTATGTTTTGGGTGTCTTTATCGTCCACAAAAAGGTCTGCAAGATAAAAATCGCTGTCTAAAATATTGGCTTTTTTGAGTTCTTCCCAATTTACATTAATGATAGGTTTTACCGTTTCAATCCATCTTAAATAAATAGGAATAAAATTATTTTTATCAATCTTAATTTTACTTGTTGTTGTGGCATTGGCTATGTTGTCTTTGATAAATATTCTTAATTCTTTGTCGTCTTTTTCAAAATCAAAAACATAAGTATTTTCTTTGAGCGTACTTTCAATACGTTCTTTGATAAGCCTAAACTCTTTTGTTTCGTGGTTGCTTGGCGTTACGTTCCAGTTAAAATCATTGAGATAAAAAATATCTTGAACGTTACTGTACTCAACAAAAGCAATTTTTTTGAAGTCAAAAGCACCCAAAAAAGCAGGAGGCAATGTTTTGTCAAACGTTCGTGCTTTACCGATAGTTAGAATAAGTTGCACAAACATAGTCGGAACGTCAAAATTTCCTGTTTTAGCTTCTGCCCATAAAAGTGGTGTCCGTCCAAATAAACTGTCATTTTTTGGAAAAACAGTAAAGTCAATATTTCCTAAAATTTCGGTTGTGTCAAATTGCTTAAACCAGTCTGCACCAACTTTATTTTTTAGTTCTTCTTCTCTTATGTTTTTATACTTCATTCTTCTTTTTGTCTTTTTACGCTGTGGTTTATTTTAATTGCTGGCACAGATAGAATCCGCCCATGCCCCAAATGTTCCGCAAGAATAATCAATGAAGCGTCCGCTAAATCCATTGGCAGAGAACTATATTGATTCATCAATTCACTGATTCTTTTCCCATCTTGAACCTTGAGATCAAAAACCTCAAAAGCACCAATTTCTAAGCTATGAATAAACGTCTGTTGAGCATTTGTGCCTGTACGTTTCAAGAGAATATGACAAGCTTCCGTAATCACACACCATGTTGTAACCAGAGGCTCATCAATCGTATCTAAAACTTCTTGAGCGAGAACATGATAATCATCACGGCGATTGATTAATGCTATCCAAAAGCCAGAATCAACGATGACCATATTTTTCGTTAAGACTTTCAGTCAGATATTGCTTGTAATTAACCGACAAATCAGAGTCCCCTTCAGCACAACCAATCAACCCTGATTCCCTAAGAAGTTGCAAAGGCTTTACAGAGGATTCTTGATATAATTTTTCATAGTAAAGATCGATCGCCGCTTTCATGATGTCAGACACACCTTGATTGGTACGCTGGCGAATGTAATTAAACTTATTAGCGAGATCGCTATCGAGCCTTGCATTAACTCTCATATTTTGCTTGTCATAACTCTGTATGACAATACTATAGCTCAAAAAATTCAAAGACTCTTACACGATAGTCCGAATTATATTCAGAGTATTGAGATCGCTATTACCGTGAGTCGTGAGTT
>Ga0082207_1000155_pt1 | contig 39005 bp, 31 predicted proteins | sample LakMenEpi10Aug09_FD_71540 | JGI IMG/M metagenome (GOLD analysis project Ga0082207, IMG submission 71540) | reverse complement strand
CTACCCCCCCAACCCCCTTCCCTAGTAGGGAAGGGGGAGTAATAAATAATTTTTTATGTTTAATAGTAATAATTAGTCCCCCCTCTCCCCTCAAAAGGGGTTGGGGGAGAGGTGACACAGTTTTTCCTAGAGAATGAAACAGCCCTCGGGGGGCTAGGGGGGGGAGGGAACACCGGGGGAAAACACTTTACCGTCTGGGTTCCAAGATCCTTCTGGTGTCTTAACTACCTTGGCGGTTGCTATATAATAAATGAGGGACTAAATTAGAGGCTAAGAACTCATGATGGTGGAAACCGTTACTAAAACCTATAGCTTTGAAGACTATCTCAATTATAAAGATGATACCGATCTCAAGTCTGAACTATTTAATGGAGAATTAATTCAGATGACTCCTGCAAGTGGATGGCATTCGGATATTGTTGATTTTATACAAGAACAATTCAAAATAGAGATCCGTCGCTTAACATTAGATTGGGTAGTGCGACCTGGAACTGTGGGAGTCAGAACCGGAATCAGAAAATCACGCATTCCTGATATATTAGTAATGACAGAAACTCATCGCCAAATTCTCAGAACATTATCCTCAGCTATTCTGGAAGAACCTCCTTTATTAGTCGTTGAAATTGTTAGTCCGAATAACCCCGATGATGACTACCGTTATAAACGTTCAGAATATGCCGCATTAGGGATTTCTGAATATTGGATTATTGACCCCCAAGCATTAAAAATATCAATTTTAACCTTAGTTTCGGGTTTATATGAAGTTATAGAAATAATAGAAAAAGATCCTATAAATTCTATAACTTTTCCTGAATTAAAATTAACTGTTGAACAAATTTTAAATCCTTTTTAGACTTGTTCCCCCTCGTTTCTAGGTTCTACCTAGAAATGCCAAAAAGGCTCCGTCTCCTATTATAATATATAATAAGATTAGAGGCAGAGCATAGGAACGAGGAAAACCGTAGTAAGCCCTTTAGGGCTGAGTCCTGAAGGACTCACTACGAGGTTAAGATTAGAGGCAGAGCATAGGAACGAGGAACTAATCAATTAAACGGATAAATTTCTTCTTCCCAACTTGCAGAACTTTACCCTTTAATTCATCAATAGAATTAAAGATTATATCAACTTCAGAAATGCGATCGCCATCTAATTTAACCGCCCCTCCTTGAATTTCGCGCCGCGCTTCACTGCTGCCTTTACATAACTTACTCGCACTGAGAATATAAAATAACTTCGCCGGAAATTGAATCTCAGCCAAGGAAAACTCCGGGACAGCTTCTGCTGTTTTAGCATCCCCTTGAACTAAGGTTAAAGACGCTTTTTGAGCTTCTAATGCTGCTTCTTTTCCATGAAATTGAGAAGCGATTTCTAACCCCAATAACTTTTGTTTTTCCCTGGGATTTTCTGGTAATTTATCTAGGGGAAGATTAGTTAATAGTTCAAAATATTGGTTTAAAAGATTATCTTGCACTTTCTCCAATTTAGAATACATGGCTAACGGATCTTCCGATAACGCCACATAATTTTCCAGGGACTTCGACATTTTTTGTACCCCATCCGTCCCAATTAAAATCGGCATTAATAACCCAAATTGAGGTTTTTGTCCAAAATGTCTTTGTAAATCCCGTCCCACGGCTAAATTAAACTTTTGATCTGTGCCACCGATTTCAATATCCGCTTCCACCGCGACGGAATCATAACCCTGCATTAATGGATAGAGAAATTCATGCAAATAGATCGGATTTTCCTGTTCAAACCGCAGGGAAAAACCCTCTTTGGCTAACATTTGTCCGACGGTCATGGTTGCCAATAATTCTAATATTTTAGGTAAATCTAATTTTGATAACCATTCCGAATTGTAGCGAATTTCCAACCCTCCGGGGGTATCAAAATCTAAAATCGGACGCAGTTGCTCTAAATAGGTTTGAGCATTTTTCTGTACATCTTCCGAGGTTAATTGACGGCGAACTTCCGATTTTCCGGTAGGGTCGCCAATTCTAGCAGTAAAATCCCCAATGATTAATACAGCGATATGGCCCGCATCTTGAAAAGCGCGTAACTTGCGAATCGGGATACTATGACCCAAATGAATATCCGACGCCGTGGGGTCAATGCCAAATTTAACTCTTAGGGGTCGATTGGTTGTCAATAATCGTTGACCTAAATTCTCGTCGGGGTTGTGAGAATTGATAATTTCAGGGAAAATTTCAGTAATCCCTCGGCGAAGGGTGGGAAAATTTTGTAGAGACGCCGCCAATTCGATTGGTACAGACGAGGGACTAATAGCCATGATCTTAAAATTCTTTTGCCAATTTGGGGTAAAATCCGTTAACCTTGATCCCGGATAGGAAATTTTTTTGATTTATTATGTAGGTACTTCACCTGCACAATGTCAATCTTATATGCTATCACTCGAAGCTAAAAAAAGTTATATTTCTATTACCAGCCCTAGATGTTGTGTAGCCCTGTTTTCATTGAGGGAGTAAATTAAAGTGTCATCAACTAATGCAATCCCACGCGATGTTAGGGTCAACAACCCCTCAACGTTGTTTGACTTTGTGCAGTCGGTCAGCAAAGTAACGGCCGGAACCTTACTCGGCGTTACGATGTTAACCAGTTCGGTCGTGGCTGGAGGGTTAGTCGGTTTGGCGGTCAGTTTCCGCAATCTTCCTGATGTGCGGGTCTTACAGAACTATGTGCCCACGGAAACCACCCATATCTATGATATTAAGGGGGTTCCTCTGGCCAGCCTCCATGATGAAGCCAACCGTGAAGTAGTCTCCCTCAACGAGATATCTCCCCATCTGAAACGGGCTGTGATTGCAATTGAAGATAGCAATTTCTTCTATCACAAAGGCATTAACCCCACGGGGATTGTACGGGCATTTATCGCTAACTTTGAACGGGGTTCCACTGTGGAAGGGGGTTCTACCCTGACCATGCAGTTGGTGAAGAACCTATTTTTATCCCCGAATCGTACCATGAGCCGAAAAGCCGCGGAAGCGGTGATGGCGATTCGTTTAGAGCAGATTTTATCAAAAGACGAAATTTTAGAACTCTATCTGAATCAGGTCTATTGGGGTCATAACCTTTATGGGGTAGAAACCGCGGCCCGCAGTTATTTTAATAAATCGGCGAAGGACTTAACCCTGGCGGAATCGGCAATGATGGCGGGTATGATTCCAGCACCGGAGGATTATAGTCCCTTTGCGAATTACAAAAAAGCCAAACAAAGACAGTTAACGGTTTTGAAGCGGATGCGGGAACTTCAGTGGATTACCCCCCAAGAAGAAGCCGCGGCCAAAAAACAAACCTTACTGGTGGGCAAAATCACCTCCTTTAGCAGTAGCCGTCTTCCCTATGTGACGGAAGCAGTTGTCCAAGAGCTTTCTGAACGTTTTGGTCGGGAAGCGGTGATCAAGGGCGGAATGCGGATTCAAACCACCATTGATATGAATTTTCAACGGATGGCGGAGAAAACCGTCAGTGAGTGGCATCAGAACTTATACTATCAAGGGGTTTATAACAATTTACAAAATGGTCAAATTGCCCTGGTAGCCATTGACCCCCGCACCCATTTTGTTAAGGCTATGGTGGGGGGGGCTGATTATAAAACCAGTCAGTATAATCGGGCGATTCAAGCCCTGCGTCAACCCGGCTCTGCCTTCAAACCCTTTGTTTATTATGCTGCCTTTGCCAGTGGCAAATATGGCCCGGATTCCACGGTTTATGATAATCCGGTCAGTTATCCCGATGGCTATGGCTATTATTCTCCCCAAAACTACGGGGGTGGTTTCTCCGGGGCCGTGAGTGTGCGCTCGGCTTTAGAAAATTCCTTGAATATTCCGGCGGTCAAACTGGGTCAGGAGGTGGGACTAAATCAGGTAATTGAGGTTTGTCGAGTCCTGGGAATTAAGAGTCCCATTGAGCCTGTCGTTTCCCTACCCTTGGGGTCGGTGGATTTAACCCCGATGGAAATGGCCGGAGCTTATGCCACTTTTGCCAATGATGGCTGGCACTCTGAACCCACGTTTATTGTCCAAGTTACTGATAGTCAGGGCAATATTCTACTGGATAATACCCCTAAACCTCGATTAGTCTTGGATCAATGGGCCGTGGCATCCCTGAATAGTGTGTTACAAGGAGTAATTAATCGGGGAACAGCAACTCGCGCCCAAATTGGACGTCCGGCGGCGGGAAAAACTGGAACGACGTCTTCTGAACGGGATATCTGGTTTGCCGGATATACTCCTGATTTAGCAACGGCTGTTTGGGTGGGAAATGATGATTATACTCCCCTAACCTATGGATCAACCGGAGGAACAATTGTGGCTCCGATCTGGCGTGACTTTATGTTACAAGCCTTAGATGGAAAACCTGAAACTTCTTTTAAACCATCTTCTGCCTATACCAAACCTTAATTCTGAATCGGGTTCTCACCCGGGTGAACAATTTTTCCCTAGAGGAGAGTAGAATCAGAGTAGAACCACTTGCGAAGTATGCCTGTGTCTGGCTCCATGAGAATCGGCTGAAAAGTTATTCTTTGAGTTTTTGATATATGGGAATTTGCTGTAGTCGCTATTCCTTATTTGTTGGGAATTTTTTTTATACGTTAGGATCTAACTTGTTATGGAAAAAAATACATTTTCTTCGCCAAATGTGACTCAGAAAGTAGAAGTTTCAATTCACATTGATTCTGAGTTACTCGATCAAATTAAACATCTCACTAATGACCCCAGCAAGGTGATTGAGACAGCCCTACGCCAATGGCTTAGAGGAGAGCGTCCAGAGGATGAACTGGCTTTGACACTGCAACGAAACCCTCCGGTTCCGCCTCGGGGGGAATGGAACGATTAAATCAGTGATGACTGGTAGAGACGTGCCATGGCGCATCTCTACCAGTTATAAGTAAAGAAGTGAATACCTCCAAAAAACTCGCCATATTGATTATAAAATCCATTTTAATATCTTTTAAACTTGTTTTTTTCAATCAGCAAGCGAACAGAGACAGATTCAGATTAACCCGACCTCCCCAGAATGACGGATTTCCGAACTAGCACTCGAAACCCTTGAGTGCTAAAGTGACTTATTGGTGATTAATGATATTGTAAGATGGCTAAAATTGTTTCGTTTGGTGAAGAATCCCGTAGAGCCTTAGAAAAAGGTGTAAATGCCCTAGCCGATGCGGTGCGAGTCACCCTTGGCCCCAAAGGTCGGAATGTCTTATTAGAGAAGAAATTTGGCGCTCCCGAAATCGTCAATGATGGTATTACCGTCGCTAAAGAAATTCAACTGTCCGACCCCCTGGAAAATACTGGCGCCCGACTGATGCAGGAAGTCGCCTCCAAAACCAATGAAGTCGCCGGAGATGGGACAACCACCGCCGCCATTTTAGCCCAAGCCATGATTCGTGAAGGGTTAAAAAATGTCGCAGCCGGGGCTAATCCTGTGGCCCTGAGACGGGGAATGGACAAAATTACTCAGATTTTGGTCGAAGAAATTCAAGCCATTGCTAAACCCGTGGAAGGGGATGCAATTGCTCAAGTCGCAACGATTTCGGCGGGAAATGACCCAGAAATTGGTCGGATGATCTCCCTGGCGATGGACAAGGTAACGAAAGACGGGGTAATTACCGTTGAAGAATCCAAATCCATCACTACAGAATTAGATGTAGTCGAAGGAATGCAACTCGACCGGGGATATATTTCTCCCTATTTTATCACCGATAATGAACGGATGGTGGTGGAATTTTCTAACGCTAGAATTCTAATTACCGATAAAAAAATTAGTTCCATTCAAGACTTAGTTGCGGTCTTAGAAAAAATTGCCCGTTCGGGTCAACCTCTGTTAATTATTGCTGAAGATATTGATGGGGAAGCCTTAGCAACTTTGGTGGTGAATAAAGCCAGAGGCGTGTTAAATGTGGCGGCAATTAAAGCCCCTAGTTTTGGTGAACGTCGTAAAGCTTTATTACAGGATATTGCGGTTTTGACAGGCGGACAATTAATTTCTGAAGAAGTGGGATTAAGTTTAGATACCGTTTCTTTGGATATGTTAGGAACTGCCAACACAATCACCATTGAAAAAGACAATACAATTATTGTTACGGATAGCAAAACTCAAGCCGATGTGAAAAAACGGGTTGAACAAATTCGTCGTCAACTGGAAGAAACCGACTCTGAATATGATGCGGAAAAACTCCAAGAGCGAATTGCAAAATTAGCCGGAGGGGTGGCTGTAATCAAAGTGGGGGCTGCCACCGAAACGGAAATGAAATCTCGGAAACTGCGGATTGAAGATGCCTTAAATGCCACTAAAGCCGCCGTAGAAGAAGGGATTGTTCCTGGGGGCGGGACTACTTTAATTCATCTGGCGAAAAAAGTTGATGAACTGAAAGCTCAACTGAGTGATGAGGAAAAAATTGGGGCGGGAATTATTGCCAAAGCCCTAGAAGCTCCTTTATTTTATATTGCCAGTAATGCTGGGGCTGAAGGCGCTGTGGTGGTGGAAAATGTCCGCAATACCGAGTTTAATATTGGTTATAATGCCTTAACTGGAACCTATGAAGATTTAATTGCTTCTGGGATTATTGACCCGGCAAAAGTGGTACGTTCGGCGTTGCAAAATGCCTCCTCAATTTCAGGATTAGTATTAACAACTGAAGCCTTAGTTGTGGAAAAACCTGAGAAGAAATCCGCCGATATGGATGCCATGGGCGGCATGGGTGGCATGGGCGGTATGGGCGGCATGGGCGGCATGGGCGGCATGGGTGGCATGGGCATGATGTAACCTATCCCTGGCGATTGGAAATCGCGGCTAAACAGATAAAACCCACCTTTGTGGGTTTAAAAACCTGAATTTTCTCTTAGTCCACGCAGGTGGACTTCGTTTGTGTAGTAGCGAATTATATTCGCCGAATACTATCTGGAGATTGCAAATCGCGGCTACACAGACAAAACCCACCTGGGTGGGTTAAATTTTGGATTAGTAATAGATGATTAATTCTGCCTATCAAATTGGGGGAAGTTTAGCTCAAGATGCTCCGACTTATGTAGTCAGAAAAGCGGATTTCGATCTGTATTCTCAATTACAACAGGGGCATTTTTGTTATGTTTTAAATTCTCGGCAAATGGGGAAATCTTCTCTGTTAGTTAAAACTCGTTATCGTTTACAACAAGAAGGTTTTCAGTGTGCGACCTTGGATATGACTCGCATTGGTAGCGAAATGGTGACGGAACAACAATGGTATAAAGGAATAGTTACTGAATTATGGCGCGGATTTAATCTTTTAGGTAAATTTAATTTAAAAAATTGGTGGAAAGAACAATCAGAAGTTTCTGTGATTCAACGTATTAGTAATTTTATAGAAGATATTTTATTGGTTGAATTTCCTGGTCAAAAATTAATTATTTTTGTTGATGAAATTGATAGTATTTTAAGTTTAAATTTTAAAGTAGATGATTTTTTTGCTTTAATTCGTTTTTGTTATAATCAACGGGCAATTAATCCTGAATATAACCGGATTAGCTTTGCCTTATTTGGAGTTGCTACCCCTTCAGCTTTAATTTCCGATCGCACTCGTACCCCCTTTAATATCGGAAAAGCCATTGAATTATCGGGTTTTACCCTGAATGAAGTTCAACCTTTAATTGAAGGTTTGGAGCCAAAAATTACTAATGCTAAAGCCATTATGCAAGAAATTATCGCTTGGACAGGAGGACAACCTTTTTTAACACAAAAAATATGTCAATTGGTGATAAATTTTACCGAAAAAACAATTAATCAAATATTAATTATTCCCCCCGGAACCGAAGGATTTTGGGTAGAATCATTGGTGCGATCGCAGATTATTTATAAATGGGAATCTCAAGATGAACCCGAACATTTAAAAACCATTCGTAACCGAATTCAAAATAACCCCGATCATATCGGCAGAATTTTAGGAATCTATCAAGATATTCTGCGAAATTTAGAAGTTTTAACCGATGATAGTAACGAACAATCAGAACTAATATTATCCGGTTTAGTGATCAAATATACCGGGTTTCTGCGGGTAAAAAATCGGATTTATCAAGAAGTCTTTGATTTAGATTGGGTTAACCAACAATTGAGGAACCTGCGACCCTATTCTCAAGGCTTTGATGCTTGGATAGAATCTCAACAACAAGATAGTTCTCGACTATTACGGGGACAGGCCTTAAAAGAATCCCAAAATTGGTCAAGTGGTCGCAGTATTAGTGATTTAGATTATCAATTTTTAGCTAAAAGTGAAGAATTAGATCGGCAAGAAGTTCAAAAATCCTTAGAAGCTGCCAGAATGCTGGAAGTAGAAGCCCGACTAACCGAAGAAAAAAAGACCGCAAAACTGCAAAGATTTTTACTTATATCTGTTAGTAGTGCCCTAGTTATTACCATTATATTAGGTCTAATCTCAGGGTTTCAATATCATCAAGCTAGGGTGAATGAACACCAGGCAAAAATCAACGAAGTTAAAGCTATAAATCAATCATCTGAGTCCTTATTTGCTTTAAATCAAAGGTTTGAAGCCTTAATTCAATCCATGATAGCCTATCGAAAATTGCAAACCCTATCGGATGTGGATACAAAAATTCACCAGAATGTACAATTGACATTGCAAAAAGCGGTTTATGGGATTCAAGAATATAACCAACTGTTGGGGCATACCAGTATTATTCATGCGGTAGAATTTAGCCCCAAAGGAGATTTAATTGCTTCTGGGAGTCAGGATAAAACCATTAAACTTTGGAAACCAGATGGCACACTATTGAAAACTCTGATTGGACATCAGGATGGAGTTCTTAACGTTGCCTTCAGTCCCCGTCAACCCCTTCTCGCCTCAGCTAGTAACGACAAAACTATTAAACTCTGGAACACCGATGGCACCTACTTAAGAACCCTGACCGGACATCGGGAAGCGGTGATGGCTGTGAGTTTCAGCCCGACTGAGGATAAACTGATTTCTTCGAGTTTTGATCAAACCATTAAATTATGGACAACAGAGGGAAAACTCTTAAAAACCATCGCCGCCCATCCCGACAAAATTAAAACCGTTGTCTTTAGTCCCGATGGTCAGAGATTCGCCTCTGGAAGTGCTGATCATACGGTTAAAATCTGGAATGCCGATGGCACACTATTGAAAACCCTGACCGGACATCAGGCTGAAATTATGGCTGTGGCTTGGAGTCCCGATGGTCAAAGGTTAGCGTCCGCCAGTCGAGATAAAACCCTGAAACTGTGGAGTCGGGAAGGGGAGTTAATCCAGACTTTCGGCTCCTTTGAGGATGAAGTTTGGGATGTAGCCTTTAGTACCAATAGCAAATTTTTGGCGGGGGCGATTCGGAATAAACAAATCCAAATCTGGCGTAAAGACCTAACAAATTTCTCGTATAACCCCTATGAAACATTCTGGCAACATCAGGCAGAAGTGAGTTCCGTTGCCTTCAGTCCCGATAGTCAAACCATTGCTTCCGCCAGTTGGGATAAAAGCGTTAAACTCTCGAAAACCGAATATTCTTTGGTCATGCCCTTGATAGGACATCAAGATACGGTTTGGGGAATCGCCTTTAGTCCCGATGGTCAAACTATTGCTTCATCTTCCTTAGATAAGACAATTAAACTGTGGACAAACAAAGGGCGATTATTACAAACCCTGACCGGACATCAGTGGCGGGTGAATCAGGTTGAGTTTAGTTCCGATGGTCGTTGGTTGGTCTCAACCTCCGATGATAATACCATTAAATTGTGGCAGAAAAATGAGAATGGACTGTTTAAAACCCATCCCGATCAAACCTTATTGGGAAATAAATGGGGGGTTTGGGGGGTGAAGTTTACTCCCGACAATCAATCAATTGTTTCTGGAAGTTGGGATAAAACTGTTAAAATTTGGGGTATTGATGGCAGACTTCGCCAAACCTTTAGCGGTCATACTGGTCAGGTTTGGGGAATTGCAATTCAGCCAGAGGGTAAATGGATTGCTTCGAGTTCTTATGATAATACAATTAAACTCTGGGGATTTAATGGTCAACTTCTACAAACATTAATTGGTCATAAAGATGGTATCTGGGGACTAGATTTGAGTCCCGATGGACAAGTTATAGCTTCCGCTAGTCGAGATCAAACGGTAAAATTATGGCGCTGGAATCCTCAGCTTAAATCCTTTATTGATCAAAATACCTTAAAGGGACACACAGCCAACGTGATGGCGGTGGCGTTTAGTCCTGACCAAAAGTTATTAGCATCAGCCAGTCAGGATAAAACCATTAAACTTTGGAAACTCGATGGTACTTTGGTTAAAACCCTGAATGGTCATAATGATGAAGTTTATAATCTTAAATTTAGTCCTGATGGTAAAACTTTGGCTTCCGTTAGTGAAGATAAAACGGTGATATTATGGAATTTAGATCGAATTTTAAACTTGAATGAATTCGCCTATGCTTGTAACTGGATAAAGGATTATTTAAAAACTAATTCCCAACTAAGTCCCGAAGATCGAATATTATGTCAGTAGTCAGGGAATAGGGAATGGGTAATAGGTAATAGGTAATGGGTAATGGGAATAAGCACTTAACCGTCAACAAACAATAACAAGGTAAAAATCATGATCAAATTATTAGGATTTTTGGCTATTGCAGGAACGTTTCTGAATGTTGCACCTCAGATAAATTCTTTAGCCTCCTTTGTACCCAATTCTTCCATACAATTAGCTCAAAATTCTAGCCCCGCTTCCTCCATTCAAGGCTATTGTTTTTCTATTGCTGATGATAATATGGACTCCATCGCCCGAATTTATCTTGATGGAAATAAAGTCACGGGTCGGGTTGAAGCTACGATTCATAATCAAAAAGCATCCTACTATACGTCCTATACCCAAATATTACAAGGAACGAAAAATGGCAATAAATTAAACTTGAATATTACCACAAAAATTGAGTTAGATACTCAAAAAACTAAGGAAACTTGGACGTTAAATGCAGACTCTTTAAATACGGGACGAATAGTTTATAAAAAACAACCCTGTTTAGTCTCTCAAATTCGTTTTGCACCTGGGAAAAATTCAGCAACTATGAGTCAGTCGGTGGTGCGAGGAACTCGCAATATCTATTTATTAAAAGCCAACCAAGGTCAAAGAATGGATCTTAAAATTACCGCTTTAGAAAATAACGCTGTTTTTGATGTAATTGCCCCCAATGGGCAGGTTTTGAAAACCGAAGCTACCCAGTCTAGTTTGAAATTACCCGCCACCGGAAATTATGAGATTATCGTCGGTGGAACCCGAGGGAATGCTAGTTATCAATTAACTGTTAAAATTCAATAATTCCAGGAAAAAAAACGGGTTTTTGCCGTAGGTAGGGGGTAATTCATGAATTACCCCTACTACCATAAATCATTTAGGATACAAACCCGGTTTCTGGTTTATAGTTAATCAACGGTTTTGTCAGCTTTCCAACCTGATTGATAATAGACTTTTGACCCGTTATCAGGAACAAAATGACAAGACCAGTAGGATTGAATAAAACTTTTCCAAATCGGTTCATCAGAACAATGATAATAGTCACCCAGTAGGGGTTTAATTGCTTCCGTTGCTGTTTTTAAATGATAGTGGGGCATATTCAAGAAAATGTGATGAGCAACGTGAGTTCCGATATTATGATGAATGGGATTAATAAAGCCATAATCTCGGTCAATAGTTGATAAAGCCCCTTTCAGGAAATACCAATCTTCTCCTCGATACCAGGGAATATCAGCCTCAGTATGATGTAAGTAAGTAACTAAATCTAGCCACATCACAAACACGAAATAGGGCATGAAATAGTATTTCAGGAAAAACACCCATCCAAACTGATAAGTGATCAACCCTAAAAAGCTTACCATTACGATCATCAAAGATGTACTGGTAATAATATCCCATTTTTCGGACTCTTTAAACATAGGGCTACTCGGCAAAAAGTGAGAGCCTTTACGAAGGGGAGAAGAACTTCGGAATAGATAAACCGGATAGGCAACTAAGGGGATATAAAAGGGCAACAGCTTTTCATACCAAACCATCTTATTGAACGTACTTTCCGTTACCGGATGCCAACTTTCATCGGTATCAATATTTCCGGTATTGGCGTGATGGGTTCTGTGGCTGATGCGCCAACCGTGATAGGGAACTAGAATCGGAATATGGGACAAATGGCCAATTAAGTTATTTAGCCATTTGATTTTGGAGAAAGACCCATGACCGCAATCATGGCCCACAACAAATAACGCCCAAAACATCGTTCCTTGCATCACCCAAAAAATGGGGAAAAACAGCCAAGAATCGAGTTTATAGGCGATAAAATACAGACCTGCGATGATCGAAATATCAATAAAGAAGTAACTCAGAGATTTCCAGACCGAGGGTTCAAAACACTGGGCAGGAATTGCCGCCCTGATATCTTGGAGAGTAAAGGGTAACTCTGATTTCTTGGTTGCTGATGAGGCACTAATCGTGGCCTGGTTAGACTTATTGGATGATTGCACAGATATTGTGATTGAATCTGAGTGAGTAGTCCCCAGTTGTGTTTTTACCCCAAACTGAATCGCAAACATCAGGGTTTGGGATGCTAACCTAAACTGCGGTTCTGAACGGCTTTTATTTTACCTTGATTAGATGTTAATTTTCGCAACAAATCTTAAATGATCGAAATTATTTAGCCAATCTCGGCCAGGGGTGGGTCTTCCATACCTTCAGATTTGTTGTTGGGCTTTAGCCCTCTCCGGAGGGCTAAAGCCCAACAACGTTTTATATTTGGGAATTATTATGACCAATTAGGGTAACTCCCCAAATTGTTCTCGATATTTTGCTAATAGTGTTTCTGCTGCTATTGCTGCTTCTTCGGGAGTGGGGAGGAGTTGACCGTCTGAGGTGAAAAAACGCAATTGGGAGTTATAAACACCTAAAAATAATTCTAATTGTTGACTCCATAACCATCCTTGAGAATTAGGTTCAAGGGGTTGATATTTACCCTCAACTAAATGAAATCCGGCTAATTCTAAGGTATCAGGATCAAACCAAAAATAATCAAAGGTGCGAAAGTTATCTTGATAGAGTTGTTTTTTTAATCCTTTATCAATTTCTGCCGTGGATGGAGATAAAAGTTCAATAATAATATTAGGATATTTGCCTTCTTCCCAAATCATCCAACTGCGTCTGGGTTTGCGTTCTGTGTCTAAAACTACAAAGAAATCTGGCCCTCTAAAATCCTGTGATTTTTTTTGATTCGGGTTAAAATAGATAGTTAAATTTCCAGAAACATAAAAATCTTGACGGTTTCGCCACCACCACTCTAAAAGATGAATCAGGAGATCAATTTGTCTGCGGTGTAAATCACTTTCCACGGGAGGTTCCTCACTCCATAAATCACTAGGTGGAAATATAATATCATCAAATTCTTCTGGTTGTTCTAATCTTTGAAGGTTAGCGGGTTCGTGATCAACAATAAACATAAACAGGTTAACCCAATTAGGATAAATATAGTTTAGCGTAACTTTGAATCATTTGTCGAATAGATTGATATTAAATCGACAAAGATTGTTTTTATTGAGGAGGAGTTATTTTTGATAAGGGTTGAATGGCATTTTTTAAAGTTTCCTTGTTTAACTCAAGTTTGGGCTTAGGAACAGAACTAATATTAGTTAGGGGTAAACGAGCTAATGCCAATTCTGAAGTTGATGTTTTTTCAGAATCGTTATTAATTAAAATATAACTATTCAGAATTTCTAACTGAGCATCAACAATATCATCATAGTTTTCATACCAACTAGCGATCGCAATTGACAATGTTTCAATATCATCGGGTAAGGGTTCAATTAACTCGATTAATTCTTGACGGTGTGAGTCAATAAATAATTGAGGCTGTTCTTCTAGTAATTTCAAAAAAGCCTCTAGGTTTTGATGGTAAAAAGACATAGACTAATCCTCCAACTTAATATAAAATTGATTATATCAAATTCAAGGTTAATTTTGTAACCCGACCTCAAAAAAACCGTTTTTTTCAGAAACTGGGTTTATGTACTGTTATACTAAGAGAACATCCTAAACCGCAGGATATAATAATTGAGGTAAAATCATCGATGACATACCTAGAAGAAATTACAATTAAAGTTCCTGTTGATATTGCTGAAAGTTACCGCCAGGCTAACGAACAAGAAAAACAACAGATAGAAACTAGAATTGCCTTTTTATTGAAAAGTCAAACGATATCTCGAAAAATGGCTATTAATAAATTGCGACAAACGATGAGTGAAATCGGTCAAAAAGCCGTTGCGAAAGGATTAAGTCCTGAGATTTTAGAAGATATATTAAAAGATCATGAAGGATAAACTGTTTGTTTTTGATGCGAATATTATTATCAGTGCAGTTTTAATCCCTCAAAGTAAGCCAGATTTAGCTATCCGTAAAGCTCAAGATTCAGGAAGTATTTTAATGTCTCCTGAAATTTGGGCGGAATTAGAACAAGTTTTAGCACGACCAAAATTTGATCGATATATTTCTTCGGAAGATCGAAGCAAGTTTTTAGGAGATTTTTTAGATACAGTTATTCTGGTTATGGAAATAACAGAAAAAATTCAAGAATGCCGTGATCCCAAGGATAATAAATATTTGGAATTAGCTGTTAATGGTCAAGCTGATTGTCTTATAACTGGAGATGCCGATTTATTGATTTTAAACCCATTTCGAGAAAAACCTGTGATCACTGTATCTGATTTTTTAAATTTAAAATCAGTTTAATTAAAAGTTTTCATTAACTTCAGAAACACAGTCCTAACTGTCGTGACCTCTCCCCCTTACCTTATGGTTTTGGGGGTTAGGTCATACATTTACAAGGGGTAATTAAATAGCCCTGAAGGGCTTAAAAAGACGGATTTAAGAATATTAGATCTAATGACCCCCAACACTAAAAACAGCCCGTTTGTAGGCTTCATCAAGCACTTCTGAAAGCGTAGGATGGGTATGAACTGAGAAGACTAAATCATGGACAGATTGACGGTGATACATAGCATTTGCCGCTTCTTGAATTAAATCAGAAGCATGAAGACCAAAGATATGAACTCCTAAAATTTCCCCCGTATCTTTCCGATAAATCACTTTAGCCATACCTTCGGTTTCTCCCTCCGCAATTGCTTTAGAATTACCCTTAAAATAGGTTTTTACCGTTGCAATTTCAAACCCTTCTGTTTGTCCTAATTCCTTCGCCGCAGGTTCATTTAAACCCACATAACTAATTTCAGGATGGGTAAAAGCAGCCGCCGGAATACTGCGATAATCCACCGCCCGAGGACGTCCGCAAATAGTTTCCACAACGGCGACTCCCTGGGCGGATGCGGTATGGGCTAACATCATTTTACCCGTTGCATCTCCAATCGCCCATAAATGGGGAACAGGTTCACCTCCAGATAATACCTCTAAATGATCATTTGTAGGAATAAAACCGCCCCGAATAGGTTCAACATTCACCGATTCTAAACCTAAATTTTTACTCACCGGAATCCGCCCGGTAGCAACCAAACAAGCATCCACTTCTAGTACTTCTTCTACTTCTTTAGTTTTGGTATCGGCTAACTCAATAATAACCGGAGAACCAGGCGTTACTTTTAAGGCTAATTTTCCGACTTTAGTTTCAATATCCCTGGGATTAATTAAAACCCGTTGAGCTAATTTAGCAATATCAGGATCAAAAGTTGGCATTAATTGATCTAAGGCTTCAATCATGGTAACTTCACAACCTAAAGCCGTATAAATATCAGAAAATTCTAATCCGATATAGCCACTTCCAATAATAGCAATCCATTGGGGCAGGGATTCTAATTTAACCGCATCATCACTGGTAAAAACTGTTTTGTGATCAATCGTAATTCCGGGGGGAACAAACGGCACAGAACCGGGGGCTAAAATAATATCTTTAGCGGTAATTGTTTTTTCCCCATTTGCCGTTTCCACCGTCACTTTATTCGACCCGGCAATTTTACCCCAACCTTGGATCACATCAACCCCTAACCGCTTCAAACTATTGGTCAAGTCACCCCGAAGTTTAGTTACAATATTATCAGCATGGTTGGCAATTTGTTCGCGATCAAAACTGACTTGTCCTAACTGAATCCCCAAATTTTTTAAGTGATGGGTATTATGTAATTCTCTGACCCGTCCCGACGCCGCTAATAACGCTTTAGAGGGAATACAGCCTCGGTTAACACAAGTTCCCCCCATGTCCGCCGCCTCAATAATTGCGGTTTTCAAGCCACAACCGACGGCGTGGATAGCAGCACCATGTCCGCCCACTCCCGCACCAATAATCACTAAATCGTAATCCATATTCTGTTACTACTCTATTGGGATTAAAAAATATTACCGTTTTCCCTGTCCCTTGCCAACTCAATCGCCTTTACAAAAGCCAAATTAGTTTGGTCTGCCTCCTACTTTTTGCGGTAAGCTAGACTCGATTACTGTGTTTATCACCCTGATCATAACATGAAAACCAAACTTGCGACTATTACATTAAGTCTGATTTTATCGGTACTTTTCCCTTTACAAAGTTTTGCGGGAACCGTTTTAGAAGACATTAAAAGAACCGGAGTTTTAAAAGCAGGAGTCCGACAAGATGCACCCCCATTAGGATTTGTTACATCCGATGGAAAGTGGGAAGGATATTGTATTGAATTAATGGATTTATTAGGAGAAAGATTGCAAAAACAGTTAAAATTAAGTAAACCCATAGAGGTACAATTAATTCCTTCAAATTTACAAAATCGCGAACAATTAGTCAGGGAAGGAAAAGTTCATTTAGAATGTGGCCCTAATACAATTTTGAGGAATCCAGAACCAGGTATTACTTATTCTGATCGGTTTTTAGCCACGGGAGTTCACTTATTAGTTAGACCGGATAATCAATCTTATATTCAACCATCGGGAGCTTTAGAAGCTATTTCCATTGGAGTTTTACCTGCATCCTTAACCCAACAGTTTATTAGCAGTCGCTATTCCTTAGCAAAAGTTGTAGAATACCCAGGAGTTGATGGTCGAAAAAATGCCGCCGAAGATGTAGTTCAAGGTCGTTTAAATGCCTTCGCTAGTGATGGATTATTATTAATTGGAGAAGTGCTCAGAAATCCAGAAATAAAACCTCAAGATTACGCTTTAATTCCCAAAGAACCCTTAACCTGTGAATTTTATGGAATGATTCTCCCCGCCGGAGATATGTCTTGGATTAATACGGTAAATTCCTTGATCTTAGTCGAAGAAACAGTTAATATTTTAACGGGATTATACGGAAAAGATTCAGACTATGTAAAAACCCTCGAAGCGGCTCATAATAAATGTTTACAATAAACCGGGAAAATTGCTAAGTCAGCCAACCACAAGGTTTAATCTTTAAACGGGTATCCTTGAAAATATCCAGGGATACCTCGATATATCCCCGATGATCGATATCAACTTACCCATGATTATTTAGTCGCTTTGATTCGTGAACAAAAAGGAGAACGATTAATTGCTAAATTAGAACTAGAACGAGATCAAGCTCAACGCAAAATTATTGAGGAGAAACCCAATAGTTTTGTCAACCGGGCGATCGCTTCTGTATTTCGTTGGATTAATGCTGATTAGTATGGACAATAAACCTCAAACAGAACAGGAAAAAATGCTGGCGGGAGAATTATATCTCGGCAACGATCCAGAGTTAGTTTTAGGACGGAAACGTGCTTCCAAACTCACTCGTTTATATAATAGTACCACAGAAGATGAGTTAGAAACTCGTCAATTAATTCTCTTGGAATTATTCGATAAAATCGGAAATAATCTGTTCATCACTCCCCCATTTTATTGTGATTATGGCTGTTATATTAAACTGGGGAATAATGTTTACATGAACTTTAACTGTATTATCTTAGACTGCAATTATGTTGAAATTGGGGATAATGTTTTATTAGCGCCTAACGTTCAAATTTATGCCGCCTATCATCCAATTGATCCCGCATTACGCCTAACCGGAAAAGAATTAGCAGCACCGATTAAAATAGGTGATAATGTTTGGATTGGCGGCGGTGCAATTATCTGTCCAGGCGTAGAAATTGGTGATAATACCACCATTGGCGCAGGAAGTGTGGTGGTTGATAATATTCCTCCTAGAGTTCTAGCAGCCGGGAATCCTTGTCGGGTGATTCGGAATTTATAGGGAACGCCGGATCTGGGAACAGCCCCCCAAACCTCCGTGCACGGGGGGCTAGGGCGGGAGGGAACGCCGGATCTGGGGGAAAGAGTTTATCCCTCGATTCCTTGGATTAATCGGCTAATTTCTGGATAGGTTCCCAGTGTTGAATGTCCTGTAACAACGCCTCATATCCAGCAACATTGGGGTGTAAACCATCAGAACATAACCGAGATTTCCACCAATGTTCCCCTCGATCTGTCCAAATTTCTAATAAATCTAAATAGGGAATATTGCGATCTAAACAGGCGAGACGAGTGGCATCTTTGTAGCGAAATTGATCGGCTAAAGTATAATATAAACAGCCCTGAAAGGGCATTTTACTTTCATCAACTGGAACCATTCCCACAAACACAACCTGACACATTTTTTCAGCTTGATCTAATAAATGATTTAGGGTAGTTTCAAAATGATCAAATTCCGTGTAATTGCGACCTTGAAACGATTGTACCCGCGCCGAATCATTTAATCCCACAGAAAAAATACTCACATCCGGTAAACGGTTGCGTAATTCTCCGCGATGGCGCAATTCTTGGTCAAGGCGATCGCAAACTTGAATCACCCGATTTCCCCGTACCCCCAAATTGTAGAGAATCGGGCCAACGCTCTCCGGTGACATCCATTGACGCCGCAGTCGTTCCACCCAGCCGCCCCCTTCAGGATCACCAAATCCATAGACGAGACTATCTCCTAACACCACGACTTTCAGAGGCTGACGTTGGGGCACAATGGACAAATTAGCTAGGGTGGGATTGATCGCTGCTTGCATTTTGCTGGAAAATCCTGATGGATGGACAGTTTACCCGGTCAGAATCGCAATTGGTTTCTACAGGGGGTTTATAAAAGTTAACATCTCAAGGAGCTTTTCACTAGATTCCCTACCTAAATATTTCGCAAATTTTTGCACTGATTGACCATAAGTTACTTGCAACTGGTATGCTCAATGTGAGTTCTGTCTTCTGACAGCCCATCGGCTTTACGACAGCACCGGGAGCATCTTCGCTCTATGACTTCAACCGAAAGATAACTAGCCGTGGAATCTTGGCTAAAAGCTGTTTGGATGTCCCAGGGGAATATTCCCTGCTATATATAAACTGAAACTGATTTGCAGGAGGCAACTTGCTAAATGCAAGGCTCTTTAAACGAAATTGATATTCGTAGTATTTTACAACTGATTGAGCTTGGCCAGAGGACAGGGGAACTCATGGTAGAAGCTTACAGTTCATCCCAGACGACGATGGAAATGGAACGCCATCCCATTCGTCTCACGGGACAGTGTTGGCTGGTTTTTTCTTGGAATGGTCGAATTATCTATGCCGGCCAAAGCGAAGGCAGTCTCCAGAGATTACGGGATTATTTACGGCGCTATCAAGCTGAAACCGTCCTTTCGGAGTTGGAAATTCCTTCGATCACATCGGTCAATGCACCGGAATACGGATATTTATGGGCGTTGTTAGAAAATCAAGTGATTACCCCAGAAATTGCCCGTAATATTATTCATTGTATGGTTCAAGAAACCCTATTTGATTTGCTAAGTTTACATCAAGGTGCTTTTATTTTTGAAATGGGATCGGGATTAGCACCCCAGTTAACCACCTTAGAAATTAGTCCCTTATTAGCCAATACTTTCAAACAAGTTCAAGAATGGAAAAAATTCCATCCCCATATTACTTCCCCAAACCAATGTCCTTTGATTACCGATCAGTCAAAATTACAAAAAACAGTCCGACCTAAAGTGTTTGAAAGCCTGAATCATTGGGCGGATGGTCAAACCTCAATTCGTCAAATATCCCGTTACTTACACCGAGATATTGTCACGGTGGCAAAGGCTATTTATCCCTTTGTACAACAGGGACTTGTACAATTGTTGGCTCTCCATCCTGAAAACGTTTTTAACGAGCCAGAACCTTTTACTGATAGGACTAGAACTCCGAGAATTGTTTGTATTGATGATGATCTAGTAATTCGAGAAAGCGTTGAAATTATTTTAAGAGAACAAGGCTATGAAGCCACAGCAATTGGCAACCCTTTAAAAGCATTGAGTTTAGTTTTTCAGCTTAAACCCGATTTAATTCTTTGTGATATTGCCATGCCCGAATTAAATGGGTATGAAATCTGTGCCATGTTAAGAAATTCTACCGCTTTCCGTCAAACTCCGATTGTTATGTTAACAGGAATTGATGGATTTATTGATCGACTCAAAGCTCGTATGGTCAGGGCAACAAATTATTTAACAAAACCCTTTGGAGATGCCGAATTATTAACATTAGTCGAAACCTATATTGGGCCAGGAAAAACAATAGATGCTTCTATTAATACAGATTTAGAAGATGAATTTATGACAGAGTTAGAAACCCTTTGACCTAATATAGCAATCCTAAATAGGTTGTAACATTTTAATGCTGATATGAAACAGCCAGAAGTATTATCTGGTGTTCCCTGTTACCTGTTACCTATTCCCTGTTACCTATTCGGCTATCAAGCTCCCGTACTATTGACGTATAATCGAAATAGAATCACATCTTTTGAGATACTTAGGTTTTCTTACACTCTACGATAAATTTGTAATGCAGCATAAACCTCGTTCCACTTGGACTCAAACCGCCAACCTGACTACAGGTAATTTGGGAGTTTCTAATGGAGAAGAAAAATGAATACAGTTATGGTTGTCGAAGATAGTGTCACTCAACGGGAGATGATTTGTGGTCTTCTCAAGGAAAATGGGTTACAAGTCAGTATCGCCACCGACGGTGTGGAAGCACTTGAAGAAGTGCAAAAAAACCCCCCCGATTTAATGGTGCTAGATATTGTTATGCCCAGGATGAACGGCTATGAACTCTGTCGTCGCCTAAAATCCGATCCCAAAACCCGAGATATTGCCATTGTCATGTGTTCTTCTAAGGGGGAAGAATTTGACCGCTATTGGGGGATGAAACAGGGGGCAGATGCTTATATTGCTAAACCCTTTCAACCCAGTGAACTCATCGGAACCGTTAAACAGTTACTTAGATAATAGGTGAAAAATAACCATGGTTGGGAATTCTGATTTTTTAACCGGGCAAGGAACAGACAGTCCAGAATTTCAAGAACTGGCAACCCCCGAAGGCGAACCCCATCTTCGCTTTTTCGTCCCTTCACGGAATGAATTTGCCATTCCCGCCATCGGGATTCGGGAGGTACTCTTTCAATCGCCAGATCGGATGACCCCGATTCCTAATGTTTCCCCCCTGTTGCTGGGAACCTTCAATCTCAGGGGTCGAGTGATTTGGGTCGCTGATTTAGGCCAATTTTTAGGGGATGCAACCCCCTTAAATACGGATCGAACAGAGATCCATGTTATTGCCGTTGAAGATCAAGACATTATATTAGGATTAGCTGTTGATGAAGTCAATGACATGGCATGGCTTGACCCTGATAAAATGCAAATGCCCACCCAAGTCAGTGATAGTATGACTCCTTTTATCAAAGGAGAGTGGCAAGTTGGAACTGAAGGCAGCGTCCTGCGACTTTTAGACCAAATTGCAATTCTGCGATCAGCTCGTTGGGCAACGTGACCAGCCATCAATCGGGTTTATCCCATAACCATTGAGGAAACCGACTATACAATTGATTATAAAACTGTTTAAGCTAAAGCTTTTAACTTGGGAAACCCAAAACCCCCACCAGAGGTTTTGTCATCCTAATGTTAAATCTCCAATCCTCACTCACCCAGCCCAGGGTAGGGATTATTAGAAAATCTACTACAGACCGGATTACATCCTTATAATTCGTGTTTCTACATCGAAATCTTAACTATTAAGCACGAGCAAAACTAAACTTGAAAGTCAAAAGGGGAATCGCTCATGGCAACAAGCACAGACTTCCTACAAGAGTATCAGCAAACCGAGGAAGCATACTGTCAGGGGAATTATGAACAGGCGGCGGCGCTGGTTTATCAACTGGTAGAAGATTATCCAGAAGATCCATCTGCCCGTCTTCTCTGTGGTCATATCTATGGCTACGGGTTGCAACAGTATGATGTCGCCCGTGAGCAGTATGTCGCCGTCATCAACTTAACCCATGACTCCGAATTACTCGAACAAGCCCATCAAGCCTTAGCCGATACTGACCAATACTTAATAGAATCTCCTCCGGGTAGTTTCGAGGATAGCCTTGATTCCCCAGAAATTTTTAATGCCTTGGTAAACGAAGAAATCGAGGGCGAGGAAATGGATTTAACCCAGGATTTAGATTGGCTCTCAGAAGAAACCAATGGTTCATCCAATGGCACATCCTCCATACCTAATTTAGATTTGGAATCCGCCGATACTCATGGACTGAATGGGTCATCCACCGAAGAAACCCTGATGGATTTTAATGATTTGCAGGATGATAACTTTGATTTCCAAGACTTAGACGATGCTGACTTGGATTTATCCACTTCTGATCTGGATGCTTCCATCGGTTTGGGGTTCAATAATTTAGAGGATGAACCCGATTATGTAAAATCCAATGGTAGTCAATCTCCCCTAAGTTTCACCGAAGATAATCCTTTTGCTTCGGGGGGCGACTTAGAGGAAGGCACAGAAATTTTAAACCCCCTAGACCCGGAAAATTCTTTCACTGAATTAGAAGCCGATCCGTTTACACTGGAAGAAGATGAATCCCTGTCGGTGCCAAACTTTGCCACCGATGAATCTAGCACCAGTGATATTGAACAGTTAAGTGGGGATTTATTCTCTCCCGAGGATGAGTTAGATTGGCTCGATTTCCCAACCGAAAACCCCGAAGACGAATCGGATTCAGTCCACTCACCGGAAACTCTGAATGGGTCATCCCCGGATTATTTATCTCAACCGACTCAATTCCTCGAATTCGATAGCTTCGATGACGATGAATTGGGGGGCTTAAACAATCCAGAGGCCTATGAATCTCATCCGGCAGATCAAAGAGAACTCAACGGTGCTAATCATGAGTCCTCTAGCCCATCCCGTGCCGTGGGTACAGCTTCCTCAAGTTTTGAGGCAGAACTTGACGATATTTTTGCCCCTTTAGAAGATGCAGCCGATTCAGATGGATCGTTGTCACCAGATGAACACCCACCCCAAAATGGTTTCGTCTCGGTCAAGGAAACTTCACCCTTTCAGGAAGATGAATTTGACCCTGATTTAGATTCAGCTTTTAGTTTTTCAGATGAACTCTTCGTTAATGATGCCGATGATTCTGTTTCTCTACCCCCGAACACTACTAATATGAAGGCTAACTATAAGGTTCTGGATGCTGAAGAAAGCAACGAAGAAGAAACACTATTAACCAATAATAATGCGGTCAATGATTCCTACTTGTCCGATCCCGACGACTCTGGCCCCTCAAGGAGTGTGAATGGTGCTTTCAGTTCCAATTATGCTGATGCGGAAGAAGATGAAGAACCAGATGATCTGGTTTTTGATTCGGCAGATATTCCCAATAGTTTTGATCTCGATCCCGATGAAGATACCTTTGGAAATTCCTTTGATGTCACGGTTGAGGCCAATGATACCAATGGCCGTTCCCAAAATGGCAAGGTGGTGGCTCAGACCCCCAATGATTTCTTAGAGGATTTTGAAGAATTTGATGATATTGGGGATTTTGTCATCACCGACAGTGGGGATAATGACCTGTACGTTGATTCAGATTTCAGCAGCGTAGATAGTAAATTTGGTAATACCACCAACAATAGCACCCTCGATAGTGATAGTTCAGCGATTCAGGATGATGAGATTTTTAATACTGCCTACGCTGCATCGGCTGTAACCACCCTAAGCCCGGATTTGGGGGAAGGGATAGATACGATGGTCACCACAGAGCAGGGGGTATTCTCTTTCTTGGAAAATGCTTCCTTGAAACGTAAACCCTTATATATGGCACTGGGGACGGGACTGGCTACCCTGGTTTTAGTGGCAACGGCTACCAATATTTCGACTCGTACCGCCTCCTTAAATGATAAGTCCGAAGTCGTAGACTATCTACGAGGTACAGGATGGCTGTTGACCGCCGTAGCTGGGGGAACCAGTTTTCTGGCGACCTGGGGATTGGGTCGGATCAGTGCCCAACAAATTGCTAAGGCTACAGATGACTTACAAGCTCAATTTGATGCGATTAGTAAGGGGAACTTAGATGCCCGCGCCACGGTTTTTGCTGAGGATGACTTTGGCAAAATGTCCTCTAAATTTAACCATGCAGCCCAATTTATTCAAAGTATTACCCGAGAAGCCCAACGCAAAGCTAAGGAACAAGAAGACGCTAGAGATGATTTACACCGTCAGGTGATTCGGCTTTTGGATGACGTGGAAGGGGCAGCCCGGGGAGATTTAACTGTAACCGCAGAAGTGACGGCAAACGTTTTGGGAGCGGTGGCGGACTCCTTTAACTTAACCATTCAGAACCTGCGGGAAATTGTGGTACAGGTCAAACAAGCCGCCCGTCAGGTCAGTAAGGGAGCTACCGATAGTGCTACCTTTGCCAAGGATGTCGCCGGGGATGCTTTCCGTCAGGCGGAGGAACTCGCTGCTACCCTCAACTCAGTACAGGTACTGACCGATGCCATTCAACGGGTGGCTGAAAGTGCTCGGGAAGCCGAAGAAGTGGCTCGGTCGGCGGCAGCCTTGGCCACTAAAGGCGGGGAAGCGGTACAAATGACCGTGGCGGGGATTCTGAAAATTCGGGAAACCGTAGCAGAAACTAGCCGAGAAGTCAAGCGTTTGGGGGAATCTTCTCAGGAAATTTCTAAAATTGTCGGGCTTATTTCTCAAATTGCCTCCCGAACTAACTTACTGGCTTTAAACGCTAGTATTGAGGCAGCTAGGGCAGGAGAAGCGGGTAAGGGATTTGCGATTGTTGCGGATGAAGTCCGACAGTTGGCAGATAAGTCGGCTAAATCCTTAAAGGATATCGAACAAATCGTGATGCAAATTCAAAGCCAAACCAATACGGTGATGATGGCGATGTCCCAAGGTCATCAACAGGTGATTGAGGGGACTCGCCTCGCGGAACAAGCTAAACGAGCACTCGATGACATTATTCAAGTGACCAACCGGATTGATGTTCTCGTCCGTTCGATTACGGCGGATACCGTTGAACAGAATGAAACTGCCCGCGCCGTCGCCCAGGTGATGCGAGCGGTGGAACATAGTGCCCAAGAAACTTCCACTGAAGCCCAAAAGGTATCCAGTGCCTTAACTAAACTCGTGGGTGTGGCACGAGACTTGCTGACATCGGTAGAACGCTTCCGTGTCGATTCCTCGGAGAAAGCTTAGGGAGCAGGGGAAGCGGTTTTGATAACTAATGACTAATAACTAACTGATGACTGATAACTGATAACTGATAACTGATTACTGATTACTGATATGCAACTCGAACAGCAACAACGGATTATGGGCTATTTTATTGAGGAGGCGAAAGACCACCTCAATACGATTGAACAGGGATTGCTCAATCTGCAAGCGACGATTGAAGATCCAGAATTGCTCAATGAAGTTTTCCGAGCGGCTCACTCGGTCAAGGGTGGGGCGGCGATGTTGGGACTTAATAGCATTCAACAAACGGCTCACCGTTTAGAAGATAGTTTTAAAATTCTTAAAGAAAACCGTCTTCCGACTCAATTTATTGATCAACAATTAGAATCATTATTTTTACAGGTTTTTGATACATTACAAGCCTTAATTGATCAGTTATCAGGGCCCTATGGCTTAACGGAAGAAGCAGCCAGTGCTATTTTGAAGGATGTCGAGCCTGTTTTTGAAGCTTTAAATTATCATATAAAAGTGGTTCAACAACAGGGGACAAAGCGATCGCCTGAAGTGGAAACCGGAGCCCCGTCCTCTGTATCTAATCGCCCTATTCCTACGACCGTTATATCTAAAGAATCTCCTAGTAGTGCGAAGGATTTGGTATTTCGTAGTGATATTCCCGAACGTCTGAGGGAAATGTTGCAACAGTTCAAACAGTCAGAAACCCAAAAAACTCGTCAAGGGTTAATCGAAACCTGTCGGAGTTTAGCTCGGGCTGGGGAACTCTTTGAGTTGCCCAATTGGGTTAAGTTTATCGAGATCCTAGAAAAAGTGATTGCCAATCCTGATAATCACTATCGGAGTCTAGCACCGATAGTGATTAAATCAATTAAAGAAGCCCAAGAACTGGTTTTAGTGAATCGAGAGGGAGAAATTGTTGTAACAGAAGGAATTACAAAACTTTTGCCTAAAACGGTTATCTCTGCAAAAACAGATAAAAAAACTAAATCATCGCCTCCATCCACGTCCGCATCTAAAACATTTCCAAGTCAATCTAAACCCTCTAAAACTACGACGGAGACAGCCACAAAACCGGGTCAATCGAAACCGGAGAATGGTAAGAAGAAACCCCCTAAATCCGCAACACCGAATAACTCTTTCTCCGATGTGAACTGGTCAGATTCAGCAACAAACCCTAGTAATACCCCACCCCGTTTACAGAATGGCCCAGAAATTACTACCGAAGAATATAACAGTCTCAGAGACTTATTTGAAGGTTTAGATCAATGGGAAAATGAGGTGAATGAAGAAGTCCCCACGTCAACGTCCCCATCCTTGGCAACCGAAACAGAATCAATGTCAGGGGACTTTTTTGATTTGTTGGGAGACGAAAAACCTGAGTTCAATCGGCCAGAAACGTCGAGCCATATACCCCAAATTCAACCAGGGAAAACCCAACAAAATCCAGGTTTAGTGACTTCTGGAGCCGATGATGATCTGGCAAGTTTCTTTGATCACCTTAGTGATGGGGACTCCGCCATCTCAGAAACGGGAACCACAACCAAGCCGACATCGGTAGAAACCAAACAGCATGACCTTGTAGATAGTTTTGGGGATTTATTCGATGAGTTGTTAATTAATCCCCAAGATGGGATGCCATCTGCCCGTTCTGCCGACCTTTCCCCGACTCAAATTAAGGAGTTATTGGAAGATGCAGAAAATTTAGATGATCTATTCGATCGGTTTGACCCCCAAATTCAAACCAGTCAAGAAAGCGACAGCAGCACATCGGGTCAGATCAATGCCCAGGAAGATTGGTTTGAAGAACTTTTACAAGGGGAACTCGAAGAAGCCCCAGATATGGTCTGGGATCAGCCAAGTACCCCTGAACTCCCCAAAACGTCCCCAAAATTAGAACCAGTAGCCACGGTGCAGACCACCCTAGAACTGCCGGAGGATGATTTTGCCAGTTTGGATGCCTTACTCAATTTAGGAGGGGCAGAGAGTCAATCAGAGGAACAGGGAACAGGGAACAGGCTGCGTCGTGAGCTTGTCGAACGAGAACAGGGAACAGAGAACGATGAGGATTTCTTGGATTTAGATGAACTGCTCCATACCCCCGTGGCTGAACCCCTAACACCTAATCCTCCTAAAAATATTAAGTCTCAGACCGCCCGCAAAGCCGTAAATACAGAATCACAACTTTCGGAGGAGGATTCGGAATTTAATGATTTAATCCGATTAATTGAAGATGCTCCTCCTCGATCTCGTTCCACAACTCCTCCTAGGGGGACGTTTGCCAAACCCATTACTGAACAAATTGTTAAGGTTCCGGTCAAACAACTTGATGGCCTTAGTAACTTGATGGGGGAACTGGTAGTTAACCGGAATAGTTTGGAACAAGACCAAGAACGGATGCGACAGTTTTTAGATAACTTGCTGCATCAGGTTTCTTTGTTAGGAGATGTGGGTCAACGGATGCAGGATTTCTATGAGCGATCGCTCTTGGAAATTTCCTTACTGTCCCATCGTCGCAAACCCTTTTGGTTTTCTGACAGTGCCTCGATTCATGATGATGATCCCAATAATGATTTGGACTCAACAGAACTGGATCGGTTTACGCCCTTCCATACCCTGTCCCAAGAGATTATTGAGTTAATTGTGCGGGTACGGGAGTCGAGTGCAGATATTGGATTTTTAGTCGAAGAAGCCGACCAAGTAACTCGGGAGTTGCGACGGATTACAACAGCCTTGCAAGAAGGCCTAAATCGCGCCCGGATGGAACCCTTTGGCAGTGAGGCGGATGCCCTGAAACGCCCGGTGCGGGATATTTCAATTAAGTGTGGGAAACAGGCGGAGTTATTTGTTGAGGGTCGAGATACCTTAATTGACAAAATGTTATTGGGTAAACTCCATGACCCCTTGATTCATTTGGTTAATAATGCCATTACCCACGGGATTGAACCGGCGGATGTGCGGACGGCGGCGGGGAAATCTGCCGTGGGTCGGATCTCGATTCGGGTATTTCACCAAGGAAACCAAACGATTATTGCGATTTCCGATGATGGGGGCGGTATTGACGTGAATCGGGTTAAAGATAAGGCGATTCAGAAAGGCATCATTACCGCCGAGGATGCTGAAAGTATGAGTAACCCAGAAATTTATGATCTGTTATTCCTACCCAACTTTAGTACCAAGGATGTGGCGGATGAATTCGCGGGTCGAGGGGTGGGGATGGATGTGGTGCGAACCAGTTTAACCGATATTCGGGGCGTGATTACAACGGATTCTAACTTGGGACGCGGGACGACGTTCACGATTCGTTTACCCTTGAATATGAGTATTTCTCGGGCGTTGTGCTGTGTGAGCGATCGGGTTCGGATTGCTTTCCCGATGGACGGGGTAGAAGATATGATTGACGTTCCTCGGGAACAAATCCGCGTCGAGTCCGATGGAAGTAAGGTGTTGGAATGGCGGGGTACAATTTTGCCCCTGCGTCATTTGCGGGAACTGTTGACCTATCATCGCCATTTGGGTCGGGGGAATGTCTATGGTGCCAGCACTGAAGAAGACATGATTTCGGTGATTATCCTGCGGTCTTCTAATAGTTATTTGGCGGTACAGGTGGATCAAGTGTTGATTGAACAGGAAATCGTGATCAAACCCTTGGAAGGGCCAGTGCCGAAACCGATTGGGATTGCTGGGGCGACGGTGTTAGGGGATGGTCAAATTGTAGCGATCGCCGATGTCCTAGAACTGATTGATTTGGCCATGGGTCGGATTCGTCGGGATGCTTCGGGCAAAATTTGGCAAATGGGCAGTGCCACGGCTGAACCTGTGGTTCAGAAGTCGGAACCGACGGTATTAATTGTGGATGATTCGATTACGGTGCGATCGCTGCTCTCGCTTACTTTTGAAAAATCCGGTTATCGAGTCGAAGAAGCCCGGGATGGTAAGGAAGCTTGGGAAAAACTAAAATCGGGTTTACCCTGCGATATTGTCTTCTGCGATATTGAAATGCCCCGGATGGATGGGCTGGAATTATTATCTCGGATGCAAAAAGATCCGGCACTAACGAATTTACCTATTGCGATGTTAACGTCTCGCGGTGCGGATCGTCACCGTCAAATGGCTTTTAATTTGGGAGCGAGAGGTTACTTTACGAAGCCTTATTTGGAGGAACAATTATTGGAAGCAGCCGGACGAATGTTACAGGGTGAAGTGGTGGGAAATACCGTCGTTGCTGCGGGGTAAAACCTTGTCGCATGGGTAATAATTTATTACAAAATATTAAGCTGTATTGCAAAGCGTCACAACTACCGAGGGAAAAATGGTTTCCAGGTGGGGGTTTGTGATACCATCACTCATGAATAAAAAGACAAGATAGATTGGGGGAAGACCGTTGACACTACGGGTTGCTGTTGTTGGTTCTGGCCCTGCGGGTGCTTCCGCGGCCGAGACGCTAGTTAAAGCAGGTATTGAAACCTACCTGTTTGAACGCAAGCTGGATAACGCCAAACCCTGTGGTGGGGCGATCCCGCTTTGTATGATCAGTGAGTTTGACTTACCGGCTTACGTCATTGATCGGCGGGTGAGAAAGATGAAAATGATCTCTCCCTCAAACCGTGAGGTTGATATCTTCATTCAAAAAGAAGACGAATATATTGGAATGTGCCGTCGGGAAATTCTCGATGGTTTTATGCGTGATCGCGCTGTCTCTCTGGGGGCGATTTTAATAAATGGTACTGTTCATCAATTAAAAATTCCTCAAACTAATTCCGCACCTTATGTGCTCCATTACCATGATCACAGCACGGCTGAGGGTGGAGTGGGTACACCGAAAACCCTAGAGGTGGATGTAGTCATTGGGGCGGATGGGGCTAACTCCCGCATTGCTAAAGCCATTGATGCTGGGGATTATAATTATGCGATCGCTTTCCAAGAGCGCATTCGGATTCCCGAAGATAAAATGGCCTATTACGAAGATCTGGCGGAAATGTACGTCGGTAACGATGTTTCCCCCGACTTCTACGCTTGGGTATTCCCCAAACATGATCACGTTGCTGTGGGCACGGGGACAATGAAACCCAACCAAGCCATGATCAAACAATTGCAAGCGGGAATTCGCGCCCGGGCTGCTCACCGGATCGAAGGCGGTAAGATTATTAAGGTGGAGGCTCACCCCATTCCCGAACATCCCCGTCCCCGTCGGGTTGTGGGACGAGTGGCTTTAGTCGGAGATGCCGCCGGGACAGTTACCAAGTCCTCTGGAGAAGGCATCTATTTCGCCGCTAAGTCTGGCCGGATGTGTGCGGAAACTATTGTGGAACGCAGTAATGGCGGTCAACGCATTCCGACGGAAGCGGATCTGAAGGACTATATTAGACTCTGGGATAAGAAATATGGGATTACTTATCTGGTGTTAGATATTCTGCAACGGGTCTTTTATCGGACGGATGCGACCCGTGAAGCCTTTGTGGAGATGTGTTCGGATAAGGATGTGCAGAAGTTAACTTTTGATAGCTATTTGTACAAAACCGTTGTTCCGGCTAACCCTTTAACACAGATGAAAATTACCGCCAAAACCCTAGCGAGTTTATTACGCGGCAATGCGTTAGCACCCTAATTAGTTATCATTGATCATTGTAGAGGCGTGCCATGGTACGTCTCTACAAGTTAGTAGTTAACCGATCAATTTTTTTCTTGACTGATAACTAATTATACGGAGAAATTAAGTATGAGTTCAACAAATCCGTCTGAAAACCAACTGAATGCCACGGAGATTTTACAATTAGTACAACAGGAAAAAACAGCAACCTTGAGTCATTTAGTTTCAAGTGTTGTTCATGAAATTAATAATCCCTTGGGGTGTATTGCTGGAAATATTACTTATATTAAAGATTATGTTAAGGATTTATTGAATTTAATTGAATTATATCAAGAACATTATCCTAATCCGGTGGATGAAATCACCGATGAAATTGATTCTATTGATTTAGAATATTTAATCGAAGATGTGCCGAAATTGTTATCTGCGATGGAAAATGGGGCAGAACGGTTACATCAAATTAGTAATTCTTTACGGACATTTGGAAGATTTGAAGGCGATCGCCAAGTGTTATTTAATATTCATGATGGCATTAATAGTGTGTTATTAATGTTAAAAAGTCGCTGCAAAGGCACTAAAATTAGGTCTCCGATTGAAGTTGTTAAAAATTATGGGAATATTCCTGAAATTAATTGTTACCCAGGGCATTTTAATCAAGCTATATCTTATTTAATTAATTATGGGATTAATTCCCTAGATAAAAAAGCAGAAGCTCACCCTGGCGATCCTGAATTTAAACCTACAATTACTATTAAAACCGACTTAAACCAAGATTCTGTACTTTTATCAATTCAAGATAATAGTTTAGGAATATCTGATGACGTTCAAAATGCAATTTTTGAGGATTTATTAATTACAAAACCTGTATTACAAGGCAGTGGGATTGGTTTATCGGTGAGTCGTCAAATCATTGAAGATCGGCATCAAGGCAAAATTATCTGTCGGTCATTGGTGGGAACTGGAACAGAATTTATCATTGAACTTCCTCTGTCTTCATGAGTTAATAAAACTCAATCTATCCCTGGGATTGGAGATATAACCGAGGAGGAAATAGCCACAGAAATAGAAGCTTATAGGAAGTGAAAAATTAAGACAGTTTTGTTGGAAAAACTTTAGGTAAAACCCCGATCTTAAAATCCGTGTAAATCCCATTAATCCGTTAAATCCGTGTTCGGAATTTGTGTAAGTTAAGCGGTTGCTATATGATCGAATTTTATAGGGTTTAATTGTTAAGATTAAAAATAGGATTTAAGTCTAAAATAAAACCCTTTAAAATATTTTCTCCTGATAATTGAGCATGGTTTTGTAGGATTTCAACAGGTTGATTGATTCGATATATTTCTACTTTTTTTTGAATGGGATCAATTAGCCATCCTAATCCTACCCCATTTTGTTGATATTCTTTCATTGTTCAAAAAATTGTTCATCGGTTAAAGTGTGAATAGAGGGTAAATTCAGAGTTAATATTTCCACCATAAAAGTTACCCTTTTGGGGACTATTAAAAGATGATTTAATTATAACTGTTTTTAGTGGAATTACCAATAGTATTATCAACAACTCCCCAAATTCCTGATAAAATTATCCAACTCAAGGTATTTACTCTAAAATCAAATAAACTGACATCAAAACAGTTAAACAAAATTAATCCTAAAAATGTGATTAAATAGCTATAATAAACTAATCGCTCTGAAGGATTAGTTAAGCTATTTGTTAACAATAAAAATCCTTGACTTAAAATCCAACATATTATTACCATAAAAAATAGTGCTGTGGGGATTCCAATTTCAGCAAACATCATTAAAAATAAATTATGGGGATGACCTAACCAAACGTTCATTTTAGCTTCATATAAGGGCGTAAAATTTCTTAATCCCCATCCGGTTAACGGTCGAGTTTGGGCTAAATTTAAGGCAAATTTCCATTGGGTAATTCTTAGAGTTTCTACCGGACGCACAAAATTTTCATCGGTAATTCTTTGCCAAAAATAAGCGGGGATAATCATTCTTAACCCGTCTTTAATCGGAGAAGGTGCAAAAGCTGACCCTAAAACGGCCGTTACTCCCGTAGTCACTAATAAGATTAACCACCACCATCCTAAATATAAAGCATAAGCTAAACTTGATAAAACTGCTAATCCCCAAGCATTACGAGAATTAGTTAAAATTAAGTCAATTGCTGTTAACAATAGTGTAATAATTAATAGTGTTATTTTCTGGTTTTTATTCAGAATATAACCATCATTATTCTCGGCTTTATTTTGCCATTCTTCAATTAATAATCCTAGGGTTAATGTGAAAATAATTATTAAATATGCTGCCAAAATATTAGCATACATAAATACCGATGACATTCGACCCACCGGGTTACCATTTAGTTGTAAACTCCAACCTAAAATTCCCTGTAAAATATCAATTCCCGACCAGCTTAAATACTGTTGTCCTAGTCCCAAAATTATCACGGGAATAGCACCAAATATCATTAACCACGATAACTGTCGCAATTGACTAGGGGTTTGGATAATTTCACTTAACCCCGCAAACATAATAAAATAGGGAATAAAATTAAATAAACCCAGAAAAGACTCCAGGGAATTATTCGCTAAAATAGAAATAATAACTAATAAAATACTTAAAATAGCTAACCCTTGGTTAACGGGATTTTTCCGAATTGATTTGAACTGATGTCTATAACTGAGAATCATTCCTAAAAAAATAGAAATGCTGCCAAATATTGGTAAAATAGGTAATAAAAATACCCCCCATTGTAAACAATTCCAAGGTAAATGTAACCGTCGTTCTGGGTGGGGTAAAAGTATTGATTGCATGGGTTAAAATCAGTCAAAAAACCTTAAATCAGTATTAAGAATAAGCCCAATCTGAACGGGTTAAACGAATTTGTGCTAAAGTAAATATGGTGGGAATAATCCGGGCATAATTAGTAGAAATTGCTCGCCATCCTAAGTCAGCAACTAACCACGTCCATAATAACGGCCCCAGGAAAGAAAATACACTGCGAGTTACGCCATATTTTGTCGCAGTAACCGCCATTCCTCGGTTTGCTGTTTGAATAGCAACATAATTTTGAAATTGAGTTGCTGCGGTTGCGCCTCCTGTGATTAAGGCTTCTTTTGCTACTTGATATTTAGCAAAATGTAAAGCAAATTGACTGGCTATTTGTCCTAAAATTATCGGTCGGATAACAGAATTAACTGCTACCAAACTTCCCGCTTTAAATAACCATCCTAACGGATCTTTTTGGGCAGAAATTGGTAAGGGTTGTAAAGGTTTTGTTTCGGTTAATGCTTTTTGAACTTTTTGGGTGAGGTTGGTTTGTTCTGACTGAGGTAAACGTTTCCAAACTTGACCTAAAAGGTGTAAAAAAACTTCCGCTTCTAAGTCAGCCGTTGACAGGTTTTTTGAATAGGGAATTTTCAAATAACGACAGACTTGAATTAACGCTTGGCGGTAAGTCACCTGTTGAGTTTTTCCCCGTAAAACCGTTACCCCATCGGCGGCGAGATAGCGAAAACGCTGTTCTAAGGCGTCTAACCAGGCTTCCCGGTCTCGACTTTGAACGTCGATGGGGGTGGGAGTTTGTACATAGTCTAAAGGGTTCAAACCCCGACTAAACAAGAGTTTTGTTAACTGTTCTAACTCATCTTCTGTTGCCAGTTCTAATCCAGATCTAAGTTCGTCCAAGGTTGATATCCTCCTCAATTGGGAGTTTTTCCGTTTCCTATTTTACTACTTTTTGGGAAAATTTGTTATTTTTGAAGTTATCCATAATCCGTTTATTTTAAGCGTAATATCTGAATCAACAAGGAATTAACAATACCCATGAATTCAATCATATTTGATGTCGCCGTTATTGGTGCTGGAGTTTCGGGTTTAATCTGCGCTCAAAAATTACAAAAAGCCGGATATAACGTTATTGTTTTAGATAAATCAAGGGGTGTGGGAGGGCGGATGGCGACTCGACGAGTATCAGGAACTCGTGCAGATCATGGCGTGCGTTATTTGGAACCCAAGGGGGAACTATTACAACAGTTAATTCAAGATTTACAAACTCAGGAACCCTTAGAAAATAAATTACAACTTTGGACAAATACCCTCTATGAGTTTAAACAAAATCAACTCCAACCTCAAACTATTTATCAACCCTATTATATTATGCCTTCTGGTATGAATACCGTGGGAAAAATTATGGCTGAGGGCTTAAATATTCAGGTTAATAGTCGAGTTGAATCTGTAACAATTACAACCGAAATTAATTGGCAATGTCATATAGAATTAATTGATAAAAATAATCCAGAATTGCCTGAAATAGTGACAGCAAAATCTCTGGTTATTGCCATTCCTGCCCCCCAAGCATTGATGTTATTAGAATCTTCTAACATTGAGTTTGAATCTATTTTTTTAAATCAGATCAAATCCGTTGAATACGATCCTTGTATTACGGTAATAGCAGGTTATTCTCAAGAACATAATCCAGATATTCCAGATTGGAAAGCGGTGAATTTCTCCGATGATTCCATATTAGCTTGGGTAGGAATAGATAGCAGTAAACGATTAAATTCTACCAAGCCTGTTTTTGTAATTCAAAGTAATAGTAATTTTGCTCAACAATATTTAGAAGAAACTGATTTAAACGCCGTTGGAAAAAAATTAATTGACCAAGCTGCAAATACCTTATTACCCTGGTTAGATACTCCTGAATGGATACAAATTCATCGCTGGCGTTATGCCTTTTGTCGAACACCTTTAAGCGTTTCCTGTTTAACAAATACAACTCCATTACCCCTAGTTTTTGCGGGGGACTGGTGTGGCCGAAATCAAATTGAAGGAGCGTTAAAATCGGGAATAGATGCCGCCAATTGGTTACAAAATCAACCTATTTAAAGGGAACAGGGAACAGGGAACAGGGAATAGGCTGCGCCGTGAGCGTTGGTCTTAAACAATATGGTCAGGCTCCAGGGGACAAGGATACTGCTGATCTCCGGTTTCCACTTGTAGGGTAGGATGGTCGATGTCAAAGTGATGATGCAATTCCTCGCTGATATGGGTTAAAAAGCTATCCCCTGGGCAGCCTTCGGGCATCACCAAATGGGCTGTCAGGGCTGTTTCTGTGGTACTCATGCCCCAAATATGAAGATCATGGACTTGTGCCACCCCGGGTAACTCTTGCAGAAAAGTCCGTACTGCCAGGGGTTCGATGTGCTTGGGTACTCGATCCAAAATTAATCCTAGGGCATCCCGCAGTAGGTTCCAAGTCCCTACCACAATTACTACCACAATCACTAAACTGATAGCGGGATCAAACCATAGCCACCCCGTTAACAGAATGGCTATGCCCGCGAACACCACCCCCAGAGAAACCAGGGCATCGGCCGCCATGTGCAGAAACGCACCCCGAATATTAATATCTTTCTTACCCCCAGAGAAAAATAATAGGGCGGTCAGGGTATTGATCACGACCCCCACCCCAGCCACCCAAATTAGGGTCATACCCGGCACGGGAGTGGGTTCTTGGAGTCGGCGCAGGGCTTCCCAGGTAATGCCTCCCATCGCCAGTAGGAGCAGAATTCCATTGAGTAGGGCGGCTAAAATTGATGATCGCCGCCAACCATAGGTATAGGTTTGATTGGGCGGAAGCTGCCCCAGGTAACTAGCACCCCAGGCTAGTAACAGCCCCAGCACATCACTTAGGTTGTGTCCGGCATCAGCTAGTAGTGCCAGGGATTGGGTAATTAATCCAAAGGCAACCTCAATCAACACAAAGCCTATATTTAAACCAATACCGATTTGAAAAGCCCGGTTATAGGTTTTTGGAACATGACTATGGGAGTGATGATCAACCACAACAGATATCCTCAATAACTATTTATTCATAATATTAACCCTGGGAAGTCGATGTTTGAATCCACAAAGGATTTCCCATGAAATTGTACCAATGGTATTCGCCCAATCATCGGCAGAAATCGAATATTCTCCATCTTCACCTAATAATGTAACAACTTCCCCAACTTGTAAATCAGGAATTTCACTCACATCCAACATGATTTGATCCATGGTAATTGTGCCGATTTGATTCACCCATTGACCCCGAATTAAGACTTTTATTTTATTAGAAAGATTCCGAGGAATGCCATCGGCATAACCAATGCCAATCACGGCAATTTTAGTTTGTTTTTTGGCAATAAATTGATAACCATAACTGACTCCAGTTCCGGCTTCAATGGTTTTAACTTGTGTTACCCGGGCTTTAATTTGCATAGCGGGTTTTAAAGTAACTACAGAGGTTAAATGAGTGGCAGGATAAAGACCATAAACACTTAATCCAATTCGCACCATATCATAATGTAAATTCCGATCTGCTAATGTTGCTGCGGAGTTGGCAATATGTAATAATGGAAATTGGGGATCAGCATCCGATTGCCAATGATCGCGGATTTCATTAATTACATTTTCATAGCGATAATGTTGTTGTCGCATCACCGTGGGATCCCTACTGTCGGCCGTGGCAAAGTGGGAATAAATTCCGGCTAATTCTAAATTAGGTAATCGTTGAACTAATTTAAAAAATTCTAACCCTTGTTGCCAGGGAGTTCCTAACCGTGACATTCCGGTATCAATCTTAATTTGAACTGCTAAAGATTGATTTAATTGATTTAAAGTTTCTGAAAATAATAATGCCTGTTGAGGTGTGCATAAAGTGGGTTGCAGTTGCCAATGGGCGATCGCTTGCACTTCTTCGGCCGTATGGATCGCCCCCAATAGTAATATCGGTTGCTTAATACCCGCCTCTCGCAATTCTATCCCTTCTGGGAGGGTGGCAACGGCTAACCACTCAGCCCCCGCCTGAAAAACGGTTTTAGCAACGGAAACCGCCCCATGTCCATAGGCGTCGGCTTTGACCACCGCCATTAATTTTGTTTGGGGAGATAATAAACCCTTAATCTGGCGGATATTTTCAGCGATCGCATCTAAATCCACTTCCACCCACGCCCGTTGACGAATCCCAACGTCTATTTCCGAATTGAGCAAAGTCGTGTTTTTAATAGAAATAGATTTTCCACTCAGCATATTTTTGTCGTTTAACCCCTGAAGGCGTTAAGCTGTGTTAATATCGGTCAAATCTTATCGCAAAATCTAGCCAATGGGTAGTGTTTTGGTATTGAACGCCTCCTATGAGCCTCTCAATATTACGACTTGGCGACGGGCGGTTGTCTTATTACTCAAAGAAAAAGCCGAGCAGGTTGAGCATAATGGAAAATTCCTTCTTCCCGATTTTCCCTTGCCCACCGTGATTAGGCTGCGACACTATGTTCGAGTTCCCTATAAAGATATTCCCCTTACCCGAAGGAATATACTGCACCGAGATAGCCACTCTTGTCAATACTGTGGTCATACCGGAGAGGATTTAACCCTAGATCATGTTATTCCCAGGTCTCGTGGGGGCGGGGATACCTGGGAAAATTTAGTTTCAGCCTGTGTTTGCTGTAATATCAGAAAGGGCAGCCGCACCCCCAAAGAAGCCGGAATGATTTTGCGGATAACACCGCGTAAACCCCATAGCAGCCTCTATTTTGAGGTGACTCGGCACGTTAAAAGCGGTATGAACAAAGAATGGCAAAAATATGTAATTGGTCTTTAATTTTGCATTCAGTTGAATGGGGAGTAGGGGGAGTAGGGGAGGCAGGGGAGGCAGGGGGAGCAGGGGCAGGGCTGTTTCATTCTCTAGGAAAAACTGTGTGACATCCCCCCCAACCCCTCTCCTGCGAGGAGAGGGGGGACTAATTATTACTATTAAACATAAAAAATTATTTATTACTCCCCCTTCCCTAGTAGGGAAGGGGGTTGGGGGGTTAGGTCTTAGGGGTTGGCAATGGAACATGAAAC
>Ga0082207_1000153_pt1 | contig 39204 bp, 26 predicted proteins | sample LakMenEpi10Aug09_FD_71540 | JGI IMG/M metagenome (GOLD analysis project Ga0082207, IMG submission 71540) | reverse complement strand
GGCGTGGGAAAATGGTTTTCGACGTTTGTCTCACTCGCCCCTCTGCCGAGCTTGCGAGGCGAGTCTGAGGGGCACTGCAAAGACGCCAAGCTAAAGCTTGTCGGCAAACGGCTGAGGACAGCCGTTGAACAATCGACACCCGTTGAACAATCGACAATGCGGACTTTTTCAGGGCACCATCGCAGGCTCCTGGCCGCTTTGGAGATCGGCACTCTCAAAACTTAACGCTCGATGAGCATAACTCACGTCGATCTCGCGGACGATTTGTTTAAGCCCCTGCCGACGCCCCCTCACCTTCGGAACCTTGCGTTCCTTCGGCCCGCTAGGATCCAGCTGCCTTCGCTCTTGTACCTCCTGCCGGTCTATGACCACCTCGTCAGGTGCACACACCGCAAGGATCACTCGGTTATTACGGATCCCCCGAACCTCGACGACAATCTCGTCCCCGATGCAAATCCTTTCTCCAATTTTTCGACTTAGTGCAAGCATCTCTTCCTCCCTGGGTTTGACTTGGGTCTCTCTTTGAGTCCTCCACGAACTCCATGCAAGTAGTGTGGGCCGAGCCAGTGACACCTCTGGTCACTAGAAACCCACAAAGCAAAAAATTTTTTTAGAACTTTCGTTTGTTTGCTAGCTTACCTAGCCAGCCGCCAAGGGATCGATGAGAATCTTCAAATCAAAATCCTGCTAAAATCCTCACCTAAGCCCAAAACTCTTTGTTCCAACGGAAAGTTCACTTGGCCATGAAATTAACCAAAACCCTGTGGATGTTGATCATAGGCATCGCGCTTGCAGCCAGTACCCTTAGCCTGGATCGGTGCATCGCCGGCGAACCGTCGAAGGACTCGGCAGAGCCTGTACCGACGGAATCCAAGCGAATCGTGCTTATCGCGGGCAAGCCCTCGCACCCTCCTCGAATGCATGAGTTCAACGCCGGAGTGCAACTGCTATCTGAATGCTTGAAAAATAGCGGACTACCCGTAGCTGTGGATATCTCACTCAATGGGTGGCCCAAGGATGAGTCGATTCTAGACCACGCCGATGCGATCGTCTTTTACATGGATGGTGGTGGCGGGCACGAAGCCGTCGGGGAATCAGGAAGACGCCTCAAAAAGATCGATGAACTAGCCAGCAAAGGAGTTGGAATCGGTTGCATGCACTATGCGGTCGAGATTGTTGCGGATCAAGCAGGCAAAGAGTTTAAGAAGTGGATCGGTGGGCATTACGAGCACATGTTCTCATGCAATCCGATCTGGTCACCAGAGTTCAATCAATTGCCTGAACATCCGATCACGCGTGGTGTGAAACCTTTTTCGGTCAAAGACGAATGGTATTTCAATATGCGGTTTGTCAACGACCTGCCAGGTGCTAGTGCGGCTCAAAGTGACAGTGGCAAGTTCGTACCGATCCTCGTAGCGGCTCCATCCGATGCGGTCCGCAATGGACCTTATGTTTATCCTCCAGGACCTTATGCTCACATCCAAGCCAACAAAGGACGCGCCGAAGCAATGCTTTGGACGGTCGAACGTCCCGATTCAGGGCGTGGCTTTGGATTCACCGGAGGTCACTTCCACGACAACTGGGGTAATGATTCGTTTCGCAAGTTGATCCTCAACGCTTGCCTATGGTTGGCCAAAGCGGAGATTCCTGCCCAAGGGGTCGCATCGACCGTAACGCAAGAACAACTCGATGCCAATCTAGATCCTAAGAAGAAGTAATCTCCCGGCTAGCTGTTGGCTCATCGACACAGGTTGCTATCGCAATGTCGCCGACAACATTGACGGTGGTTCTAGACATGTCCAAAAGACGATCGACTCCCATGATAATGCCGATCCCTGCGGCCGGCACGTCGATCGTCTGCAAGACCAGTACCACAAGGGGTAACGATCCTCCCGGAACCCCTGCTGTTCCAATCCCCGCCAGCACGCTCAATAGCACCACCGTAAGCTGCTGGGTCAAATCCAAATCCCGCCCGAAGACTTGGGCCAAGAACAACACGGTCATCCCTTCATAAAGGGCCGTCCCATTCTGATTGGCAGTCGATCCGATCGTCAGCACAAATCGCCCAACTTTGGGATCCAAATGCAACTTTTCCTCGACAACCCTGAGCGATGTCGGAAGCGTCGCATTGGAACTCGATGTGGCAAACGCCGTTAAAATCACTTCGATGATGTCTTTAAAAAACTTCAGCGGCGAGCGTCTTGCGATCAACCAAACCGCAAGCGAATAGACGACAAACATATGGATCCCAAGTCCCGCTAGTACCGCGATGACATAGCCCGACAGCGCGACGAAGAACTGCAAGCCAAGGACTGCGGAAATCGAGAACACCAATGCGGCCACGCCAATTGGCGCAAACTTCATCGCAACTGAGATAATCACCATCACCGCCTCGTAGACGCCCCGTAGCACTTCAAGCACCGGCGAGGCTCGCTCGGCAGGGATAACCGTCAAGGCGATCCCAAAGCATAGGGAAAAGAACATGACCCCTAGCATCCCACTGCCCGGCGACGACCCATCGAGGGCTCCAACGGCTTCCTGAAGTGGATTTCTGGGAATGATGTCCAAGATCGTATCGGTGATCGACTTGGCCTTGACAGCTGAATTAATGCTCTTGCTGGCATCCTCGGCATACTGCTCGTTGAGCAGATCCCGGTTCTTCTCAGAGATCAAATCACCGGGCCTGAATGTATTGGCCAGCGTCAATCCTATGAGCACCGATGCGGTCGAGAAGATAAGGGTCATCCCAAGCGTTCGCATGCCGAGTCGACCCAGTTTTCGAACATCGCCGATCTCGGCAACCCCGAGCGTCAGAGCGCAAAAGACCAATGGCACAACGACCATGAAGATCAATCGCAAGAAGATGTTCCCGATCGGGGCGGTGAACGTGTCGGCAAACCACTTGAGCCGTGCAACTGCCTCGGGGCCTTGCCCTCTGACGACTACATTGCACAGGATGCCGGCAGTCGCACCGATGGCCATCCCGATGAGAATCTTCCAATGCAGACCCAGTCGGGACTTGCTTTCCGTCTTATCGAAACCAGAAACCATATCAACGACCACCCGGTGGACAATACTTTTTCAACCAAGCGAACACTTCGTGATGCCAAGCGATGCTGTTGGCAGACTTGCTCACCCAATGGCCTTCGTCTGGGAAGTTCACAAAGCGGCTTGGAACCCCTTGTCGCTGCAATGCTTGAAACAGCTCGTGGCCTTGGCCGATCGGGCAGCGGAAATCCAAATCGTTGTGAATCACGAGCATGGGTGTTTTGTATTTGCCCAAGTTACCCGCCAGAGTGTGCGGGCTGAACTCTCGATACTTGCCTGGGATTTCCCAAGGAAGCCCACCATGTTCAAACTCGTCGAACCAGAGCTCGTCGGTCGTTCCCCACATGCTTTCAAAGTTGTACACGCTGCAGTGACTGATCAGACAGCGCAAGTCTTTGGCGATCTCATTGACCGCAAACCAGTCTTGCATGTAGCCGCCGAAGCTGGCTCCTGCTGAACCGATTCGCGAAGCGTCGACATAAGGCAATTTCTTGACTGTCTCCAGACCGGCGACCAAGTCTCGATAGCACTTACCACCCCAGTCACCGCTGATTTCGTCGCAGAACTTTTGTCCAAAACCAGTAGAACCTCGAGGGTTCGGAAGCACGACGACATAGCCCTGGGCCGCCCACAACTGAGGATTCCAGCGAAAGCTCCAACCGTCTTCCCACGCTCCCTGCGGCCCTCCGTGAATCAAATAAGCCACCGGCCATTTCTTCGCAGGATCGAAACCAGGTGGCTTGAGAATCCACATCTGCATCGGCAGATCCCCTTCGACATCGACCGACACCGACTCCGGAGCGGTCCTCGATAGGCTCGCCACAAGAGCATCGTTATCCCCCGTGATCTTCTTGAGCGGAGCCGTTGCCAGCTCGGACTTGTTGCCTACGAAAAGTTCGGCAGGACCGTTGATCGTTGCTCGGGCAAAGACGACGCGATCGGCACAAGGATGCATGGCTGTGATCTGTCCAGCTCGGCTCGGTCCACCGAGCTCCTCTCCAAACCGAAGCGCGACTTGCCTGGGCGCCCCTTTGCCATCGACTGTAAACAAGGCCGTTGCACCATTTTGTTCGGCAACAAACGCGATGCTCTCGTCACTGAGCCAGCTATAGTCGCTGACCGACCGATCGATGTCGGCGGTCCATACCTTTGGCTCCCCAACCCAACTCCCGTCGGACTTACAATCAACGACCATCAAATTCCACTTGTCGGCCTCATAGCCTGCACGAGCTTGGGCTCGATAAGCCATCCGTTTGCCACTAGGACTGAACTTGGGATTGCAATCGGCGGCAGGATTGTTTGCCGTTAAACTTTCCCAAGTGGTCGAAGGGTTGCTCAAGTCGATACGGCACAGATCGTAATTGGTCGTCCAGCTTTCACCTTTGGAAGGTACTGCAGTGACGATCAAGTAGCGACCATCGGGAGAAAAACAAAAATCATCACCGGCGCTGAAGGTCATGCTCGTGGGATAAGCATCCCGATCCCCGGGAGTCACATCGCGACACTCCGTTCCATCCGCATTGATCACGAACAAATGCTGACGCTTGTCCTCAACGTACGAATCCCAATGCCGATAAAAGAGCCTCGTGAAGATCTTGGCCTTCACAGGACTAGCCGCAGCTTGATCGTCGGCCTCCTTGTTCTTGGCATCTGACTGAGCAAACGGCAAGTCGCTGAATTCCGGACGGATCGTCGATACGAATGCAACCCGCTTGCCATCCGGAGACCAGATGCCTGTGGAAGCTCCAGTCGCGATGCGAGTCAACTGCCTGGCTTCACCCAACGAGCTAGAATCCAGAATGTACAACTGCGACGAGCTATCGCGAGTGGACTCAAAAAGCAATCGCTTACCATCCGGCGAAAACCTCGCGTGCGTATCGGACTTGGCCGACGTCGTGACCTGATGAGTTGTCCCATCTTCTAAATCGAATCGGTAGAGATTTGTCGACTTGGCGTTCTTAGCCGGATCGGTGAACTTGGTCGCTTGATAAACCACCGATTTGCCATCGGGGCTTAACTGCGGCTCGGCATACCGCATGAACTTGAACATGTCCTCAATCTGCACGGCTCGGGGCCCTTTCGTTTCGCTGCTAGCTCCCGAAGCGGTCGTTTGCCCTAACGTGTTGTGCATGCTGGTGTTAAGCAAAAGCGAGCCGAGGGTCAGACCCAGAATCCGGGCAGAACGCATGCCATAGAGCATGCCCATGGTGGGGAGCTTCATTATTAGTGACTCAAATAGAACAAGGTTGATAGAGCGCTCCGACGGGCGGTCGATCCGAGGTCACCATCATATCCAAAACGAAATCGATTGTATGCTAGCAAATCAAAGAGTCCTCCCATTTTATCTAGGCGTTACAGGGGGGTAGCCTGTTTGGGAATACTGGGCGAATTCGGTGCAGAGTGTTTTCATCACCGGGGGTTGGAAGGTCGAAAACCTAAGGACGAGGGACGAATTCAAACGCTCCGCGATACCGGTAGTGGAGGTGTCGGTTTGGAGGCCACGGCATTTGAATCGTCCTAGGGGATTCACGGATGACGATGCGGTCTAAAAAGGGTGTCAGTGGGTGGGTCTTTGCACTCTTGGCAACCATCGTTGCGTCGGTCTTGATCCTCTTCGGAGGGGATCTTGTAGGCTCGAAGCGAAAAGGGGTGAAGTTCCCCGAGCGTACGCGGGTGGTTGACACGGTTGAAACGCCGGTGACTAGGCCAAAGATTGTGGCCGAGCCGATTGTCTCCGAGCAGCTCTCCGACAGGGATCTTGTAGTTCGCTCGGACTTGAGCACGTTTCGAAGCCCCTCACCGAGCGCCTTGGCGATGATGGAGCCGACGAGTTCGGTTCGAATCTCGGCACCTTTAGCTCGCGAGTATACCAATCCATTTGAATCCCATAGTGCCTCGGCTTTGCTTGCGGCCAAGGCGGCTTCGAATCCAGGATCGGTACTTGCCAGCATCCCTGTCTCGGCGACGATGACAACGAGCCAGCAAGACTCGCCCAAGAGTACTTCGAACGATCCGTTGTTTCAACGACGGCAACTGCCTGCGGCAACCGCTAGCAATCGCAATTGGCCGCTGGCATCGAGTCTTCTTACGCAATCGAGCAGCCTCACTGAAATTTCCAAAACAGCATCGCTTGATGGCCTAGATGGCTGGGCGACTGACGTTCAACAACTTTTTGAATCGCTTTCTCAAGTTCCGATTCAATCGCAGCAATCGCTCGAGCTTTTGCTCAAAGCCAAGACGCTTGCAGCCCAAGGCTTTGCATGGGCCGAAGCGAATTTGGAGTCTGCAACAACTCAAGCAATGGCGGTATCTCAAGTAGCACAAGGGATCCAACGACGGGCGATTGTCTGGGATCGGGTCTATCAGTGCATCGGTTCGGACGCTACAGGATCCGAGTCGGAGAAGTTTGTTTCGCTGCGTCGCTCGGAACTCGACTATGCGAAACTCTCGGAGCATCTTGCGGTTGTTCGAGATGCGTTGCAGGCGACCGCAGATGCATCGAACTGGTCTGATTTTTTGATGCTTGATCAAATCGAAAAACTGGCAAGCGGTGGTCTTGTAAGTCAATCCGAGCAAATCCAAGTTGCCCAGGAATTCCTCGGACGACTGACCTTCAGCCGCCTGAGCGAGGATCAAAAGAAGGTTCTCACGAGCCGAGAGATCCAAACCTTGGCCGAAGATATCCGTCCTTTGACGGTCATTCCGATCGACTACCGAAAGCTATTATTGGACATCGAATCGATCGAGGAAAGCTCGGTGCATCGATGCTGTGAGGATGTCGCCGAGGCGATACAGTCTCTGCGGTTCGCGGATTCGCAAACCCAATATGCAGTCGCCAACGTTTTGAATCAGCAATACCGCAACGCGAATATTCGCTTAAGTGTATCAGAAGAGTTTGTTAATCGACTCATGCCCAAAGATCAAGTCTCGACGCGGCCGGTGCAGCAGCGGATTCTGGGTGCCGACACCCAGGGGGCTAGCCAGATACAAACGAACCTCAAAGTCGACTTTCTTCCAGACACAAGTGGCTGGAAAGTTGCCTTGAATCTCGATGGAAATATCCACTCCAATACCCGTAGCAGCCGAAGCGGTGCGACCTTCTACAACTCGAGCAATGCCAAGGTGCAGTCGGTTCGCGAGATCCGTCTCGATCCTGCTTCGCTTTCGATTAACGGCCAACCCGCCAGTGTGCAATCGCAAGAGTCGCTTCGCAAGTTCTCGACCAACTGGGATCAAATGCCAATCCTCGGTGACATGGTTCGATATGTAGCCAAGCAGGAGTTCAACGAGAAGAAGCCGATCGCTAAGCGAATCTCGCAGCGTATGATTGCCAAGCAGACCGACGATGAATTCAATAAGCAGCTTCAAACCAACATCGATCGCGCTCAAGAGCAATTCGACAAACGGCTCATCGGACCTCTCCATTCGTTGGATCTTCAGCCGATGATTCTCGACATGCAGTCGACCGACACTCGGCTTGTGGCAAGATATCGCGTCGCGGGGGTCAATCAAATCGCGGCCTTTACACCCAGGCCACTGGCACCCTCCGAAAGCCTCTTGTCGGTGCAGTTGCATCAATCCGCGATCAACAACTTGATCGCCCAAGCGATCCCGACCGACCGCGATTGGACGATCCGCCAGCTCGCAGACAAAATCGCACAGATACTTCAGCAACCACCTTTTTCGTTGCCCGAGGATACCCCAGAGGATGTAATCATTCGTTTCATGGATGTCCATCCAATGACGATCGAGTTCGCTGATGGCCGAATGTGGCTGACGCTCAGAATCGCTTCGCTCGAGCAGCCTGGCCGAATCCAACTGAAGAACTTTACGGTTCGCACATCGTACATACCGACCGTCGAAGGCTTGCGAGCCTCCTTGGAAAGAGATCCACTGATCAGTGTCGATGGACACCGTTTGGGCTCCAAGGATCGCTTTCCGATCCGAGCTATATTCACGAAGGTGTTCGCTGGAAACTCGGCAATTCCAATGGTTTCCGAATCGTTGATCAGCAATCCGCTAGCCCAGGGGATGCAAGTTTCGCAGCTTCAGATGGAGCAAGGCTGGCTTGCGATCGCTGTCTCTGACTCGCAAGAGGCCGTCAAGCCAAGCTTGCCACCGATCGTAGATCCTATCGCCGCTGGGTTGTCTAAAAAGCAAGTTCGCTGATCTGTCCGATCTGTCTGATCCGTCTGATCCGCCCGATCAGAGGATTTCGCTCAGATCGCGGGATCCGGGGATATCTTGGGGCCAGCGAGTCCAGATCGGCGTCAAATCTTGGATCTTCTTTTTGTATTCGTTCTCTTGCAGAGTCTTTTTGGTCTTTAAGATCGACTCCTTGATCTCGCCTTGCGCCTGAGGGAACGTCATTTGGTAAGCGTTCTGGCGCTCGAGGACTTCAATCACATGGAACCCTTCGGTGTCTTCGATCACTTGGCTCAAAGCCCTGACGGGGATCGCAAAGACCGCCTCGTCGATCTGCTTGCTCTTGAGTGCACCTTGCCTGGTCCAATCAAAGTTACCTCCCTCTTCCGCAGAAAATCCGGTCGAGAGTTTCTTGGCAACCGCATCGAAGGGAGCCCCGCCAAAGTAGACTTGATTCCACATCTCGACAATGGCTTGATAAGCCGATTGGCGATCAGGGTACTTGCTAAAGACAGCCGACATGATTCGGAACTTGGCCCGAGATGGTCTTTGCCACTGCTCGGGATGGTTGTCGTAATATTCTTGCATCTCATCGAGAAACACAGTTGGTTTCTCTTTGACACCCTCGCGGAGCGCTTGATCGGCCCATACTTGTTCTGCGAAAGATCGCATCATTGAAGCAAGCGATGTACCTTGGGACTCGAGCAACTCGATGAACTCTGCTTCGGTCTCCAGCTTTGCCTTCTTGACCTGCTCAGGTAGCACCTTGGTTCTAAAGATCTCCGCTGTTTTGGACATCATCTTCGAGCGGATATCGTCCCGCTCTTTCTTGGGCTTGCCTACCGCTTGCGAATTGACAAAGTACTGAGCCAGACACTTCTGCTGGATCGACATCTTGAGGGATTTGCGCAAGTGCAACTGAAACTCGGGGTTGTTGAGCATCTCCATGGTGACTTTTTCAGCGGGGAAAAGATCGCCCACGAGTACTCTCTCTTCACCCACGACCGCTACAATCGAACTTGCCGCAAACAACTCTCCAGTGCTCGATGATCGTAGATCACCGACAAGGTCGATTGACGACGCTTGCTGAACTTGTGCCCAAGCCGGATCTGAAGAGTGAATCAGGAGCCCAAGGCAAAGCAGTGCAGCAATGTATCTAAGTACGGCGTATTTCAGTACGGCGTAACTCAATACGGTATATCTATGAACCCTGTGCGAATGGAGCATCCGCGATCCCATCCCAATGAAGGCTTGTTCGAAACACACTTACCCAACGGTAAGCATCGCGCAAGGGTAGGTGATTTGGGTCTACCAGTGCAAGATCGCCTGAAGCACTGCTAGCAAATCGATTTTTGCTAGCAACTCGGTCATATTCGGTTCGCCAGGTTCGTTGGAAGCTGCGTCGGCCAAAGACCAAAAGGCTTGCATGTCTCGTTCGACGAGCCTGAGTTTGCCCGCATGTTTGGTGGCCAACTGGGAGATTCGCCGATGATCGCTGTAGGTAAAGCACAGGAAATGGTTTTGCACATCGATGGCTTTGATCGACCAGAGCGTCGCATCCATCCGCAGTTGAGCGATTTCCAAAAGCCGCTCGACTGGCCTTGGGATCTGACCGAAACGATCTTCGAGCTCTTGGCGCATTTGGCTGATCGACTGGATATCCTGCAGGCGGCTGATACGACGGTAAACGTCGATTTTGTGCCGCATATCCTGGATGTATGCGGGGGGTAGATAGGCTTCGACGGGCAACTGGATATCGACATCGAGGCTGAGTTTCAGTGGGGACTTGGTCATTTGCCGGACGGCTTGGTCGAGCAGTTGGCAGTACAGTTCGTACCCCACGGCAGCGATATGTCCGCTTTGCTGAGTACCAAGCAGGTTGCCTGCACCGCGGATTTCCAAGTCTCGCATGGCGATACCAAAGCCGGCTCCGAGTTGCGAGAACTCTTCGATCGCATGGAGTCGCCTAGCAGCATCGGGGTTCAAGTGCTTGTTGCGATCGACCAGCAAATAGCAGTGGGCTTGGTTTCGGTACCGACCGACGCGACCGCGCAACTGATGCAATTCGGACAAGCCGTAACGATCGGCTTCATCGATGAACATCGTATTGGCGTTGGAGATATCCAAACCGCTTTCGATAATCGTGGTGGACAAAAGAATATCGGCTCGATGCTCGATGAAGTCGAGCATGACTTGTTCGAGTCCATGTTCGGCCATCTGGCCGTGTCCGATCACGATGCGGGCTTCAGGTGCGATTCGCTGGAGCTTGGCCGCCACGCTATGCATATCCTCGATACGATTATGAACAAAATAGATTTGCCCATCGCGATTGAGCTCGCGGAGGATCGCATTGCGGATCATCGCATCGTTCCACCGAACCACACGGGTCTCGATCGACATGCGATCTTCGGGAGGTGTCTCGAGGTTCGAGATATCTCGAATACCAACAAGCGACATATGCAAGGTTCGTGGGATCGGAGTAGCCGAGAGGGTTAGCACATCGACCTTGCTTGTAGTCTTCTTTAATCGTTCCTTGAGTTCGACTCCAAACTTTTGCTCTTCGTCGATGATCAGTAGCCCGAGGTTAAAGTACTTCACATCCGAAGAAGCGATTCGATGGGTTCCGATGATGATATCGATTTGCCCTTTAGCCAGCTTGGCCAAGGTTTCGTTTTGCTCGGCGCTTGTTTCAAAGCGACTGAGCTTGGCAATTTCAAAAGGGAACTCAGCCATGCGTTTTCGGAATGTTTTGAAGTGCTGCTCGGCCAGCACGGTCGTCGGCACGAGCACCGCAACTTGGTAACCGCTTTCGACGGCTTTGAAAGCCGCACGCATGGCGACTTCGGTTTTTCCGAATCCGACATCACCGCAGATGAGCCGCTCCATGGGCCGCGTCGAGATCATGTCCTTCTTGGTCGCCTCGATCGCTGTCAATTGATCGGGTGTCTCCTCGTAGGGAAACGACGCTTCGAATTGCTTTTGCCAGATCGAGTCGGGTTTGAAGCTGACGCCTGTTAATGCTCGGCGTTGGGCCTGGAGTTCCAGAAGCTCGGCCGCCATGTCTTGCACGGCGCTTTGGGCCGCTTGCTTTTGACGCGCCCAAGCTTGCCCGCCAATTTTTGCCAATTTCGGACGGGTCTTGGTACCACCGATGTATCGCTGGACAAGATCGATATTGGCCGTCGGTACATAGAGTTTGGTCCCTGCGTCGAATTCGAGCATCAAGTGCTCGACTTTCTGACCCTCTTTGCTGATGATCTCCATGCCTAAATAGATCGCAATGCCATGCGAGAGGTGAACCACTAAGTCCCCTGGCTTAAGATCCAGGAACGTGTCGATGGCTCTGGATGCATGCTTGCGACTCGATCGCTTGAGCATGGCTCTGCGGAGGATTTGATTGACCGTCAGAATGAAAGCCCCGTTGGGAATTTCAAATCCGCTGCTCAAGAGTCCGACGACGAGCAAAACCCGTCCCGATTGGGCGGCTTGGCAAGTCTCGATGATTTCCTTCATCCGGGCTAGTTCACCATCGTTGATGCAGACGATCACCGCTCGGCGATCGGGGCCCAAGCATGCGTCGATCTCCTTGGGGATACTCTCAAGCTCACCACCGATGCGCTGCACATCGCTGATCGGAATACGGACCAGATCCCCCGTGTAACCTTCCGCCGCAAGTTGTCCGATTTGAGCAAAAGGATATTTTTGCAACTGCTGGTAGACTTCGATCGGATCACGAAATCGCTCTGGAAAGGGGATCCTCGCGCGAAACGCTGCGGCATGATGCAGGCCTGCGGTAGGTTCGCTGAACAAGACCATCCAATCTCGATTGCAGTAGTCCAGCAGGATCGCTTCTTCGCGAGTTGCACCGCTTGCCGCAAGTAGATCGACTCGATCGAGCCGTTGTATCGATCGTTGCGATACGGTATCAAACGAGCGGATCGATTCGATCTCGTTGTCAAAGAACTCGATACGGAAAGGTTCCGGTGCGTCGGGTGGAAACACATCGAGGATACCGCCGCGCGCGGTGTACTCACCTGCAAGCTGCACGGCGGTCGTCACTCGGTATCCGGAATCCGTCAGCCACTGTTTGAGTTCTGCAAGGTCGACTGTCTTTCCGACTTGCAGAACCCGTCGGTCGTTGCGGAGTTGATCGGGGCTAGGAACGCTGCACATGAGGGCCTGGAGCGTCGTTATCACAATCGGAGGCTCTGTGTTTGCTCCGGACGCTTGGCGATCGATCTCGGCCAGAACCTGCAATCGCTGGATAACCTCTTGTTGTTGCAGCGAGTCCTCATCGGGGTCTTCGGACGCTGGAGGAAATACAAGGCAACTATTATCGTGAAAAAACTCGATGTCGCGCGCCAAGGTATCGGCATCTTGGTGGTGGGCTACGAGGATCAGCAGCGGCCGCTGCTGGATCTTTTGAGCTGCACAGGCCAGCGGGGCAACAGCACCCAACCAAGCCCCATCCCAATAGAACGTGTCTTGTTTGACCCAGCGGTCCAAGGCGACTTGAAAGTCGGCTAGTTCTCCGATCGCATCGAGAAAGGCAGGTGCAGGATTGACCTGCAGAGGTGCTCGTAGGCTTTCCTCATTGACCGAAGGCTCACTTGGTGACGGTTTGGTTTTCGCGGTCTTAGGCGACGACTTCTTTTGCGCTGGCTTTTTAGCTGGCTTTTTCGTCTCGCTCTGCGTCGTCTTGCTTGGTGGCGAGGTCTGTTTTTCCGTTGTTGGTTGCTCTACCAGCGATGTATCCGGGAGATCCTCTGGAGTATCGGCGGGGTTTCCGCGAATAAAATCGGCGAGAGTTCGTTTGGCTTTCGTAGGTCGAGACTTCATCGTATCGATTAGAATCTAAAATCCATAAGTGCCTTTCGGGGGGCAGAACCCTCGGGCAACGATCAACCTTTGAATGAAAGCCAAGTTTGCGATGATGATATCGAGCAAGCAGTGTAATCTATACCGGCACTTTCGAGCCACTTGTCTTGTAGCGATTTGGGCGTGTGTTTTCACAGTAGTATTGCCCGATGAACAGTCCTGGGCCCAGTTGGACTCCAAACCGCAGGCCGATCCGAGGGCCGAATACATCCGCGCTAACTATACCAAGTCCGAGGTTCGGATACGGATGCGTGATGGGGTCGAGCTTTTTACAAGCATCTACTCGCCGAATGACCCAGATCCTTCCAAAAAGTATCCCATCCTTCTGAGCCGCACACCCTATAGCGTCGGGCCCTACGGACTTAGCGCCTATAAAACCCGGTTGGGCCCAAGTCCGGAGTTTGAAAAAAACCGATACATCTTTGTATTTCAAGATGTGCGAGGCCGCTACATGAGTGGCGGCGAGTTTGTCAACATGCGACCCCATGTCCCCAAGGTGGCCGGATCGGGCAGCAGTATTGACGAAAGCACCGACACTTACGATACGATCGAGTATTTGGTCAAGTCGTTGCCTGGGAACAATGGATCCGTAGGCCAGTGGGGAATTTCCTATCCCGGTTTTTATACTTCGGCGGGAGCAATCGATTCGCACCCGGCTTTAAAAGCCGTATCGCCTCAGGCTCCGATTGCCGATTGGTTCTTTGATGACTTCCATCGCAATGGTGCGTTCGTTTTGCCGATGGGTTTTAGTTTCTTTTCGTCCTTTGGAAAAGCAAGACCGGTTCCGACCACGGAGTCGGCTAGTGGTTTTCAGTTTCCGACGCGGGATGGTTATCAGTTCTATTTGGACTTGGGATCACTGAGCAATGTCGATGCGAAGTACTTCAAAGATGAGATTGGTTTTTGGAACGACATCGAAGCGCATCCGAACTACGATAGTTTCTGGCAAGCCCGGAATATTCTGCCTCATTTGAAGAACATCAAAGCGGCGGTGTTGACCGTTGGTGGGTGGTACGACACGGAGGATCTTTACGGTCCACTTGCAACCTATGCAGCGATTGAGAAGCAGAACCCTGGAATCCAAAACGGACTGGTGATGGGCCCTTGGTACCATGGCCAGTGGGCTGGCGATGATGGATCCAAGCTTGGGCAAGCCGAGTTTGGATTCCCGACATCGGTGTGGTATCAGCAGAACGTTTTGCTGCCCTTCTTTGAGCATTACCTGCGAGGGGCTGGCAACGGATACGTGCCTGAGATGACCGCGTTTGAAACAGGTGCCAATCGATGGAGACAGTTCCCCAAATGGCCGCCAGCAGAGGTCGTATCGACGAGTTACTACTTTGGACAAGATGGCCTGCTGACGACCGATACGACGAAGGTAGCCAAGGGTGCAGATAGTTTCCCGAGCGACCCTCGCAAACCGGTCCCCTATACGATGGAGATCACCAACAATTGGGCTCGCGATTATGTCACCGAGGATCAGCGGTTTGCCAGTTGGCGTCCAGACGTATTGGTCTTTCGCAGCGAGGTGCTCAAGGATTCTGTTACCCTCGCAGGCCCGATCCCTGTGGAACTCTGGGTAACTTCGACGCAAAGCGATGCCGATTGGGTCGTGAAGGTTGTCGACGAGTACCCAGGTGTTCTCGGTTCAACGGGTCGAAATCGGGACATCCGCGAGAACATCAATTCCGGCAGGCAGGAGCTGGTTCGAGCCGGCGTGATCCGCGGTCGGTTTCGAGACGGATTTGATGATCCCAAGCCGATGGTGCCTGGAGAGCCCACCCGGGTGCGTTTTGAACTAAGTGATATTTTCCACACGTTCCAAGCTGGCCATCGGATCATGATCCAGGTTCAGAGCAGTTGGTTTCCTTTCATCGACCGCAATCCTCAGAAGTATGTTGAGAATATCTTCTTGGCCAAAGACGAAGACTTCCAAAGTGCAATCCACAGTTTGCTGCGAGGTCCGGATTTCCCAAGCCGTATCGCGCTACCGATCCTGCGCTGATACGACACAAGAAAGCGATGTATTCTGTTCCTCAGGAATCATTGCGACTGCGAATTGATGCCACTGGTTCTATGTCGTACTCGTACTCGTACTCAATGGAATGGTACTCGTACTCGAAGGGAAGTATTGGGATGTCATTGACATACGGGCCAAATACCGGGATTCTAGCTTTCTAAAAAGGCAATTGAACTGAATCGAGCCAGGCGTTTCGAGTACGAGTACGAGTACGAGTACCACGAAGCTGAATACGAAAAAGATGAGCTTTCATCCACTAAAACACGAGCGAGTTAAGAATTTGGTTTAGCGAAAAATTTAGTGATCTTTCGACTTGCAAATCGCAAGCACCCCGGGATGCTTGATCCTCCGCTCGATCGAAACGGCAAAGAACTGTTCTTGGATTCCATCGATGCGACCGATGGATGTAAGCCCGTAAAGTTTCCTGATTTCCTCTTCGACAATCGAGGGTACCGCGAAGAGTCCAAGTCCGTTTCTGCCGGCAATCTTTAGCATCGCGCTATCGGCAAACTCACCCCGAATCATCGGAACGATTTCGGTCTCCGCAAACCATCGCTCGAGTTGACGCCGAAGCACCGTCTCTTTGGTGGGAAGGAGGAACGGTGCACCATGCAGCGATTTCGGGAATCCACCGCGATACTTTTTCGCTAAATCTGGATTACCCACGATACTGACCTCTGAACTCCCAAGTTTGTACGAGTGGGCTTGTACCCGATACAATGGATCCAGCGCGGTATCTGAGAGAACTACGTCGAGTTTATGGATGGCCAGATCGGCCACCAAATCAGCCATCTTTCCCTCGTGGCAGATTAATCGCATCGATTCATCTCCGGCGATTGCTGGTTGGAGCAACTGGTAAGCTACCAATTTGGGCATCACATCCCGAATCCCAACTCGCAATTCCAACGGCCTGCCAATCGGCTTACCTTTGACCATGTCGAGCAACTCTCGACCCGTGCTAAAGATTTCCTCAGCGTACTCGAGCACTTCTTTTCCCATCTCGGTCAAAACCAACCCGCGACCCTGCTTGGCAAAGAGTTGGACGCCCAAGGATCTTTCCAACTGGCGCACTTGAACGCTGACGCTCGCTGGCGTGACGCTCAGCATTTCGCTGGCCCGCTGGACACTCCCCTCCCGCGCCACCATCCAAAAATTCAGCAAATGGTGGTAGTTAAGCCAGTCCATCCTCACACCTTATCGTTTAGTTTTGTTAAGCTTTTGCGGCTAGATTCTTTAAGTATCTAAAACCATACCTAGCCAGTGGTTACGGCATAGAAAACAAATGGTTCATAGCAACTTTACCTTCGTGTAATTATTCGCTAGATGCTTCAGTTTATTGGGAAACACTTAAGTTTCAATAAATCTTTGGAAAAACAGGTTCGTACTCGTGCTCGAAAGGAGTTTAACAATCGCAATCACACGCAATCACAATACCGTCAAATCGACATTTTGATCATTTTAGGAAAGATTGGATTTGAGTGGTTTTCGGCGCATGCCGAAGTGTTTTAGAAAGCGGTTGAGCGCAAGCCCTCCGGTGAAGGAAGGCTCACCGGACGGTTCGCGCCGTTCCGCTTTGTAAGCCATCTTCATCCAGGAGCAACAATCATCGATGGATGCAATAGAAACATTTTTAACAGCCAAGTGCTTTGCATTGGCCGGGGCTTCGCGAGATCCCGAAAAATACGGCAACCGCATCCTGCGAGCGTTGCTCGCCTCGGGCCGAAAGGTCTTTCCTCTGAATCCCAACGCAACCGTGATCGAAGGTATCCAAGCCTACGAATCGATCGGGAAACTACCCGAGGTACCCGAATCGCTTTCGATCGTTACACCACCGCATGTAACTCGATTAGTCGTTGAGCAAGCGATCCGGGCCGGGGTGAAGAACCTATGGATGCAACCGGGAGCAGAAGACCTGCAAGCAAGCAAACAGGCGCGCGAATCTGGCCTGAATGTGATCGATGATGGAAGCTGCATCCTTGTGCGACTTGCCGTCGAAAGCAGATCCAGATCCCAGTGAGCCTATTTATTCGATGGTCTTAAAAGCAAGCGAGCCGCCCGTCTCGGCATCTTCGAGCAAACCTGCCATTTGACCAGCTTGATTGATGGCTTGAATCATCCCATACCATGAGTCGCTCGGAGCTAGCTTGTGAACCGCTCTGTCTTTGCTCCAAAAGCACGGTTCCGGGCCCCCATCTCCTCCCAGTGGATCGTCCGAAAAACCGACGATCATCGAGGAGTTGTTGATGCCTTTGGCTTCTCCGGACACATCCCCAGGTAGGAGTTTCAGAGTCTGGAATTCCCCTTGGGGTGAGACATAACAAGGTTGCCTTTCGCCAGTCTTGCCTCGGATCGATCCTGCCATTTCACCTTGGTCATTGATCCCTCGAAGATAGAGTTGTTCTCGGGATAGTTTTTTGCGATCCCAAGAACCTGGTTTGGATTCAGTCCACAAATACAATGCGCTATCGACCGTGCCATCAGGCAAAAATGCCTCGGTGCAGCTACCAGCGATCCATTTGCCATCGGGCGAGATCATCAAGGCTCCGGACATCAAGTAAGGGTTGTTCTCGAACTCGGTCGAAAGAACAGTGACTGACCAAGTCTCGGAATCGTCTTGCCTTTGCCAAAGAACCGGCCTAAGCCGATCGGGGCCCGTCGAATAACCGGTGACCCGTTTTCCATCAGCGCTGATGGCTTGAGGCTGATTCACCGTATCGCCAGGTGCTTTGGGCAAGATGACAAAAGCATCGTCTTTGGCATTCCAAACGACTCCACCTAACGAGCCATCTTTGCTTCCAGGTGGCCTTGTGGCATAACCGATGACGATCTCGGTATCACTCATGGCGATAGGTTCAAGATTCGAAAACGTCGCTGGAGTCGGGATGTCTTTCTTGCCGTGCTTGCCGATGTAGAAAGGGATCGACCTTAGAACCCCCGCCTTGTTATCAGAAATCTCACGCGTTCCGATGATCGAGCCGTGATTGTTCATCGCGACAACTTGGGAAAGCGTTGCGGAGTTAACCAGAAGCTCTAGCTCACCGCCGTTGTACTTGAGTTTGCGTACCGAGGTCTCTTGTGCGTCGATTCGGCCGACGAAAAAGATCGCTGCAATAAAACTTGCAAGAGTCACAAGTCGGTTCATGATGCTGGTTCCTCGAAAAGAGGCTTTTGGATATCGTCGAAGGGACATCCTCAATCGAGAGTCCATACCCCATCGATACAACGATACGTATTGCCTGTCGGATTTGCATCCTTGAGCACACTTGGCAAACGGTTCTCGCGAACGGCGTCGTAGCAAGTCAGTTTGCCAAACCTGAGCATGCTCGAGGGGATCCCCACGGCCGTAAATCCAGGATGACTCGTGGCCGGATAAGGCCCTCCGTGATTCATCGCCGCAGAGACGGCGACCCCCGTAGGCATCTTGTCGTTGAGCAATCGACCGACCTTCTGCTGCAAAGCATCGGCTAGGGTTCCATAAACACGATCATCAGAGCCTTGGGTATCACTGTAAATGCACCCTGTGAGATTCCCTTCAAGTGATTCGATCACGCGAATGATCTGGTCTAGCGATTCGCAGACAGTGATCAATACGGCGTTGCCAAAGGCTTCGGTTTGGAACACGTGCGGATCGCTGAGGAATTGCTCGCCGGTGATCTGTAGCACCGTATTGGCGACCGCGCACCGAGCCCCGGGCAATTTACTACCACCAGTCAGGCACTTGGCTCCAGCTTGGTTCAAAATACCTAAACTCTTGACGAGCGATTTCTCGACCGAATCCGACAGCAACGTACCAGCCGGTGCAGCCGTGTACTTCGAGACCACGCCCTGGATGAACGCATCGGTCTTGGGGCCTTTGACCATCAATAGCAAACCGGGATTGGTACAAAACTGACCGGCCCCCATCAGGCCGCTTGTGACATACTCTTCGATGAGCTTATCGCAACGCTCTTCGAGAGCTCCGGGTAAAAAGACGACCGGATTGACGCTCGATAGTTCGGCATAGAACGGTTTACCGACCCGATCGGCAACAGCCTTGAGCCGCAATCCAGCACCCCTTGCCCCTGTATATCCGACAGCACCGAGTCGTAGGTCAGCCACGAGCCGCTCGCCATCTTCGTGCGATGTTCGGTAAATCAACTGAACCAGTCCACTTGGCATCCCGGTAGCTTGCATCGCTTGGGCAACCAACTGACCAAACCGCTCGGTCGTGGCCGGATGGGACGAATTGGCTTTGGCGATCACGGGATTGCCTGCTGCGATCGCTGCTGCAAAGTCGCCTCCGGAGATACTGTTAAAGGCGAATGGAAAATTGTTGGGACCAAAGACGGCCACAGGACCTAGGGCCATGTAGCACGATCGAATGTTTGCTTTGCGATCGATGATCGGCATTCGCCAGGATTCATTGCGGGCTGCCTGCGCTGCAAGCCTTAACTGATTGACCGTCCTGGGCAACTCGACATCGGCAAGTCTTGGCGATTTAGGCAACGCTGTTTCGCGATTTGCAATCTCGACCAATTCCTTGGCATCCGCTTCGATCCTCGATGCATAGTCTTCTAGAAAGGCTGCTATTTTGGATGGTGCTAGGTTTCGACTCACTTGGAAGGCCCGATGGGCTGCCTCCAAGACTCGATCACACGTTTCCCAGGAACTCACTGGATAGTGTCGGTCGATGGACTCGGAGGTACTTGGATCCTTCGAGCTAAAAGTATTAGCGGCACTTTCCGTGACCCACTGGCCATCGACCAAAATGGGCTGAATCTTACTAGTCGTTGTCATGCTGACGTTATCCTTGGACGATCGTGTTGGTCAGAGTTCCAATGCCACTGATGGTGATATCGACGATATCCCCTCGTTTGAGTGTAAAGTCGCTATCGGGGACTACTCCGGTTCCAGTGAGCAGAAATGCACCTTGATGCATGTCGTTGTCTCGAAGAAGCCAACTGACGAGGTCTTCGAACTGCCGGGCCATTTGCGCAACGGAGGTCTTGCCTTCAAAGACAACCTGGTCATCGCGATGGATGGCTAATGCGATTTCGATGCTTTGCCTCTCGGGCATCTGGCTTGCAAGACTGATCCAGGGACCTAGTCCGCAGCATTGGTTGTAGAGCTTGGCCTGCGGCAGATACAACGGGTTATCCCCTTCGATATCGCGGCTACTCATGTCGTTTCCGATTGTATAGCCGACGATCTTGCCACTGCTTGCGATCACCAGAGCAAGTTCAGGTTCGGGGACATTCCAGTGCGCATCTTCGCGGATACGCAGCATCCCCAAATGCCCGCTGCATCGACCTGGAGTCGCCTTGAAAAAGATTTCAGGCCTTGCAGCCGTATAGACGCGATCATAGCAACTGGCTGCCGCTTCGCTCTCTTCCATCCGTGCGGTCTGCGACCGTTTATAAGTAACACCAGCGGCCCACACCTCTTGATCGTCGATCGGTGGTAACCAATTGACTTGATCGAGTGGAATCCCCGGGCCGTCGGACGGAAGATTTACCGCGAGCTGCTCCAAGTCAGGATGGGAAAGTAGCTGCGAGAGACTTGTAAGCCCTGCGGGCTTGAGATCAATAGGGGTTGCTAGCGCTGCGTTGCCCTTTTGAAGATCGACGCGTGCGGTTTGTATCCCTTTTGCCGTCAGTATTCTTGCCAATGCCATCTTGGTTTTTCCTAAATGAATTCTTTACTCTCGATCTGCATTATCGCCTCAAACATGCGACATGCCAAGCTCAGGGGCGATTGCTTGTGGAAATCACCAAATCGCTATCTGGAGTCCATAAAAAGATCTCTCCATCGGCGCAACCGATGGCGATGCTGAGCTGCTGCTGGCCGTTTATCTCTGAGCTGGAAGCTTGCATGCTCAATGCCGCAAGCCGACGCTTAGGATCTTGTGGGTCGGTCAATCGGATCCCTTGTTTTTCATCGAAATAAAACTCGGTCTTCTTCTTTTTCTTTTTGTCATCCTTTTTCTCTTTGTCTTGCTCCTCAGTCACCTCGATCTCTTCTCGCCTGACGCGAAAATGCTTGATTCGATCCGCGTCGATGACAAAAAAATCATCGTTGTATGCGATGAGCTTATGGGTCTGCTGCGCGAAACCTCCCCACTTGGTTCTGGCGTTGGGTGTCGTGGAATTAGGGTAAAACCGAACCGTTCCAGCTTCGTCAAAGACTACCACACCCTTTGTCAGTGCCACGATGGAAGCGACGGTTCGCTCGTTGTCGACGAAACTGGAAAGCATCGTTCCATCTTGTGCCTGAAACGATTTGGCCATTCGATCCCGAGACGACGATAACAGAGTCTTGCTATCGCGTGACCAATCGACGCTGGTGACTGCTGCCGCATGGGCTGGCGTCTTCCAACGAACACCGTTGCTATAAGTATCGATCGCGACGATCGTTCCGTCGGGATTTCCGATTCCAAGCAGTTCACCGCTGGGGCTTACGGAAATATCCAAGGGCATATCGCGGCTGATCCACGCAACGCGTCTGGATTTTGGATTCGTATCAGGCTGGGAATCTCGGACAGGAATCGACTCGACATAGCCGATTTTCCCAGGCTCACCCGATACGATCCACAGACACGACTGCACAGGATCCCAATGAAGATCGCTAATCGATCGACCGGGTGTTGCAATGCGTCCTACAAGCTCCATTTTGTCCGAGCATCGCCATAGAAGCACTTCGTGATATCCGCTCGTAAACAGGATCCTATTGGCTGCATCCAAGGCGATCGATTGAACCGCATGAGCACGAGGGTAGGAGTTGATCTTCGGTTCGCTAGGCACCAGTAGCGGCCTAAAGGATTCAATGGGCGCATCGATGCCGCCATCGACCTTGGCTCCCGTGACGATCCACATTCGGATCTCTTCGATCTGATCGGGATCTAAGGCGTCGGAGTCTTTAGGCATGCGCAAGGCAGGGTCATTGGTGCTGATACGTTCCCAAAGTTCACCAAGGCCGTTTGGAAAGGCGGTGATTTGACCTGACTCGTTGGTGGTAGCCGCGCCCAAGATCACTCGTTTGGACTCGCCCGGGGTCAGCATGAGCGCAGGGGTTGCCATCGAATAACCCCCTTGAGCATCCTGCGCGTCGTGGCAGCCGACACATCGATCGACCAAAATGTTTGCGATACGTCCAAGTCGTGGTTGGAGCGACTCGGGTGGTTGGACAAGAAGCGTTAAGTCATCATCGCTTTGTGCCAAGACCGGCATTTGCATGCAAGCGACCACAATCGAGGCCGCAAGCCCTAACACATTGAACCCTACATCTCCTTTTCGTCCCATAGGTCCTATTATTCCAGCGAATGGACTACCAAACCCGAGGCGAGTTTAGGGAAAAAGTAAGTGCTCTTGGCTGGCATCCGTTCGTTGCCCAGCGATAGGTTTTGAATTTGATCGATGCTTGCAGGCATGACCATCGCCGCTAGCGAATAATCGCTTTTACAAATACCTCGTCCTGTGAGTCCATCGATGACTTCTTGGACTTGGTGCACGTAAGTTGGTTTAGGCATGTCCTTGAGGCCAAGGGCATCTTCGAAGACCAGTGTGTGCAAAACGGCGACTCCAAGCTCTCGCCAAGCCGACGAATGCTCTGGGGCCAACTCGGCCATCCGATCGATGGCGGCCTCTTTGGCACTGATCCTTGTCCACTCTTTGGACTCGGCACTGTAGATCACCAAAATCAGTTGTTCGTCCAAGCGATCGAGTTCAGCCCACACGGCACCGGCGCTTTCAGGGCCCTTGGCAACCAGCTCGCAATCGAAGTACTTGCTAAGCTTCTCGTGCAACTGCTGGGTCGTAAACCTGGGTATGCCATGGACAAGTCGATGCGTCGGCAGAACGACCAAACCCGGGTCGCTCATGCTCACCAGTGCGCTTAGGACATAGTTGGCCGGATGTTCGTTGGTCAAAATTCCTGCTGCAGCAAGTTCGTCGCGATAGTTGCAAGCCGTTTCATAGCGATGATGCCCATCGGCGACGAACATAGGGAGATTGGCCAAGAGTGCGGAGACTTCTTGGATCAAACCAAGATCGCTTATAGGCCAAATCGTGTGTCGAACTCCAAGGTGATCGACCGCTTCGGTGCCAAGCACACCCATGATCTTGGCTTCGAGCAACTCTTGGATCCTATTGGTGGGGTCGGGGTACAAGCCAAAGATTTGAGAGAGATTCGCGCGGCAGGCCCGGAGCATTTGCAAGCGATCTTCTTTGGCTTGTGCATGGGTGTGCTCATGCGGATAGATTTTGCCTTCGCCGAAGCGTTCGAGCCGAACATTGGCCATCAAACCACGACGGACTAGATGTTGACCAAGCCATTCGAATTGCTGGTGATAGACATAGATCGCCGGGTCGGGTTCGGGTTGGAGGATTTTCTCGCTTTGCCAACTGCGCAAGGTTCGTCCAGCCCGGTCATAGATTGCACCGGGGGAATCGTTTGGCTCGATCTTGGGGTATTCCAAGCGTACGAAATTGTAGGGCGATGCGTTGTAGAGTTGATCCTGGAGATTTGCATCGATCACATCGTAAGGGGGTGCGATGCACTCGGAGAGTGAGCCGACTCGAGCGAGGTTATACCGCAGGCCTCGGAAGGCTTGGATGACAGGCATATCGATAGGTTGCTTGTGAGGGATGGATCTGAGGGAGGAATCTGTCCATTATCGTTTCGCCTATCCTTGGAGCAATCTCAAAAGTCCCGTTCTTCCTAAACATCTCTGGCATCTGGCATAGGAACCCTCTTTCTTTTGAAGGTTTGGGGGGTTGCCTGCATTGCATCTCGGGTAGATGTTTGGGCATTATGTCGCCTGACGGCGACCGCATTTTTGACGGCATTGACGGCATTGACAAGGTTGACTGGATTGACAGCGGACAGAATTGACATCGTTGACGTTGTTGACATCAAGCGCCCAACAAGGTCAACACCGTCCGAAATGCCACCGCCGTCAGGCGGCCATAGTCGTAGGCACATTCCATGTGCCGTCGACCAGCATGAACCAAGGGCACATCGAACTTTTACCAGCAGCCCAGCAGGTCGATCTATCCGTAGCAAGCGATGCTACCCCTCGGGTGTGAACTCCTGCATTTTGCCCCAAACGCAAAATCCTGGTGGGCTTGGTTAAGTTCCTCGCCGTTGGCTGCGGGTTAAACGAATGTTCGCTGCAGCGAACAAGTGTCGATGATTTCTCCGAAATCATCGTGTGCGCCAGAGCACTGCCCGATTCAAATCGACAACTTCACCCAGACCACCTTGCGGAGCACCTGTTGGAATCGGTCAATACCGTCAAGCCCCTTCAAAACCCGATATCACAACACAAAACACATCGCCAAGCCCCCGCGGGTGTGAACTCCTGCGTTTTACACCAAACGCACTATCCTGGTGGGCTTGGTTAAGTTCCTCGCCGTTGGCTGCGGGTTAAACGAATGTTCGCTGAAGCGAACAAGTGTCGATGATTTCTCCGAAATCATCGTGTGCGCCAGAGCACCGCCCGTTTCGAATCTTGCGATTGACATACACCGTTACACGGTATAGTGTAATAGCAGAAAGCTCAACTAGGATCCGCCGGGATGAAAACTGCAAAAAACACCTCGCAAAAACATGGGGCTCTCAAAAAGCCCCAAAACAAGACCTGTTGCCAAGTGGTGGCGCTGAAAGATCGGTCGCTATTGTCACCGATCCAAGCAGGCGGACTTGCGGCGGTCTTTAAAGTACTTGCCAACGACACGCGTCTTCGTCTCCTCCACGCCCTGGTTCGTGACGAGGAATTGTGTGTTAGCCAACTCGCCAAGTCGCTTGGCATGAAACCCCAAGCGATCTCGAACCAACTCCAACGACTATCGGACTTGGGGATCCTCACCTCTCGACGAGAGGGAAACAACATCCATTATCAACTCGTCGACCTGTGCGTGCGATCCCTTTTGGATCAAGGCCTTTGCTTGATGGAAGAAGTGTCCTCAAGGGATAGGGCAAGGCTCCCAAGATGAGTCCAATCGCTGGAAGTTTAACCCGACGATCGCTTTGCGAAGCTTTAGGGACTTTCATCTTGATCTTCTGCGGAACCGGGGCGATCGTCGTCAATGATCTGAGCCAGGGTGCGATCACCCACGTCGGAATCGCACTTACGTTCGGTCTAGTCGTACTAGCACTGATCCACGCTTTAGGGCCGATCTCGGGGTGCCACCTGAATCCATCGGTAAGCATGGGCTTATGGCTAGCAGGAAAATTTCCTACAAAGGAACTTGGATCTTACATCGCAAGCCAATGCGCAGGAGCGTTGCTTGCGAGCCTTCTGATGCGAGCGATGTTTCCTGAGCATCCAACTCTTGGCGCAACGCTTCCAGCATCCGGAGCGATGCAGTCGTTTATACTGGAGATCGTGCTGACCTGGATTTTGATGCTGGTGATTTTGTGTGTCTCCAGTGGCCCTCAGCCAGACGCTGCCTTCGCAGCGATTTCGATAGGAGCCGTCATCGGCCTCGAAGCGATGTTTGCCGGCCCTATCTCAGGAGCGTCGATGAATCCAGCTCGATCCCTGGCCCCAGCCTTGATTTCAATGCACACCGAACATTTATGGGTTTATCTGCTAGCGCCGATGATCGGATCGGCTCTTGCAGTTGGTACTTTTTCAATGATCAGGAATCCAACGGCTCAGGCCCAATGAAGACAATCCCAAAAGAATATCAACAAAGAGGAGCAAACTCGCTGTGAAACTCATTGAACTACTCGACATTTTGAAGAACCATCCAGACCGCTCAATTCAAATCGCTTTGCCCTCCGGTGGATCGATCCCAGCTCACTTCCACGTGACGGAGGTCGGTCATGTCCAAAAACGCTTCGTCGATTGCGGTGGCACACTCCGCAGTACCGCAAGCTGCCTTCTCCAAATCTGGGTGGCAAACGATCTAGAGCATCGCCTCGACACCACCAAACTGTACAAGATCATCGACAAGGGACTAGGTCTTTTCGATAACCAGCATATCCCTATCGAGATCGAATACGAGCAAGAAATCCTCTCGCAGTATCCCTTGCAATCGATCGAGATCAACGATCAAGGATTGGTATTTCAGGTTGCCAACAAGCACACCGCGTGTTTGGCACCGGACAAATGCCGTATCGAACTCAATGTGATGTCTGCATGCAGCGGTCCAGGATGCTGCTGAAATTTGTCCAAAGTTCCATCCGATAGCTCTCCATTAATTTAAAGACAAACCGATGACCAATCCCAAGCGAATTTTATTTGTGTGCGTTGAGAATTCCAATCGATCCCAGATGGCCGAAGCGTTTGCGAGGATCCATGGCAAAGACCAAGTCCTGGCCGATAGCGCCGGATCCAGACCCAGCGGTAGGGTGAACCCCAAGGCGATCGAAGCCATGCGAGAACTCGGTTACGATCTTACGCAGCACACCTCCAAGGGGCTTGAAGGTTTCAACGGAACCCAGGTCGATGTTGCCGTGACGATGGGATGCGGAGACGAGTGCCCATTGGTGCTAGCCAATGAGCGGATCGATTGGCAGATCCCCGACCCCAGAGACATGACACCCGAGGAGTTTCGAGGTGTTCGCGATTTGATCGAATCCAAAGTCAAGCAACTCGTAGCAAAGCTTACTGCTCCCAGAGCATGACTTCGGTCACCCCGCTTTTAGCAGGCAACTTGTGGCTAAACACCACCCGGACTTTGGAACTAGTCACGCTGCTGAAGGTTGCCTGATTCCACTGACTCCCTGCGGGTTTCTCGGGCCGATGAACTTCTTTTTCGACACCCACCCACTTGCCCTCCTGCCAAACCTCGATCCGATAAGCCTCCGGAGCTTGCACGCCCCCGCGATCGTCATAGATCGCTAACTCGATGCGTCCAAAGGTTCGGGGTTGACCAAGATCCAATTCCAGCCAATCTTCGCTTTGAGTCGACTCGTAACTGGTCCAACGATTCAAGGGATTCGGATCGAATACCGTTTTCCCGTCGTTGGACTTCTCGGGCGTACCGCCAAAACGATCGCTATGCGACGCACTCGCCTTTGGATACTCTGCGCCGGGTCCACGATAAGCCAAATTACCCTTTGGCATTGGAGCTATCCGATAGGGCTTTTCATCAATGCCCCATGCTTGGATTTCAGTCAAACCCACACGTTTGCCTTCCTGCGGTTGCAATTCGATGCGAAGCTTTTCGAAACGAGCCGATGAGGTGCTGAACTTCGTCGGATGCTTGCCTCGCAATCGATCCTTGGCACGCTGCTCGATAAGAACCCATTTCCCATCGCGATAACCCTCTAGCTTCACGCTCGCGGGAACAACGACTTGGGCTTTCGAAATGTCCGGGATTTGGCCATGTCCTAAACATTCGATCGAATCGTCCAAGAAAAGCATATCGATCGATTGAATCTCCCGATTGGAACCAAAGTCAGCTTCGAGCGTGACGGTTTCACTCGCAGCGCTCTCCCAACGATTCGGTGGATTTTGCATGTACCAGTAGTTTCCGTCCTGCAACTTGGCAATCGATGTACCGGGTCGGGTGCTACTGCTTTGAATTCTTGGATAATAGTTACCATCGTTGTTGACTAAATGATTGACCATTCGATCCTTGGGATTGGTCGATAGAGTATTCGTCTCTGGCAACTTCACTCTGAGCGGTGTGAGTTCGCTTTGCTGGGCGATCTGCTGGCCATCAGCGAATACCATGAACCCTTTTCCTCGCTTATAGCGATCGCCGGTCCGATCCCAAAGGATCGAAACTTGGCGACCTCTTATGTTCAGACCATCGAGGGCAAGGTAATCCCAGCTTGGGGGTGCCAATGGATGGAGCAAGATTTCATCGGTATCCGTAGGCTGCAAACCGACGAGCCCGGTGATCACTAGATCGCAGAAGCCCGAATGGAAGTAGTGTTCGCTGTGGTTGTATCCGTCATGACCCTCGAAGGATCCAGTATCCGGATGAAGAGCTTCGGCCAAGTAAGGTTTCCCTTCCTTGCGATGCGACTTGGCATAGATATCCAAAAGGCGCACATAATCTTCGGGCCGAACAATCTTGGTATCGCTGCGTTGCAAGACGTTCGCAAGAGCCTTGAGCGTTTGTGTGGATGCATAGGGCCAAGACTGACCGCTCCACCAGCAACAGCTTTTTTGAAGCAGGAACATCGGGTCGTTGCGCTCGACCGTAGTCGGTCCATACGCAGCGAAAAACCCATCGGAGTCCATGAGTTTTGCCCAAGCCTCTTCATAGGGACTGTTGGGTTCCAACATCGGAAATTGCCAAGGAACATAGCCGATGAGTTCTCGCCCATGGCTATCTCCGGCAAAGCGTCCTTCTTGGTACACAAGCGACCCTGCGGCGATCTGGTATCCGTCTCGATTCTCGTTATTTTTGAACATTGGGAAGAAGAATTTGCGTTTTGGATCCCAAAGTTTCGCGAGCATCGTCGTTTGCAGTTTGTCGGCAAAGTCGTTGAACTGCTTTTCGATTTCTACCTTGCCTTGCTTCGAAGCGATCTTGGCGATCGCCTTAGCATCAGCCCACATGTAGGCATTGAACGAAGGACGATAACTCGGTGCACCCCGCAAGATATCTTGGGTCTGTCGACTGGCGATGTTGAACTCCATCCCATCATCATGTCCAGTCTGCCAAAACAGTCCGACCGCAGGATCGAAATGACGCTTTTTCCAGCCTTCATAGTTTGCGATCAGCCCATCGAGTAGCCGACCAAGATGCTCTGGGTCTGGATGAATTGCATCGACAGCTACAACAGCATCGGCCAACCAAGTCGAGTAGTTCCGTGGCTGCGCTCCAGGAGTGCTTACCCAGTAACGCGAGTAGTCTTTGGCAATCGTTCCGCTTCGTAACCAACGGGCTTCATAGAGTTGATGACCCGCAGGACAACTGATCGCTCCATAAGCCCCGGACCAAAACGGACGGTCGATGAACTCGGTAAAGAGATAGCCTGTGTCAGGATTCCCATAGGTTAAATGCTTGGTGATCAGTTCCCAACGGTAGTAATACGTTGTTTGGATGTCCTCATTAGGACAATCTAGAAATGGGATGTTCTCGACGAACCAATCCCAATCTTGGTTATCAAAATATCGCTGAGAGCGAATGATCGCTGCACGATCGAGAACGCTCGGATTCTTGACGGAGTCTTGTCCAATAAGACTCGACGATTGGGCGCACAAAGACAGCGCAAATACCGTGCAGAGAACTGAAGTGATTCGCATCGATCAAGTGGTTTTTGGTTTGGGTTTGATGACCCCAGCCACAAGGTAATAGAAGACTGGGGTCAGGAATATACCGAAGAATGTAACACCGAGCATCCCAGCAAAAACAGCGATCCCCAATGTCTTTCGCATCTCGGCTCCTGCTCCTTGGGCCAGGACCAGTGGGACTACACCCAGGATGAACGCGAAGGATGTCATCAAGATCGGTCGTAGTCGCATGCGACAAGCTTCGATGGTTGCCTCGCGAGCGGATTTGCCGGACTCCTGAAGCTGCTTAGCAAACTCGACAATCAAAATCGCGTTCTTGCTAGCCAAACCAACTAAGACGACGAAGCCGATCTGTACGAAGATGTTGATATCGAGTCCCACCCAGGCGACCCCTAGGACCGAACAGAGCAAGCACATCGGTACGACCAAGATCACCGAGAGGGGGAGAATGAGGCTTTCGTACTGCGCTGCAAGCACCAGATAGACTAAGACAACGGCCATCGCAAAAACTAGCAGAGCCGTATTGCCCGCCTTCAACTGCAGGTACGTCAGTTCTGTCCATTCAGGTTTGATGCCATCGGGTAGGCTTTGTTCCAAAACACCGTCGATCCCTTTGACCATATCGCCGGAGCTAAGTCCCGGTGCGGTAATCCCGTTGATGGTTGCGGCGACATCGCCGTTGTATCGAGTGATCATCGAGGGTCCGAGAGACTCGCGTACCGTTGCGAGGGTCGCTAATGGAACCATCTCTCGAAGGGGTGTTCGGACTCGCAACTGTCCGACTTGTTCGGGCGTGCGCCGGTACTGCGGGTCGGCTTGCACATTGACTTGCCAAGTCCGACCGAATTGATTGAAGTCGTTGGCATAGGCTCCACCGAGTTGGACTTGGAGAGTGGTGAAAACGTCCTGCAAGGGGATACCTAGGGTTTTGACTTTCTGGCGATCGATATCGACAAACATTTGAGGCGTATTGCTGCGGAATCCGTTGAACATACCGAGAATTCCTGGCGTTTGGCTCGATTGGCTACTGACATCATCGGCAATCGATTGGAGGGCTTCGTAACCGAGGTTGCCTGAATCGCGAAGCATGAGTTTAAAGCCGCCGGCGCTTCCGATACCGTCGACCGGGGGAGGTCCAAAGACGCTGAAGATCCCTTCGTCAACTTCCTTGGAGCTGAGTTGGCGAATTTTGGCTCCGATGACCTGGGCTTTGGTTTCGATCGATTTGCGATCGTGAAAGGGTTCGAGGATGATGAACATACTCCCGAAGTTCGAGCCCACAGCGTTTTGAACGAAAGACTGTCCTGTTACGCCGATGGTATGATCGACTCCATGAATGTCTTTGACAATCTTTTCAAATTCCTTGAGGGTTCGAGCAGTTCTTTCGACGGATGCCGAATCGGGGAGTCTCAAATCGACTAGTAGATAACCTTTGTCCTGGGCTGGAATAAAGCCAGTGGGAGTATGGGTCATGCCGTAGTATGTCCAGTAGAGCAATCCAGCATAGAGTGCCATGACCACGGCTCGGCCTGTAATCAATCGTCCGACCGTACCTGCGTAAAGATTCGAGCTCCAAGTAAAGAAGCGATTGAAGAGATTGAAAAACCAACCGAGCGTTGCATTGAGAATCTTCGAGAGTGGATCGGTCTGTTTGTCTTTAGGCTTCAAGAGCACTGCGCAAAGAGCCGGGCTTAATGTCAGCGAGTTGATTGCCGAGAAGAAGGTCGACACGGCGATGGTAACGGCAAACTGCCTAAAGAACTGACCTGTGATCCCCGCGATGAAAATGCAGGGGATAAAGACGCACATGAGCACCAAAGAGATGGCGATGATCGGCCCAGAGACTTCTTCCATCGCCTTGATCGCCGCATCGCGAGGAGAGAGTCCGTGCTGGAGGTTATGCTCGACGGCTTCGACGACCACGATGGCGTCATCGACAACAATACCGATGGCAAGTACCAATCCGAATAACGAGAGATTGTTCAGGCTATATCCGATACCGTGCATCACAGCAAAGGTTCCGATGATGGCGACAGGTACGGCGATCAAGGGTATGACGCTAGCTCGCCACGATTGGAGAAACGCCAGTACGACGATTGCCACGAGGATGATCGCATCGCGGAGGGCTTTAAAAACCTCCATGATCGACTCGGAAATAAACGGCGTGGTGTCATAGACAATCTTGTAATCCACGCCGGGGGGGAAGTTTGCTTTGAGGCTTTCCATCTTTTCTTGGATCATCCTCGCTGTATCGATCGCGTTGCTACCGGGCTGCTGATAGATCGCCATCCCGATCGAGGGTTTTCCATCGAGAGTACAAGATGTATCTTGGTTTTTCGCTCCAAGTTCGATTCCGCCATAGGATCTTCCATCGGAACCTTGCCGCTGATCGGACACGACATCTCGAAGGTAAACCGTAGTTCCCGAGAGGCTCGTCCCGACAACGATGCCTCGGAATTCGTCGGGTTCGATCAAGCGACCTTTCGTCGATAGCGTATATTGAAAGGCCTGCCCAGGGAGCATAGGTTCTCGGCCTAACGAGCCGGCTGCAACCTGGATATTCTGTTCGCGAAGCGATTGCATGACATCGCTTGCTGTGATTCCCAACGTTGCCATCCGAGTCGGATCAAGCCAAACTCGCATCGAATAATCCAGTTGACCGAGGAATCCGATATCACCCACACCCGGGACTCGGACGAGTTCATTTCGCAGTTGGATCGAAGCATAGTTGCTCAAATACAACTGGCTTCTCGAATCATCAGGAGAAATCAAGTTCACCACCAGCAGGATGCTTGGCGAGCGTTTCTTGACCGAAACACCTGTTTGTTTGACTTCGCTTGGAAGGCTTGGTGTGGCCAAATTGACTCGGTTTTGGACCAAAACCTGGGCCATGTCCAGATCCGTTCCCACTTCGAACGTCACGCTGATCGAGCATCCACCATCGTTGGTGCATTGGGTCGACATGTAAAGCATGTTTTCGACCCCCAAAATCTGCTGTTCGATCGGAGCAGCGACCGTTTCAGAAACGACCGAGGCGCTTGCGCCTGGATACACGCACGAGACCTGGACCGTCGGCGGTGTGATCTCGGGGTACTGTGCAATGGGTAGCTGCCAGACAAATACAAGTCCCGCGAGCGTGATCAGAATCGAGATGACGGCTGCGAATATGGGTCGATCGATGAAGAACCGCGAGAGCATTACTGGACTCCTTCGGTGGACGGATCCAGATCCAGTGAAACAGTGGCTTGCTCGATCGAAATCTCGGCACCTGGTCGGACTCTTTGGAGCCCTCGGTAGACGATTTCGGTGCCGGCATCGAGTCCTTTGGTAATGACCCTCCAACTTCCTATGGATCGACCGAGCTCGACGGTGCGGCGAACGGGCTTTTTGTCCGATCCTATGGCGATGACGTATCGGGTATCTTGATCGACTCCGATCGAAGCCTCGGGCACTAGCACTGCATCATAGGGTTGTGATACAGGCACACGGATCCTCACAAACATTCCGGATTTCAACAAATTGTCCTTGTTGTCCAAAACGGCACGAAGCTTGATCGAACCGGTCCGATCATCGATACGGTTTTGGAGGAAGTCGAGTTTTCCTCGATGGGGGAAATCCTTCTCGTCACCCAACTGAACGAAGCATGGGATCTCTTGGGATTTCAAGGGATTGGAGCTTTGAGTTTTGGAAGGATCCTCGGGTTGTTTTTGTCTTTCGAGCCGTTGGTATCGCAGGACGGATTGTTCATCGACATCAAAGTAAACGTACATCGGATCGTTTTTGACGATGGTCGTCAGCAGGGTTCCAGTACCGAGCCCACCGGTGACGATATTGCCTGGGGTGATCAAAGCGCGGTCGATGCGCCCACTGATGGGACTACGGACTTCGGTGTATTTCAGATCCAACGCTGAGATTTGGGAGTCGGCTTGAGCAGAGGTCTCTTGGGCTTGAGCTTCGGTCAGGGCGGCAACATTCTCTTCGTATTCCTCTTGCGAGATGGCTTTGACATCGATCAAGCTCTTGGCGCGAGCGAGTTTGCTTTTGGCGAGTCCCACTCGTGCCTTCATCAGTTCGATTTTGGCAAGAGCTTGCTGGTGTGCGGCTTGGTATACATCCGGTTCGATCGAAAAGAGCAGATCGTTTTCTTGGACCATTTGGCCGTCGCTAAAATGGATTTGCTTGACGTAGCCGGTTACCCTAGCTCGGACTTCGACTGTTTCAATGGCCCCGGTTCGACCGACAAACTCGTCATAGTCAGTGATCTGCTTGGAGGTGGCTTGAACGGTGGCTATCTTTAGCGGCGTCGCGACAGGTTTGATGGTTGGTTTTTCGCAACCAAGTATCAAGATTCCAAGCAAAGAGCCCAAAGCGACGTACGACCGGCAGATTTTGCAAAGCATCATCGTTTTCTCAGGGGTATAAGGCGGTTTTTAAGGCCGCTTGTGAGTATACTCAAGGCTGGTCGGAATCCCAAGGGTACGCTTGATAGGCTGTGCTTCACACGGCGATTATTTCGTAGAGGCAGGACACATTAGTTGAAGGATGAGTTTTCAGCGAGTTCCATGGCGATTGTTGCTCTTGCCCTTGATCGGTAGCATCATCGGCCTGCTGGTTGCTGCTCGAATGCGTCAGACCGAAAACCTTCGTTGGTTCTCTCAGCAGGATTCCGAGATGACCCAAGAAGCGAATCTGCTTTCTAGAACCCTGGCCAGTAGCTCGGATCGCCAGCAGTGGTTGCAGTTGGTTCAAGGGTTACGCAAGATGAATTGGGGTGAGGTCGATATCCTGGCCGACTCGACCCTCAGCGACCGAGCTCGGCGGTCGTTGGTCGTTAGCCCCACGCAGTGGATTCCAGAGCCCGACGGCTTCTATCGTATTTGTGTACGCCAACCGATCAAAGATCCGACAGCCAGCGCGCCCAGCGAGTGGATGCTTTATTCGCGTCGGGTGCGTAAAGCTGATTTGCCTTGGGTGCTCAGGGCGATGATTTTTGGGGCTTTGGGTTTTGCTGGTGGATTGGCTCTGGCAACGATACTCTGGCAAACGACCACGGCTACGACCAAGCTTCGAGATACTTTGCAGTGGATCCGAACTCGAGTCAAGCGACCGATCCCACGAACCGAGTTCTTAGGGATGTTCCCTCAGTCGCTTAATGCAGACCCAGTGGGTCGGGAACTGATCGCTCTTTGCGATCAATTGCATCAGAATGCTTACACCAATCTCAGCGGATCAGAGACATCCGACGCAATTCTCTCGGCGATGCCCGAAGGCATTCTGGCCTTCTCCTCTGAGTTGCGACTGTTGTTTGCAAACCGTGCAGCGGTCAAACTGCTGAACCTTGGAACTCGCATCCAAGAGAGCATCCCTCTGATCGAGTTGATTAGGCAACCCAAGCTATTGCAATTGGTTCAAGATGTTCAATCGCGGCAGCAACCTTTGGACTGCGAGTTCGATACGACCGACGCGACCGATCAGACCGTATCGCTTCGCATTCGAGGCTACTGCATCAGCTCGGATTCCAAACCTGTAACGACTCTGAAAAATCCGATAAGAGCAAGAGCTTATACCCCAGAGCTCCCCAGCGGTCCTGCTGCATCCGTCTTGCTAGTGATCAGCGATGAGACGCGAGTAAAGCAACTTGAGAGTTACCGCAAGGATTTCACGGCCAATGTTTCACACGAACTAAAAACTCCGCTTTCGGCTATCAAAGCCTACTCAGAGACGTTGCTCATGGGTGCACTGGATGACCCCGATGCTCGTTATCGCTTTGTAACGAGTATCAGCGAGCAATCCAATAAGCTCGAGCAATTGATCCGGGGGCTAATGCAACTAAATAGGATCCAGGCCATGCCGGAGAAACTCTCCCTGAGTCCTCTGCGATTGGCCGATGTGATAAGCTCGGTCGTCAAAGAACATCGTACCGTTGCAGACTCGAATCAAATCGTGATCAAAAATCAAATCGAGCATTCTTCCGAAGCTCCAGATCCAATGGTCTTGGCGGAATTCGATGCACTCAGAACGATTTTAGGTAATCTGCTGAGCAATGCGATCCGGTACTCCAAGCAAGGAGGCACAGTCACCCTTCGATGCGAGGCAAGCAAGGATCGAATCGATCTTTTGGTCATCGACCGAGGGATCGGTATTCCTGCGTCGGATGTCGATCGAATCTTTGAGAGATTCTACACGGTCGATAAGGCCAGATCTCGAGATTCCGGTGGCACCGGATTGGGACTTGCAATTGTCAAGCACTTGACGATCGCCATCGGTGGAAGCATCAGTGTACAAAGCCAACTGGGCGTTGGGAGTACCTTTCGGCTCTCACTCCAACGCCCAATCGATGATGATCCAAAATCTAACACGCAAAATCTGCGTAGCGCAAACTAGCGGCGTTGACCGCGTCGTCGACCAAATCCCTCGATCAGATCCTGCCAGTCATTTGCACTGAGGCTATCTGGAGAGCCACCCGCAAGGAAGCGACTTGGACCACCAGCACCACCAGCCCCTCCATCGTCGTTGAGAATCGTTCCAAGACCTTGGGCATCGGCGATCGTCGCCCCAGTAGCGCTGGAAAGATTGACAACGAAGGTCTCGTCAGGTTCCACGGTCTTGTCATTTCGTACGGTAACCGATACGGTCTGGCTAACGACCCCTGGCGCGAAAGACAAAGTCCCACTAATGGCCGTGTAGTCTCCGCTCTTACCAGACCTTGCCGTGCCGTTAGCCGTGGCTACTCGAACCGAAACGGTCGAAGTGCTGGGACGACTAAGACTAACGGTGAAGCGGAAAGTTCCTGCGCTTTCGAGGGCTCGCACATCGTTGATCGTGATCTGAGTCGAGTCATCATTGACGATCGTTCCAGTGGCTCGACCGGTTCCCAAAGCGACCGCCGAGGAGCTCACGCCTGAAAGATCGACAAAGAAGGTTTCATTCGGCTCGACCGTATTGTCATTGACGAGATTGACTCGAACGGTTTTCTCAGTGTCCCCTGGGGCAAACGTCAGAGTCCCAGAGGTGGATGTATAGTCCAAACCCGCAGCGGCAGTGCCGTTGGAGGTTCCATAGTTGACGGTGAACTGCTCAGTCACCGGTGCACTGAGAGTGACCTTGAAATCAATTGCACCTGGGGCTCCATTGACCGATTCGGGTGAACTTGCACCGGCTATCGAAATCGTCGGTACGGTGACATAGTTGATTGCATCCAGGACGCTCAAGCGACCGCCGGTGACTGTCTTACCAGCCAGACTTGCCGTCGGAATCGCCGTATTGAGAATCGCTTCGCGAATGCTCGCCGCAGTTGCATTAGGCTTGGCTGCTGCATAAGAGGCGATCGCACCCGTTACGTGCGGAGTGGCCATCGACGTTCCGCTGTAAACTCCATAGGTATTGCCAGGCAGAGTCGAAAGGATCGAACTACCAGGGGCACCGATATCAACTTGGGTTGCACCATAGTTTGAAAAGCTTGCAAGCCCGCCAGTGGAGGTCGTCGCGGCGACTGCAATAACGGCTTCGTAATTGGCCGCAGGAGTACCGCTCACACCGACCAAGGTGGAGTAGTTCGAAGGATAGTTCGCTGTCGCATCATTGTTTAATGCGGAATTACCGGCTGCCGCTACAAACAAAATACCCGCGTTGGCTGCGCGAATGATCGCGGCGTGCAATGCCGAGGAGTATCCGCCACCGCCCCAGGAATTATTGGTCGCGACGATGTTCACCCCGCGATTGACCTTCAAATCGGTCAAATAGTCTACCGCTTGGATGGCTGCGGTGATGCTACCGCCAGTGGGACCTAGGAATTTGGCCGAGATCATTTTGACGTTCCAAGCAACACCGGCCACGCCGATTCCGTTGCCACCTACGGCACCAATCGTGCCGGCAACGTGAGTGCCGTGGGTATCACCACTACCTCCATCGTAAATCGTTTTATCGTTGTTGAAAAAATCCCATCCGTTGACGTCATCGATACGTCCGTTGCCGTCGTTGTCGATACCGTCGTTGGCAACTTCACCTGGGTTAACCCACATGTTCTGTTGCAAGTCAGGATGGTTTAGATCAATGCCCTCATCGATGATCCCTATAACGACATTACTCGCCCCTAGGTAGTTGTTACCCCAAGCCTCCTCGGCACCACTTCCGAAAGTGTTGGTGGTTCCTCCGCCACCATAGCCTGTTGGTGAGTCGTCGCTGTACATGCCCCAAAGCTGGCCGTTGACATAGCTGGTGTCGTTGCTGACAGCCGCCTTCTTGAGGATGTAATTCGGCTCGGCAGTGAGTACCCCAGGAAGCTTTTGGTATTCCTGAGCCATGGACATCACGTCCAATCCTGCCGGTATTCGAATACGGGCTACGTGTGCCGAGTTCTTGCCTACCGGATCGATCTCCTGAAGAATCTCCGCCCGATGGTTTTGATTCATGGCCATGAGCGACGGAGCCATTTGAGGGTCGTACTGAATGACCAACTCGCCGGGCATAAAATCTGCAGCCAGTAAGTTGCGGACTTCCAAATTCTCCAAAATCAGCTTTCGCAAGGAACTTACCACTCGCTTGGTTCGTCTCATTCTCAGAAACTCCTGTCTCATTTTCTAACGCGACACCTGTGTGTGCATGGGTTCGGAAAAGTCGGTTCGAAAGGGCTCAAGCCTTCTGGACCTTCGTTTTACAAGCTACCAACGGGCTGGCGTGCGTCTGAAGTGCTTGCGTATTTTTGCTACACATGGGCATTGATTGCAAATTGCGGGCCAAACGATTTAGAGCAATCTTCTACTCGTACTCGAAACGCCTGAATCGATTCAAGGCAAAGATGATTTCGGAGAAATCATCTACACTGCACAAGCCTCTGCGATCGCATCGCAAACCCGGTCCATCGACGAGGTCGTCAGACCGGCGACATTGATCCGTCCGGTCCCGACAATGTAGATCCCCTTTTGATTCATCAACCAATCGGCTTGCATGGGATTGAGTCCTGTGTAGGAAAACATCCCCTTTTGATCGGCCAAGAATCCGAAATTCTTTCCTCGGGCCTCCATGCCTTGGATCAGTGCGTTTCGCATGCTGTGGATCCGGCTTCGCATCTGATCTACCTCACTTCGCCATTTGGACGCCAACTCCGCATCCGAGAGAATCGTTGCGACGATCGCTTCCCCATGCCTTGGCGGGTTGCTGTAATTGCAACGAATCGAACTTCGAATTTGACTCAAGACTGCATCGGTCGATCGGGGTGACTCGGAGATCATCATCAGCGCACCGACCCGCTCGGAGTAGAGCCCAAAATTCTTCGACAACGACCCGCAAATGACCAATTCCGAATGGTCGCGCATCAGAATCGATATGGGTTTTGCATCTTCTTGGAGACCATCGCCAAAACCTTGATAAGCAAAATCGACAAACGGGAGCATTTTCTTTTTAGCCAAAAGGTCTGAAATCTCTCGCCATTGCTCATGCGTCGGATCAATCCCAGTGGGATTATGGCAACAAGCATGCAAGCAGACGACATCTCCTGGGCGACCCTGTTGGCTAAGCTGCTCAAACATACCCGCGAAATCCAAACCGGTCTTGGCGGCATTCAAATACCGATAACTTAGCACTTCAAAGCCGGCAGCTTGGAAGACCGCGTTGTGGTTGGCCCAAGTCGGATTGCTGACCCAAAACCGCCCGGCGGGAAGGACTTTCGCGAGAGTGTCTGCGCCTACGCGCAGCGCTCCGGTTCCACCAGGGGTGTGTGCCGTGGCGACTCGCCCAAAGTCAAACTCTGAGCCAAGAACCAAGCGGTTGATTTGGTCGATGAAATCCTTGCCACCTTCGATGGGCAGATAGCCCTTGGTCTTTTGTTGTTGGAAAATCTTTGCTTGGGCAAGTTGAACGCTCTCGAGAATCGGGGTTTGGCCTGCGTCGTCTTTGAAAACCCCCACAGTCAAGTTGAGCTTCTGGGCACGGGGAC
>Ga0082207_1000152_pt1 | contig 39317 bp, 36 predicted proteins | sample LakMenEpi10Aug09_FD_71540 | JGI IMG/M metagenome (GOLD analysis project Ga0082207, IMG submission 71540) | reverse complement strand
CCTCGACCTCGTGCCCGAAGCCGGGTGGGGTGCCCCCCCCGCGGTGATGACCCCCCTGTTCCCCAGCGTGATCCTGCAGCAGCAGGTCAACAGCGTATCCACGCGTCACATCCAACCCGATGGCCATGGCCACTTCGATTTCGTCTGGACCCACTTTGGTTTCGAAGACGATGATGAGGCGATGACCGAGCGCCGCCTGCGCCAGGCCAATCTCTTTGGCCCCGCGGGCTTCGTGTCGGCCGACGATGGTGAAGTCATCGAGATGTGCCAGGAAGCCTTTGAGCGTGTGCGTCAAGGCCCAGGGCACTCGATGGCCGAACTGGGTGGACGTGAGGTGGGCAACACCGATCACATGGTCACCGAGACCCTGATCCGCGGCATGTACCGGTACTGGCGCGAGGTGATGGAACGATGAACCCCGACGACCTCGGGCCGTTGTGCCAGTTGCAGGCCCGGGCGGCTCATCTGGCGGATGCCGGCCGATGGAATGAATGGGCCGACCTCTTTACCGATGACTGCCTGTACCTGCTGCAGCCGCGCGAGAACTTTGAGCGCGGCTTTCCGCTGGCCACCATGCGCTTCGAAAGTAAGGGCATGCTGCTGGACCGCGCGTATGCCGTCACTGAAACCATCTTCCATGACCCCTACTACCAACGCCATGTGGTGGGTGTGCCCCTGGTGCTGAAGGTGGAGGGTGGCCGCATCCACTGTGAATCGAACTACGCGGTCTTTCGTACCAAGCTGAGCCAGGAGACCACCGTCTTCAACGTAGGACGCTACCTTGACGAGGTGGTGAGCACGCCGCAGGGTTTGAAGTTTGCGGTACGCCGCGTGGTGTACGACAGTGAGATGATTCCCAATTCGATCATTTACCCCATTTGACGATGAGCTCCGCCTACTGGATTTACGCTGCCGAACTCGCCGATGTGCAGTCTCAGGAAGTGCTGCCGGTGTCCACCGACGGGCACGATCTGGCGCTGTACAGCGTTGAAGGCCAGGTGCATTGCACCGCCAACCAATGTACCCATGGCAACGCCTTCCTGAGCGAAGGATTCCTGATCGACGGCGAGATCGAATGCCCTCTGCATCAGGGCCGTTTCGATGTGAAGACCGGTGCGCCCACTTGCGAGCCCGCCTGTGACCCGGTGCGCGTGTATCCGGTGAAGATCGAAGATGGACGCGTGTTCGTGGAATTGAGCTGAGAGCACACCGAGAGACCCCCATGACCCTCAAACCCGGCGCACTGACCGGCATCCGCGTGCTGGACTTGTCACGCGTGTTGGCGGGCCCTTCGAGCACCCAGATCCTGGCCGACCACGGGGCCGACGTGCTGAAGGTAGAGCCGCCCTCGGGTGACGAAACCCGCACCTGGGGCCCGCCCTTCGACGCCCACGGCACGGCCTCGTACTACATGGGCCTGAACCGCAACAAGCGCGGCATCACCCTGGACCTCAGCACCGAGCCCGCCAGGGCCCGCGTGTTGGAACTCTTGGCCGACAGCGACGTGTTGGTGGAAAACTTCAAGACCGGCACCATGGAGAAATGGGGCCTGGGCTGGGAAGTGCTGCGGGAGCGCTTCCCGCGCCTGGTCTATTGCCGCGTGACCGGCTTCGGGGCCGATGGCCCCTACGGCGGGTTACCCGGCTACGACGCGGCCATCCAGGCCTTGATCGGCCTGATGAGCGTCAACGGTGAGCCCGATGAGCGGGGTGGCCAGCCCCTGCGGGCTGGCGTGCCGGTAGTGGACTTGGCCACCGGCCTGAACGCCGCCCTGGGAGTCACGCTGGCGCTGTTCGAGCGTGAGCGCAGCGGCCGTGGACAGTTCCTGGAGGTAGCCCTGTACGACGTGGGTCTGACCCTGCTGCATCCCCACACGGCCAACCACCTGATGGACGGGCGCACGCCCAAGCGCACGGGCAATGACCACCCCAACATCAGCCCCTACGACGTGTTCCCCACCGGCAGCGAACCCCTGTTCCTGGCCGTGGGCAATGACCGGCAGTTTGCGCTGTTGTGCCAGGGCATCGGCGCCCCGCAGCTGGCCAGCGACGAGCGCTTCGCCACGAACGCCCTGCGTTCCCAGCATCGCCAGGTTTTGCGTCCATTGCTGGAGCAGGCACTGGCCGCCCACGAGGGCAAGGCCCTGGCGGTGCGGCTGTTGGAGGCTGGCGTGCCGTGCGCGCCCATCCAGGACATCGCCGCCGCCTTGAAGGACGCTCACACCGCGCACCGGGGTATGGTGGTGCAGATCGGTGAGCACTACCGCGGCATCGGCTCGCCCATCAAGCTGGAGCGCACGCCCCCCAGCTACCGCCTGGCACCGCCCAAGCGCGGGTCTTGAAATCCGCTTGCGCACCCCCACCTTCGGCTGATCCCGGGCACCCGATGGCTCCGGCCGCGCCGTGCCCGGCCTTTCCTTCTCTAGACCTTACCGCCCTGCAACATGGAAAAGAAAACCCTGTCCTTTCAGGCCGAGGTGCAGCAGATCCTGCATCTGGTCACGCACTCCCTCTACTCCAACAAGGAAATCTTTCTGCGCGAGCTGATCTCCAATGCCTCGGACGCGTGCGACAAGCTGCGCTTTGAGGCCCTGGACAACGCGGCCCTGTACGAAGACCAGCCCAACCTGGAGGTTCGGATCCAGGTGGACGCGGCGAACAAGACCCTGACGATCCGCGACAACGGCATCGGCATGAGCGCCGAGGAAGCGGTGGCCAACCTGGGCACGATCGCCAAGAGCGGCACGCGGGAATTCATGTCGCGACTGGAAGGCGACCAAAAGAAGGACGCGCAGCTCATCGGCCAGTTCGGCGTGGGCTTCTACTCGGGCTTCATCGTGGCCGACCGCATCACGGTGGAAACCCGCCGCGCAGGTGCAGCCGCCGACCAGGGTGTGCGCTGGACCAGCAGCGGCACGGGCGAGTTCGAGGTGGAGACCATCGCCAAGGCCGGTCGCGGCACAGACATCATCCTGCACCTGCGTGAAGGTGAGGACGAGGAGTTCCTGAAGGCCTGGAAGCTCAAGCAGGTGATCGGCAAGTACTCCGACCACATCTCGCTGCCCATCCTGATGCAAAAGGAAGAGTGGGACAAGGACAAGAGCGAGTACGTCACCAAGGACGAGTGGGAGACCGTCAACAAGGCGGCGGCCCTGTGGGCACGCAGCAAGAGCGATGTGACGGACACGGAGTACCAGGAGTTCTACAAGCAGATCAGTTACGACCAGAGCGCTCCCTTGGCCTACACCCACAACCGGGTGGAGGGTCGCAGCGAGTACACGCAGCTGCTCTACATCCCGGCCAAGGCGCCGTTTGACCTGTGGAACCGGGACAAGCGTGGCGGCGTGAAGCTCTACGTGAAGCGCGTTTTCATCATGGATGACGCCGAGGCGCTGATGCCGGTGTACCTGCGCTTCGTCAAGGGCGTGATCGATTCGAACGACCTGCCGCTGAACGTGAGCCGCGAGCTGCTGCAGGAAAGCCGTGATGTGAAGGCCATCCGCGAGGGTTCCACCAAGCGTGTGCTGGGCATGCTGGAGTCCTTGGCTGACTCCGACAATGCCGACGAGCAGCGCAAGTACGCCGATTTCTGGAAGGAGTTCGGCGCGGTGCTCAAGGAAGGCGTGGGCGAGGACATGGCCAACCGCGATCGCCTGGCCAAGCTGCTGCGCTTTGCGTCCACACAGTCCAGCGGTGACGAGCAGGATGTGTCATTGGCCGCCTATGTGGGCCGTATGAAGGAAGGCCAGGAGGCCATCTTCTACATCACCGCCGATACCCTGGCCGCGGCCAAGAACAGCCCGCAGCTCGAGATCTTCCGCAAGAAGGGCATCGAGGTGCTGCTGCTGTCCGACCGGGTGGACGAGTGGATGCTCTCGCACCTGTATGAGTTCGACGGCAAGCCGCTGCAGAGCATCGCCAAGGGTGCGGTCGACCTGGGCAAGCTGCAGGACGAGGAAGAGAAGAAGCAAGCCGAAGCCGCCGCCGAGGCCTTCAAGCCGGTGCTCGAGAAGATCAAGGAAGCCCTGAAGGACCGGGCCAAGGACGTGCGCGTGACCACGCGCCTGGTGGATTCACCGGCCTGCCTGGTGGTGGAGGAGGGCGACATGAGCGGGCACCTGGCGCGCTTGCTCAAGCAGGCCGGCCAGGCCGCGCCGGCTTCGCAGCCAATCCTGGAGGTGAACCCGAGCCACGCGCTGGTCAAGCGGCTGGAAAGCGACGAGGCGCGTTTTGCCGACCTTTCTCACCTGTTGTTCGACCAGGCGGTGCTGGCCGAAGGTGGGGCGCTGGAAAACCCCGCCGAGCATGTGCAGCGGGTCACCCGGCTGTTGGTGGGTTGAGCGGGGCGGCCCTAGTGGGCCTGCCCCGTGACCCAATTCTCGATGCGCAGTCCGCTGTAGCCCTTGAAGTCAGCCGGATTGTTCGTGACAAGCGTGACGTCATGGGCCAAGGCCTGGGCGGCGATGAGCTTGTCCAGAGCGTCCTTGTTGCGGGCGCGATGAGCGGCGCGTATCGGGCCATAGGCGCGGGCTGATTGGGTGTCGAAGGGCAGGACGGGGATATCCTCGAGCAGGCTGTCCAATGCGGTTTGGTTGCGCTTCTTGGACGCGCCTGAACACACGACGCCGAACTCCAACTCGGCCAGGGTGATGGCCGACATCACCACGTCGCCCACGAAGCACTCGGAGAAGCGGGCTCGCACTTGCGGTGGCTGATGCTTCATCAGGTAGATGCAGATGTTGGTGTCCAGCAGGTACTTCGGCATCACAGGCCCTCGCGGGGTTTTTGTTCGTTGAGGCCTCTGCCGTCGCCCATGAAGTCGGGGGCGAACTTCGACCACTTGGCCAGCACATTGCCCAGACGCCGTTTGGCCGGGCGTATGACCAGTTCATCGCCCCGCCGCTCGATCACCAGTTCAATGTCCCAGGACGCGTAGGCGAGTTCGGCCGGAATCCGCACGGCCTGCGAGTTTCCGTTCTTGAATAGTTTGGTCGGCAGCATGATGAATACCATGGATGTACGTGTACATCCTACCCGTTTCCGATGGGCCCTTCCATCCCCCTGATGGGTTGGGGTTTGGCCGCACATCGCTGGACTCAACCCAGGCCCTGCGCGGCCCCTATGCAAGCCTAGTGCCCCACGGCCATCAGCTTCTTGGCCAGGCTCCAGCGGTGCACCTCGCTGGGGCCATCGTAGATGCGGAAGGGGCGTACGTCGCGCCAGATGCGCTCGACGATGGTTTCGCCCGTCACGCCCTGACCGCCCAGAATCTGCACGCAGCGGTCCACGATGCGGAAGATCGCTTCTGATGCGATCACCTTGGTCATGCTGGACTCGGTGTTGGCCTTGCCACCCTGATCCAGCACCCAGGCGCAGTGCCAAATGGAAAGCCGCGCGGTGTGGATGTCGAGTTCGTTGTCGGCCAGCATGAAGCCCACGCCCTCGTGTTCACCCAGCGGCTTGCCAAAGGCGCTGCGGGTGCGCGCATGGGCCAGCGCAATATCGTGCGCGCGACGTGCGGCGCCCAACCAACGCATGCAGTGTGTCAGGCGTGCAGGCGCCAGGCGCACCTGTGCGTAGCGAAAGCCCTTGCCCAACTCGCCCAGCACGGCATCCGGCCCCACGCGCAGGTTCTCAAACTTCACCACGCAGTGGCCGCCCGGGAAGCAGCGGTCCAGCGAATCCATGGTGCGCTCCACGGTGATGCCGGGGGCATTCATATCGGACAGGAACATCGTGGCCGAGCCGTCGGGCAGGCGCGCCATGATGATGGCAAAGCCCGCGCCATCCGCGCCGGTGATCAGCCACTTGGTGCCATTGATCAGCCAGCCTTCACCATGCGAGTCGTTGACCGGCGTGGCGCTGGTCTGCAGCATCGAAGGGTCGGAGCCGGCGCCTGGCGGCGGCTCGGTCATGCAAAAGCATGAGCGCACCTGGCCCGACGCCAGTGGGGCCAGCCAGCGGTTCTTCTGATCAGCCGTGGCCACCACCTCCATCAGGTGCATATTGCCCTCGTCCGGCGCAAACAGGTTCATCGCCAGGGGGCCCAGTGTGGAGTAGCCTGCCTCTTCGAACACGACCGCACGGCTGCGGTGGTCCAGGCCCATGCCACCGTAATGCGGCGACACATGCGGGGCCAGCAGACCGGCGGCCTTGGCCCGCGCCACCAGCTCCAGGCGAAAGTCTTCGCTGGGCCCATGGTCGCCCCAACGGGGGTCGCGTTCCAGCGGAATGATCTCGTCGGCGATGAAGCGGCGCACGCGGGCCTGCAGGGCCTGCAGTTCAGGGGTGAGGGCGAAGTTCATGTGTCCATCCTATTGCGAAGACCGATTTCACCATCAGCCCCACGGCGCACCATTGCGCCCGATTGCATGCATCATTCGGCCATGATCGAGATGCGCAACCGCCCCCCCTTGGCCCTGTTGGCCTGGCGCCAGACCTGGCGCGACTTCCGCGCGGGCGAGCTTCGCCTGTTGGCCCTGGCGGTCGTCTTGGCGGTCGCGGCCCTGTCGGCGGTGAGCTTTTTTGCCGACCGGCTGCAGGCGGGTTTGGCGCGCGATGCGGGGCAACTCTTGGGCGGTGACTTGGCGGTGTCGGGCGATCAGGCCCTTCCGGCTGAATGGGCGCAGTACGCCGCCGAGCGCGGCCTGCGCACGACGCGCACGGTGAGTTTTCCGAGCATGGCCCGCGCGCCCGATGATCGGGGCGGGGAATTTCGCCTGGTGGCTGTCAAGGCGGTGGCCGACGCCTATCCCTTGCGCGGCAAGCTGACGGTGCGCGACGGGCAAGGCCGCGAATCGGAGATGAGCGCTGGGCCCCAACCCGGCAGCGTCTGGGTGGATTCGCCTCTGCTTGACGGGCTGAACCTGGTGCTGGGTGACACCCTTTTGCTGGGCGAGGCCCGGCTGCGCATCGAACGCGCCATCCTCAACGAGCCCGACCGCGGCGCGGGTTTCATGAGCTTCTCGCCGCGGGTCATGCTGCATGAGCAGGACCTGGCCGCCACGGGACTGATCCAGCCCGCCAGCCGCGTCACCTACCGCCTCATGGTGATGGCGCCCAACGAGATGGGGCGAGCCGCAGCGGCGCAGGCATTGGCCCAGGCGCGTCGCGCCATCGAGGAACACATCGAGCGCGAAGGGCTGCGCGGCGTGCGCCTGGACAGCCTGGAGGCCGGCCGCCCCGAAATGCGCCAGGCCCTGGACCGTGCCGAGAAGTTCCTGACCCTCGTGGCCCTGCTATCGGCGCTCTTGGCGGCAGTGGCGGTGGGCATCGCCGCACGCGACTTCACCGACCGTCACCTCGACGATTGCGCGCTCTTGCGGGTGTTGGGTCTTCACCAGCGTGAAATCGCCACCCTGTATGCCCTTGAGTTTGCCCTGGTGGGCCTGGCCGCCTGTGTGGTGGGCGTTGGCTTGGGTTGGGCCGTGCATCATGGCTTTGTGGCACTGTTGGCCGGCCTGGTGAAGACGGCGCTGCCCGGGGCGAGCGCGCAACCGGGCCTGCTGGCCGCCGCCTTGGGTTGGGTTTTGGTGATGGGCTTTGGTTTGCCACCGGTGTTGCAGTTGGCGCAGGTGCCACCGCTGCGGGTGATTCGCCGCGATGTGGGCAGGCCTCGCGCCTTCTCGCTGGGTGTGCTGGGCGCCGGGGCCTTGAGCTTTGCAGCCTTGTTGCTGGCCGTGTCGTCCGACTTGCGCCTGGGCCTGATCACGGTGGGCGGCTTCGCGGCAGCGCTGCTGTTCTTCGCTGGCCTGGCTGCTTTGGCCATGTTCGCCCTGCGCCGCCTGGTGCCGCGCCTGCGATCGGCTGGGCGATGGCAGGCTCTTGTGATGGCCACGCGCCAGTTGGCCGCGCGGCCTGGGTTCTCGGTGCTGCAGGTCAGTGCCCTGTCGGTGGGTTTGCTGTCCCTGGTGCTTTTGGTGCTTCTGCGCACCGACCTCGTGGCCAGTTGGCGTTCGGCCACGCCGCCCGATGCGCCCAACCGTTTCATCATCAACGTGCAACCTGAGCAGGCCGAGGCCTTTCAGAAGACGCTTCGTGAGGCCGGGGTCCAGGGCGATGACTGGTACCCCATGATCCGCGGTCGACTCGTGGGCCTCAACGGGCAGCCCATCAAGTCGGGCCAGTTCGCCGGTGACCGCGCCCAGCGCCTGGTCGAGCGTGAATTCAACCTCAGCCACTCGGCTCAACTGCCGGGCCACAACACCGTGTCCAAGGGACGCTGGACGCCCGATGAAGAGGACGGCCTGAGCGTCGAAGAGGGCTTGGCCCAAACCTTGAACCTCAAGCTGGGCGATCGTTTGCAGTTCGACATCGCCGGCGTGGTGCGCGAAGGCCGCATCACCTCGCTGAGGAAGGTGGAGTGGGCTTCGATGCGGGTGAACTTCTTCGTGATGTTCCCGCAGGCCATCCTGAAGGATGTGCCGGCCACCTACATCAGCGCCTTCAAGGCGCCGGCGCAACCCGGCGCTGCGCAGGCACTGGACCGAAGTCTTCTGCAGTCCTTCCCCAACATCACGAATGTGGACATCTCAGCCTCGGTGGCACAGGTGCAGCGGGTGCTCAACCAGGTGATCAGTGCCGTGGAGTTCCTGTTCGCCTTCACCCTGGCCTCTGGCCTGCTGGTGTTGGTGGCCACCATCACCGCCACGCGTGAGGCGCGGGTTCGCGAATACGCCGTGATGCGCGCACTGGGCGCGCGCAGCGGGCTGCTGCGTCGCATGCAGCGGGCCGAGTTGCTGGGCGTCGGGGCCTTGTCCGGTCTGTTGGCCTCGAGCGTGGCCATGGCCGTGGGTGCGGTCCTGGCACGGTCAGTCTTTGAGTTTCAATGGGCGCCAAGCCCCTGGGTTCCGCTGGCCGGCATGGCCAGCGGCGCCTTGCTGGCCTGGTGGGCCGGCGCACTGGGCCTACGTGCGGTGTGGCAGCGGCCGGTGGTTGACACGCTGCGGCGCGCGGCACAGTAGTCGCGCTGCACACCACGCGGGCAAGCTCACCCGCGGCTGCGGCGCTCCACACACGCCAGGTAGGCTTGCCCATCGGGCGGCAATCCGCTGCGCTGTGAGGCCCAGACCATCTCGCCCAGGCACTCCATCATCTGGTGGTGGGCCTCATGGGCCGAACCCAGGCGATCGCGCAGGGTTTCGAATGCCTGCCGGATGCCGCGCGGCTGGTCGATGTCCACCTGTTCGACCAGACTCAGGTGCATGCTCAGGTGCAGGAACGGGTTGGTACGGCCTTCTTCCACGGTGTACACCGCCGCCAGGGCCGCGGCTTCGTCGGCCAGATCGCCGTCATACTCGGGGTGCTGCGTCAGCCATGGCGCGGCCTTGGCCTGCATGGGATCCAGCGGCAGGCCGTCGCGTTGGCGGCGCCAGGTTTCGCAGAAGAAGCGGCGGACATCCTGTTGAGATGGGGCAAACATAGAGGCATTGTGGATGATCGACGACCCGCACTTCTACTTCTGGGCCATTCCCGCCGTCCTGCTGGTGGGCTTGGCCAAGAGCGGGTTCCTCAGTGGCTTTGGTGCCGTGGCCACGCCGCTGATGGCGATGGCGGTGTCCGTTCCGCAAGCCGCGGCCATCATGCTGCCCCTGCTGTGCCTCATGGACATCACGAGCCTGCAGCAACTGTGGAAAGAGCGCGATGCGCCACTGCTGCAGCTGCTGGTGCCTGCCGGGCTCGTGGGCATCGCCTTGGGGACTGTTCTGTTCAGTGCGGTATCGGCCCCGGTGGTCTCGCTCGTCGTGGGCGTGCTCACGCTGCTGTTTTTGCTGCAACGCTTACTGCTCAAGCCAAAGCCGCAGCACCACGTTCCCTCGCGCAAATGGGGGTTCGCAGCCGGTGTGCTCAGCGGGTTCACCAGTTTCGTGGCGCATGCCGGCGGGCCTCCGATCAGTGCCTATGTGCTGCCTATGCGCCTGGACCCGATTCGCGTGACCGCCACGCTGGCCGTGTTCTTTTCGGTCGTCAACCTGGCCAAATGGGTGCCCTATGCGGCGCTGGGCCTGTTCGACGCGCGCAACCTCTGGACCTCGCTCGCGCTGGCCCCACTGGCCCCCGTGGGCGTGTGGATCGGGGTGTGGCTCACGCGGCGCATGGCTGCCCACTGGTTCTACCGGGTGGCTTACCTCGGGATGGCGCTGGCCGGTGGCAAGCTGCTGTGGGACGGTTGGCGAGCCCTCTGAAGGGCGCCTCACCGCACCGGGCACACCTTTTGTGGTGAGGTCGACGGTTGATCGTCCACTCGTGAGACGGGACCCCCCGATTCAAGGGATCCCGCCGTCGCAAGACCCAACCTAGCATCCGCCTACCGACCCATTTGTTGACGGGTCGATGAGGGAGGAGAACATGAAGGTATTGCTGTTGGATGACCACCCGCTGGTGCGGTCTGCCTTGGAGTCCGTGATTCGATCCCTGGGGCGCGAGATCACGGTGTTTTCGGTGGCCAGGATCGAGCAGGCCAGCGCCTGCCTGGCCGAGTCCGGCCCCATCGACCTGGCGCTGCTGGACCTGCAGCTGCCCGATGGCGATGGCTTTTCGGTACTGGCCGACTGGCGGCAGGCCTACCCCAAGATGTCGGTGGTCATCGTCTCCGCTTCCGAGCAGGCCGACCATGTGATGCGTGCGCTGGATGCTGGTGCCGTGGGCTTCATCCCCAAGCGAACCGCCAACGAGGTGCTCATGCACGCATTGAAGATGGTGATGTCCGGCGGTGTCTACGTGCCGCCGATGGCCTTAACGGTGGGCCGCTTGTCGGGCGCGGCGGGCGCAGCCGGTGGGGTGACCCGTACGATTCGGGTGCACGAGCCGATGGGTGGTGACGCTCCCTTGGGCCGGTATGCCGATCACCGCTTGCCGCTGCGCACCGACCCTGTTGCCAATCCGCCCGCGCCCGGCGCGCGTGGGTATGCCGGTGTCGGGGCGGTTCCCGGCCTGCGGCTCACACCCCGACAGGCCGAGGTGCTGGAACTGCTCCTGCAGGGGCAGCCCAACAAGCTGATCGCCCGACACCTCAACTTGTCGGTGGAAACGGTGAAGGACCATGTGGCCTCGCTGCTGCGGGTCTTGGGTGTGAGCTCGCGCACGCAGGCCGTGCTGGCGGCGGGTCAGCTGCTGGGCAACGCCGGTTCACCGGCCCTGTCCATGGGCCGTCCTGCGTCATCGGTCGCCCGCGTGGGCCTGATCTGACCTTTTGCCGCGCAGGGGGCTCAAGTGAGTGCTGGTATGCATCTCGAGCGTGTGCCAGGGACCTTGGCAGTGGGCCTGGTGCCTGATCGCAGTGGGGTGGATCACCTGCTCCTCCTGGGTTTGGCACTGCTGTTCATGGGGCCCCTCGTGTGGAGCCTCGTGTGGAGCCTCGTGTGGAGGCTCAGGGGTCACACGGCTGCCTTGGCCGGGCTACGTCGGGAACTCGAGCGCACGCAAGGGCTGCGGGATGAGGCGTGGACACTGGCACAACAGGAGCAGGCGGCGCGCGCGGCGGCGGAGTTGCGCCACCGTGCCAAGACCCAGCTCATTGCCACGGCCAGCCATGACTTGCGTCAACCCCTGCTGGCGCTCAATCTCTACGAGCGGCAACTGCGCGAGCGCCTACGCGATCCGGGCGATGCGGATTTGTTGGATGGTGTGGCCCGCAGCCTCCAGTCGCTGGAGGCCATGCTGGGGGATCTGCTGGACGATGCGCGGTGCGAGGCTGGTGCGGCCACTGCAGCCCTACAGCCGGTGGCCTTGGCCCCCCTGTTCAAAAGCCTGGCCTACCAGGTAGGGCCATGCGCCCTCGACCGCGGCCTGCACCTGGCTTGGCACGGGGGGCACCGACACCTTTGGGGTGATGCGGTGTTGGTCGAGCGTGTGTTGCGCAATCTCATCCTCAACGCCATCGCGCACACCGCCCAGGGTGGCGTGGTGGTGGGCGCCAGACGCCGGGGCAGCTGCATCGTCCTGCAGGTGTGGGACACGGGTTGTGGCCTGCAGGCGCATGAGTGCGAACGCGTGTTCGACGACCATTACACGACCCATGACCGCACGAATTCCCTTGAGGGTCAGTCAACTGGGATTGGCGCGCCGCGCCGCCGTGGCACCGGCCTGGGCCTGGGCATCGTGCGGCGGCTGAGTCACCTCATGGGCGCCACGGTCAGCCTGCGCAGCCGGCCCGGGCGGGGCACCCTGTTCGAGGTGGTGTTTCCCGCGGCGTCACCGGCAGAACCGTGAATCGAGCCCGCCCTCAACTCAGGTGCCGGGCATTGCCCTGGGTGACCGAGATCAGCTCGGCTGATAGGCCAAGCGCACGTAGATGGGAGCGAAGGCCTCGGCCTGCGTGATTTCCAGCAGGTGCTCGCGCGCCAGTTCCAACAGCGCCACGAAAGTGACCACCACCACCGGCGTGCCGCCCGTGGTGTCGAACAGGTCGGCGAACTCCATGAAGCGCCGACCCTGCAGCCGTCGCAGCACGATGCCCATGTGTTCGCGCACCGACAGCTGTTCGCGGCTGATCTTGTGGTGCTGGTTCAGTTTGGCGCGCATGAGGATGTCGCGCCAAGCCTCCTGCAGGTCGGCAGGGCTCACATCGGGCAGACGCACCGCCACGGTCTGGTCAATCGTGACCTGAACCTTGAGGAAATCGCGCCCGATGACCGGCAACTCGTCGATGCGCGCAGCGGCCAACTTCATCTGCTCGTACTCCAGCAGACGGCGCACCAGTTCGGCACGGGGGTCTTCGGGTTCACTGCCGTCTTCGCTCTTCTTGGGCGGCAGCAGCATGCGGCTCTTGATCTCGATGAGCATGGCCGCCATCAGCAGGTACTCACTGGCCAGCTCCAGGTTGCGACGGCGGATCTGCTCCACATAGGCCAGGTACTGGCGCGTCACATCGGCAAGAGGAATGTCCAGGATGTTGAAGTTCTGCTTGCGGATCAGGTACAGCAGCAGGTCCAGCGGGCCTTCGAAGGCCTCAAGGAACACTTCCAGCGCATCCGGTGGGATGTACAGGTCGGTGGGCAGGGTGAACAGCGGCTCACCGTACAGGCGCGCCACGGCCACATGATCAACGGCCACCACCTCGGTGGCTGCCGGCAGGGCGGGCTGTGCAGGCGCTGCGCCGTCGGGGGCGTCGCCCAGGGGGGAGTTCACGGCTTCAGCGCGCCTTGGTCTGGTAGACGTAGGGCTGCTGCGCCACGCGGGCCTGACGCGCCTGCGCCTGCTGCTCGCGGTCGATGGCCTTGTCCCACAGCAGGCCACGGCCGTCGCGCTGCTCCTGCTCGAGCGTCGGTTTGGCGCGCTTGAGCGAGTTGATGAACTGCGTCACATCGGATTGGTAGGGCTTCCAGAACAGCGGCATGGGCGGGTCTCAAGAACGGTCAGCGTAGGTACCCGACCATTGTAAATCTCTCCCCTGCACCCTTAAGGCAGCCGCAGCCGACACGAGGCCTACCGAATGCGCATGCCCGGCTGGGCACCGGGCCAGGGTTCGAGTACAAAGATGCCCGGCTGAGATTTCTCATCGGCGTGGCTGGCCGCCAGAACCATGCCCTCGCTCACGCCGAACTTCATCTTGCGCGGCGCCAAGTTGGCCACCACCACGGTCAGCTTGCCCTGCAACTGCTCGGGTTGGTAGACCGAGGCGATGCCGCTGAACACATTGCGCAGGCGGCCTTCGCCCACATCAAGCGTCAGCCTCAGCAGTTTGGTGCTGCCTTCCACCGCTTCGGCTTTCTCGATGCGCGCCACCCGCAGGTCGACCTTGACGAAGTCGTCGATGGTGATGGTGTCGGCCAATGCCTCGCCACCCGGCGGCGTGGTGCCCGCGGCATTCGGTGGCCCGCAAGACGCAGCCGCGTCAGCGGCCGCCGGAGCGGAGGTTTCGGCCGGCGGCTCGAACAAGGCGTCCACCTGCTTGGGGTCCACCCGCTGCATCAGGTGCTCGTAAGCCCCGATCTCATGCGCGCCCAGGGGCTCGGCGGCATCGGCCAACTGCAGCGGCGCCACCTTCAAGAAGGCTTCCACACGTGCGGCCAGCGCGGGCAGCATGGGCTTGAGGTACACGGTGAGCACACGGAAGGCCTCGATGCAGACCGAGCACACCTCGTGCAGCGCAGCATCCTGACCCTCCTGTTTGGCGAGTTCCCAGGGCTTGTTCTGGTCGACATACTCGTTGACCCGGTCGGCCAGCGCCATGATTTCACGCACGGCCTTGGCGAACTCGCGCTCGGCATAGAGCGTGCCCACGGTCTGGCTCTGCGCGCGCAGCGCGGTCAACAGGTCTGCACCCGAGCCGGCGATGCGGTCGCTCAGGCGCCCGCCGAAGCGTTTGCTCAGGAAGCCCGCCGCGCGTGAGGCAATGTTGATGTACTTGCCCACGAGGTCGGCGTTTACCCGCTGCACGAAGTCCTCGGGGTTGAAGTCGATGTCCTCTACCCGAGCATTGAGCTTGGCGCACAGGTAGTAGCGCAACCACTCGGGGTTCAGGCCCAGCTCCAGGTAGCGCAGCGGACTCAGGCCCGTGCCGCGGCTCTTGCTCATCTTCTCGCCGTTGTTCACGGTGAGGAAGCCATGCACATGAACCGAGGTGGGCACCTTGCGACCGCTGAACTTGAGCATCGCCGGCCAGAACAGCGTGTGAAAGGTGACGATGTCCTTGCCGATGAAGTGAACCTGCTCTCGCTCAGGGTCGGCCATGTAGGCCTCGAAGTCCACGCCGCGCCGGTCCAGGAGGTTCTTCAGCGATGCCAGGTAGCCGATGGGCGCATCCAGCCACACATAGAAGTACTTGCCGGGCGCATCGGGAATCTCGATGCCGAAGTAAGGCGCATCGCGTGAGATGTCCCAATCCCCCAGGTTCACGTGGCCTTGTTCGTCGCGCGTGAACCATTCGCGCACCTTGTTGGCCACTTCGGCTTGCAGTCGGCCGTCCTGGGTCCAGGATTGCAGGAACTCCACGCAGCGGGGGTCGGACAACTTGAAGAAGAAGTGATCACTGTGGCGCAGAACCGGTGTGGCGCCGGACAGCGCCGAGTAGGGGTTCTTCAGCTCGGTGGGCTGGTAAACCGCCCCACAGGCCTCGCAGTTGTCCCCATACTGGTCCTTGGCGCCGCACTTGGGGCATTCGCCCTTGATGAAGCGATCCGGCAGGAACATGCCCTTTTCGGGGTCGAAGAACTGCTCGATGGTCCGCACCTCGATCAGGTCATTGGCCTTGAGCGCGAGGTAGATGGACTGGGCCAGCGCGTGGTTCTCTGGCGCGTCGGTGCTGTGCCAGTTGTCGAACTCGATGTGAAAGCCTTGCAGGTAGCGGGGGCGGCCGGCGGCGATGTCGGCAACGTACTGTTGTGGGGTTTTCCCCGCCTTGCCGGCGGCGATCATGATCGGCGCACCGTGTGCGTCATCGGCGCATACGAAGTCCACCTGTGCGCCCATCATGCGCTGGGCCCGCACCCAGGTGTCGGCCTGGATGTACTCCATCATGTGGCCGATATGGAAGGGCCCATTGGCATAGGGAAGGGCGGAGGTGACGAATAGCTTGCGGGTCATAGGCCCAAATTCTAGTGACCGCCCCCAAACCGCTACCATTGCCGGTTTACTTCTGTTCCGCTGTTCCTATGTCTGCCACCGATTCCGCACTCGTCCAGGCCATCCAGGAGGCCCTGAAGTCGGTCGTTGATCCGCACACCGGCAAGGATTTCGTCTCAAGCAAGCAGCTCAAGAACCTGCGCGCCGAAGCGGGCGACGTGTCATTCGATGTGGAACTGGGATACCCGGCCAAGAGCCAGATCCCGGCCTTGCGAAAGGCATTGATTGCCGCGGCCCGCACGGTGCCCGGCGTTGAAAACGTCAGCGTCAACCTCAGCACCAAGATCGTGGCGCATGCCGTGCAGCGCGGCGTGCAGCTCATCAATGGTGTGCGCAACGTGATTGCCGTGGCATCGGGCAAGGGCGGTGTGGGCAAGAGCACCACCACCGTGAACCTGGCCCTGGCCCTGGCGGCCGAGGGCGCCCGCGTCGGCATCCTGGACGCCGACATCTACGGCCCGAGCCAGCCCATGATGATGGGCATCGAAGGCCGGCCTGAAAGTGCCGACGGCAAGAGCATGGAGCCGCTGGAAAACTACGGCGTGCAGGTCATGTCCATCGGCTTCTTGGTGGACGCCGACAACCCGATGATCTGGCGCGGCCCCATGGCCACTCAGGCCCTGGAGCAGCTGCTGCGCCAAACCAACTGGAACGACCTGGACTACCTGCTGGTGGACATGCCCCCGGGTACGGGCGACATCCAGCTCACGCTGAGCCAGCGCGTGCCGCTGACCGGCGCCGTGATCGTCACCACACCGCAGGACATCGCCCTGTTGGATGCGCGCAAGGGCCTGAAGATGTTCGAGAAGGTGGGCGTGCCCATCTTGGGTGTGGTGGAGAACATGGCGGTGCACGTGTGCGAGAAGTGCGGCCATGCCGAACACATCTTCGGCGCTGACGGCGGCAAGAAGATGGCGGCCGAGTACGGTGTCGATTACCTTGGCGCGCTGCCCTTGAACCTGTCTATCCGTGTGCAGGCCGACGCCGGCCGGCCCACCGTGGTCAGCGACCCCGACGGCGAGGTGGCCGGTATCTACAAGACCGTGGCGCGCACCGTGGCCATCAAGGTGGCGGCCAAGGCCAAGGACTTCAGCGCGAAGTTCCCGACGATTTCCATCTCGAAGAACACCTGAGCCCCTGGTCTGGACACAACGACATGAAGACCCTGATCTGCGACTGCAACGGCACGATGAGCCTGGACGGGCCGGCCCTGGCCAAGGCGCTCGACCAGGTGCCGGGGGCCGATGCCGACGGTCTTCAGACGGTGCACACGCTGTTGTGCCGGCGCGAGGCACCGGCCTTTCAGAAGGCGGCCAAGGCCGCCGGGGTCGGGGAAGAGTTGCTGGTGGCCTGCACCCAGGAACAGCGCCTGTTCCTGGAGCTCAATGAACAGACGGAGGGCGCGCCCTCGGTGCAGGAGCGTCCCATCCGTTTCGTGAACATCCGCGAAACCGCCGGCTGGAGCCGCTCGTCGGCCACCGGTGAGCCGGCTGCTGCCGGCGCGGTGCTGCCCAAGATGGCGGCCCTGATCGCGGCGGCGCAGCGCCCCGACCCTGAACCGGTGCCGGTGGTGACCTACAAGTCGCAGGGGCGCGTCCTGGTGATCGGTCCTGCCGAACGCGCCGAGGCCGCCGCGCAGCGCCTGCAAGACCGTCTTGAGGTGGAGTTGCTGTGCACGCCACAGGCCGGTGGCCGTGCAGCGCCGGGCGTGCCGCAGCAGCGCAACCGTCTGGTGCATGCGGGCGTCCCCTCGCACCTCACGGGCTGGCTCGGCAACTTTGAGGTGCAGTGGGAAAGCGCCAACCCCATCGACCTGGACCTGTGCACCCGCTGCAACGCCTGCCTAGAGGTGTGCCCGGAAGGGGCCATCGGGCTGGATTACCAAATCGACCTGTCCCGCTGCAGTGGCCATCGCGCTTGCGTGCAGGTGTGCGAGGCCGCCGGTGCCATCGATTTCCAGCGCGAGCCGCAGGCTGGCGAAGGCCGTTTCGACCTGGTGCTGGATCTGCGCGAGGAGCCGGCCTACACCCAGCACCAATGGCCCCAGGGCTACCAGCATGTGTCGCCCACCGCCGGTGAAGGGGCCCTGTGGTCTGCGGTAACGCAACTGCGCGAACTCGTGGGCGAATTCGACAAGCCCCGCTTCTTTCAATACAAGCAAAAGCTTTGTGCCCACAGCCGCAACGAGAAGACCGGCTGCACCGCCTGCATCGACGTGTGTTCGGCCAAAGCCGTGCGCAGCGACGCCTCGCTCAAGGGAAAGGCCTCGAGCGTGCCCAAGGTGCGTCGGCCCGACCAGGCGCATGTGGTGGGTGGTCAGGGCGGCGGGATCATCGTCGAGCCCTTCCTTTGCGTGGGCTGTGGGGCCTGCACCACCGCTTGCCCCACCGGGGCACTGAGCTACCAAACGCCCACTGCGCCCGAGTTGGGCGGCCGCATCCGGACCATGCTGCAGGCCTGGCGTGCCGCCGGCGGCATGGAGCGGCCGGGCGCGCCGGTGCTGCTCATCCACAGCCAGGCCCGTGGTGGCGCGGTGATCGACGAACTCGGTCGCCAGGCCCGCCTGGGCCGGCGCGGCCCTGATGGCCAGGTGCTGCGCGGATTGCCCGCTCGGGTGCTGCCGGTGGGCGTGTGGCACACCGCCAGCGCTGGCCTGGACATTTGGCTTTCAGCCCTGTGTTGGGGCGCTGCCGAGGTGGTGGTGATGCTCACCGGCGAAGAGGCGCCCGACTACCGCACGGCGCTGGCCGAGCAGGTGGGACTGGCGCGCGCACTGTGGCAGGGCATGGGCCATGCCGGAGAGGGCGTGCGCCTGTTGGAGGCGGCACCCGTGTCGCGCAATGCCGTGGCTGCGACCGCCGCAGTCGCCGCACCCATCGACACCGCCGGTTTGGCACCGATCGATCGCGCCCTCATGCAGATCGCCGCCAGCGTGGCCACACCATCGGCGCCGGGTGCGACGGCCTTCAAGCCCGCCACCTTCACCGTGCTGCCCGAAAAGCGTGCCACGCTGGAGATGTGCATCGACCACCTGCTGTCCCACTCGCCGATCGCGACCCAGCCGGCCGAGCAGCGGCCCGAGTCCATCACGCTGCCGGGCGGGCAGGCATTCGGATCCTCCCCCTTCGGTACCCTGCAGGTGGACACCGCGGCATGCACCCTGTGCCTTTCATGCGTGGGCGCCTGCCCACAAGGTGCCCTGGCCGACAACCCCGAGAAGCCGCAACTGCGCTTCGTTGAGAAGAACTGCGTGCAGTGTGGTTTGTGCGAAAAGACCTGCCCTGAAAACGCCATCAGCCTACAGCCACGCCTGTGGCTGGCCGACGAGGGCAAGGCGCGCAAACAGTTGCGCGTGCTGCACGAAGTGGAGCCCTTCCGCTGCATCCGCTGCGCCAAGCCCTTCGGTACGCTGCGCGCCATCGAGTCGATGCTCAGCAAGTTGGCCGGGCATCCGGCCTTTGCCGGCGCGGGTGCCGACCGTTTGAAGATGTGCGGCGACTGCCGCGTCATCGATCTGCACACCAACCCCAACGAAGTGCGGATCACCGACCTTTGAGCTGCCAACGCCATGAATTCTGACGAAATCCGCGCCTTGGGCTTTGCCACGATGGACGATGGCGAGGAACTGGCCCGAGCCGAGATCTATGGCTTGTTGGCCCGCCTGTGGTTCTCCCCGCCAGACGATGAGCTCATGCAGCAGTTCAAGGTGGCGGTGACACAGGCGCCGCAATCCGGCGCCTTCCTCGAGGCACCCTGGGAAGCCATGGTGGCTACTTTTCGCGAACTCGATCGCAGCGCGATCGCCGCCGAGTACGACGCCCTGTTCCACGGGGTGGGGCGGCCCGAGGTCTTCCTCTATGGGTCGTACCACCTCAGCGGCTACCTCAACGACAAGCCCCTGGCCGCCCTTCGCGTCGACCTGGCCGATCTGGGCCTGGCCCGCGACGACTCTCGCGGCGAGACCGAAGACCACGTGGCCTTCGTGTTCGAGGTGATGCGCTACCTGATCGCCGGCGACGATGTGGCCGTGTGCAACCTGGAACGTCAACGCCGCTTTTTCCGCAGCCACGTGCAGACCTGGGTGGAAGCCATGTGCGACTCGGTCAACGCGCAGCCGCGTGCCCGGGCCTACGCGCGCGTAGCCGACTTCACCCGCGCCTTCATCCAGGTGGAGACGCAGGGCTTCGATCTGCTCGAAGCCTAAGCCCCGTCGCTCGGGGCCAACCTTGCCGGTGCTTCGGCGCGCAACCACACGCTGAACACCGCGCCGCCACCTTCCTGGGCAGGACGGTTGGCCGCGCGGATGTCGCCACCGTAACGCTCCACGATGCTGCGGCTGATCCACAGCCCCAGTCCGGTCCCGTCCTTCTTGTGGGTCACGAAGGGCTGGAACAGCCCGTTCTTCACCGACTCCGGCAAGCCCGGGCCTTGATCGGCCACGGCCAACACCACACCGTCTTGTCCGTCGTCCATGAATTGGGCACGGCAATGCAGCGTGATGGTCCCGCCCGTGGGCATGGCGTGGGCGGCATTCATCACCAGGTTCACCAGCACCTGCTGAAGTTCCTGCCGGTTGATGGCCGCGCGCAGTCCAGGGGCAAGATCCTGCTGCAGTCGGATGCCCCGCTCGCGCAGGGCATGGTCGGTCAGCACCAGGCTGTCCTGCAGCACGCTGGCCGGGTCAACCGTTTCCACATAGCCGGCGAAGTCGCCAGGGCGCGCGAACTGCAGCATTTGCGTCACGATCAGCCGCATGCGTTCCACCTGCTGTTGCGCCAGATCGAGTTCGGTCTTCACCGAAGCCGCCTGGGGGCCCAAGGTGTCGCGCAGCAGGTCAAGGTTGCCTTGGATGACGGCGATCGGGTTGTTGATCTCGTGGGCCATCCCTGCGGTGAGTTGCCCGATCACGGCCAACTTCTCCGAGCGCATCAACTGCTGCTGCGCGGCCTGCAGCTCGGCCGTCCGTTCGGCCACGCGGGCATCCAACACGGCGTTCCATTCCTGCAGGGATCGGGTCTTTTGCGCAATGACGTCCAGCAGCACATCCAAGCCGCGGGCCAGGTGGCCGAGTTCATCCTGGCTGCGCAATGAGCCCACACGGGCGTGCACATCACCGGTCTGGAATGTGCGCATGGTGCGCTCCATCCGTTCAACTGGCTCGAAGATCCCGCGTGCGGCCCTCAGGCTCCAATAGGCCGCGGCGATCATCACAGTAAAGAACAGGGCCCCGATGGCCGCCAGCACGGCGTACTTCAGCATCGTGAAGGGGCGTTCCAGGAAGCCCACGTAGAGCATGCCCACCCGCTGGCCGCGGTGGTCGCTGATCGGCTCGTAGGCCGATACATACCACTCGTTGACAACAAATGCGCGGTCCAGCCATCGGCGGCCCTCGTCAAGCACCGCTGCGTGCACCGTTTGCGACACGCGGGTACCGATGGCGCGCGTGGCCGCTCCTGCTGCGGCGGACGGTTCCTGTTCGAACAGGCGCACATTGGTGCTGATGCGCACATCGTCCAGGAACAGGGTTGCCGTTCCGCGGCTGCCGAAGGGCAGGGCGCCTTCGGGGTAGACGATGTCGTTGATGCGGTCGATGAATGCGAGGTTCCGGTTGAGCAGTACGCCGGCCTGCACATGGCCCAGCAGCGCACCGTTGGCATCGCGCACGGGTGCAGCCGCGGTGATCACCATGGCGCGGTCTTCCACGCCGCGTGTGGTGGCCCGTGCGCCCTGCGTGGGCAGCAGGGGCACGGCCACTTGATCGCGGGCCTGCGGTGCCAAACGCCCGAACTCCGCCCCGTCGATCACCGCCACGTGCGGACGCCCGTCGCGCTCGCCCAGCAGCTCCACCGGGGCGCCTTCGGCAGCACCCCAATGCGCCACCACAAGACGCCCGTCCGGTGAGCGCCAGTTCAGGTAGCTCACGCCACTGCGTTCGCGCCACTGCTGCAGCAGCGACTGCATCGCGCTGGGATCACGGGCTTGCAGGGCCACGCGCAGGCCGTGGGATTCGGCCACGGTGGCCGCGCCGGTGCCCACTTCGGCCATCACCCGTTCAAAGTAACCGCGCGCCACTGCCAGGTCGCTGCGCACCTTGGTGCGCAGGAGCTCGTCGATTGCGTCACCGCTCCACCACAACAGGATCGCGCCAAGAAGCGGCAACACGCCCACCAGGGGCAGCAGCACCAGGGCCAGCAGCTTGCGACGGATGGACGTTCCCGACTGCAGCATGCCGATGGCGGCTCAGCGAGGGCTTGGGTGGGCCGCCCACTCGGCCACACGCCGCTCCAGCGTGCGCCGCGAGATGCCCAAGAGCTGCGCCGCGCGCGTCTTGTCTCCGCCCACCGAGCTCAGGGTCGATTCGATGTGGCGTCGCTCCAAGGTCAACAGGTCCGTCACCGCGCGATCCTCCAAGGCGTCTATGCCATCAGCGGGGCTGATGCGGTTTGCGGCGCCTTGCGCGCTGACGACCGCGTGCGATATCGACAGGGCAGGATCCACCTTGGGCATGGGCGGGTACAGGGCCGACACGTTGAGCGAACCCAGGATGATCGAGCGCTCGATGAAGTTGCGCAGTTCGCGCACATTGCCCGGCCAGTCATAGGCCTGCAGGTACCCCATCTCGCCGGCCGTCACCTCGATGGCAGGCAGGCCCAGTCTCGCGCACAGCACCTCGATGAAATGCGGAACCAACTCCGGAATGTCTTCCTTGTGCGATCGCAGTGGCGCCAGGCGGATCTCCACCACCTGCAGCCGGTAGAACAGGTCCGAGCGGAATCGACCGGCGGCCACCTCAGCGGCCAAGGGTCGGTTCGTGGCGGCCACGATGCGCACATCCACCGGAATCTCCTGGCGGCTGCCGATCGGTCGAATGCGCCGCTCCTCAAGGGCACGCAGCAGGCTGGCCTGTTGCGGCAGGGGCAATTCGGCCACTTCGTCCAAGAACAGCGTGCCGCCCTGGGCATACACGAACAGGCCATCTCGCCCGGTGCTGCCGAACAACTCCTCTTCGGCCTGTTCGCCCGACAGAGTGGCGCAGTTCACCGGCACGAAAGGGCCTGGGGCTCGCGGACTGCCATGGTGAAGGGCTGAGGCGGCCAACTCCTTGCCGGTGCCGCTCTCGCCGGTCAGCAGCACCGTGCTGTCCACGCTGGCCGTGCGCCGGATGGCTTCCTGCAGGCCTCGGATGACCAGGGACGAGCCGATCAGGGCCCCGGGTGTCGGGGCGCGTCGTTCCAGGTGGCGCCGCAGCAGAAAGTTCTCACGCTTGAGTTGCGCACGCTCCAGGCACTGGCGCACGGAATTGAGCACCTGCGGGATGCGGAAGGGTTTGAGGATGAAGTCGCTGGCGCCGGCCCGCAGGGCGGTGATGGCCGAATCCACATCGGCGAAGGCGGTGATGAGCACCACCTCGAATTGGTGACCGGTGGCCCGCAGCGCTTGCAGCCAGTCGAGCCCGCTTTGGCCAGGCAGGGAAATGTCGAGGATGACGAGGTCAAAACGGTGCTGCTCGACCAGCGCCGCGGCCTGCTCGGCGCTGCCGGCGCTTTGCAGCCGACCCACCAGGGGCTGCAGCGTCTTTGAGATGAAATGCACCATCCCGGGTTCGTCGTCGACCACCAGCACCGAGGCCCACGCCCAAGTCGGGCGGCTCAGCGGTTCCAGGGCTTGGGCGTGGCGGCTCATGTCGGCGCGCATTGTAGGAAGGCTGCCCCATTGGGCTCGCGCTGGGGGGATCGGCAGCCGAAACCGGGCGGTTCCAAGGGTATTCCCTTGAATGCGTGAGCCGCCCGCATCGCGACAAATTGTCGCGAGTCCGGTCGAGCTGTCGCAATTCCGATCAGGGCTGTCCCGCATTGCCGCCCCGTTGCAAATTCGCGCCAATACAGGGTATGCACAAGCATGCACACGTGGAACGTGTGTGGGCCGTGCTGGATTCAAAGGAGGTTCCATGAAACCAGCTTCTGAACAAATGCTGTCCCGTCGCAAGGCGCTCGCCGGCGCGGGTGCGGTGGGTGCAGTGGCCGCGGTGGCCGCCGTGTCGGCATCGTCCATGGTGTCCGCGCCCGAGCAGACGGCTGCGGCCCCGACTGAGCCGGCGCAGGCCGACCAGGAAGGCTACCGCCTGACCGAGCACATCAAGCGCTACTACAGCACCGCCCGCGTCTGACGCGTCGGCGGTTTTCCCTTTTCATCAACCGGTTGTCCAACAGGAGGTTTTCATGTTGTTGACACGCAGGTCGAACGAGACCGGAGCGGCGCCGCCGTCCCGGGGACTCGTCGACAGTCTGGCGCGGGGCATCTCCCGTGCCATGCCGACCATGGACCGGCGCGCCTTCCTGCGCCGTTCCGGGCTCGGCGTGGGCGCGGGCCTTGCGGCCTCGCAGCTCACCTTGGTGAAGAAGGCTGACGCCCAGGCGGCGGCCACTTCTTCGAACGGCAAGAAGATCGAGGTCAAGCGCACGGTGTGCACCCACTGCTCGGTGGGATGCGCGATCGATGCGGTGGTCGAGAACGGCGTTTGGGTGCGCCAGGAGCCGGTGTTCGATTCGCCCATCAACCTGGGCGCGCATTGCGCCAAGGGTGCGGCGGTGCGCGACAACGCGCACGGCGAATACCGCCTGAAGTACCCGATGAAGCTCGTGGACGGCAAGTACCAGCGCATCAGCTGGGACCAGGCCCTCGACGAGATCAGCGGCAAGCTGCTCAAGTTGCGTGAAGAGAGCGGTCCGGATTCCCTGTTCATCGTGGGCTCCTGCAAGAGCAACAACGAGCAGGGTTATCTGATGCGCAAGTGGATGTCGTTCTGGGGGTCCAACAACACAGACCACCAGGCACGAATATGCCACTCCACTACTGTCGCCGGTGTGGCGAATACGTGGGGATACGGTGCGATGACCAACTCGTACAACGACATGCGCAACAGCAAGGCTGCGATGTACATCGGCTCGAATGCAGCCGAAGCGCATCCGGTGAGCGTGTTGCACACCCTGCATGCCAAGGAAAAGGGCTGCAAGGTGATCGTGGTGGATCCGCGTTTCACGCGAACCGCCGCCAAGGCCGACCAGTTTGTGCGCATGCGCTCAGGCGCGGACATTCCGTTCCTGTATGGCGTGATGTGGCACATCTTCAAGAACGGCTGGGAAGACAAGAAGTACATCAACGACCGCGTCTGGGGAATGGACAAGGTCCGTGAAGAGGTGCTGGCCAAGTGGTCGCCCGAGAAGGTGTACGAGGCCTCCGGTGTTACCGAGCAGGAGTGCTACCAGGTCGCCAAGACCATGGCCGAGAACCGCCCGAGCACGCTCGTGTGGTGCGTGGGCCATACGCAGTCCACCATCGGCAATGCCAAGGTGCGTGTGTCCTGCCTGCTGCAGTTGGCCCTGGGCAACATCGGTGTCAGCGGCGGCGGTGCGAATATCTTCCGTGGCCATGACAACGTGCAGGGCATCACCGATGTCGGCATGAACCCCGACTCGCTGCCCGGCTACTACGGCATCGCCGACGGTGCCTTCAAGCACTACGCCGGCGTGTGGGGTGTCGACTTCGATTGGATCAAGAGCCGCTATGCCCCGGGCATGATGAACAAGCCTGGCTTGACCATCTCCCGTTGGTTCGATGCGGTGCTCGAGAAGAACGAGGTCATCGACCAACCCAGCAACCTGCGGGCGATGTTCTATTGGGGTCATGCACCCAACTCCCAGACCCGTGGTCTGGAGTTGAAGCGCGCTCTGGACAAGCTCGACATGCTCGTCGTGGTCGACCCCTTCCCGTCTGCCACGGCCGCCATGGCCGCCATGCCGGGCAAGTCCGAAGACCTCAACCCCAACCGCACGGTCTATCTGCTGCCTGCTTGCACGCAGTTCGAGACCAGCGGCTCGGTGACGGCCTCCAACCGCTCCATCCAGTGGCGTGAGAAGGTCATGGAGCCGCTGTACGAATCGCGCAGCGACCACATGATCCTGTATCAGTTGGCCAAGAAGCTGGGCTTTGCCGAGCAGCTGGTCAAGAACTACAAGATGCAGACGGTCAAGGGCCAGGAAGAACCCGTGCCGGAGGACATCCTGCGCGAGATCAACCGCGGCGTGTGGACCATCGGCTACACCGGTCAGAGCCCCGAGCGCCTGAAGGCGCACATGCGCAACATGCATGTGTTCGACCCGACCACGCTCAAGGCCAAGGGTGGCATCGACAAGGAAACCGGCTACAGCCTGGACGGCGAGTATTTCGGCCTGCCCTGGCCGTGCTGGGGCACGCCCGAGCTCAAGCACCCGGGCACGCACATCCTGTACAACAACGACCAGCACGTGATGGACGGCGGTGGCTGCTTCCGCGCCAACTTCGGCGTGGAGCGCGACGGCAAATCCCTCCTGGCGGCCGACGGTTCTCACTCCAAGGGTTCGGACATCACCACCGGCTACCCCGAGTTCGATCATCTCTTGATGAAGAAGCTCGGCTGGTGGGATGAGCTCACCGACGATGAGAAGAAGAAGGCCGAAGGCAAGAACTGGAAGACCGACCTGTCCGGCGGCATCGTGCGCGTGGCGATGAAGAACCATGGTGTCCATGTGTTCGGCAACGCCAAGGCACGTGCCATCGTGTGGAACTTCCCCGACGGCATTCCGCAGCATCGCGAGCCCCTGTACTCGACGAGGCCGGAACTGGTGGAGAAGTACCCCACCCATGCCGACCAGGGCCACCGCTGGCGCCTGCCGATCCTGTACAAGAGCGTGCAGGACAAGAACAAGGAGATCGGCAAGCAGTTCCCGCTCATCCTCACCTCTGGCCGCCTGGTCGAGTACGAGGGTGGTGGCGACGAGACGCGTTCCAACCGCTACCTCGCCGAACTGCAGCAGGACATGTTCATCGAGATCAATCCGGCAGCGGCCAACGATCGCGGCATCCGCAACGGCGAATGGGTGTGGGTGACCATGCCCACCGGCGCCAAGCTCAAGGTGCGTGCGCTCGTGACCGAGCGGGTGGACAAGACGACCACGTTCATGCCCTACCACTTCGCCGGCACCTGGCAGGGTGTCGACATGAAGAAGTTCTACCCGGCCGGCGCGGCGCCGATCGTGCGGGGTGAGGCCGTCAACACCGGCACCACCTATGGTTACGACATCATCACCATGATGCAGGAAACCAAGACCACGGTCTGCCAAGTCGAGCGGGTCGCTTGAAGTAAGGGATTCGGAGTCACAACATGGCACGAATGAAATTCATATGCGACGCCGATCGCTGCATCGAGTGCAACGGTTGCGTCACCGCCTGCAAGGCCGAGCATGACGTTCCCTGGGGCGTGAACCGCCGCAGGGTGGTCACGCTCAACGACGGCATCGTCGGTCAGGAGCGCAGCATCTCGGTGGCCTGCATGCACTGCAGCGATGCACCGTGCATGGCTGTGTGCCCGGTGGACTGCTTCTACCGCACCGACGACGGTGTGGTGCTGCACGACAAGGACGTGTGCATCGGCTGCGGCTACTGCAGCTATGCATGCCCCTTCGGTGCACCGCAGTTCCCCACCAACGGCACCTTCGGCCTGCGCGGCAAGATGGACAAGTGCACCTTCTGCGCCGGCGGCCCCGAGGCCAACGGTTCAGCGGCCGAAAACGAGAAGTACGGCCGCAACCGCCTGGCGGAAGGCAAGCTGCCCGTCTGCGCTGAGATGTGCTCGACCAAGGCGCTCCTGGGCGGCGACGGCGACGTCGTGGCCGACATCTTCCGCACCCGCGTGCTGCAGCGCGGCAAGGGCTCGGAAGTGTGGGGCTGGGGTACGGCCTACGGCAAACCCACCGGTGGCAAGCCCGCCGAAGGGAGCAAGGCATGAAGCCCGGCGTGATCGTGTCCCTGGCCGTGGGCATCGGCACGGCGCTCATGGTGGCGGGCTGCACTGAAAAGCCGCAGACCGCCACTGCGCGCAAGGCAGATGCCACCGCCTACAGCGGTTCCACGGTTCCCGGCTACTCGGCCGCTGGCTGGAAGGCCGGCGACAAGGAGAGCTGGGAAGGCCAGATGCGCGAGCGCAACAAGGGTCAAAACGAGTACGGTCGTTGATGACCTGTTCCGAGGCTCGCCGCGGCTTCATCGCCTGGCGTGATGAGGCTGCACGCGGGCCCCGACCAATTTGATGGAGTGGTGATGACACGCTTGTCTTCCTCCTGGGCCGGTGCAAAGGCATGGCTGGCAGGTGCGGTGCTGTGTGCCGTGGCTGCGGGCAATGTCTGGGCGCAGGCTGCTGCCGCGCCGGCAGCACCCGAAAAGAACGGTCCGCCGGCAGGCTTCGTGGCCCCGGCCGAGCCCAAGGCCGACGAAAACACGGCGCAGCGCGCCACCAGCCAACCGGGCAACAACGCACCCTTCTGGCGCGGTGTACACGACTCCGGCACCCAGCCTGGCACGACTTCGCTGCCCGGCCAGGAAATGGGCGTGTTGGTGCAGAAGTTCACCCAGTACCCAGGCTCGGACTACACCAACGCCGGTGAAGCCTGGCGCCAGGTGCGCAACAAGTTCATCATCCCCTACGGCGGTTCCCTGCTGTTCATCGTGGGCCTGGCCATCGCGCTGTTCTACTGGCGCGTGGGCAAGCTGGGCGGTCACAGCACCGACACCGGGCGGGTGATCGAGCGCTTCACGCCTTTTGAGCGCGCCGCGCACTGGACCAATGCGATCACGTTCGTGGTCCTGTCGGTGTCGGGCATCGTGATGGCCTGGGGCAAGTACTTCCTGCTGCCCATCATCGGCAGCACACTTTTCGGCTGGTTGACCTACCTGCTGAAGAACGCGCACAACTTCGCGGGCCCGCTGTTCGCGGTGTCCCTGGTCATCGTGTTCTGCACCTTCCTGAAGGACAACTGGCCGGCCAAGGGCGACCTGAACTGGCTGCTCAAGGGCGGTGGTCTGCTCAGCGGCAACGAGGTGCCATCGCACCGTTTCAACGCCGCCGAGAAGCTGGTGTTCTGGGCGGGCGTGTTCTTCCTGGGCGCCATCGTGGTGGTATCGGGCCTGTGGCTGGACAAGGTGATCCCGGGCTTGGAATACCTGCGCACCGACATGCAGGTGGCCCACATGGTGCACGCCGTGGCCACCGTGCTGATGATGGCCATGTTCGCTGGTCACATCTACATCGGTACGCTGGGCATGGACGGCGCCTTCAAGGCCATGCGCACCGGCTATGTGGACGAAGCCTGGGCCAAGGAACACCATGAACTCTGGTACGACGACATCAAGGCCGGCAAGATCCCCGCGCAGCGCACACCGCCTGAAGCGGGTGGCCAAGCCGCGGCCAAGCCCAGCGCCTGACCCATCGAGTACGGATTGAGGAGCAACACACCATGAAGACCTCGACATTCATTCGCACGCTGCTGGCCCTGGGCGCGGCATCGGTGGCCGCCACCGCCGCGGCCAAGCTGCCCCCACCGAGCGAAGAAGCCAAGGCCAAGGCCGCCGAGGCTGCGGCCAAGACGGCGCATGGCAACAAAGTGGCCGACTACAAGTTGTGCCTGTCGATGAACGATGTGGCTGCCAAGTACGCTGCAGCCCAGAAGAAGGCGGGCAAGCCCGTCAACCCCACGCCGACGCCGCCGTGCGCCGACCCGGGCCCCTTCGTGTACACGCCGCCGGCAGCAGCTGCACCGGCAACGGCAACAGCAGCTGCAGCACCTGCCAAGCCCGCTGCCCCAGCACCTGCGGCACCCGCGGCCGCAGCACCGAAGAAGTCCTGAACGGCAGGCGCGCTGCCCTTGTCCACGGTCATACCGACTTGAGCGATTGCAGCGCACCTTCGGGGGCTATCCGTGCCCCCGGCAACCCACGGCCACGCATTGACGTGGCCGTTGTGTTGGAGCGCACGGCGCAGCCCAATGCCTGGCAAGACTGGGCCTTCCGTGTGCTGGAAGTGGTGCCGCATGAGCCAGCTTTTGGCACCGAGGTGCGCAAGGTCTACGACGACGGCCGCGTGTCGCGCTGGCTTTATCCGGGTTTCGCGCTGGAGTTGTTCACCGACGAGTGCAAGGGCTACTTCCTGAACCTGACCTCGGGTAACCCGTGTTGGTTCGTGTCCTACCGGCCGGCCGATGACGACGACTCGATGCGTGAGGTGACCGCCGCGAGCGTGTCCTACATCGAGGCGGATCGGCGGCTGTTCGCGGGCGAACAGGTGGAGAGCTTGCCGCTGGCGCCTGAACTGTGCGAATGGCTGCAGGCCTTCACCAACGAGCACTTCGAGCCGGAGGAAACGCGCAAGGTCAGGGCCATGTCGTTTCTCAGCCCTGAAGAACGCGAGCGCCAGGGTCGTCGAGCCCGCGCTCAGCTGCAGACCGGCGAGCAGGATTTTTCATGAGCAGCGGGTCATCCGACGACGGCGGATTCCTTTCGCGCTGGTCACGACGAAAGGCGCAACTGCAGCAAGGCGAGCGGGCCGAGCCCAAGGCCGGCTTGCCTGCCCAGGAGCCGTCCGCGGCCGATGCGCCGCAGTTCACCCAAGCACAGGCGGCGGCCGTAGGCCTGGCCAGCGCATCGGCGCTGCCGATGTCGGACCCGGCCGCAGCGACCCAGGGGGCTGCGCCTGACCCCAGCGCACCTTCGGTCGGCACCCAAGCCCAGGCACCCAAGCCTACGTTGCAGGACGTGGATCAGCTGGATGCGCAGTCCGATTACCGCAGCTTCGTGGCCCGCGATGTCGACCCTGAGGTGCGCAACGCGGCCTTCAAGAAGCTTTTCCATTCCGACCCGCACTTCAATGTGATGGACGGTCTGGATGTCTACATCGACGACTACAACACGCCCAACCCCTTGCCGGTGGCGGTGATGAAGACCCTGGTGCAGGCGCGCGCGCTGGGTCTGATCGATGACGAATTGAAGGAGCAGGAGCCACCGGTGGGCAAGGGCCTTGGGTCGGCGAAGGATCCGAACGGTGATGCCGCGCGTGATGCCGCACGTGATGCCGAGCCCGATGCACCGGCGCCCGCGCTGACCCAGGACGCTGAAATGCCGGCCGCTGAAGTGCCGGCTGAAGCAGAGCTGGTGGAACTCAAGCTGGTGCCGGACCGGGCCAGCAACGACGAGCCGATCAGCGGGGCAGCGCCAGTAGCGGCAACTGCTGAAGGAACCGTCGTTCCGTTTCCTGGCCGTCCAGGCCGCGCAGGTCCAGCCTGAGTTCGCCGTCCTCGATGCGGCCGATCACCGGAATCGGCAGTTCACGCAACGCGCGCGCCATCTTCTCGGGGAAGGCACCGGAGCGCTTGCCGCCCGTGGGCGAGGCAATGGCCAGGCCCGCACTGTCCAGGCGGTCCACCGGCAGTGAGCCGCTGCCAATCTGACTGCGGCACTCGATCACCTTCACCTCGGCCCGCTCGCCCAGCGCCGCCTGAAGCGCAGGGCGCAGCCGCTCCGCCTGAGCCTTGAGTTCGGCCGGCGAGCGCGTGAGCAGCCGCAATGCAGGCAAGCGCTGCGACAGACGATCCGGGTCGCGATACAGGCGCAGCGTGGCCTCCAGCGCGGCAATCGTCATCTTGTCCAGCCGCAGCGACCGCTTGAGAGGGCACTTCTTGATGCGTGCGATCAGGTCCTTGCGGCCCACGATCAGGCCGGCCTGCGGGCCACCCAGCAGCTTGTCGCCGCTGAAGGTCACCACGTCCACGCCATTGGCGACGGATTCGGCCGGGGTGGGTTCATGCGGCAAACCCCAGCGCGTCAGGTCCATCAGCGTGCCTGCGCCCAGGTCTTCGGAGAACGGTATGCCGCGGCTGTGGCACAGGGCAGCCAGCTCGGCCGGCGGCACCGCGGCGGTGAAGCCTTGCACCAGGTAGTTGCTGGTGTGTACCTTCATCACCATGCCGGTCTTTGGGCCGATGGCCTCTTCAAAGTCGCGCAGATGGGTGCGGTTGGTGGTGCCCACTTCCACCAACTTGCAGCCCGCACGGCGCATGATGTCTGGGATCCGAAATGCGCCGCCGATCTCCACCAGTTCGCCGCGCGACACCGGAACTTCCTTCTTTTCGGCCAGCGCGCTCAAGACCAGCATCACCGCCGCGGCGTTGTTGTTCACCGCAGTGGCCGCTTCGGCCCCGGTGAACTCCCGCAACAGCCCTTCGATGTGATCATCGCGGTCGCCGCGTGCACCACGGCCCAGGTGGAACTCCAGGTTGCTGTAGCCCTGCATCACAGCCACCACGGCCTCGATGGCCTCGGGGGCCATCACCGCGCGGCCCAGGTTGGTGTGCAGCACCGTGCCGGTGAGGTTGATGACCGGGCGCAAGGCGGCCTGCGCCTCTTGCTGCAGCGTGCGGCTCACGACCGCCTCGAAGGCTTGCGGATCGAAGGGTGAGCCGCTGCCGCGCCAGGCATCGAGTGCGGCGCGTGCCGCCTTCAAGGTGGCTTGACGTCCGTGTTCGCCTTGCAGGCCACGCAGGGCGGGGCGCTCCAGCAGGCGGTCCATGGAGGGAGGGCGCTGGGTGGCCAAGGCAGGCGCTGAAGCCGTCGGCTGGACGGGCGCAGGTGTGTGCTTCATGCTCGCAATCAAGTTGGCGGAGGTGGGTGGGAGTCGAACCCACCTGGGACCGCTGCGCGGCCCCACCCGGTTTTGCAGACCGGACGCCCCACCGGGGGACGATCCGCCTCCTGCGGCAATCGAACTCAGCCGCCGAACATCTTGCGGGGGTCTCGCTTGAAGTGTCGCCCCACCGCATCCCGCTCGGTCAAACCGATTTCATCGAAGTACTCTACCAAAGGCACCGACAGGTGGCGGCTGACGCCCACCGATTCCCTCAGGTCCCGCACGTTCAATCGGTGGTTCGCATCCGCATCGGCCAGGGCCTTGGCGCGCAGCGCGAGTTCGAGCATCTGCTCGGTCTGGAACCAGTACTCGGCGCCCACCGCGTGAACCTTGCCCATGCGTTGCAGTCGCTGCAGCGTGCGCAGCACCTGATCCTTGCGCAGGGTACGGTCGCGCTCGAGCAACTCGCTCAGGCGCGGTGGCACAAAGCCACCTTCATCCAGCCAAGGCTTCAGGCGTTCCCAGATCAGCTTTTCGGTGCCTTGCAGCGTGGCTTCGTGGCCGGCCAGGGCCAGCGCCGCGCCGTTGCGCCGCAAGGCGGCCGAACGCACGAGCTGGCCCAGGAGAAGGGCAAACACCGCCGCTGTGGGCTTGTCGCGCACTTGGCGGGTCAGTTGTTCCTGGCTCAGGCCCGGGCTGTCAGGATTGCGCCGGTGGTGCGCACCCAGCGCTTCGGTGATGCGCTCTTCGTAACGCTTGAGTTGCGCTTGCGTGAACCACAGCGCTGCATCACCTTCGCCCACCAGCGCATGCGGCATCGTGGCGGCGGCCTGCTGCTGCGCGTCTTCCAGGGCCTGTGGCACGAGGTTCCAGGCCAGGGCAAAGGCACGTCGCTCAATGCCATAGGGGGACTCCAGGGCCAACAGCGCAGCCAAGGCTGCGCCGGGCGTGGGGGCCTCCATGGCCCGAAGGGCTTGCACGAGCTGCGTGCGGTGGCGCCGCGTGGGCGGCGGGTAGGGGTCGACCACCTGGCCACCGCCCAAGGTGCGCAGGGCCGACTGGTCTCGGATGATGAAGCGGTCGCCTCTGAGGGCACCGATGGGGCGGTCCAAGTCGAACTGCACCAGCGCGTGGCCGCCGGGTTGAAGGCTCGACCCTTCTAGCAGGGCCACCCGCGCGTTGACGTCTTCTGCGCCCAGGTGCAGGTGCACCGGCGTCCAGTGGGCCAGCGCCTTGGCTTCCGAGGGCAGGAGGCGCAGCCGCGCCGCGATGCGCTGTGTGGGGGCATGCAGTTCGTCGTGCACGAGCCAGTGCCCACGCTGCACCTGCTGCTTTTCCACGCCCACCAGGTTGAGGGCCAGGCGCTGTCCAGCCACGCCTTCTTCGGCCGTTTGGTTCTGCGCATGCAGGCCGCGTACGCGCACCTCCAGGCCCGAGGGGCTCAGGCGCAGTCGGTCGCCCACCTTCACGCGGCCACTGACGGCCGTACCGGTGACCACGGTACCGATGCCCGACAAGGTGAAGCTGCGGTCGATCGCGAGTCGGAAGTGGCCCTCCCGTGTGCGGGCCGGCGCCTGCACGCGCGCGGCTCGCAGGTGTTGGGCCAGGGCATCCAGCCCCGCGCCACTGATGCTGGACACCGGCAACACGCTCGCGTGCTCTAGGCCGGTGCCGCACAGCAGCGTGCGGATCTCTTGCCCTACCTGTTGCAAGCGGGTCTCATCGACCAGGTCGCACTTGCTCAGCGCCACCACCCCGCTTTGCAGGCCCAACAGGTCCAGGATGGCCAAGTGCTCGCGTGTTTGCGGCATGGGCCCATCGTCAGCGGCCACCACCAACATCACGTGGTCGATGCCCGTGGCACCGGCCAGCATGTTGCGCACCAGCTTTTCATGGCCGGGCACATCCACGAAGCCCAGCACCTGGCCGTCGTCCTGGGGTTGGTAGGCAAAGCCCAGGTCCACGGTGATGCCGCGTTCCTTCTCTTCCTTCAGGCGGTCGGCATCGATGCCCGTCAGGGCCTTCACGAGCGAAGTCTTGCCGTGGTCGATGTGGCCGGCGGTGCCGACGATCATGCTCAGGTCTCCGAGGCGGTCTCCAGGAACATCTCCCGGGAAAAGTTCATCCTACACGGCCCGGCCACGTTGCGAACCCCCACGGCGCAAGGGCGATGCGCCCTGAAGGACAATGCAAGGATGTTGGGTGTTACGTCCGAGTCCATGGCCCTGTCAGGCGAGCCGAATGCGGCTCTGCCGCGCATGACCCAGGCCGGCGGAGCCCTCACGCGTGAAATCGAGATTCTTGATGAGTATGGCCAGCGCCGCACCATCTCGATTCCCATCGAGCGGCCACTCACCGTGTTCGTGGACAAGCGCGAACTGGTGACCTTGATGACCCTGGGTTCGGCGCCTGAATTGCTGGTGCTGGGCTACTTGATCAACCAGCGGCTGATCGCCTCGCCGGCCGATCTGGATTCGATCACCGTCGATTGGGATGTTTCCGCAGCCGCGGTGAAGACCCGTGTGGGCATCGAACACATCGAAGCCCGCACCGCCAAGCGCGTGGTCACCACCGGTTGCGGCCAGGGTACGGTGTTCGGTGATGTGATGGCTGGGCTGGACACGATCGTGCTGCCCGATGCCGCGACCGCTCGCATCCGCCAAGGCACGCTGCAGGCGGTGCTGGAAACCATGCGTCAGCAAGACAGCGTTCACCGCAAGGCCGGCAGTGTGCACGGCTGCGCCCTCTTCAAGGGCGCGCAGCTGCTGATGTTCGTGGAAGACGTGGGCCGTCACAACGCCATCGACGCCATCGCCGGTTGGATGGCGCTGCAGGGGATCCAGGGTGGTGACAAGCTGTTCTACACCACTGGCCGCCTGACCAGCGAGATGGTGATGAAGGCCGCGCACATGGGCGTGCCGATGATCGTCTCGCGCAACGGCGTCACGCAAATGGGCCATGACTTGGCCACCCGTCTGGGCATGACGCTCTTCGGGCGGGCTTCCAACCGCCACTTCCTGTGCTACTGTGGCTTCGACCGTTTTGATTCAGAACCCGAACCCATGAGGCCTGCCGTGCGCGTGGTGTCTTCCGGCCCTGAGCTCGGGCCTGAGCCCGGCAAAGAGGACTAGGCCATGAGTACCCCCGCCCCCGCAACCCTTAGCCCCGGCGCGCTGCGAGGCGTGAGGGTGGTGGAGATGGGCCTGAGCGACGAGCAGATCGCTCAGTTGCGCCGAACGGGCACCGTGGCCTGAATTCAGCGCAGGGCGCCGGCGTGCAGGTCGCGCAGGCGAACCGGGCCTGTTTCGGCCTCGATGGCGTCTCGCAAGGGGCGGCACAGGCGAAGTGCGAACAACACTTCCGCACACACGAACATCGGCCCCACCAACAGACCGATCAGGTCGTCCATGAAGGCGGGCTTGCGGCCTTCGTAATAGTGGCCGATGAACTGCAGCACCCAGCCCGCGGCGAACAGCCCGAAGCCCAACAGCGCCCAATGGTCTCCGGCTTGAGCCGCCATCCACTGGGCCAGCATCATGGCCAAGCCGTTGGCCATGATGACGCTGGCCGTCACCGGCAGGTGCCACCGGGTGAGGTACCACAGCGTGGCGGCCGCCCACAGGGCCCAGGCCGGCGTGAGCATCCAGGGCGAACCTGGGTCCAGCGGAATGGCGGGATACGACAGCAGCACGCCGATGCCCAGCACGATGAGCGGAATGCCCACCAGGTGGGTGGCGATGTTGCGCGGGTCGCGGTGATAGCCGGCGTACTGGATGAGCAGTGACGTGGTGTCGCGCAAGGGGTACCTCCAATGGCAGGTGTTCTGGGCACCCGCTTTTCCAGTGCGCAATGCTAATGCGCCTTCGACGGCATCGAGCCCCGGGGCTTCCCTAAAATGGTGCGCACCGGGCGATCACGCGCCCGGGAGCCCCAGGAGCCCCCATGAGCATCAAGAGCGACCGCTGGATCCGCCGCATGGCCGAGCAGCACGGCATGATCGAACCGTTCGAGCCGGGCCAGGTGCGCCACGCGGCGGACGGGCACAAGATCGTCAGCTACGGCACCAGCAGCTACGGCTACGACATCCGCTGCGCCCCCGAGTTCAAGGTGTTCACCAACATCCACAGCACCGTGGTGGATCCGAAGAACTTCGACGAGAAGAGCTTCGTGGACATCGAGGCCGATGTGTGCATCATCCCGCCGAATTCTTTCGCGCTGGCGCGCACGGTCGAATACTTTCGCATTCCGCGCAACGTGCTCACCATCTGCCTGGGCAAGAGCACCTACGCACGCTGCGGCATCATCGTCAACGTCACGCCCTTTGAGCCCGAGTGGGAAGGTTATGTGACGCTGGAGTTCAGCAACACCACGCCGCTGCCGGCCAAGATATACGCGGGCGAGGGCTGCGCGCAGGTGCTGTTCTTCGAAAGCGACGAGGTATGCGAAACCTCGTACAAGGACCGCGGCGGCAAGTACCAGGGCCAACGCGGGGTGACGCTGCCCAAGACTTGAGGGGTTTGCTTGGCCAGACCCGCTCAGCCCATAGGGTGCACCGGGTAGGTGCCTGGCACCAGGATCGAGCGGTCGACCTGGCGCAGCTGCGTGTGGCCGCAAAAGGCCATCGTCACATCCAGTTCCTTGTGCAGGATTTGCAGCGCCTTGGTGACGCCAGCCTCTCCCATAGCGCCCAGGCCGTAGACCATGGCGCGGCCGATCATGGTGCCGCGTGCGCCCAGCGCCCAGGCCTTGAGCACGTCCTGCCCACTGCGGATGCCGCCGTCCATCCACACCTCGGTCTTGGTGCCCACAGCCTGCACGATGGCCGGTAAGGCTTGGATGCTGGCCGGCGCGCCGTCGAGCTGGCGCCCGCCGTGGTTGCTCACCACGATAGCGTCCGCGCCGGCCTTGGCCGCCAATTCCGCATCCTCCACTTCCATGATGCCCTTGAGGATGAGCTTGCCGCCCCAGCGCTCTTTCACCCAGGCCACATCGTCCCAGTTCAGGCGCGGGTCGAACTGTTCGTTGGTCCAGGCGGAAAGCGACTTCATGTCGCTCACGCCCTTCACATGGCCCACCAGATTGCGGAAGGTGTGGCGATTCGTTTGTGCCATGCCCCACAGCCAGCGCGGCTTGGTAGCCAGATTCAGGATGTTGCGCAGCGTCGGGCGGGGCGGCGCAGACAAGCCGTTCTTGAGGTCCTTGTGGCGTTGTCCGATGACCTGAAGGTCCAGCGTGAGGATGAGCGCACTGCAGCGTGCGGCCTTGCAGCGGTCGATCATGCGGGCCATGGCATCCCGATCGCGCATCATGTAAAGCTGAAACCAGAAGGGTGCGCTGGTGTTTTCGGCCACGTCTTCAATGGAGCAGATGCTCATGGTGGACAGGGCGAAGGGGATGCCGAACTTCTCCGCGGCGCGCGCGGCGTGGATCTCGCCGTCGGCATGCTGCATGCCCGTCAGGCCCACCGGGGCGATGGCCACGGGCATCTTGGCGGCCTGCCCCACCATCTCCACGGCCGTGCTGCGCCCTTCCATGTTCACCGCCACGCGCTGGCGCAGCTTGATGCGCTGAAACTCGCTTTCGTTGGCGCGGTAGGTGCCTTCGGTCCATGAGCCTGAATCCGCATAGTCGTAGAACATGCGGGGCACGCGCTTTTCAGCCAGAACGCGCAGGTCTTCAATGTTGGTGATCACGGGCATGGGGCACTCCCTTCAAGGCGCAACACCGGATCCTATCCGCCCAGCAAGCCCTGCGGCCGCGCCAGGGATCCCGCCCGCACGCCCAAGAGGCGGATGCGCTGATGGAACTCCACGCGCTTGAGGCACTGGCCGCAGGCCTGGCGCAGCGCAGCCGATTCCTGCACCGCCTGCGCAAGGGTCAGTTCGCGCGTGACCGTTCGAAAGTCCTCGAACTTGAGCTTGATGCCCACGGTGCGGGCGGTGTAGCCCTTCTTCTGAAGGTCGGCGGCCAGGCGCTGTACCAGGTGGTCCAGTGCGCGGGCCAGTTCGGCGCGGTCGTGCTTCACATGCAGGTCGCGCTCGAAGGTGGTCTCGCGGCTCACCGACACCGGCTCGCTGTGGGTGACCACCGCGCGGTCGTCACGGCCATGGGCGGCCTCATGAAGCCAGCGGCCGTAGCTGCGCCCGAATCGTTGGATCAGCTCAGCGCGATCGGCTGCAGCGAGTTCGCCGATCGTGAACACACCGATGGCGGCCAGCGCCTTTTGCGCCTTGGGGCCGATGCCGTTGACCCGCGCCACGGGCAACGGCCAAATGCGCACAGGCACGTCGTCCATCGTCAGCACGGTCAGGCCGTTGGGCTTGTCGAGCTCGGAGGCGATCTTGCTCAGCAGCTTGTTGGGCGTGATGCCCATGGAGCAGGTCAGGCCGGTGGCCTCGCGAACCGAGTTACGGATGCTCTGGCCCAGGGCGCGCACGCCACCACAGGGGTCGTGACCCACCACGTCCTGCGCGCCGGGCACCTCGGTGAGGTCGATGTAGATCTCGTCGATGCCACGGTCTTCGATCACCGGGGCCACGTCGGCCACGGCCGCCTTGAACAGGCGCGAACAGCGGCGGTACTCATCGAAGTCCACCGGCAGCAGCACCGTTTGAGGGGCCCGGTCGGCGGCGCGGGCCAGGGCCATGCCCGAGTGCAGGCCCAAGGCACGCGCCTCATAGGTGGCGGTGGTGGCCACGCCGCGGCCACGGTAGCCCGCCAGGGTGGCAAAGCGCCAGCGCCCATCGGCTTGGCGGTCCGGCGCATGGCGGCGGCTGCCACCGATCACCACCGGCTGACCGCGAAGCTCGGGGTAGCGCAACAGCTCCACCGAGGCGTAGAACGCGTCCATGTCCAGGTGGGCGATCCAGCGGCGGCGCGGGGGCATGGCTTGAGCGTACCGCCGCCAGTGGGCGCTGCCGAACAGGTTGTCGAAAGTGTGGGGGCCAGGATGCTGGAACTGACAGGCTTGCCAGCCTCAGATCAGTTCCACCGTACCGCCGTAGGCCAGCAGCTTTTCATCGGCCGTCAGCAGCCACATGGGCTCTGCGGCAGCCTGTGCCACGAGCAACCTGTCGAAGGGGTCCCGGTGGGGCCAGGGCAGTGACCCCACACGCAGGACGTGCGGGCCCCATATCGGCAACTCCACAAATCCGTTGTCGAGCGCCGCCTCGCGGATGGCGGCAGCGTCGGCCTGCAACTTGCCGAGGCTGGTCTTGATGGCGACTTCCCAAAGCGAGGCGACGCTGAAGTAGACCTCGTTTTCA
>Ga0082207_1000151_pt1 | contig 39354 bp, 32 predicted proteins | sample LakMenEpi10Aug09_FD_71540 | JGI IMG/M metagenome (GOLD analysis project Ga0082207, IMG submission 71540) | reverse complement strand
GCTCCTGTTGCACGGCTTTCCCGATCACTGGCGCCTGTGGGGCGACCTGATGCAGCGATTGGCCCGAGACCACCGCCTGATGGCGCCCGATCTTCGGGGCATCAATCTGTCGGACAAGCCTGCCGGTGTGGCGGCCTACCGGATCGAGCACCTGGTGGATGACGTGTTGGCGCTCATCGACCATCTTGGCGGATCGAGCCACCTGATTGGGCACGATTGGGGTGGTCTCCTGGCCTGGGCCGTCGCGGCCCGGCATCCTGATCGCGTCAAGAGGCTCGTGATCCTGAACGCGCCGCACCCCTGCCGGTTCGCCCAGATGCTGCTGGACCACCCCCAGCAGCGTGCGGCCTCTCGGTACGTGGGGCAGCTGTGCGAGCCCGAGGCCGCATCGCGCTTGCGCCGGGATCATTGCGCGACCTTGCGCGGCGTGCTCACGGAGCACGGCCGTCTGGCGGTGTCGGCTGAGGATCTGGAGGCGAGCCTGCAAGCCTGGCTGCAGCCTGGGGCGCTGGAAGCCGCGCTGAATTGGTATCGTGCGCTGGGCCATCAAGCCGCGATGACCCCACCCGGCGTGGCCGCGGTGCCGGACCTGGGCGCGTCAGACGGAACGATCCACTGCCCGACGCTGTTGGTCTGGGGAGAGCGTGACGGTTCGTTTCCGCTGGATGGCCTGGAGGGTCTTGAGCGCTGGGTTCCGAGGCTGCGCGTGCACCGGGCGCCAGCGTGCGGTCACTGGATGTTGCGAGAACAGCCGGCGGCCGTGGCCGCGCTCATCGCGGGATTTCTGGCCGAGCGGGGAGACGAGGCATGAGGCTTGGGGTTTGCTACTACCCGGAGCATTGGCCGCAGGCCTGGTGGGCTGAGGACGCGCGGCAGATGGTGGAACTCGGCATACGGCAGGTGCGCATCGGAGAGTTCGCCTGGTCGCGCCTGGAGCCGCGGCGCGGCACGTTCGATTGGGCGTGGTTGGATCAGGCCATTGAGGTGCTGCACCGGGCCGGCTTGGAGGTGGTGATGTGCACCCCGACCGCCACGCCGCCCAAGTGGCTGGTGGACGAGGACCCGACGATGCTGGCGATCGGTCAGGATGGCCGCGCCAGAGCCTTTGGCTCCCGCCGCCATTACGACTTCTCAAGTGCGCGCTACCGTCTTGAAGCGCAGCGGATCACCGAGGCGGTGGGTCGGCGATATGGCCAGCACCCTGCTGTGGTGGCCTGGCAGATCGACAACGAGTACGGCTGCCACGAGACGGTCCTGAGCTACTCGCCCGAGGCGGTTGTCCAGTTCCGTCGTTGGCTCCACAGGCGTTACGGCGATGTTGATCGGCTCAACGCCGCCTGGGGCAACGTGTTCTGGAGTCAGGAGTACACCGCCTTCGACGAGATTGATGCACCGGTGGCCACGGTGACCGAAGCGAATCCGGCCCATCGGCTGGACTACCGGCGGTTTGCGTCTGATGAAGTCGTCGCCTTCAACCGGCTGCAGTGCAACATCCTGCGGCGCTGCTCCCCCGGACGGGCGCTCGTCCACAACTTCATGCAGCTCTACACCGGCTTCGACCACCACGCCGTGGCGGCTGATCTGGACGTGGCCAGTTGGGACAGCTACCCGATTGGGGCCTTGGAGATGTTCTGGTTCAGCACCGAGCAAAAGGGCCGCTGGCTGCACACCGGGCATCCCGATTTCACGGCCTTCCACCACGACCTCTACCGTGGCATGTCGCGGCAACCCTTCTGGGTGATGGAGCAGCAGCCGGGTCCCGTGAACTGGGCGCACTGGAACCCGGCTCCGGCACCGGGCATGGTGCGGCTGTGGACCTGGGAGGCCTTCGCGCACGGCGCGGATGTCGTGAGCTACTTCCGCTGGCGGCAAGCCCCCTTTGCGCAGGAGCAGATGCACAGCGGCCTGCAGACGCCCGATCGCCGTTGGGATCAGGGCGGCGTCGAAGCCCGTGAGGTCGCCCGCGAACTGGCGTGGGTTCCGAATGAGCCCACCCGGCCGGCGCGCGTGGCCTTGGTCTTCGACTACGTGGGGTTGTGGCTGATCGAGACCCAGCCCCAGGGGCTGGACTACCGAGGCCTGGAGTTGGTGTACGAGGCCTACTGCAGCCTTCGCTCGCTGGGCCTGGATGTCGACATCGTGCCGCCCGGCGCGCCGCTGGAGGGCTACGGTCTCGTGGTCTTGCCGGTGGCGCCCTTGATTGACCCGGCGCTGCTTGGAGAATTGGTCCAGACCCCGGCACAGCTGGTGCTGTACCCCCGCTCGGGCAGCAAGGTCGAAGCGGTGTCCATTCCCGCCGGATTGCCGCCGGGTCCTCTGCGCACCCTGATCGACCTGCGCATCCCGCGGGTCGAATCGCTTCGGCCTGGGGTCTCGGATGCCGTGATCTGGGGTGAGGAACGCTACAGCGGCTCACGCTGGCGTGAAACGCTGGAGGTGGGGCCTGATGTTGAGGTGTTGGCCTGCTATGGCGATGGCCGTCCTGCCGTGGTGCATCAGGGCCGCACGCATTACCTGGCGGGTTGGTTCGCTCCCGATCTTCAGGCACGGGTACTGGCGCGAGCCGCACAGGCGGCCGGGCTGCCGACAACGGTACTCCCTGAGGGCCTGCGCCTGCGAAATCGTGGGAACCTGCAGTTCATCTTCAACTACAACGCACACGAAGTCACTTGGAACCCGACGAACGCCGAGTGGTTGATGGGCGGGCCCTCCATTGCAGCGCATGGTGTGGCGGTGGCGCGCCGGGGTGAATCATGATGGCGGCTTTCGATCCCACGATGCATCCGCATCGCCGCTACAACCCCTTGAGCGATCGATGGGTCTTGATCTCCCCGCATCGCAACCAGCGCCCCTGGCAAGGCCAGCAGGATCCACCCGCACCTCCCCCGTCGGTTCGACACGACCCCGACTGCTACCTGTGCCCGGGGAATCAGCGCGCCAGCGGTGTGCGCAACCCGGCGTACCGAGGACCTTATGTCTTCGACAACGATTTTCCCGCCTTGCAGCCGGATGCCCATGCGCCGGTTCATGACGGCGACCCGCTGATGCGCGCTTCCTCCGCCTCAGGGGTGAGTCGCGTGCTGTGCTTCTCGCACGACCATGGCTTGTCCCTGCCGGAGTTGGCGCCCGCGGATCGGCAGGCCGTGATCGACCTGTGGTGCGAGCAGACGGCCGAGTTGGGGCGGCGCTGGCCTTGGGTTCAGGTGTTCGAGAACAAGGGCGCGATGATGGGTTGCTCCAATCCCCATCCCCACGGACAAATCTGGGCCACCAACGTGGTGCCCGATGAGCCCGCTGCCGAGGATCGGGCGCAGCGGGATTGGTTCGCTCGCGAGGGCAAGCCCCTGCTGCTGGCCTACGCCGAGCGCGAGGCCGGCCTGCAGGAACGGGTGGTGTGCCAGAACGAACAATGGCTGGCGGTCGTGCCTTGGTGGGCGGCCTGGCCCTTCGAAACCTTGGTCCTGCCCCGGATGGCGGTGGCCCGGCTGAGCGAGCTCGATCGGGGCGCTCGAGAATCGCTGAGCGCGATCGTGGGCGAGCTGACCGCCCGTTACGACAACCTCTTCAACTGCACGTTTCCCTACTCGATGGGTTGGCACGGAGCCCCCTTCGATGCGCGCGAGGCGCGCCCGTGGCAAGTTCATGCCCACTTCTATCCACCTTTGCTGCGCTCGGCACAGATCCGCAAGTTCATGGTGGGCTATGAGATGTTGGCTGAAGTCCAGCGTGACCTCACGCCGGAGCAGGCGGCCGCGGCGCTGCGCGCGGCCTCGGCCGTGCACCACCGCCACCTCGGCGGGCGCATGGGGCCATGACCATGGACAGCCTCTCCTCGAAGGCGCGAACCGCTTTCTTCAACGCGTACCGCTGTGATGCGCAGAGGGTCGTGCAGGCGCCGGGTCGGGTGAACCTGATCGGCGAGCACACCGACTACAACGATGGCTTCGTGCTGCCTTGTGCGATCGATCGCGCCACGGTGGTGGCCTTGAGCCCGCGCCGTGATCGGCGAGTGCGTGCACTGGCGCTGGATTGGTCGTGCCAGCAGGACGAGTTCGATTTGCGCGAGCCGATCGTCCGCCACCCAAGCATGGCGTGGGCCAACTATGTCCGGGGGATGGTGCTGCAGCTGCTCAAGGCCCATCCGAGCCTGCCGGGCATGGACCTCGCGATCACCGGCAACGTCCCGCAGGGCGCAGGGCTGTCCTCCTCGGCATCGCTGCAGGTGGCACTCGGAGAGGCCTTTCGGGCAGCCGGGGCACTGGCGGGCGTCGACTCCGTGGACTTGGCGTTGATGGCGCAGCGCGCGGAGAACGAGTTCGTCGGTTGTCAGTGCGGCATCATGGATCAGCTGGTTTCCGCCTGCGGTGTGGCGGGCCATGCCCTGCTGATCGATTGCAGGAGCCTGACCTGCCTGCCGGTGCGGATGCCTGAGGGCACTGCGGTGCTCATCGCCCACTCCATGGTTGAGCGTGGCCTGGTGGACAGCCTGTACAACGAACGACGCCAGATGTGCGAACAGGCTGCGCGCCACCTGGGCGTTGCCGCCTTGCGCGATGCGCAGCTGGATCAGCTCGAGGCGGCTCGATTGCCCGATGTGCTTCACCGCAGGGCGCGCCACGTGATCACCGAAAACGAGCGGACGCTGCAGACCGCCCAGGCACTCGAGGCCGGGGATCTGCGCCGGGTGAGCCAACTGATGGCCGGCTCGCACCGGTCCATGCGCGACGACTTCGAGATCACCGTGCCGGCTGTGGACCAGCTCGTGGGGGTGATCGGTGAAGCGATGGGCGGTGAAGGTGGCTGCCGCATGACCGGAGGGGGCTTCGGCGGCTGTGTGGTGGCGCTGATGCCCTCCGAGCTCGTGCCCACCGTGATGCGGGCCATCGAGCGGGGCTATCGGTCGCCGCAGGATCTTTCGGCGGCGGTATTTGTCTGTCAGCCCAGCGCCGGTGCAGGGGCCGTTGCCCTTGAGTGATTCGTCCGAAGCCTTGCGGCGCACGCGCGATTTCGGTGCAAACACCTAGCGACCGCGCTATTGACGGATGATTGAATAAAGAACCGCGCACCTGCGCCCATGGACCAGTCCCGGGTTATGACTTCGAACGCCCATCGACCACTATCGAGATCGTCCATCTGGGCCTTCGGACTCGTTGCGCTGCCGCTGTCCACCATCGGTCTGCCGCTGACCATCTATCTGGCGCCGTTCTACTCCGCCGAGATGGGCATCTCGTTGGCGGCCTTGGGCACGGCCATGATGCTGGCCCGCATTGTCGATGTGGTCGTGGATCCCTTCATCGGCGTGGCCAGCGATCGCATGCGCACGCGATTCGGCCGCCGAAAGCCCTTCCTGGTGTTGGGGGCCGCGGTCGTGATCCTCGGCATGGTCCAGTTGTTCAACCCGCCTCAGGGCGTGAGCCTGGTCTACTTTCTCAGCTGGCTGGCGATCATGTACGCCGGTTTTTCATTGGTCCAGGTGACGCACCGGGCCTGGGGGGCGGAACTCTCGCCCTACTACCATGAGCGTACGCACATCTCGTCGGTGCGTCAGTTCTTCTCCACGGGCGGACTGATCGTCTCGACGCTGGTGCCGGCACTGGTTCTGTCCCAGGCAGGGGCCAAGTCATCGGATGTGCTGTCATCGCTGAGCCTGATGATGGCTATCGTGCTGCCCTTGACGGTGGCGCTCAACCTGTACTTCACACCCGAACCGGCGCCGGCGCCGTTGCAGCCCCGTCAGCCCTTCGACTGGAGAAGTGCATGGCGCGCCATCCGACGCAACGGGCCCCTGCGCTGCATTCTCCTGGTGCTGTTCATCGGCTTCAGTGCCGAGACCTTCCGGCAAACATTGACGGTGTTCTATGCGCGTGACGTGATCGGGGTCCCGAATCTCGGGATGATCTACGTCTACTACTTCATCAGCGCCTTCGTGGGCGTGCCGGCCTGGAGATGGTTCGCGAAGAAGACGAGCAAGCATCACGCCTTGTGTGCAGGCATGGTCATCGCCATCGGCACGAACCTGGGCATCTACGCCCTCGGCCAGGGTGACGTGTGGATGTTCACGGCCATGTTCATCATCAAGGGGTTCTGCTTTGGTGCTCTGGATCTGCTGCCTGCGGCCATGCTGGCCGATGCGGCCGATGTCGACACGGCCGTCACCCGGAAGTCCAGGGTCGGGCTGCTGTTCGCGATGGCCGGTGTCGTGACCAATCTGGGGCAGGCCGTGGGGCAGGGGCTGTCGCTGAATGCGCTGTCCTGGATCGGCTATCGAGCCGCAGGCGAGACCGCCGAGGCCACCTTGTCGGCCATGCGCGTGCTGTATGCACTCATCCCCAGCGCGGTGCTGTTGCTGGCCTTGGTGATCTGCTGGCGTTATGGATTGACGGCCGAACGACATGAACGGTTGCGCATCCGCCTGGGCCGTCGTTCTGCAAGCGCGACGTCCGCTTAGGGCAACCCTCGGCACTCACCTGGATCTTCTATAAGGCCGCATCGAGGTCGGCAAAGCGGCGGCCTTCCCTTGCAAGGCGCTCAATCAGTCCGGGGGGCCGCCAAAGGGCCGCATCCAGGGGGTCGTGCCGTGCCCACTTGATCAGGCGCTGCAGCACGATCGGCAGACCCATGACATCGGCCTGATGCATCGGGCCACCCAAGCGGCGGGGAAAACCGTAACCGTTGAGCCAGACGACATCCACATCGCCGGCGCGCAGGGCAATGCCCTCCTCCAGCACCATGGCGCCCTCACGGATCAGGGCGAGCATGCAGCGCTCCACGATCTCGTCGTCGTGAATGACCCGCTGGTTCATCCCCAGCCGCCGGGCTTCCTGCGCAATCAGTGCCGACACGCTCGGGTCGTCCACCGCCATGCGGGAGCCGGGCTCGTAGCGGTAGAAGCCCGCGCCGGACTTCTGACCCAGCCGGCCTTCAGCGACCAGTCGCCGCGCGACGGCCCCGTCCCGGGGGTCTCGCGGCCGGGGGTCTTCGGCTGCGGCGCGCACGCCGATGTCCAGGCCCACGAGATCACCCACGGCCAAGGGGCCCATCGCAAAGCCGTGGCGAGTGAGTGCCCTGTCGATCTGCGCAGGGCTGGCGCCCTCCAGCATCAGCCGCTCGGCCTGCCGTGCATAGGGTGCGACCATTCGGTTGCCGATGAAACCCGGGCCGACGCGGGCCACCACCGCCAGTTTGTTCAGCTGCCTGGCCAGTGCCAGGCCATCCACGAGGGATTGCGAGGAGGTGTGCTCGGCGCGCACCACTTCCAACAGCCGCATGGCGGGCGCCGGACTGAAGAAGTGCAAGCCCAGCACCCGGTCAGGCCGACGCGTGACCTGGGCGATCCGGTCGATGTCCAGTGACGATGTATTGGTGGCCAGCAGGGCCTTCTCAGGGCACAGGGCATCCAGCTGTCTGAACACCTCGCACTTGAGGGCCATGTTCTCGAACACGGCCTCGATCACGAGGTCGGCCCCGGCGGCGCAGCTCAAGTCAGACCGGATGCGGATGCGATCCTGGCGTTCAAGGACCTCATCGTGGGTGATCCTTCCTTTTTCCAATGCCGCACGCCAATGGGCTTGGATGGCGCGCTCGGCGCGATGGCGGCCCTGCTCCTGGGGCTCCACCAGATCCACCGTGATGCCCTTGTCGGCCATGCACAGGGCGATACCGGCTCCCATGGTGCCTGCACCCACCACCGTGGCCGATTGAACGGGCTGCGGCGTGAGATGGGTGGGAAGGGACGGAACAAACCGGGAGCGACGCTCCGCTGCAAAGGCGTGCCGCATGGCTTTGGAGTCCGGTGACTGCACGCACCGCTCAAACCACTGCGACTCCAGCGCCAGGCCGCTGGCGAGGTCCTTGTCCATCGCGGCGGCGACGCAGGCGTGGATGGCCTGTTCAGCCGGTTGCGGCGGTGCTTTCATGGGTGTGGGCAGGCGCACCGCCGGGCCTTGGCGGGCCAGATGGCGATGCGGCCTGCTGCCGTCGGCCAAGTCCAGGGCCAGTCGGCAGGCCTGCTCCAGCAGATCCGCCTCGACGATGGCGTCGATCAGTCCCAGGTCCCGTGCGTGATGGGCCTGCAGTTCGCTGCCGCTGAGCATGATGGCCAGGGCCGCTTCGGCACCCACCAGCCTGGGCAGGCGCTGCGTGCCGCCGGCCCCGGGGATCAGGCCGAGCCTGATCTCGGGCAGACCCAGTCGGGCCTCGGCACTGGCCACCCTCAGATGACAGGCCAGTGCCAATTCGAGACCGGCGCCCAGGACATGGCCATGCAGCGCCGCCACCACCGGCTTGGAGGCCGATTCCACGAGCAGGGTCAGCGCGTGCGGATCCGATCCGGGTTGATCAAACCCGTGGATATCGGCGCCCGCGCTGAAGCCGCGCCCCTGGCCCGCCAGGACGATGGCGCGAACGGCCGGGTCGCCCAGACCATCCTGCAAGGCCTGCGACAGCGCTGCCGCCAGGGCGCCCGACAAGGCATTGACCGGCGGACGGTTCAGAAGCAGGACTGCAACGGCTCCGTGCGCCTGCCGTTCAATTCCCTGCATGGCGGCCGTGGCGGTTGCGGATGTCAGGTGGCAAGCGGCGGTGCCACGGGCCGGTTCTTCGGGCCCGCCAGGTCCGACACCCGGCGCAGATGGTGATCGACATTACCCAGTTGGGCATCCAGGACCATCAGCCGCTTGAACGCATGGCCCACGGCGATCTCGTCGGACATCCCCATCCCACCGTGCAGCTGCACGGCTTGCTGTGACACCCAGCGCCCACCCTTGCCCAGCTGAACCTTCAGGGCGGAGAGCGCACGCGGGGCATCCGGGTGCCCCTCGGCCAGTCGGATGGTAGCCAGCATCAACAGGGACCGCGTCTTCTCCACCTCCATGAACATGTCGACCATGCGATGACGCAGGGCTTGGAAGCGGGCCACAGGCTGACCGAACTGTTGGCGTTGGCCGGTGTACGAAACCGTCAACTCCAGCAGCAGGTCCATCAGTCCAACGGCCTCGGCTCCCATCGCGGCCAGGTATTGGTCCGCGGCCCGCTTCAGCAGGGCCGCCCCCTGGCCTGGCTCGCCGATGAGCGAATCAGGACCAACCGCGACGCTCTGAAGATGTACATCGGCCGCGCCCACGCTATCGACGGTGGGAATGCGGCCCCGGTGAACGCCCGGCGCATCGGTCTCAACCCAGAACAGGCTCAGCCCTTGCGGTGAGTGCGCCGACACGATCAGGGCCTGTGCGCGATCGCCGGTGATCACGCAGGGCTTGTGACCCTCCAGGATCCACCCATCTGCAACGCGTCGGGCCTGCGTGCTGGCCGTTTCCAGGCTGAAGCGGTGCTGGGGCTCCGAGTGGGCCACGGCGGGCCGCCGTTCACCCGACATCAAGCTGGCCAGGCGGCTCGCCCGGTGCGGGCCACGGTCTCCCATGCGAAGCATGCTGCCGGCCCACACCACCGATTCCACATACCCAGCCGCCACCAGCCCGCGCCCCATCTCCTGGACGAGCAACATGGTGTCGATCGGGCCGCCCTCCAGGCCACCGTCGTCCGCTGCAAATGGCAGCTGCAGCCACCCCATGTCAGCGAAGACGGGCCACAGTCGGTCACCCAGGGATGGGCTGCCCTGTTGTTGGGCTTGCCTCCACGCATCGAAGGAACAGCGTTCAGCGACAAACCGCCGAGCGCTGTCCTTCAACAGCCGTTGTTCATCGGAGAGATCAAAGTCCACCGCTGGGGGTGCCGGTCAGAACCTGTACTCGACCCGTACCCCAACCGTGCGCGGATCCAGGAGCCGCGCATTGCGGTAGCTTCCCACCAAGGCATCCTCGATGATGATGTTGGTGATGTTGTTGGAGTTGCTCACGTTCTTGACAAAGCTCCTGATGTGGATGTTCCCTTTCGGATTGGTGAAGCCGAGTTGCAGATTGGTGATGGACCATGACTGGATCAAGTCGGTGGGCGTGTTGAACTCGCGGGCGTAGTAGCTGTCCTGCCACACGTGGTCCATTCGGGCCGTCGTGGTCCACCCCGTGTTCATGAAGGGGGTGGTGTACTGGGCGCCCAGTTTGACCTTGGTCCTCGGCGAATGAGGGAGTTGCCTGCCGGCCAGGTTCACCAGGACCAGGGGAGTCCGTGTGGTCAGGCTCTGGGCTGGGTTGGCCGCGTCGGAGGTGAGGAACTCACCGATCTTCGTATTAAGAAACGAAACGTTCGCATCCAGCAACCAGGCCCGCGTGGGCGCAAACAGCAGTTCCGCCTCGGCTCCCGAGATCTTGGCGTCGGCGTTGGCGGTGATGGCCGCAGCCGAGATCCGCTGAGCCAGCTGCATGTCCTTGTAGTCGTTGCGGAACACCGAGAAATTGGCCCGAAGCTTTCCGTTGAGCAGTTCGGACTTGATGCCGGCTTCGTATGAGGTGACAGTTTCAGGATCGAATGTGGGCCGGGTCGCGCTGCTGGTGTTGAAGCCGCCGCCCTTGTAGCCCGTTGCAATACTCACGTAGTACATCAAGTCCTTGCGCGGGGTGTAGTCGATCGAAGCGCGTCCCGTCCACCAACTCCAGTCGAGCTTGGGTTTCTCGGTGAACGGAACGGTATTGGTGAGAATGATGGAGCGGGAGTTCGTCGTGCGCTCCTCCTTCGTCCACCGAGCACCCAGCGTGGCCCGCAACCTATCGGAGAGCTTCCACTGCCCCTCGCCAAACCAGGCGTGCGCCTTGGTGGTGGATTTGAGGGTTTCCGTGTTGACATACCACGTCTCCGGCGGTCTGCCCTGAACCTTCTGGATCAGTTCGAAGAAGGGGTGCCAGGTGAAGAAACCGCCGCCGCCCTCACTCTGCAGGGCAAACAAGCCGGTGGTGTAGCTGAATGGGCCCGTCGCCTTGGAGGCGAAGCGGACCTCATGCGTCGAGGTTTTTTCTCGTGAAGTGAAACTGTCGGTGGTGATCAGTCGATCCGTAGTGACCGTCAGGTCTCGCCCCGCGTTGTAGGTGATGGGCTTGCTGAATCTGAAGGGCAGGGCCGAGTTGTCCCAGTCCGTGTTCTGCTCGCTGCTGGAATTCGAGAAGCCCCCCACATAGGTCAAGGTGCCCGATTTCAGTTCATGCGCCAATTCCATGGTGGCGGCGTTCTGCTGAAGCTTGAACGTGGCGTCGAAGTCCGCGGCCACCGCGCGCAAGTTTTGCGGATTCGGTGCGCCGGCATAGATGTTGCTGCCTGCCGGAACAAAACCGAGGCTGGTCAAGGGTCCGGCCAAGGAGCGGAAGAGGGTGGCGTTGTAGTCGGGGGAGTCGAATCCGAGCTCGTTGGGGCTGCAGCCCAAGACCGGCGAAGCCTTGCACAGCCGCTTGCTCTCTCGTGTTCTCGAACTGTCCTCGCGGTAGCTGCTCAACACAACATTCAACTCGGTTCGATCCCCGATGAAGATCCGGGTGGAGCTGCGCAAGCTGTACTGGTCGCGTCCGTCGATGGCGTTCCCGGTGAACTCGTTCTGGGTAAATCCGTCACGCTTGAGAACGTAGCCGGAAAAACGCTGGCGGACGTTGTCGCTCACCGGGATGTTGAGCATGCCCTCGGTTCGCCGGTGGTTGAAGTTCCCGACCTCCACCGAGATCCTGCCCTCCTGGTTGGCTGTCGGCCGCTTGGTGAAAATGGCCAGCGCACCGCCCGTGGTGTTTCGTCCGAACAGCGTTCCTTGCGGACCGCGCAAGACTTCGATCCGCTCCAAGTCGTACAGCTCATTTTGCGGATAGACCGGTATCGGCGCACCGTTGAGGGCCACGCCCACGCCGTTGTCGCCACCCAGCGAGTTGTTGCCGATGCCACGGATCGTGAAGCGGTCGTTGCCGGTCAGCACCGCGTTCGGTATGGAGAACTGGAGGTCGATCGCTCCAGTGATCTTGGCGCGATCAAGCGTATCGGCATTGAATGCCGAAACTGCGATGGGTACCGTTTGAGCGGTCTCCAGGCGCTTGCGGGAAGAGACGACCACTTCCTCCAGCGGAGCTTGCTCCGTGCTGGCAGGACTGCTGCTGCCGGTTGGCCTGGGGGCAGTTTGCCCCTGCGAAAGCGCAGACATTGAAAAGGTCAATGTGGCGATGGCTGCAGAAACCTGGGTGAGGTGTTGCAAGTCAAGGCGTTTCATCGTCGTCTCCTCGATTAGGTGGAATTCGCCTGAATGATCCCGAGCATCCGTGAGATGCTCGTGACCCGTGTTAAACAAAACGTCAATAAGGCTATGGCTGATGGTTGGGGGTGTCAATAGCTATTTGCCTGATCGTCAATAAGAGGTCCATGGTGCGGACCGGATCAAGGGCAAACCCTGTAGACGCGCGCACCTCGCTAATCTACAAACCGTCAATAGTGAGTTTGCTGAACGCCGCCACCGCTGCTTTGTCAGCGTTCTGGTTCAGGCCATCCTTGATGAAATTTTGTGAAGAAATCCATGAATTGGCTCCCGAGCTGCGCGAGCACGCCAAGACCTGGACTCAATCGGCTGTTTTGGCAAGGCACTGCCCTGATGCGGTGGCGGTGGTTTCGGCGACCGGGTCCAGAACCCACCGCGAACTCAACGACAACGTCAATCGTCTGGCCCATGCGCTGTGCAAGCGAGGGCTGGGCCCGGGCAGCGCCCTGGCGCTGCTGTGCCAAAACCGAGTCGAGTTCGTTGAAGTATTCCTCGCCGCCATGCGCTTGGGCATTCGCCTCACGCCCATCAACACGCACCTGACGGCCCAGGAGGTTCGCTACATCGTCGAAGACTGCCGCGCCGAGGTCTTCATCGCGCAGGGCAATCTGTTTTTGGGGGAGATGCTGCCCCCGGGCGTTGAGGTCCTGCTGATCGGGTCGGACGAGCAGACCAACACCTACGAGGCGTGCCTTGGGCAGAGCCGGGCCGACGAACTGAGCGCGCCGCGATGCGGGACCCTGATGCTGTACACCTCCGGGACCACGGGGCGCCCCAAGGGGGTATTCCGGCGCGAGCCCGAGGTGATCGAGCCACAGTTCGAAGGCAGCTTCGCCCAGTACCGACCTGGCGATGTGGCACTGTGTTGCGGGCCGGCCTATCACTCCGCGCCACTGCTGTTCGATATCCGATGGCCCCTGGCTTCCGGCATTCCCATTCTTCTGCTGGAGAAGTGGAACTCGCTGGAAGTGCTGCGCCTGATCCAGGCGCACCGCGTCACCCATGCCCACATGGTGCCCACGATGTTCAAGCGCTTGCTCGATGTGGATCAGGCGCTCAGGAGCACCTTCGACCTCAGCTCCCTGCGCTTCCTGGTTCACGGGGCTGCACCGTGCCCGATCGCGGTCAAGCGCGGGATGATTGAATGGCTTGGGCCCGTGCTGACCGAATACTACGCCGCCACCGAAGGCGGAAACGGCATTCATGTCGACTCCCAGCAGTGGCTGCTCAAGCCCGGGACCGTCGGCCGCTTGGATCCATCCCTCGGGCACCGGATCCTGAACGACCAGGGGGAGGACGTGCCCCCCGGTGAGGTCGGGCGAATCTACTTCAAGGCTCCTTCCACCGGTCGCTTTGAGTACTTCGGCGATCCACAGAAGACGGCTGCAACCTACGCCCGTGACTTGTTTACGCTTGGTGATCTGGGCTACCAGGACCAGGATGGGTTCCTCTTCCTGACCGGCAGGGCAGCCGAGTGCATCATCTCCGGCGGTGTGAACATCTATCCGCGCGAGATTGACGAGGTGCTGATGAGTCACCCGGCGGTCAAGGATGCCTGCACCGTGGGTGCGCCCGACGATGAGTGGGGGGAGCGCGTCGTGTCGGTGGTGGTCCTGCACCCTGAAGTACAGGCCACACCCGAACTGCAGCACTCGCTCAGCACGCACGCTGCGAAGTTCCTGGCGAGCTTCAAGCTGCCACGTGAGTTCGTCTTCGACGAGAGCCTGCCCTACACCGGAACGGGAAAGCTGCAACGCAATCGGGTGCGTGAGCGCTTCTGGAGCGACCGCGCGCAGCGGATCTGATGGTCATCCGGTGAACGACATGTCAAGACCCGATCGTCTTATCCGCGGCGTCCACCACGTGGTGATGAGCGCGCAGGATCCAAACGGTTTGATGCGCTTCCTTGAAGACGCCGCTGACTTCCGGCCGGTGACATCGGCGTGGGTGGAACAAGTGGGATCACCGGTGCTGGCCGCTCCCAACCTGTACCTGGTGGTGCGGTCCTCCACGCAAGCCCCTGTGCATCGCCCGGTGAGCGAATCGGGGCTGGCGCACCTGTGCCTGCAGACGCCGGACATCCACCGGATCGTCGATGGTTTCGGACGAGCCGGGGCCACCTTCCACTGCCCGCCGATCGACCTCGGCACGGGCTTCCTGTATTGCTACGCGCGCGACATCGAGTGCAATGTCATGGAGATCGAGTGCGTCCCGCCCGTTTGGCCCGAGGCCAAGCCCTGGGTGGCCCATGTCAACGTGATCACCCACGACCTTCGCCGGCTCAGCGATTTCTACAGTCGCCTTCTGGAGACCGAAGCCATCCGAAGCCCACGCCTGCGAGACGACAAGCGCCTGGATCAGATCGCCGCGCTGGATGCGGTGGAGCTCAGGGCCGCATGGCTGGACGCCGGCAACGTCCAGATCGAGTTGATGCAGTACCACCGACCCGCTTCGACCGAACAGACCGGGCGACGGGATCCAGACGGTTGTGGTTATCGAGCGCTGGCCTTCGAGGTGCGTGACCTGGGCGCCGCGGCGGCTCACCTGTTGGCCTGCGGCGGAACATGGTGCCCGGAAGGTCCGGCGGCACCGGATGTTCTGGACGGGCTGGACCCTGACGGAAACCCCTTGCGCCTGATTCAGACTGAGGAGTCCGGCACTGGCTGGGCGAGCGTGGGGGCGCTGTCTGATCCCCACGTGGTTCAACGATTCACACGAGCCCGAGAGGCTCTGAGCTCCGCGGCATGATGCAACTCGATCACACCATTCCCTTCGACTTTCCGGATCTGCGCGATCGTGTGGCCATCGTCACCGGTGCGGCCCGCGGCATCGGCTTGGCCATCGTCAGACAGATGGCCCAGGCGGGCGTGAAGGTGGCCGCTTGGGACCTGCCCGGGACGGATTGGCGGGATGTCCAGGGCGTTCCCCTGGAATCTCGGCTGACCTTCGAGGGCGATGTCGGCCAGGCACAGGACTGGCAGCGGATCCTCGACGAGGTGCACCAACGATGGGGGCGGCTGGACATCCTCGTGAACAACGCTGGCATTTCGGGCCCGATCGGGGCACTGGTGGAGTGCGAAGACGCCGAGTTCGATGAAGTGATGCGGGTCAACGCACGTGGGGTCTTCCTCGGCCTCAAGTACGGTGCCCGCGCCATGGGGGAACACGGTGGGGCCATCATCAACATGGCGTCGGTCTCGGGCATCGGCGGTGGTCGCTACACCGTGGCCTACACCGCCAGCAAGCATGCCGTGGTGGGGATGACGAGGCTGGCCGCCGCCGAGCTGGCCCCAAGGCGTATCCGCGTCAACGCGGTGTGCCCGGCGCCCACGAGCACGGAAATGATGTTTGCCATGGAGCGTAGCCAGTCACCCCACGATCCGGAAGCGGTTCGCAGGGGCATGACCCGGATGAACCCCATGGGTCGATATGCCGAACCGCAGGAGGTGGCCTCACTGGTGATGTACCTCTCCAGTCAGGCCTCGTCCTTCATTACGGGGACCGCCATTCCAGTGGATGGTGGCCTCAAGGCTGCATGAACAGGAGCAATGCGTGATGGATCTGGGACTCAAGGGAAAGCGGGCACTGGTGACGGGGGGAAGCCGTGGCATTGGCCGTGCCATCGTGGAAACCTTGGCCTCTGAGGGTGTACACATCGCGCTGTGCGCTCGCAATGAATCGGGCGTCCAGGAGGCGCTGAATGCTGCGCGTGGGCATGGCGTGCAGGCCTGCGGACAGGCTGTTGATGTGACCGATGGCGCAGGCTTTGCCGCGTGGTTTGAATCGGCCGCCGCCGAGCTGGGGGGGCTGGACATCGTGATCAGCAATGTATCGACTCGACCCACTCAAGTGGGTGAGCCGATGTGGCGGGATGCGCTGGAAACCGACCTCTTGCACCATGTGCGCCTGTCGCAGTTGGCGCTGCCCATGCTGAAGACATCGCCCTCACCCAGCCTGTTGTTCATCGCCTCCATCGCATCGGTGATGACGCAACTGCCTCCCAAGGAGGAGGCCTACGGTCCGATGAAGGCGGCCTTGGTGAACTATGCCGGTCAACTCGCAGCCCGCCATGGATCCTGGGGTCTGCGCGTGAACACCGTGTCGCCCGGCCCGATCTTCTTCGAGGGCGGCGAGTGGGACCTCAATCGCGTGAAGAAACCTGCTCTGTTTGAAATGGCGGCCAAGTTCTCTGCCTTGGGGCGACTTGGAACACCGGATGAAGTGGCCAAGGCGGTCGTCTTCCTCTCGAGCCCGGCCGCGGCCTACATCACGGGGGCCAACCTGCGCATCGATGGCGGTGCCATCAAGACCGCCAACTATTGAGATCGCAGCGGGCGATGAAGGACTCTCGGTCAGCGGGACTTGCGTGCGGCCGATCGCTTGCCCGCCGCCTTGGCTTGATTCTTGGCCAAGCCGTCAAGCCCACCCAGGAGCAAGGTCACGCAGATGTCGGTGGTCAGGTCCACATCCATCTCGCCCGAGCGGTGCTGCGCCGCCGCTTCAGTCAGCGCCATCTGCATGTCCACGGCCGAGAGGGCCACGGCCTTGGGCAGACCATAGGTGAGGGTGACCTGCTTGGCCATGTAGCGCATCGCCTGTTGCCTCTCCAACTGGCTTTTCTCGGCCACTGTTCGGGAAACCGCGGGTTCAGCCCACAAGCGCTGCACCAGGGCCCCGCGCTCCTTCACCTGCGCCACGTAGGTTCGGGTGGTGCGGTAGACCAGGTCTCGGAAGTCTTCGGCCTGTCGGATCTGCTCGATCTGCCGCTCCCGAAGAACATCCATTTCCCGCTCCAGGAGTGCGCGCAGCAAATCGGTTCGGTTGGGGAAGTAGTTGTAGATCAGGGCCTTGCTGACGCCAGCGGCCCGTCCGAGTCGCTCCATCGAGAGTTCAGTCAACCCCTCTTCGATGATCAACCGCGCGGCCGCGTCAAGGATCTGATCGGCGCGAACTTCAGGCGTCAGGCGCTGCCGGCGGGGTCCGGGCGCAGTCGCCGTCGGGGTTTTCGGGTTGGGGGTCTTGGCCATGGGCATCGATCCAGTCGCGTACTGACCAGCTGTCCAATTATGCGCCTGGCCCTGCGCCACCGTACACGTGGACATTCCAGTGCGGGAGTTCAACGGTGAAACTTTCATTTGATCCCCATGAGCTGGCCTTCCAAGCCGAGGTCCGCGGGTTCATCTCTCAACACTTCCCGCCGCATCAGCCCTTTCGGCGGGATACGGCCGACGAGGACCGGTGGGCTGAGGCCCTTGTGCGCCAGGGCTGGGCGGCCTACCAATGGCCGGTGGAGTTTGGAGGCACAGGGTGGTCCGTCACGCAGAAGTACATCTGGGAGCGAGAAACGTCGCTGGCCGGTGTCCCCGCGCGCATGGGCGGCATGGGGATGTTCATGTTGGCCCCTGTTCTGTACACCTATGGCAGCCCGCAACAGTGCCAGCGCTTTCTGCCAGGGATTCTCAACAACTCAGTGGAGTGGTGTCAGGGGTATTCGGAACCGGAAGCCGGCTCGGATCTCGCCAGCCTGCGCACTCGTGCGGAACTCGTGGGCGATCACTATGTCGTCAACGGCGTCAAGACCTGGACGAGCTATGCGCACATCGCCGATTGGATCTTCTGCATCGTTCGAACCGAACGCGGCCCTCGGCCTCAGGACGGGATCACGTTCCTGTTGATCGACATGCGTTCACCCGGTGTCTCGGTCAAGCCGATCGTCACGATCGACGGCCGTCACTCCACGCTCAACACGGTGACCTTCGACAACGTGCGCGTGCCGGTGGACCAACGGGTGGGTGAGGAAGGCCAGGGCTGGAGATATGCCAAGGGGCTGCTGACGCACGAGCGCACGGGCCTGGCCTACGTGGCTGACTCCACTCGCAGACTCCGGCGGCTGCGCGAAGCGGCAGCCCGAACCCCTGTGGAAGGCGGCTCGCTGGCTGAGGATCCTCTGTTCCGGGCCAAGCTGGCCGAAGTGGAGGTTGAGCTCATGGCCCTGGAGATCACCGAACTTCGAACCCTGGCGGAAACCGCCTCCGGGCAGGCACCAGGTGCACAGTCGTCGATCCTCAAGCTGCAGGGCACCCAGGTGCTCCAACGTCTGACCGAATTGTTCGTCGAATGCGCTGGTCTGCAGGCCATACCCTACAGCTTCGAGGATCAGGGCTTTCGCGAAGAGGTCAGCACCTATCTGATCGGGCGATCGGCCAGCATCGCCGGTGGCACCAACGAGGTTCAGCGCGACATCATCGCCAAGCGCGTGCTGGGGCTTGCGTGACGTCGGCCACGATCCGGGCCGACGAGCCCTTCGAGGTCGGTGCCGCCGAGGGCTGGTGGTGCGGCCCCTGGCGCCGTCCCCGCAACAACTCCAGTCACGAAGTGGGCTCGATCCACGACGACGCGACCGCCCGGGGGCTGGGCTTTCGAGGCGGCACGATCGCCGGCTCGATTCACATGGAGCAATTCCTCCCGCTGCTGCGCCATGTGTGGGGCGATCCTTGGCAGCAAACGGGCGGGCTCTCACTCTGGTTTCGAGAGCCTTCCTTGGACGGTGAACCGGTCCAGGCGCAGATCGCCGTCGAGGGTGGCCACCGAAGAGGGGTGCGCATGGTCAACGCGGCCGGCGCCGTGGTCCTCGAAGGGTCGGCCTCCTTGAGCCTGGATGGCCAGGGGGCGGTGCGCCAACGCATGCAGCAGATGCAGCCAGGGGCCGCGCCGCGCATCCTGGCGCAGGTTCAATCCGGCTGGACGATGCGCGGCGTGCGCACCCGGATCCCGCGTGCCGATGTGCTCAAGCGCTTGGACATCATCACCGAGTGTCGTGCGGAGCTGGCCCATGCCGACATCCAGGGCGTGGGGCTGGCGCCGCTGTCGGCCGCCGTGCATGCCGCGCGGGCTTTCGAGGACCATCTGCCCATTCCCGACAAGCGGTTTGTCGGCTTGTTCGGTGCCATCGAGTGGCAGTGGATCCATGGCCCCATGTTCACTGAGACGGACTATGAGCTGGATGCCAAGGTCCTGGCGGTGACGGACTCGCCCCGCAGCGAAATGCTGTGGACCGAGGTCATGGTCACCAGCGTGCTCAGTGGCCGGGACGTGGCCCGCATGTTGATTCTTTCCCGACTGCTCAAGAGCAGTTCACCCCTGTGGCAATCCGAGGTGTTTCAGCGATGAAGAAATCAGGTCGTCTTTGGCTGCATGGGCTCTGCGTCTTCCTTCTGGGGTTGACCTTCGGACCGGCGAACGCTCGAGTCGATGCACCCGAGTTGGCTCAGCCCGGAAGCCGCTCGGTGGGTTTGAGTCAGTGGGTCGTGGATGTCGGGCCCATGCCCGATTTCAACGCAGCGCCAGATCCGCAGAGCCCGGCACCCGCGAGTCAGCGGCAGGTCAAGGCCTGGCTCTGGTATCCGGCGGAAGGTCCGAAGCCCGAGTCGACTGTCATCAGCGCCGAACTGACCAGCCACCCGTGGAGGCCACTGCCGAAGTCGCCGATGCGTGTTTCGGTCCCGTCCGTGGCGAAGGTGGATGCACCCGTCGCGCGCGAGGGGCGGTTTCCGGTGGTGGTGATCTCACACGGCCTCATGAACTGGGCTCCGGTGATGAGCTACCTGGCCGAGCATCTGGCCTCCAGGGGTTACGTGGTGCTCGGACTGGAGCATCATGACGAGCAACAGACCAACCCGTTGGGCGCGGCCCTGTATCTGCGGCCCATCGATCAGTTGGCGGCGATTCGCTCCTTGAACCAGGCGAATCAACAAGCCGGCCATCGCTTGCACCAGCGCCTGGCCATGGACCGGCTGGCCGTGGTGGGCTACTCGATGGGAGGGTATGGCGCGTTGGTCAGTGCCGGTGCGCGTGTGGCCACCGATGGGGTCGCCTTCGGTTACGCACCGGGCCGCGTTCTGCAACGTCACAGCGATCCAGCCAGCGCAGACGAGGTTCAGGCGCAGGCACAGATCCGCGCGGCAGTGGCCATCGCACCGTGGGGCGGACAGCGCGGTGTAGGGGCCCTGCGTGCAGCAGGTCTGCAGGGCGTGAAGATTCCCACACTGGTGATCGCGGGCGATCAGGACGACATCAGCGGCTATGCCGATGGTGTGCGCTCCATTTGGGAGGGGCTGTCGGCATCATCACGGTGGTTGCTGGTGTTCGAGAACGCCCGGCACAACATCGGCGCGCAGGGATCACCGCCCGAGCTCGCCGGTACCTTTGCCGGCTGGTCGGCATTCGAGGAGCCGGTGTGGCGCCGTGAACGCATCCTCGACATCAACCGGCACTTCATCACCGCCTTCCTGGACCACACGCTGTTGGGGGATGCGTCGCGTTCAGTGTTCCTGAATCCCGGGGTGCTCCGTTCCAATGAAGGTGAATGGCCTCAGGCCTGGGGCACACCCGCCACGGGGCAGTACGCGGGTCCCCCGCGCGGTGATCGCACCCACTGGCCCGGCTTCCAGCGACGCTGGGCGGTTGGCCTTCGGCTGGAGCATCGCGCGCCCGCCGCGCCGAAACCCTGAAACCAGGCGATGGACGGGCGGCTGGTCGGTCTGCAGAACGGTCGCCTGCGGGTGATCGCACAACCCGATCTTGGGGGCGGGCTGACGCGCTTTGACGCCTGGCTCAACGGGCAGTGGCGGCCGGTGTTCCGCGGTCTTGACGGTGTGGCTCAGGACCCTGATGAGCTGGCTCTCTATCCTCTGATCCCCTGGTGCAACCGCCTGTACGGTGGAGAGTTCGCATGGGGCGCCCATCCACTGCGGGTGCCGCCCAATCGAGCCGGGGAGGCTGACCCCCTTCATGGGCAAGGCTGGCTGCAAGCGTGGACGGTTGAGGCCCGGACTCCAGGTCAGATCGTGCTGGAGGGGGACGCGCGTGATCGTCACCCGTGGTCGTACAAGGCGCGATTGCACTATCGGATCGAGCCCGACGCGCTGGTCGTCGAGCTGGAGGCTCGCAACATGGGCGATTCGCCGTTCCCGTTCGGCTTGGGTCTTCACCCCTGGTTCGTGCGCACTGGGGATGTCGAACTCGAATTCAACTCCACGGGGCGCTGGGAGCCAGACGCCACGCGGATGCCGCGTCAGCTGCTGCGCCCGGCCCAAGGCGGCTACCCGGTGTTCGGATCGGCGCGCCGCTTGCCCGGTGAGCACATCGACCATGTGTACGAGGGCTGGGATGGACGGGCCTTCGTTCGATGGCCCTCAACCGGCATGCAACTCGAGATGCGGTCGATCACACCTGGGGCGTACCTCACGGTGTATTCGCCCGTGTCGGGTTCGGAGGTCGATTTCTTTTGCGTGGAGCCCATCACGCACCGCCCCGGCGCGCATGCCGAAACAGCCGGCCAGGGGCACGGACTGGTCGTGCTCCAGCCGGGCGGGGTGATACGTCAGCTGGTGAGGTTCAGCGTCAGCGCCCTCGCGTGAGCCGCCTGGGCATCGTCCATCAGTTGCCGCTTCCGACCGACAACCTCCCGGTATCCTCCCAAAAAGCTTTGCCAAGCTGGCAGGAATAACCCACTTTGCCAGGTCGCCGTGCAAGTGCGCTCACGAACCCGTTCATTTCCGATCCCCGCAGTGGATGGATGGTCTGGCGGGCATGGTGCGCATCCACTTGGCCAGGCGATCAGGCGTTTTCAATCTATGGGGAAATCACCGAAGTACGCGGATTCCGACGGGTTGCGGACGGCGACCAACCGTCCGCAAGTTCAGCATTTCACCCTGGGGGAACAATCGGGGGTAACGACGGCGTTACATGTTGACACTTCGTGGTTTCATAAGGCCTCGGGGGTTTCTTTAAGTTCCCCCCAGCTCCACCAATCGCTTCGATAAAGGCCTCCAGGGAACACTTTCTGGAGGCCTTTTTTCATTGAAAAACAAGAACTTATCTTCCGAGGAGGTCTGGGGAAGGCGATCGACTGGTAGAGATGAGCGGGGGCGGTTCGATCATGATGCCCAGGCCACGTTGGCGCGCATACAAAGCGGCTCACAAAGTGGTGGTTGAGCATATGGCAAGTGCCAAGTCCGTGCGGACAAGGAGTCGTGGAAAACGACAACGCCTCATCGCGGGAGGCGCGGAACCGGGCCGGGCCATGAGCCACCCCGACATGAAAGCGGATTCACCCACCAATGCTAGCGGTCTTCCCGCTGCAGCCCGGTAAGCGCAGATATGCTCAACGTGATGAACAGGCTGCGCCGAACCCTTCTCCTGCAGGCCGGTGTCGCTTCGGCCGGCACCCTGGGCCTGACCGCATTTCTCCAGGCTCAAGATTGGGCTGGCACTGGCCCGATCCGGTTAATCGTCCCCTTCACACCCGGCACCGGGATTGATCTTGTGGCCCGACAAATTGGCCCCAAGCTTGCCGAGCGGCTGGGTCGACCGGTGGTGGTGGACAACCGGCCGGGCGCATCCGGCAACATTGGTACCGAAGCCGTGGTGCGGGCGGCTCCAGATGGCGCCACCCTCTTGGTGACTGTCAACACGATGGTGATGAGCCGATCGCTGTACCCCAAGCTCAGCTTCGATCCGGTGTCGGCGCTGGAGCCGGTGTCGATGACGAGTTGGGGGCAACTGCTGCTGGTGGCTTCCTCGGCCAGCGGCATCCGTTCAGCCGAAGACATGGTCGCTCGTGCCCGAGCCAAACCAGGGGGGCTTAACTATGGCTCACCGGGTAACGGCACGCCTCATCACCTGGCTATGGAGCTGGTGAAGAACCAGGCCCGGTTGTTCATTACCCACATTCCCTACCGCGGAACTGGACCTGCGGTCTCGGATCTCCTGGGCGGCCAGATTGACCTGATGTTCCTGCCCATTCATGTCGGCTTGCAGCATGTGCGTGCGGGCACTCTGAAGGCACTGGCCATCAGCAGCGACAAACCTAGCCCTCTGCTGCCGGAAGTGCCCCCTTTGCGCTCACTCAAGTTGGGCGATCTGGACGTGGAGATGTGGTACGGCGTGCTGGCCCCCAAGGGTACGCCGCGCCCAGTGGTGGATCGACTCAATCGAGAGCTGCAAGGTATCCTGTCCTTGCCTGATGTGCGTCAGGCCTTTCAGACGCAGGGCATGACTCCGACCCACTCAAGCCCTGATGCCTTCCGCTCGCTCATCGAGCGAGACGCGCAGCGTTGGGCCCGGGTGATCGCCGATCAATCCATTCAGCCGGATTAAGGCTGATGGTGCGTAGCCGCCTGCCACGAAACATGTTTCGACTGTAGGAAGGCATCCAGGCCTTTCACACCGTGTAGCCTGCCAATGCCGCTTTCCTTGTACCCGCCTGTCTCGATCTCCGCGAATAGGCGCATGTGACTGTTCATCCAAACGGTGCCAGTGCGCAGATCGCGCGCCAGACGCTGCGCTTGCCCAAGGGCTTCAGACGACACCCCAGCGGCAAGACCGAACCGAGATTGATTGTCCAGCGCTGCCATCTCGGGCTCGTTGGCGCAGACGATGAAGGACAACAGAGGACCGAACACCTCGTCTTGCATCAGTGCAGAAGTAGGGTCCTGCACTTCGATAAGTCCGGCTGTGACGAAGCCGCCATTGCACGGCAAGTGCGCCGGAATGGAGCATGCGAGTCGGTTGATGGCGCTGGGTGTACTACCAGCTGCAGCCCGGTGACCGCATCTACACCGGCACACCAGAGGGTGTGGGCCCAGTGGTCAGTGGTGACCACATGATCGGGCGTGTGGAAGGCGTGGGATCCGTAGAGCTGACAGTGGGACCGGCGGCCGTATGAAACTTGTGTGCAAGCCCGTCAGAGCTAGGCACGGCGCTTTACCCTAGGGTGCGCACCATCACGCACCGCAAGCGCTATTCCCTGTGGCGCCTGAGGTCTTCACCCGCTTGCCGGCTGGTCGGGCAAACCGATCGGGAAGGCCATCTTCTCAGCCAAGGGCGTGTCCGCTGGCGCGGAGGGGGACGCCCGATGCGACAGGCGGATATGGCGCTCGATGAGCCGCTGCTGCTCGGTATCGGAAAGGCTGGCCAGCATTTCAAGCCGACTGCCGTCGTCGAACTCAATGTCCAGCACGGCTGTGCCGCTGACTTCACGGGTTTGTTTGCGCTTGATCTGCATGGATACCTCCAGAGTGCGGCAAGCCGTCAACCACCACCCGACTCAAGATCACGCATATGCACCACGTGACGGCCTTGAGCGTCGGTACTCCGAGCCGTTACCTGAAAGGTCGTGCCGGCCGTGAAAAGCACCTCCTGCTCTTCCTTCTGAAACTCCGACAGGTGCTCGATGGACTTGCCATGCTTCGAATCGATCACGAAGAGTACGGGCACCCGATCGCTGTTCGCGCGGTCTGCATAACTCTGACCCTTTTCGATTGAGCGTGATGTGCTGGTGAAGGCTTTCTCCACCAATTGCTTGCCCACCGAGTATTCACTCAGTTGCTCCTGGGTCAGATCGGTGCCCCTGTACACCTCGCCCTGATGGTCGGGTAGTTTGGCAAGCCCCTTGGAGATGTGTTCGGCCATCACCTTGGCCATAACGCGTTGGGGGTTGTAGCCATTCGGGTCTCGCAGCAGTTGGTTGACGTCCCTGAAGCAGGGTCCGCCGGCTCCCGTGCCTGTGTACCAACGGATGTACTCCCTCTCAACCACGGTAAGTTCGTCTTTCTTCTCTGGGTTGAGGCGATTTGCATCCAACTTCTGGCCCTCTTGCACAAGACCCTGGCCGACTTGTGCCTGATCCTTCAATACCTCGGGCTTTTCCGCCACGCGGACGGTCTGAACCTTGACCTTGAGCAGGCCCGGCATCGTGCTCATGGCAAAGTCAATGGTCCGTTGACGACGCTCGGCCTTCATCTGCTTCACAGCCAGATCGACATCACCGTCGAGCTTGAAGACGCGGTCGATCACCGAATTCAGGACATGATCATCGGAAGGGTCCTTCGCCTCCAAACGAGGGGCGACATAGCCTCGCTGCGTCAACGCCTTTGTGACTTCTTCTTCCAGGCTCATTAAGACGAATCCCGTGTCATCGATCCCGCCAGCGGCCTTTAGATTCTGAAGATTCTGCTCCTCGGATTCGAGGCCGGTCATCTTGACCATCAAGGTTCCAGTGCCCAGCTGGTCCAGTGCCAAGAGTTCTGGATTGGCCTTGAGATTTTGGTACAGGCGCCACAGCTGCATATCCGTGAGGTCCGCGAACTCCTGGCGCAACACCTTCCCCGCACCTTCTGTTAGGCCTTGTCGCTTTTCGTCACGGGGAAACTGCCCAAGCTTCAGCAGCTGCCCCAGGTTCCCGACAACAGAGAGCAGGTCCACGTTGCGGCGCGTCAGGGCATGAATCAATGCTTTGCCAGCATCTTGCGCGGTGTCCACTTGAGGGGGCTTGTCCACACTCACACGCACGCGAAAAAGCGACTTGAAAAAGTGCTTGATGCTCAGCCAGCCGGTGCTGAGGGCCACAGCCACGCTGCCCTTGGCCTTCCCGCTCTGGACGATGCGCTCACCGAATTGAGCGGGTTCTTGCAGCTCGCCACTCAGGCGCTGTTGCTGTACAGCGCCCAAGCCATTCTTGCCAATGCTGTCGACCATGAAGGGGCCTCCTATCCGCGCAACGCCGTCGAACCACCTGCATTCAAAGGCGCCGCTGAAGGAGGTGCGGCCCCGTGCGACTGGGCCAGGCGCTCCATCCAATGCGAGGCGTATTGAATGAACTGTTCCAGAGCATCTACAAAGTCCGAGAAGTCGATCTGACGGGTTTGCAGGCTGCGGTGCAAGAGGATTTCGCAGCGTTGGCCATCGACCGACAACACCGCACCGCCCGTGCCGCGCCCGAACAGGTTCGCTTCCAACAAGTGTTGAAACACGACCTCACGTCCTTTGGGCCGAACGATGCCCACGGTGCTGTGCAGGAACACGAGTCCACCCTCATCGGGCGGCGCTTCAATGTCGACCGCGACGCGCCCATCAAAGATGAGTTGGCAGGCTCGACCCTCGTCCAGTCGGAGGTCGGGCAATCCCATCCGTGAGCCCAGTTGTGACAGGATGTCGTCGATTGTCATGGCAGATCCCCTGCGTGTGCTTGCCCTCAGTGGGCTCGACGTCCGGCCCATCGCTCCCACGAGGCGATAAGTTGCCCCGGACGGACGAGAAACCTCCCGAGCGTTTGGGACACCATTTCGCGAAGTCTACCGGAGGAGATCGCCTGAGGTGGCTTGGCAACGCTCAGGGTTGTCGAGCATCTCGATGGGGTTGCCGCCCTCGCCAAGGTGGTCATCAAGGCGGGCCCCGTTTGGCCGCCGGCGCAGGCCCACGCGGGTGCTCAGTCCGGCCAGCGGCTCCAGCGTCGAATGCCCTGTTGGATGCCGCTGAGCAGCAGCACCGCGCAGACCCCGGCATTCAGACCCATGAGCATGCCCAGCCAAGCACCGGCCACTTCGTGTCCGATGCCAAAGCCCCAGGCCGTGGCTGCGAAGAAGGCGAGGACGTGAAGTGCGGCGACCGACAGGCGCGCCCCGATCGAAGCGCCCGTCAAGGCTCAGCCCTGCTTGGCGCGGCGCTCTTGTTCACGCCGGCGGTTGGAGGCCTGGACTTCCTTGAGGATCCACAGGGTGACCCACAACAGCCAAGCCAGGAACATGATGGTGTAGAGCTTCATGAAGGTCTCCGATCAATACCCGGCGCGGCCGGGCGGTCAAGGTTGCCGCGAGGCGGCGTGCTGCGAATTCCAACCAAGGGCCAGTGCGGCGGTGGCCAGCAACAACAGAGCCTCGGCACTATAGATGAATCCGTATCCGATGGATGGGTTTGTCATGGACGAACCCAAGAGGCCATGAGCGGCCAAGGCACTGACGGCGTCCCGCCCGAGGGCACCCAGGGCCACCGCCAGACCCGCAGCGGTGGCCTGCACCGCCCCCCAAGCGCCCAGGGCCAGGCCGGTTTGCTCGGCCGGGGCGTGCTGCATGGTGGAGGTGAGGGTCCCGTGGCTGAAGAGGCCGCCGGCCGCCCCGATGCCAAACACGCCCACGTAGAACAGGCCCACCGAGTCGAGTGGGGCGGCCAAGATGACGGCGGCAAACGCCGGTATGCCCAGTCCGGCGCCGCGCACCGCCATGCCCATGGCATCGGCGCCGCGGCCCAGCACGATGGACGCCGCCGTAAAGCCCACGAGGCCACCAGCGGCCAGGGTGGCCGTGAGCCAGGTTGTTTGCCCAACGGTCATGCCCAGTACGGCACCGCCGTACGGTTCGAGCAGCACATCCTGCATCGTGAAGGCCAGCGTGCCCAGCGCAATGATCCACAGCCGCCGGCGTGCGCCTGCGTCGGACAAGAAGTGCCGCAGGGCCTGCACGAAGCCGACATCAGGCGTTGGGCGCTGAAGCCGCTCACGGTCCCGGCCTTCCTGCTTCCATAGGGATATGCCGTTGAGCACCAGGGTGGCCACTGCTGAGGCCTGGATGACCTGCACCAGGCGTGCCGGCGTGTACTCGGACAGCATCCATCCGAAGATGAGCGCGCTCACGATGGAGCCGGCCAAGAGCATCACGTACATGAGGCCAACCATCTTGGGCTGGTCGCGCTCTGGCACCAAGTCGGTGGCCAGGGCAAGGCCCGCGGTTTGGGTCGTGTGCAGGCCGATGCCCACCAGCAGAAAGGCCACGGCAGCAGCAGCAGGGCCCGTCCAATCAGGCCAGGCCGCGGCATTGCCGCCACCTGAAAGCACCAATAGTGCCCAGGGCATGATGGCCAAGCCGCCGAACTGAATCATGGTGCCGCGCCAGATGAATGGCACACGGCGCCAGCCGAGCGCGGCGCGGTGGTGGTCGGACTTGAAGCCCACCAGCGCGCGAAAAGGCGCATAGAGCACCGGGAGGGCCACCATCAGGCCCACCAGCGAAGGGGCCACGCCCAGTTCGACGATCATCACGCGGTTGAGCGTGCCCATCATCAGGACCAGGGCCATGCCCACCGACACCTGAAACAGGGACAGGCGCAGCAGGCGGGAAAGGGGGAGTTCGGCCGAGGCGACATCGGCGAACGGCAGAAAGCGCGGGCCCAGGGTGACCCAGCCGCGAACGAGCGATTGCGAGAGGCGCTTCATGCCCAGGTAGGTTGGCAATCAAGGCCCCTGCAAGACCGGCCGCGTCGGGAGGGTGGGCCGGCCTTGCGGGGAGGGTGCAAGTCCCTTATTTCGCCTCTGGCGGTGCCAGTGCGACCTTGGTGGGTGCTTCCACACTGGCGGTCGCCGCAGGCGCGCCATTGAGGAACTTCTTGACCCAAGTGGTGTTGCTCATGATGGCCAGGTGCACGCTGAACGAGCCCACGGCCACGGCGCCCAGGAACAGGGGAACGCCAACGGTGGGTTTGACCACCAGCCACATTTTTCCGTAGATCATGGTGTGCTTCTCCCTTTACTTGAGCCAGGGGGAGTACATGTAGGCCAGCAGGTGCGCCAGCGCCGCGATCATCCCGAAGATTTGTGTTCCTTGGATGATGTGGCGATGAAGCTCCTCGGCTTCGGCTTCGGTCAAGCCCGTGGGCCAGACCTTGTTTGGATCGGACATGTCGATCTCCTTCTTGGTACGTACTGCAACGTGCGAAACCCGCACGCGGGTACTTCACCTCCCCACCGTCATTATTCCCTGACATGGAAAGGTGTCAATATGAATTGACCCCGGAATTGTCCGATGTTTAGGACAAACCCGCGGTTGGGGCCTTGGTCGACCGAGGCGAGCCCGTGGACTCAGGGGGCGCTGCCCAGGGGCATGGGGACCGCGCCGTAGCGACCGGGCGACACCTGCAGGGCCTCGATTCGAATGGCCGGGGCAAACAGCTGCTCCAGCGCGCGGTGCAGCGCGGGATCATCGTGTCTTCCCTGGGCCTGTAGGCGACCCTCGCCCATCGCCATGATTCGGTCTGCCTGCAGCGCCATGCTCAAGTCATGCAGCACCGTGACCACCGTGTGCGTGGCGGCCAGTTCACGGAACAGCCGGGCCATGGCCCACTGGTGCGGTGGGTCCAGGTGGGCGGTGGGTTCGTCCAGAAGCAGGACCTCGGCGCCGGTGGCCAAGGCGCGCGCCAGGTGCACACGCTGGCGCTCGCCCCCGGAAAGCCGCTGCACCGGCCGGTCGGCCCAGGCGGCGCAGTCGGTGCGCTCGAGTGCCTCGTCAACCGCCCTTTGGTCTCGCGCCTGCCAACGGCCCCAAAGGCCCGTATGGGGCAGGCGGCCCAAGGCCACCGTCTCGCGCACGGTGAGGTCACCGCTGGTGCTGTCCTGCTGAGGCAACCACGCCACGGCGCGCGCGCGCTCCTGCAGCGACAGATCGCGCAGCGCATGGCCGTTCACACTGACTTCGCCACGCGAGGCGCGCAGCAGGCCCGACAGGGCCTTGAGCAGGGTGGACTTGCCGGCGCCGTTGGGGCCCACCAGGGCTGTCCAACCGGGCTCGAGCCCCATCGTCACATCGTCCACGACGGGGCGGCCATCCAAGTGAACCCGAAGGCTGCTGCACGCCAGGCTGTGTGGGGTGGGCGGGTTCAACGCGCTGCTCTCCGATTCAGCAGGGCCAGCAGGTACAGGCCTCCGAGGACACCGGTGACCACCCCCACCGGCAGTTCTTGCGGCGCCAGCACCCAGCGAGCGGCGATGTCGGCTGCCAACAGCAGGGCCGCCCCCACACCGGCGCTGGCCGGAAGCAAGAAGGTATGCCCCGCGGGGGCCAGGTGCCGGATGATGTGCGGCGCCACGAGGGCCACGAAGAGAATGAGCCCGGCCTGTGAAACGGCCACCGCGGTGCAGGCGGCCATCACCGCCACCAGGCCCAGCCGCACGCGCGCCACGGGCAGGCCCATGCTGGCGCTGGTCTCTTCCCCCAGGGTCAAGGCATCCAGCACGCGCGACAGCGCCATGCTCACGAGCAGGCCCACCACGGCCATCACCCAAAGGGCCCAGGCCGCCGACCCGCTGAGCAGTTGTGTGTTGCCCAGCAGCAGGCTTTGGCGTTGGCGCCAGGCATCCGGCACGAAGGTGGACACCAGGTCGGTCAGCGCGCCCAGCACCACGCCCACCACCAGACCCGCCAGTAGCAGGCGGTGGGTGTGTTGGGCACCACGCGCCAGCAGCAGTGTGAGCGCCACGCCGCCAAGCGCACCCAGGAAGGCGGCACCCATTACGCCCAGGCGCACGAGCGGCTGCAGTGGCAGCCACTGCACCGTGGCGCCCGCACTGGCCGCCGCCACCAGGGTGACGGCCAAGGCAGCCCCCGCGCCTGAGCCCAAGAGGTAGGGATCGGCCAACGGGTTGCGAAACAGCCCCTGCGCCAAGGCGCCGCCCAGGCCCAGCAGCAGTCCCAGGGCGATGACGCCCAAGGTGCGCGGCAGGCGGATGTCCAACAGGATGGCCGACTGCGCCGATTGGCCGCTCCAGGCCTCGGCCATGGGCTCCCACCCCTGGCTGCCCACCATCAGACTCAGCAGCGCCAACACCGGTAGCGTCAGCGCCAGCGTGAAGGTGACGATTCGATGCCGCCCCATGATCATCCGACGGTGGCCACGGTCGATCGGTTCAGGCAATCGGCCAGCGCTTGGGCGGCCAGGCCCAGTCGGGGTCCCGGCCGAACCAAGAGCTCCCAGCGCGCCGGCGGCAAGGCGCAGGCTGGGTTCGACAGCGCGCGCAGCTCACTCCACCCCGGGCGTTGCCGCATGCGCTCGAAGTTGGCCTGCGGCGCCACGATCACGTCCGGCTGCGCGCGCACGATGAACTCTGGGTTGAGCCGGGGAAAGGGGCTGCCGGTGGCCGGTGCAACGTTGACCATGCCCAGGGACTGGAGCGTTTGGCCCAGGAACGAGCCAGGCCCTGCGGCATGGGGTTCACTGGAAACCTCGACATACACGCGAAGCCCGCGCAAGCTGCTGGAGATCGATTGGGCCGCGCGCCGGATCTGTGCCTGAGACTCGTCCCAGAGTTGCGTGGCGGCATCGGCACGCCCTAGCCGCTTGCCGATGGTTTGGAGTGCGGCCTGGACATCGGCGTGACTGTCCGTGGGCAGGGCCAGGGTGGCCACGCCCATGTCCCGCAGCCTGGTCACCAGGCGGCTCGAGGGCGGCAGGAGTACCAGGTCGGGCTTCAGGGCGATCAGCCGTTCCAGCGGGGTGTCATCCAACCCGCCCAGCGTGGGCAAATGCCGAACCGACTCAGGCCAATTGGAGTGGCGGTCCACGCCGACCAGACGGTCGCAGGCCTGCAGCATGCACACCGCTTCGGTCAAGGAAGGCACCAGGCTCACGATGCGTTGGGGTGGTGCTGTCTCGGCCATGGCCAGGGGGGCCCAGGGCAGCGACAAGGCCATCCCCAACGCGCACGCCAGCAGGGACCGCGCGCGGCGCTGCAGGCGTGATGCCCGTTGGGTTGCCTCGCCGCAACGCATCAGCGAACCTCCCAACGCAAGCCCGCGTAGAGCTGCCGGCCCGGCATGCGGTAGTCGCGCGCCGGTTCGATGTCGCGGTTCAGGGCGTTGAGCACACTCAGTCGCACGGACGTGTTCGGCATCCAGGGGCCCAGGGGGCGCAACGCCTGCACATCCAGCCGCAGGCCGTCGCGCAAGGCCACGCCGGCCTCGCGGCGAGTGCTTTGCCACAGCCATGCCGAACCCACTTGCCAGCCGGCCACTTGGTGCTGCGATTGCAGGCGCCACTGATGGCGTGCGCGGCGGGGCAGGGCTTGGCCGTTGCCATCGCGCGCGTCCACGCCGTCGTAGGCCAAGCGCCAATGCGGTGATGCGCGCGTGCCCGACCCGGCCCACTGGGCTTCAACCGTCAAACCCTGCAGTTGGGCACGCCCGATGTTGGCGGCGCAGCCGTAAGCGTAGGCCATGCTGCGCGGGCAGTCGGCCGGGTCGCCTGAGTAGGCGATCAGTTGGTCGATGCGGTTTCGCCAAAGCGTGGCTTGCCATTGCGAACGGCCGATGGCCCGCATCAAGCCGGCCTCCAGGCTTCGGCCCGACTCGGGCGACAAGGTGGCCACGCCGTACCCTGGGTAGTACAGCTCGTTGAAGCTCGGGGCGCGGAAGGTGCTGGCCGCCAGCAGGCGTAGGCTGGTTTGCGGGGTCAGCGCCCAGCGCAAGCCGCTGCGTCCGGTACGGTGCGTGCCATATACCGAGTTGCGGTCTTCACGTCCGTCAAGTTGCACCTGCAAGGCATTGAATCGGCCGCTGTAGGCCACGGTCATCGCCTCGTTGTCGCGGCTGCCGGGTGGAACATAACCGGTGGCGCTCACCTGCTCGGTGAGTTGGTCCCAGGCCGCCAGGATTTCATGCCCGCTGGCGATGGTCCAGCCCAGTTGTGCGCCGGCTTCCTGGCGCGTGCTGCGGTAGCGGTCGATCTGCGTGGCGCCGCTGGCCGAATCCTCTTCGCCGCGGCCCATGCGGGCTTGCCAACGCCATGCACCCGCGCGCCCCTCGTAGCGCAGTTGTGCGGCGCTCGTGTCGGTGCGCGTGCGGAAGTCGGGCTTCGCGTTGGGCAAGTAGTCGGGCGGCGGGTATTCGCTGGCGTCATAACGCGAGAACAGTTGGGCCTGCAGGACCGAAGCCTCAATGGCTTGACCAGTTGCCGGACGCCAAGAAGCGCTGGCCTGCAAGGTCTGCCGGCGGTAGCCGTCGCTGTCGGGGTTGTAGGTGCCGAAGCGGTCGCCAGGACGCACGGCGCTGACACCGGCACTGGCCTGTCGGGCGGCCTGCACCTGTGCGGCCCAGTCACCGTGGCGCACCTGGGTGGAGGCCGATGCCTCGCTGCTGGAGTGGTTGCCCAACGCAGCCGATGCGCGGTGCACTGGCGCGTGGCCCGAGGCTGCGCCACGGGTGGTGATCAAGACCACACCGCCCACGGCATCGGCGCCGTAGACGCTGGCGCCCGGCCCGCGCAACACCTCGATGCGCTCGATGCCTGCCAAGCCGATGGTGGAGAAGTCGAACTGCCCCAGGGTGGCCGAGCCCATGCGAACGCCGTCGATGAGCACCAGGGTGTTGGATGCCGATGCCCCGCGCATGAGTACCGAGGTGGGTTGGCCCGGCCCCCCGGTGCGCGATACCTGCACGCCGGCCAGCGCTTGAAGCGCGTCGGCCAGGTTGTCGGCCGGCAACGCTGCCAGGGCTTCGCGGGTGATCACGACGGCATCTGCCGAGAGACGATCAAGCCCTTGGGGCAGACGGGAGGCCACGTTCACCACCGTTTGGGCGCTGGCTTCGTTCGCAGCCGATGTGGGACCCGTGGTTTGCGCTGAGGCGCAGGGGGAAAGCACAAGGACGCCGATGGCGAAAAGCCACGCGGTGACCCGATGGGAGGTCGTGCAGCAGAACATGGAACGGACAGACGAAAGGTCGTGCGTGCCAGCTTCCCCGCAGGCCCACACCTCACGGTGCTGTACCCAATGGGCACGGCACCACCCTGTCGGCCGGTATCCGGGCTGGCGGAGGCGACCCGTGTGACCTTCCCAGGATGCGAGCACCCCAGTGGACTTGAGACACGAGCGGAAGACGCCATCCCAATGATGCGTCTTCGTCCGCTTACCGTTGCGGGGGCAGCTCAGGTTGGGTGCAGGCGCAAGGCCTGCGACCTTCCTGATTCCCGTTTAACCGGGCCAACCGAGTGGCCGACCCGAGCACCAACGGGTCAATGATAAGCCGCGAGGCTGACAAGAGCCGTACGTTGCGGATCAGCGGGAATGCGACGACAGGTGGGACAGCGGCGTGGCCGCCTGCACTCCCAGGGCACGGTCGCCCAGCGTGGTCTCGAGTGTCTTCATGCGAGCCACCAACTCTTCTTCGCTGCCATCACCGCGACGCAGCGCCACGCCCACGGCCAGGATGTCCACGAAGAGCAGCATGAGGATACGGCTGACCATGGGCACATGGGTTTCGAGGTCCTCGTTGTGGTCGGCCAGCAGCACCACATCGGCGCGGCGGGCCAGGGGTGACTGCCCCACGGTCACCGCAATCACCGAGGCGCCTCGGGCCTTGGCTGCATCCGCCACCTCCAGCAACTCGGCTGTGCGTCCGCTGCTGCTGATGATCAGCACCACGTCCTGCGGCACCAGCACGCCGGTGGCCAGTTGATGAAGCCGGGGGTCGGTGTAGGCGTTGCAGGACAGGCCCAGGCGCAGGAACTTGAACTGCGCATCCTGGGCGACCACACCCATGTAGCCGCTGGCATGAACCGATAGCCGCGTCGCGCGACTGATCAGCTCGATGGCGCGTTCGATGCCGTCGCGACTGAGCTGATGGCGCACCTGCAGAATGGCTGCGGCGGTGTTGCCCATGACCTTGCCGCCGAGTTCGGTCATCGAGTCCTGCGTGGTCACCTGTGTGTGCGTGACCGGCACGGTGCCGGTGAGGCTGCTGGCCAAGCGCAGCTTGAAGTCCGACAGGCCCTCGCAGCCCAGCGAGCGGCAAAAGCGGATCACCGTGGGCTGGCTCACCTCGGCCGCGCGGGCGATGTCGGCGATGGGGTCGTTGAGGATCTGCCGCGGGTGGGACAGCACATGCTCGGCCACCTTCCGTTCGGCCCGGCTCAGGCCCTCCAGCCCGCGCCGGATCTGCGCCAACACCGACTGCGCACTTTCGCCGCCCTGGGCCTGCAGGTGGGCGTCCAGGATCGCCGACGCGCCGACAAAGGTGGCCTCGGCCGACTGAATGACGTAGGTGGGAATCTGGCGCACGTAGTCGCTGAGGCGCCCGCGGTCTTCGAAGCGCTGGCGGAATGGAGAGCGCTCGAAGTACGGCCCCAGCCGGGGCACGATGCCCCCGCCGATGTAGATGCCGCCCAGCGCGCCCAGCGTGAGCGCCAGGTTGGCCGCTGCCGTACCCATGATGCTGCAAAAGGCGTCGACTGCCTGTTCGCACAGGGCATCGGTGCGGGCCAGTGCACGCTGGGTGATGTCGGGCGCGCGCAGCGGCACAGGCGACCGCGTGCCGGCGCCGGCCTGCTCGCACAGGGCCGCGTGGATCAGTTCCAAGCCTTGTCCGGAGAGCAAGCGCTCTGCCGACACATGCCGGTACTGCTTCCAGGCAAAGCGCAGGATCGCCAACTCGCGCTCATCGCGTGGCGAGAAACTGGTGTGGCCGCCTTCGGTTCCCAGGGCAACCCAGCCACCCTGTGCGGGAATCAGGCCCGATACGCCCAGACCCGTGCCCGCACCGATGACCCCTACGACGCTGCGTTCGCGCGGCTGTCCACCGCCCACGGCGTGGCGCTCGTGGGGCTGCAGACGCGGCACGGCCATGGCCAAGGCGGTGAAGTCGTTGACCACCAGCAAGGTGTCCAGCGACAGGCGCAGGCGCTCTTCCTCGATCGAGAACTGCCAGTGGTAGTTCGTCATGCGCACCCAATCGCTTTCGACGGGGTTGGCAATGGCCACGGCTGCGTGCTCGATGGGCGGTGCGCTGACGTCTTGCAGATAGGCGCGCACCGTGCTGTGGAAGTCGGGGTGATCGGCGCAGGGGATCAGTCGCACCTGTTCCAACAGGCCTGGAGCGGTTTCCAGGGCAAAACGGGCATAGGTGCCGCCGATGTCGGCCAGAAGGCGCGGGCTGCTGTGCGGTGTGGGCATAATCTGTAATGAAACTACAAATTCGCTGCGCTTTCCTCGGGATTTCTCTGTACGTTGGCGCAAAAACTGGGGACAAAATCGCTGTAGTTTTGCTACTGTTGGAGTGAAACTACAGGCCATCGCCCGCTGTGGGTGGGCCAACGCCGTCATTTTTCCCCGATGCCTTCGTCCCAAGTCATGACCGCGCCCGTGTCCTCCGGCCCTTTGGTGGTGGCCGACATCGGCGGCACCAATGCGCGCTTCGGCTGGGTCGAGCGGGCCGGGCAGGGGGCTGACCATGTGTTGACGCTGTCCACGGCGGAGTTTGCCGGTCCGGGTGAGGCCATGCAGCACTACCTCGACCAGTTGCCCCCGGTGATTCGACACGGTGCGCGCGCTCAGGGACTGCGCGCCGGATGGGCCTTGGCCACGGCCGTCGAGGGCGACCGCATCGAGATGACGAACAACCACTGGCGCTTCTCGCGTCGAGACGAAGCCCAGCGGCTGGCGCTGCGGGCCTTGGAGGTGTTCAACGACTTTGAAGCCCTGGCCTGTGCCTTGCCCCACCTGCGCCCGACCCAGTGGCGCGGTTGGGATGCCCGAACGCCAAGCCTGCAGGGGCCCTTGGCGGTGATCGGCCCGGGCACGGGCTTGGGCGTAGCCGGTGTGGTGCCCACGCCTGGGGGCTGGGTGGCCTTGCCGGGCGAAGGCGGCCACATGACGCTGGCGGCGCATGACGACTTCGAGGCGGAGCTGCTGGCGGTGGCCCGTCAGCAGTGGCCGCATGTGTCGGGTGAACGATTCCTGTCGGGTATCGGCCTACCGCTGCTGCACGAGTGCGTGTGCCGTGTATCCGGGGTGGCGTACCAGGCGCTGAGCGCGCAGGACATCGTGTCAGAGGGGCTGCGGGGCCCATCGCCAGCGCGCCGCACGCTGGACGTGTTCTGCGCGATGCTGGGTGGCTATGCTGGCAACGCGGCACTCACCTTGGGTGCCCGGGGAGGCGTGTTCATCGGTGGCGGCCTGGTACCGCGTCTGGGCGACTTCTTCTTCGATTCCGAGTTCCGCAAGCGCTTCGAGCACAAGGGGCGCTTCTCGACTTACCTGCAGGACATCCCGACCGTGTTGATCACCGACACCCTGGCTGCGCTGCACGGGGTGTCCGCGGCGATGGCCACCCGGTCCTGAGTTCAGGGCAGGACCAGAACGTCCGTCGCATCCATCAGCTTGGGCTGGCCTGCGGGCGCACCGCCGAAGGTGTAGATCGCCGCTTCCGGGGCCAATGCGCGGTAGCGTGCGTCCCAGTCCCAGGTATTGACCCACACCCGCGCGCCCTTGAGGTTGGCGCGGGCACCCAGCGCGGCGGCACTGAGGGTGAAGGTCACGGTGCGCGCCTGGGCATCGACGCTGACCTTGACGCCGCGGTTCACGGGGCGGCCCTCGTGCGTGGTGCTCGCGCCCTCGTGGTCAAAGAGCGCAAGGCTCCACCCATGTGAACGCAGCCGGCGGTGCCAACGCATGTCAGCGGGCAGGTCGCCGTCCTGCAGCGGCATTACACGCGCGCCCCCTGGCTGATCTGGCAGCTCGATGAAGGTGGTGAAGGCCACATGGTCGAAGCCATGGCGTGGGCTCCACACCGTGCTGAGGCCGGCCATCGTCAGAGTGATTCTGAGGGCCGTACCGGATGCTTCAGTGCGCGTGGCCACCTGCACGCGGTGAATGTCGGCGGGCCTGAGTTGTGCATAGACCGGGTCGGTGGGGTACACGTACTGGCCTTGCGGGCCGTGGTCGTCTCCGGTGGGGTCGCTGCGGTCCACGACCGTCACCCACGGTGCATCGCGCCCTTGATGGGCCGACAGCGCCAGCGGTTCCTCCGCTTGTGCCTGGCCGGCCGCGGCAGTCGTGCGCAGTTGCCCATCCGTCCAGTGCCACACGCGCAGGTCACGGGCGGCCAGGGACAGGTCAACCCGCCCCTGATCGTCGGTCTTGAGCCCATCGGGAACCCCCTGCAATCCCCAGGCGGGCTGCAGCCCCTGGGCGTTTGTGGTGCCAACGGACAGTGCTTTGACGCTCTGAGGCTCATCGGCCGTGTTCAGGGCGACCAGCACGTGCCGCCCTTCATGGCTCATGCGCCACACGAGGATGCCCGCGTCGTCCACGGTTTCGGCCAGCACCGTGGGCCATCCGCGGCGCAGTGGCGCGTGGACTTTTCGCAGGTCGGCCAGCGAGCGCAGCGTCAAGGCCAGCGGGTGATTCGGATCGAAGTGGTCGCGCCCACCGGAGCCCCAGCCGCCCGCAAACATCGAGGCGCGCTGATGGGTGAAGCCCTGCTCGGTTCCGTAGTACACGACCGGGATGCCCGGCAGCGTGAACAGCGCGGCCATGGCCAGGGTCAGGGCCCGTTCATCGGCGGAGGCCAGGAAGCGATCGACATCGTGGTTGTCGAGGAAGGTGGGCATCCAGTGCAGGCGTGGGTGCAGCGCGACTTGCGCGCGCAGGCGTTGCCCCAGGATGGCCGTGGGGGCGCCGCGCCCCATCACGTCGCCCAATGCGCCGTACAACGGGAAGTTCAGCATGCCGTGCAGACGGCGCTGTTCCGGCTTGGGCCCCTGCATGTAGGACTCGATGCGCAGGCTCTGGGCGTTCTGGCCGGGCCCATCGATGCCAAAGCCCTCACCGAAGAGCAGAAAGTCGCGCCGACCGGTGCGCCGCGCCACGGCGTCCATGCCCGGAGTGCCGCCCGCGCGCGGTGAACGCCAAATGAAGTCCTCGAAGAATTCGGGCTCGACATAGAAGGCCGTGTCCACCCGAAATCCATCCACGCCGACCTCGCGGATCCAGTGCGCAAAGCTCTTGCGCAGGGCCTCGCGTACGCGCGGGTTGCGGGTGTTGAGGTCATCCAGCCCAGCCATCTGGAAAGTCAGTTCCTGCTCGCGGTTGGCGTAATCGCGGATATCGGGTGTCCAGTGGTAGATGCCGGCCTGTCGGTCAGCGCGGCGGCGCGGATCGTTGAGGTTGAAGGGGCTTTGACTCGGGCGGCTCACCGGCTTGCCGGCGAGGTTCTGCGCATAGCCCTGGGCCGGGTTCTTGGGGTCGTTTGCCTGACCGTAGTAGAAGAAGTCACCGGTGTGGTTGACCACGATGTCCTGCACCAGGTACATGCCGCGGCGGTGCAGCGCATCTGAAAGGCGCCGGTAATCCTGCAGCGTCCCGAAGTGGGGGTCCATCTTCATGAAGTGCTCGGCCCAGTAGCCGTGATAGCCGCTGTAATTGGCTGACTCATTCAGCCATTGATTGGCCACCGGCGGCGTGATCCACAGCGTGGTGGCACCCAGGGCCTGGATGTAGTTCAAGCGTTGGCGCAAGCCTTCGAGATCGCCTCCGCTGAAGCGGGTGGGGTTACGCGGGTCGAACTCACCGGCACCCTGGTCGTTGTTTCGTGGGTTGCCATCGGCGAAGCGATCGGTGACGGCGAAGTAGATGATCTGGTCGCGCCAATCGGGTGAGGGCACGTGCAGCTTCAAGGAGGCCTGGCTTGCCGTTGAACTGCGCGCCGTGGCTGGGGCGGCGGCAGGGGCTTGGGCCCGTGCCGCCGGCAGGATGATGGGCCAGCCCACCCCGGCGGCCAAAGGCAGCCGGGCCGCCGACAACCCGG
>Ga0082207_1000147_pt1 | contig 40056 bp, 23 predicted proteins | sample LakMenEpi10Aug09_FD_71540 | JGI IMG/M metagenome (GOLD analysis project Ga0082207, IMG submission 71540) | reverse complement strand
TGGTACAGGACAGCCCCCTCCTACTCATAATCGAAGTTACTATGGCGACGAGTATCTTTTTGTAAGTCCAGCAGATATAGGTAGTCAAAAATACATCACAAATACTTTTGCAAAACTTTCTAAGTTAGGATTTTCTATTTCCAGAAAGTATCCATCAAAAACTATATTATTTACTTGCATTGGTTCAACCATTGGTAAATGTGCTATTGTTGTCACTGAAAGCACATCAAATCAACAAATAAATGCAATACTTCCTAGTAATTTAGTGAATCATCAATATCTTTATTATCAATTAATTAATAATGCAAAAAAAATTAAAAATAGAGCCGCAACACAAGCTGTTCCAATAATTAATAAAACTGAATTTGGATCAACTTTTATTGTTGTCTGTAGTGATGAAGAACAAAAAGCCATCGCCCAAGTCCTTTGTGATATCGATACCGAAATCACCGCATTAGAAAAACGTCGCGCCAAAACCCAAGCGATTAAACAGGGAATGATGCAAGAATTGTTAACCGGAAAAACCCGCCTCATTAACAATTGACAATTATTAATTATCAAAAATCTGTTTGGCTGTTAATTGTAACTCAGGAAAAGCCAAAGATTCAACCCTTTCATCATCACGAAATTGCCTAACTTCATACTCCCCATTAACCATATTATAAACCGAAAGCGTCGGCGATTTAGGATCACCAATAAAACGCCGTCCCCCCAACCCCAAATAATCCACAATCCAATACTCAGGTATTCCCATTAACTCATAATCTCCCACCTTCCTCAAATAATCATTCTGCCAATTTGTACTAACAACTTCCACCACTAACCGCACCGAACTCCCCAACTTAATAATAGACTCTTTTTGCCAACGGGGTTCTTTACTTAACTCCCCTTTATCTAACACAATTACATCGGGCTGATAACCAGACTCATCATCCAACGGTTTCAGCAAACAATCCCCCGGAATCGAGTAAGGTAGTTGGAGTCTCCTGATTTGAAAATGGATTTCACCCGTAATAAATCCTGTAATATTAGAGTGGGCGCCCGTTCCTAAAGGCATCTCGACAATCCTTCCATTGTGTAGTTCATACTTGCAGGTTGTATTTTCTGGATACCAGACCACAAATTCATCAAAGGAGATAGGTTTAGTAAGCGTCTGAATCATAATTCTCCCTAATCCTAAAATTCAATTATCAATTATCAATTATCAATTGTCAACTATCAATTATCAATTATTAATTATCAATTGTCAATTATCAATTATGAGTAATGTTGGACAACGGGAAACCATAACTCAAAAACGAGTTATCAAACTATTTCAAAACCAACTCGGTTACACTTATCTGGGTAACTGGCACTATCGAAAAAATAACCGTAACATCGAAACCGAAATATTGAGCCAATGGTTAAGTAACCAAGGCATTAATAACACCCTAATTAATAAAGCATTGCGAGAACTCGACCAAGCGGCCACCTTGGGAGAAATCCAAAACCTTTATGATGCCAATAAAGCCGTTTATAGCTTACTCCGCTACGGAATTAAAGTTAAAGAAGGAGCCGGAGAACAAAAACAAACCATTTGGTTAATAGACTGGGAAAATCCCGAAAATAACCATTTTGCTATAGCAGAAGAAGTCACCGTAAAAAGCAAACTTGACAAACGCCCCGATATTGTTCTTTATATTAATGGTATCGCCCTCGGTATCCTCGAACTCAAACGCTCTACTGTCTCCATTAGTGAAGGCATCCGCCAAAATCTTGATAACCAGAAAAAAGAATTTATCCGCCCATTTTTCACCACCCTACAGTTAGTTATGGCGGGAAATGATACCCAAGGACTGCGCTATGGAACTATCGAAACCCCAGAAAAATATTATCTGGAATGGAAAGAAGAAAACCCCAAATATAATCAACAAATAGATCCCATAGAACAAAAATATCTTTCTAATTCTACCTATGAAAGCGGTGATAATTTATTAGATTGTGCCTTAATTTGGCTGTGTAATAAAACCCGATTTTTAGATTTAATTCATAACTTTATTATCTTCGATAAAGGCATTAAAAAAACCTGTCGTCATCACCAATATTTCGGTATCAAAGCCGCCCAAAAACATATCCAACGCCAAGCCGGAGGCATTATCTGGCATACCCAAGGCTCAGGAAAAAGCCTAACAATGGTCTGGTTAGCTAAATGGATACGGGAAAACACCACAGATGCCCGAATTTTAATTATTACAGATCGCACCGAACTAGACGAACAAATTAAAGGCATTTTTCAAGGAGTAGATGAGGAAATTTATCGTACTAAAAGCGGTAGTGATTTAATCAATACCCTCAACGACATCAACCCCTGGTTAATTTGTTCTTTAGTTCATAAATTCGGCAACCGTGAGGAAAACACCCAAAATCAAGCCACAGATGAATTTATCAAAACCCTGCAAATTCCCAGTAATTTCACCCCCAAAGGTAACATTTTTATCTTCGTAGATGAATGTCACCGCACCCAGTCAGGAAAACTTAACACCGCCATGAAAAGCATCCTACCCAATGCCCTATTTATTGGCTTTACAGGTACACCTTTATTAAAACAAGATAAACAACGCAGTATTGAAAATTTTGGTAATTATATCCACACCTATAAATTTAATGAAGCCGTAGCCGATAAAATTGTACTTGATTTGCGCTATGAAGCCCGCGATATTGACCAAAATCTTACCTCCGAGACGAAAATAGATCAATGGTTTGATGCTAAAACTCGCGCGTTATCCGACTTAGCAAAAACCCAACTCAAACAGAAATGGGGAACAATGCAAAAACTCCTTTCTAGTAAGTCTCGTCTTGAGCAAATTGTTGCTGATATTCTATTAGATATGGAAAGGAAACCTCGTCTTATGGATGAACGACTCAGAAGATAAAGCCATGTATCGGGTTGAGGAGTTCGAGAAAGACGTTAAAAACCGCTTTATTAAACAACCCGGACAAATGCGCTTATTAATAGTCGTAGATAAACTATTAACAGGTTTTGATGCTCCCCCCGCGACTTACCTTTATATTGATAAAAATATGCAAGATCATGGTTTATTTCAAGCCATTTGTCGCGTCAATCGTTTGGATGGAGATGATAAAGAATATGGCTATATCGTAGATTATAAAGACTTGTTTAAAAAACTGAAGGGGGCAATCACAGACTACACCAGTGGCGCGTTAGATGGCTACGATGCGGAGGATGTAGCAGGACTGTTAACAAATCGCCTGGAAAAAGGAAAAGAGCGCCTCGACGAAACCCTAGAAATGGTTAGAGCTTTATGTGAAACCGTCCCCCTTCCTCGTCATAGTCAAGATTATTTACATTATTTTTGTACCCCAGATACCCGCGATAAAAATGCCCTAGCCGACAACGAACCGAAACGGGTGGCTTTATATCAAGCTGTTAATGCTTTAATTCGCGCCTATGCAAACCTCGCCAATGAGATGATAGAAGCGGGTTATACCACCAGTGAAGCTAATAATATTAAAGCAGAAGTTGAGCATTATAGCCAGATGCGGGATGAGGTAAAAATCGCCAGTGGTGACTATTTAGATATGAAACTCTACGAACCCGCCATGCGTCACCTACTAGACACTTATATCCGCGCCGAACCGAGCAAAATTATCTCAGACTTTGAAGATTTAGGCTTAATTCAATTGATTGTAAATAACGGGACAAATGCTATAGAAACCTTACCAGAGGGGTTAAAGAAAAATCAGGGAGCCGTTGCCGAAACCATTGAAAATAACATGAGAAAAATTATCCTTGATGAAAGTCCCGTTAACCCTAAATATTATGAGGAAATGTCAGAATTATTGGAAGCTTTAATTGAGCAACGCCGACAGGAAGCTATTAGTTATCAAGAGTATCTGGAACAGGTCAAACAACTGGCAAAACAAATCATTCAATCGGAAGGGTTTGCTGAGTCTAATTATCCTCCCTCTTTAGATACTCCGGGGAAGCGATCGCTCTATGATAACTTAAGAAAAGATGAAGCTCTAGCCCTCTCTATTGATGTTGCTGTACGCTCTACTAAAAAAGAAGGTTGGATCGGCAATCGTTTTAAAGAACGGGAAATTGAGAGAGCCATTCGAGCAGTTATCGGTGAAAATAATCTTAATGTCCCCGATATCCTAGAGCTAGTTAAAAACCAAGATGAGTATCAATAAACTGGACAATCAAACCAATATAATTATCCGAGACATTCCGATTCAAATCGTGCGAAAGTCCATCAAAAACCTGCACATTGGGGTTTATCCCCCAGATGGTTCTGTTCGGGTTGCTGCACCCCTACAGTTAACCGATGATAATATCCGGTTAGCCATCATTTCTCGACTGTCTTGGATTAAAAAACACCAAGCCAAATTCCAAGCACAACCCCGACAAACCAAACGCGAAATGGTGGCGGGTGAAAGCCATTATGTTTTTGGACATCGGTATCGAATGGAAGTGATTGAACGCCCCGGACAGCACGAAATTGTTATTATTAATCATAGCACCATTCAGTTATTTGTTAATCCGGGTACATCTGCTAAAAATAGAGCCTTAGTTTTAACAGAATGGTATCGACAGCAACTTAAGTTAAAAATACCAGATTTACTCAATAAATGGCAATCTATTATCGGCGAAGAAGTGGCAGATTGGGGTATTAAAAAGATGAAAACCAAATGGGGAAGTTGCAATATTAAAGAGCGGCGCATCTGGTTAAATTTAGAGTTAGCAAAGAAACCCATTGAGTGCCTTGAATATGTCTTAGTCCATGAATTAGTTCACCTGTTGGAAAGACATCATAATCAACGTTTTCAAGCCTATATGGATCAGTATTTACCCCAGTGGCGGCAATGTCGTGAGATTTTGAATCGGGAACCCTTGGGGGATATTTAGGTTAAAGTGCTGTATGGCGAAGCTGTCATGAACCGCAAAGTAGCAATTAAAATCCCCTCTGTGTAAAGGTTACAGCGATTAGTAGTAATAAAACTTTACAAAGTGTCCCATTTTGCACATACCTCGGCGGCTACCCAATTCAGCTTGGAGGAAAGCAAAGTTACTCATTGGACTACTCTATGCCTCCCATCTGTCTTTCAAGTGACTGTCGCACCAACCCTATCACATAAGGCAACTCCTCAAGCGATTTCAGACTAACCTCTACATCACCATTACCCCAGCGCCCTACACTCGATACATCTTTGCAAAGGCCTTTGGGATCATTGATTTCGGGAAATGGCATATTTAACGAGATGCGTAACCGCTTGGTTTGCGGTACTATATCCACAAAGTTGGACTCTGCTTTGTAGGCAACGTAAAACTTGAGAAATTCCTCGGTCACGCAGTCATCAAGCGCCTGAACTTCTTTCCTGAATACTTTAAACACCTCTGCCATTGGCCCCGAAACCAAAAGTGGGTGATTTTCTATGGTATAGCCTTGTTGGGCGGGCTTGGATTTATAGCACTCAAGCACGCTGGTTTCTAGTTTAGGGGCTGCCCAGACATCGAGTGCTATGGTAGAAAGTCGGTCTGCCCGTTGCCGGATGGCATCTTCATCCCACTGTTCTACCATTCCAAGCCGCTGATTTAGCTTCAGTGGACTTTCTTTAAAGCCTCCTGGCATATCACGCTTTTGAGCAAATGTTTTGTCACTGTATTCCGAGTTGTATCCGGTAAGAGTCAGGTTGCCGATGGTGTGTAGGTAAGTCTGCTGAATTCGCTGCCACTCTCCACCCAGTGCTGTCTTCCAGGCTGAAGAAAGGTTTTCGTTCTGGGGCAGAATGTGTTCGATGGTGTACTCGTCCACCAACACTCGTTCCTTGCGGTTGTGATTTTCCAGACGACGAATCCAGTAACTGCGACTGCGGAATTGGTAGAGGTCTTTGGTTTGCAGTTCGCGCTTAAACTCCTCATCGTTAGGAAAGCGCCGATATGATGGCAATAGAAGCAAGTAAGCTTGAATGCTTTCGATGTAGCGATCTTTCTTAACAGCTTTTGTGAGGGTGGCGAAAGTTTTGTTTTGCGAGTTACTAGGGATGGCACAGATGGCACGACGGAATACATAGGATTCAACCAGCCGTACTGCTGTCAGAAAGTCTGCCTTGGGAAAATCACCCAAAGCATAATCGTGATAAAGCTCCAAGAGGAAGGGGTAAGCTACATCCACTTTCAACTCTCGCAGGTCTTGGAAGGCTAATCTAAGGTCAGGGTCTGGTTCAGCGCCCAAGGTCATGGCGCAGTAGTAACGGGCAAACGTGCGAAGATCTGCTACCATTGGCTCCACCCCAGCCTTAGCTACATCCGGCGACCGGGCGTGAGCTTTGAATGCTTCATAAACTTCTCCCTGATTAGGAATATTACCAGTTTTCACTGTTAAAAAATGGCGCATGAAGCTATCGAACTGTGTACCATAAGCCTCTTGTCCAAACTCTACTTCCATAGGTCGCCAATATTGCTCATAAAGCTTGGTCTGGAGGTGAGGTTCCAGTCCCATGAGGATGTAGTTACGGATTAGATCCGCTTGACTTAGCTCACGACCAGTTGAGTTCATACTCTCAAAAATGAGTTGTGGATTGTCCTGATCTCGGCTAAGGGCAACATCTACAACTAACAGTTTTGCGAGTCCTTTGCATATAGTCGCTAGATTATCCTTATAATCTTTAATTAACGACTCGAAAAGCTTTAAGTTCTCTGTCACGCGGATGGAATAGTTTTTGGGTTGCTCAGATTTATTGAGAATGGCTATAAGTGAATCCTTATCTGTTTGCGAAAGAATCAGTTTGAAATGCTGTTCTCCATCTTCTTCAGGGTTAAGTAAATAATAGTTTCGTAATTTGCGCTGTGAAAAACCTTCTACTGGCTCAGTATCATCAAGGGCATTAGCCAGTGCTGTGATTAATAATGTAACTGTTGTGAGGCGTTGCTGTCCGTCAATTACCAGCAGTGGTGACTGGCTTATTACTTGGGAAAGTCCTTTTTCGATGTAGACAATAGAGCCAAAGAAGTGAGTAGTAATGTCATCGTTGGAGCCAGTACGCAGGATGTCATCCCACAACTGCCGACATTCCTTTTCTGTCCACGAGTAGGTACGCTGGTAGATGGGAATAACGAACTGGGGGGACTTCTTGATAAAGGCGAGTAGCTTGGCTTCGGTGGCTTTCATGTTACAACTCTCCTCTAATACAATATTTCTGATTCATCTATTTCTTCCCCGTCAATTATTAAAGGAGCACGAGGCAAAGGATCATCCATTACAACCCCGTCAAAGCTTTTCGCCATCTCCGTTGCAATCAGCCAATCTGGATCTGGTGTTGCTGGGGAATTAAGCCAGAAAAAAGGCGAATCTGGGTCTATTGCGCCCATTTTTTCTATTGCCAACATATTATTAAGGATTTCGGCATAATGTGGGGTTGAAGATGTCCAAACTCCGCTAGATGAAATGACCTCTAAAGGTAACTAGGCATTGAGCCAAGATACTTTATGGACTGAATGAAAGCTGGTCACTTCAACAAATCTTCAAATTTGCTTGTTATTCTTTCATCATCCCTATAATTTGCTTGAGAGAATCCAATCAGTTTTTGAATAATTAAATCAAGGAGAGTTATGAACAAAATGATGAGCTTAGTTATAATATTTGTTTCATTATCTATCAGTACCAATTTAGTATTAGCCCAAGCTAATTTATCAAAAGATATCAGTCAAGATATCATAGCTCAAAAAGCATATCTTGAACCGAAATCACTCTCACCAATTAAAGTTAAATTTGCCAGAGGTTCTTATAAAGCAAAAGTCAAAGGATATATAGAGCCATTTACCATTCAACCCTATATCATTAGTTCTAAGGATAACCAACTTTTTAGAGTTCAAGTTTTTCCTGAAGGTGTGGAAGCCTCAATTTATTTTGTCAAGGGAAATTCTAAAAAATATTTAGGTAGTGTTAGTGGAGGAGTTTGGTCAGGAGTTGTCCCCCAAACGGGTGATATGGTTTTAGAAATTCTAGCTAGAGGAGAGACTGGATATTCCTACACAGCCGAATTTACAGTTAGATAAGATTAATTATAACTGCGGAATCCCTGCATCTGAAACTCATTGAAAACTTGTTCTGGAACTCTGAACCCAATTCTGAACCTAATCACAACTTATCTGAATAACAGAATATCAAGTTTTGCTATTCTCAGGGATAGCGTTATTATTGTTATGCTATGCAGTGACTGAAAAATCTTCTGTTAGGTGTGATGGCTTCGATTGTTTTTTTTCGCAGGTCGTAACTATAGGGTTGGGCCTGATGTGGGCGATCGCCACATAAAAACACAGACTACCCCCTATTCTATGTCTTAATAGCTTTGGCGGTTGCTGTATTTGCGATCACAAAAATAAATAATTGCTGAAAATTGACACTCTCAGGTCTGAAGACACGCTCGATTCTAACTTCTTAAGTACCTCAATAAACCCTAATTGAAGCAAGAAAAAAACATTATGAGTAAGAAAATACTTGTCGTTCTAACCAGTGTTGAAAAGTATCCAAACCTGGAGCGAGCAACTGGTCTGTGGCTTGGAGAGGCTGTTCACTTTGTCAAGAAAGTCCAAGAGGCGGGTTATGAACTTGATTACGTCAGCCCTGAAGGTGGATATACCCCCATTGACCCACACAGTCTTGCAATGGCTGATCCCGTTGATTGGGAGTGGTATCAGAAGAAAGAATTTATGAATCGTCTTGGGGCAACACTCAAACCAAGTGAAGTGAATCCAGATGACTACGTTGCGATCTATTACACTGGTGGTCATGGTGTAATCTGGGATTTTCCTGAAAATGAGGCACTACAATCCATCAGTCAAAAAATTTATGAAAAGGGTGGTTTTGTATCTTCAGTCTGTCATGGTGCCGCAGGCTTACTGAATATCAAATTGTCCAATGGATTGTTGCTTGTCAAAGATAAAGAAGTCACTGGTTTTTCCAATGAAGAAGAGAAACTGGCAGAATTGGATAAATTTGTTCCTTTCCTGACAGAAACCGAATTAGTAGCACGAGGGGCCATTTACAAAAAAGCGGATGAACCTTGGGCTGCTTTTGCTGTTGAAGATCAAAGACTCATTACTGGGCAGAATCCAGCATCTGGTGGCGCTGTCGCTGATTTACTGATTGCAGCTTTAAAATAGAGTTCATATTGGCAAACTCAAGACAAATCCCAAACCACCAATTCAAAACCCGATTATTCCCCGATGCCCTACCAACTCACAATCAACTACCCCGAAACTTTCCCCGATGCCCTCCAACAAACAAAAGCACAATTTGAACAAGAGGCTAAATGGGCAATGGCAGTTAAACTCTTTGAACTCAAACGCCTTTCTTCCGGTATGGCAGCCGCGTTAATTGGGGTAGATAGAGTTACATTTCTCCTCAAATTAAAAGATTATGGTATCCCCATGATTGACTTGACAGAAGAAGAACTACTATCTGATTTAGAAAATGCCTAGCCCGGAAAGAATCGTTATTAATACATCCCCGCTAATAGCCCTTGTCGCTGCCTTGGGTGACTTAACTATTTTGACATCCCTTTATACAGAAGTATTAGTTCCTTTTGAAGTCTGCCAAGAAATTCTTATCGGCGGTTCTAGTAACTTTGCTATTGCCGAATTTACTGATGCCAATTGGCTACAAAAACAGCCTAATCTTCTGAATATTTCTCCTCTGCTCCTCAACTCATTAGACATCGGCGAAGCCTCAGTGATTCAATTAGCTTTAAATGAAAATATCCCAACTGTTTGTATTGATGAATCAGTCGGACGGCGAATTGCTAGATTAAGCGGTCTTTCCGTTACAGGTTCCATTGGGATTTTATTACGGGCAAAACAGGAAGGTTACCCTTTATCAATCAAACAATCTATTCAACAAATGATTAACCAAGGGATTCGATTAAGTACAACTGTGATTGAATTTGCCCTAAAACAAGCCGGAGAAAATAATTAATCAAGCTAAAAGCTAAATCCAATCAACTCGAAATCGAAACCTATCATCAGAACTTCTGTAGTCTGAATAATTTGGGTTATATATTCAAGCTAGAGCAGAAAGAGGAAACTACAGCACACAACGGATGAAATTTCACTCGGAGCAACAACAAAGTTAACTTTTCGTTACATACTTGTTGATTTTCTCGCCCACCTACTTAATCAAAGAGTGATCACCTATAAAGAGTTGTATAGATTTTTATTTTACAGAGTGAATTTTGTTTGATAGAACTAATCGAAAACCTGTTCGATTTAACCGAGTATCGGGAGTACGTCTATTACGAAAAGCTGAACGGCAAAGATCAGGGAAAAAGAACCAAGAGCCACCACGTAAAATTTTCTTATCTACATCTGGAGATAGCCAGGCACTCCCATCTGTTGGTGATCCTTCATAAGTTGGATGCCAGTCATCCCAGCACCATTCCCATACATTGCCGTGCATATCATACAAACCAAAAGCATTAGCAGGAAATATTCCTACCTCTGTAGTTTGCTGTCGATAAAGACCCTTAGGTTCGTTCAAATATGTTCCTGACCATTGAAATCCATCGTGTTCTCCTTCTATAGGAGCATAGTTGGCTAAATCCGCTGTGATCGTAGGTCCGACGTTAAATGGAGTGACAGTTCCAGCTCTACATGAGTATTCCCACTCTGCTTCGGTTGGTAAGCGATATTGTTGTTGTGTATGTTGAGAAAGTCTTCGACAAAATTCCATTGCATCATACCAAGAAACTTGTTCAACTGGATGATCATCTCCCTTAAAGTGTGCAGGGTTGGGATTTAATGATATATCTATTTGTGGTAAATCAGCAACAGCAAGCCATTGAGACTGAGTTACTGGATATTTACTTATCCAAAAATCAGATACTTGTACTTCATGCTGGGGTCCTTCAATATTGCATCCATCTAATGATTGATCCCATACTTGATACCAGTTTCGACCAACTTCAGTTTCGGGAGAACCCATGATAAATGATCCTCCAGGTATCAGCACCATTTCTAAAACTACATTAGGGGCTAATTTTTCTTCTTGCGATTGTGCAATTTTCTCAGCAGTTTGAATAATATTGCCACTAGTATCAACAGTTACTGTTTTAAAACTAAACATAAAATATGAATCTAAAATTCAATGATTATTCAGCGATGTACTTAAACAAAATATGTGAATTACGTTTATAATTATATAAAGATTTTTTATTTTTCGGTAGTTCTTCAACGCTTCCTTTCCTAAAACCATGTTCCTGAAACCAGTCAATGGTTTGAGTTGTCAGTGCCAATAGCTGAGTTTTACCCTGCTTATGTGCTAACTGAATAATATATTCAAGCAATTTATCTCCTCGTTTACCCCCCCGATACTTTGGATCAACAGCAAAACAAGCCAGTTCAGCAACTTGGGGATTGTCTGTGTTATACAAAGCTACACAGGCAATGACTTTCTGGTCACGAGTGATCACATGAAAATTATTGATTTCCATTTCCAGGTGTTCACGAGAGCGTTTAACTAATATGCCAGCCTGTTCTAATGGACGAATTAAATCCAAAATGCTATTGATGTCTTCAATATTTGCAGCACGCAGGCATTCAAACTCTTTTGCAGAAATCATACTGCCCACACCATCACGTGTATAAAGTTCAAGCAGTAAAGCCCCGTCAGTTTTTGCATTAAGTAGGTGAATGCGTTCGATACCAGCTTCTAAAGCCTCTATTGCCGACGAGAGAAGCTCGTGCTGATACGCTTGGGCTTCATCTAAAGTTAATTTTTGTGGTAAATCTAATGACTCATGGCTGAGAAAGATTAATTTATCAGCTTTGAGAGCTTTCGCTGTCGCAATTGCCACGTGTTCATAGCATAGATTGTAAGCCTCTCCAGTTGGGGAATATCCAATTGGTGATAATAGAACAATATTTTTAGACTCAAGCTGTTGTTCAATCAGAGTATAGTTTATTTGACGGATCAGTCCCGTAAAACCATAGTCAATACCGTCATGTATTCCCATCGGACGAGCTACAATAAAATTACCAGATATAATACCTAATCCCTTGCTCGATACTGAGGGGCGATTTAAGATATGAGTCAGCAAATTTTCAATACGAATACGAAGAAAGCCAATTGCTTCTTGTGTAGCCAGCAAGGCTGGAACATCTGTCACACGAATACCTTTGTGCATAATGATTGGAGTATTAGTGCGGTGCAGGCGTTCATTAATTTGTGGTCGTGTCCCATGTACAAGAACTAGTTTTGCTCCCAAACTGGAGATAATCGCTAAATCCTGCATTATTTGATGAAACTTTTCGCTGGCAATAACTTCACCAGCAAAAGCAACTACAAAAGTTCTGCCTCGATGATAGTGAATGTAAGGAGCAGCTTCACGGAAAAACAAGACACTCTTATCCGTGTTAATTTTATCTTGCACTTTTTGTGTGTCAATATGTAAGGAATGAATAGGTGACATTCTATAAAAAAATACTAATCAATAGGTTTATCAAATTATTTTGAAAATAAATCTCTGAATCTTCCCATGTTAGGCAATAAAGTTAAATTCAGAGACTTTGCAATTAGCCAATAAACAACTGTATCAGCAGGAATTACTAGATATTTTGCTATGACTTCCAATTTACACAAGATGTTTAGACTTTTTGCTCCTGTGCCGACAATGGCGATCGCCTCACAATTAGAAGCCCTCGTCTTAACGGATTGAACAGATGCCTTGATTATATCCGACATCTCATCAATTGGATTAGCGAGATCCGCATATCTAAAGTGATCTTCTTCGTTCTATCCATTGATCGGTTGAGCCACGCCTTGCTGATAAAAGTTGGAAGAATGTACGATTTCAAAGCCACCCATCTCCATAAAAAAAGAAAAGAGTTTTGTCCAGGCTGAACTTTTGTACGAAGCATTAACCGCTATCTTCTTCACCTTTTAAGACCGCAACGCATCGACAATCGCCAGGATAGTCATGATTGTAGGAAGATTAGTTGCTGAGGCGATACGCTCATTTCTATGCCAAGCCTCTGCTTCTGATGTCACATTAGCCCAGGTAAAAGGATTACCGACTTCGACTACCACAGAGCAACCTGCAGCTTGTAAAGTACGGGCACAGAGGCAGAGTTGTTCCGCCAGAACTTCTGAGGCAAGGTTTTCAAAGGAAAAATCAAAATCTGGCAATAATGGGATTGCCTGCTGAGTTAATACGGGTTCTTGAATAACTGTAGTAAATTCATAGGGTGCTGGATCTAGCCAGGCAGGAGGACTAATGAAGCCCACCGCCGGTAATGAGGAGACATTCCCAAGGTTTAACGAGGGATGCTGATCTCCAGTCTGGCTTTGTCGGCTATCAGTTGGTTCACTAGCCATTGCTTTGATCTCCATTTGTTAAGTCCTGATGCAAAAAAAACGCCCCCAACTTTCTTCTACAGAATCAGGGCAGGGAATAAATGCAAATCCAACCGACACGACAAGGTTTGCCCGTTATTTTCGTGTGTGTTAGAGATATAGTTATTCGGTTCAGCATTGTACCGTTTCCAGTTTTGACTATAGCAGTTCTAAAATCAGTCAATGTTTCTGAATATTGACAATAATCTACATATTTTTTGACGATCATAAAAATTAGTTAGAAAAAGCGTCGCTATCACGATAACTGGCTACATCATTTGCTAATTGTTAGTTCGATGAATGGCTGGTGATATGTGGTAAATTACGGTGGTTATTGCATTTAAGTTTATGAGTTTAACTTTCTACTTTTTATGTCATGGGGAAACGATTCATAGTCGAGAAGGTCGCTATTGTGGTGCTCTTGAATCAGAATTAACCCCAGAAGCCCAAGAAATGGTAAACGCTTTTGTGCTTGCCTATCAATCAATTCCTTGGGAGACCATTTATATTAGTCCCATGAGGCATACCCTTGCCACAGCTAAACCCCTAGCTGATGCAGTTGGCGTTCAAATGCAGTTTCGAAGTGGACTAAAAGAGATGGATTTTGGCGTTTTTGAAGACAAGTCCTATGAATGGGTCAAAGAGCATCACTCAGAGAATTATGGTAACTGGATGACTAATCCAGCTTGGAATTCTCCTAAGAAAGGTGAAACCTCCGTCGAAGTGGCCAGTCGTTCGATGCTGGTGATCTCTGAAATAAGATCAAAATATAAAAATGGGAATGTGCTAGTGGTTTCCCATAAAACGACGATTCAGATCATGTTGTGTAGTTTTTTAGGGATTGATTTAGGCCGGTATCGTGATCGCCTTGATATCTTAGCGGGTTCAGTCTCTCAGGTTAAATTTGGGATTCATGGTCCCTTATTACAGAAATTGAGCGATCGCTCTTATCTGGGATCTGAGTCAGAATTACAGACAGGCACTTAGTTAAATAGTTGGACAAAAACAATTAAACAAAATTTGTAGAGGTAGGTTTTGCCAAACGTTTTGTCCTGTAAACATTTCAACGTCCTTGTACTCCCATCCGAATAGCTCACAAAATCAGCGATCACCGTTCGTGCGTGGCACTTTGTGACTGATTTAACTAGTTTCTGCAAGAAGTCCCCCGCTTAGTTCTTTCAGAACGATGAGAGCGGCGGGATGAATTGCAGTAGAGGTTTCTATAGTTTGAGATAATTTGTGTATTATGTTATTATCTGATTGCCTAACATGGAAGGTATAGTGAAAACCAAGCTAAATACATCAAAATATTTTGTTGTATCCATGAAAAATACCTATGGAACGTGGGATTAGCCGATCGCCTTGGTGTAAGACTTGCTACTTTTCGGAGTAATAAGCAACTGATTGGGTAGGAAGCCCCCGCTTTAGCGGTGGGTAGTTCACCCCTTGAACATAGCACTCCCGGGACAACCCTCACCCCAAACCCTTCTCCTGCAGGAGAAGGGTTTGGGAAATGCTCCAATCTTATTTGGAACGGCTATATTAGCTAATGAACACCTTCTAAAGAAGAAGATAGTCATTCCAAATACTAAAACAGATAAAAATACCAAATCCCCCTTTGGAAGGGGGATCGCAATTTTCCAGCCTAACTGAAACAACTATAACTCGACTTATTTGCCGACCGAACTTCTATTCATTACTTTGAGAGTAAAGAGTGTATATAGAAGACTTAGTGATTGCTTTAGACAATGGGTCTTTTATCCATCCTTCAGGAGTATAGGTGTTTAACGCTAGAGAATGAAGGACTTTTGAGAGCAAATGCTCTTGCAATGAATCATTAACTATTCTGTGTTGCTCAACCAGATTTTTTCCAGCAAATTCTGAGGAAACCACTATCGCTTTAAAGTGGTTTTCGTTACCTGTTACATCGTGAATGAAAATTTGAGCATCAGGAAGCCGGGCCTGAATCAATTGGGCGTATTTGGTGAGATTATTTTTCATGGTTGTTGCATTCAGATAGTACGAAAAAGACGGAATATCTCTCACTTTAACAGAGAACTAGAACTAAATTCCGCCGACGTACAGGTGGAACAGTCGCCATATACTAGTTTTTCGACATAGCCTTCAGGCTCCTTGTTATACCAATTCCATCCCTGGCTGTCGCTTTCAAAGCCTGACGTGTAAAGACCATCTTTAATGGCAGAATCAGGTACCTTCTTAATGGGCTCATCAAAGTGTACATAAGCATTACCACCCTCCAAAGGTCGATTGGCAATGGCATTGTAATGGCAATGCATTAGAATGCGAGTGTCACCGGTATTGTTTTCATGAGAGCCGTGAATGGTATTGGCATGAATGAACACAGCGTCGCCTGGCTCCATTTCACAATTGATAACCTCGTGACGTTCCAATACTTTGGCAAGTCGTTTTGGTTCGCAACGGACTTTATCCGCATTGCCTTCGGCGACATGGGTAATGCGACCTAATCGGTGAGACTTGTCGATAACTTGAAAACACCCATTTTCTTTTGTGCTCCTATTTACTGCAATGGAGCAAGTGGCAAACAAATCTGGGAATGGACAACCCTCATCATGCCATGCTGGGTAAGCTTGGTGCCAGTGGGCAATACTTTGATCGTAGGGCTTCTTTTTGACAATTTTGGCATACATGAAGTAGCAAGGTTCGCCAGTGATGACCTCAGCCGACTCAACCATGCGAGCTGTCTGGGTAACAATACTAAGCAGGCTATCGTTCAATCCAGACCACACAGAAGCTCCCCAAGTTCTGCCCTCGTTATCAATAACTTTTTTGAGGGCACTCTCTAGGTTAGGATCAGAAAGACAGACTGATTTCACCCGCTCCATCTCTTCTTCATCAAAGAGACTCCGCACAATGACGTAGCCGTGTTCGTTATAAAAATTTATTTCATCCTGGGTTAACGGACGAACAGAGGAAACTTCTAATTTAGGTTCTTGTGCAACCATACTTTTACTCTCCTAAATATGTTAAACAGAGAAATTCTCTCATATTCACACACGTTGTGAATGAGTTTGATTTTGAAGGAAAGATAGATGATAGGGTCATGTTGAGTCGGGTTTGAGACTAAATCACAGGATTTTGACTATAGATTTAATCTCAAGATTTGATAAATCTTCAATTGTCATACGTCAATCTGTTGCTTCCCAAAAATATGTTTTTTATGGCTTCAGATTTAACAGTGACAGATAACATAACCTATCGTATTCAAAGGTCTCCTCTTTTGATGCAAGAACTCACTCGCTTTTACAGAACTTTACCCAAATTGCTTTTAGTGATTATGACTATAGCTGAAGATGCATTTAATATCAAGTCAATTTAAATACCCTTAATATAATAATTATTTACCCAGTAAATTTGGACATCAACTATATAGAGGTTGTATTTTACGACTTAATATAACTCTTACAGATGACTACTAAAGGGATAAGTCTCTAAAGCGACCCATGGTGGGCAATAAGGTTAAATTTAGTTGCTGGGCTACCCACCAATACACGGAGGTATCCGCAGGGACTACTGGACACTGTGTGATCGCTTCTAGACTAAGTAAAATATCTAAAGTCCTTGCTCCTGTCCCGACGATGGCGATCGCTTCACAATCAGGAGCCTTTTCCTTAACTGATTGAACGGATGCTTTGATCAGATTTGCCAATGCCTCGACTGGATTATCCAAATCAGTATACCGAAAGTGCTCTTCTGCGTCCTCTGGATTGATCTGCTTAACTAAGCCTTGCTGATAAAAATTAGAAGCATGGATAACGTTAAAACCACATAGCTCCATAAAATCAGTAAATCGTTTATTCCACGTTTGACTGTAGAAAGTTGTCGTAATAGCAATCCTATTAGCCTGGTGTGCTCGTAATGCCTCAACAACTGCCAGGGTAGTCATGATTGTAGGAAGATTAGTTGCTGAGGCGATACGCTCATTTCTACGCCAAGCCTCTGATTCTGATGTCACATTAACCCAGGTAAAAGGATTACCGACTTGGACCACCACAGAGCAACCTGCAGCTTGTAAAGTACGAGCACAGAGACAGAGTTGTTCCGCCAGAACTTCTGAGGCAAGGTTTTCAAAGGAAAAATCAAAATCTGGCAATAATGGGATTGCCTGCTGAGTTAATACGGGTTCTTGAATAACTGTAGTAAATTCATAGGGTGCTGGGTCTAGCCAGGCAGGAGGACTAATGAAGCCCACCGCCGGTAATGAGGAGACATTCCCAAGGTTTAACGAGGGATGCTGATCTCCAGTCTGACTTTGTTGGCTATCAGGTGAACCACTAATCATCTGTCCGCCCTCCAGGATACCCCCGCTTTAGCGGTGGGAGGAATGGAGGGTAGGGGTCTATAATCCATAACAATAAATCTCCTGAATAAATATGGAATATTGAAAAAAAAGCTGGTTTTTGTTTTGTTTTCAGGAACCAGCCAAAACCCGACTCCTATTTCTAGGGTGATGTGAGCCTCGACAATGTTAGTGGCCGGTACTATCTCAAAGGCACTGTCTCCCAAATGACTGTTTAACCTTTGAGTTTTAGAGCTACAGACTGGCTACGCATCCGTAGGTAAGAACTTAAACACTTACCACTAACGTAGGTATTACTACCTTAGTCTGGTCAACTAGGGCTGTATTTCAAGCCCCCGCTTTAGCGGTGGGTTGTTGACTTTTTATGTCCATTGATTAAAACTAGATTTTTCCTTAACGATGGCACGATTGTGATCAGTGTTGTGGTTCCTTGACGTAATCTTCTGGTACATTGTTATACCAGTTCCAGTTTTGACTATCACTTTCAAAACCAGATGTATAGAGTCCATCCTTGATAGCAGAATCAGGCAGTTTTTTCATTGGAACACAACGATGAGAATCAGGTTTATCCTCTGATGGTCGATTAATTAATGCATTGTAATGACCATGCATCAAAATGCGGACATCTCCCGTTTTATTCTCTAGGGAGCCATGAATTGTGTTGCCATGGAAGAAGAGTACATCACCTGTTTCCATTTCACAATCTACTACTTTCAAATGTTCTAATGCTCGATTTATCTGCTTTGGATCGCAACGGACTTTATCCGAATTACCTTCGCTTATATGATCGATACGACCTAAAAGATGAGACTTCTCAATTACTTGTACACAGCCATTATCTTTTGTGTTTCTATTTACAGCTATCGAAAAACTTGCAAACAGATCAGGAAAAGGACAGCCATCGTAGTACCAACCGGGAAAACCTTGATGCCAATAGACGATTGCATCATCATAAGCTGCTTTTTGAACGATTTTAGAGTACATAAAATAACAAGATTTTCCTGTAATCGCTTCAGCGGCAGAAACCATTCTAGCAGTTTGGGTGACAATACTCACCAAACTATCATTTAAGCCTGCCCATACTGATGCACCCCAAGTCTTGCCATCATTATCAATTACCGGTTTGAAGACCTCTTTAAGTTTTGGATCAGATTGACAAACGGCACGAACTAATTCCATTTCTTCTGGATCAAAAAGTTGGCGGACAATAACATAACCATTTTCACGGTAAAAATTTAGTTCATCCTTAGTCAAAGGACGAATTGAAATTGGTTCATCAAGTTTTTTAGGTAATGCAGTTTTTGTATTATTCATGGGAGTTTGATTTAGTTAAACTAAGAAAAATATATAACATAAAGATAGCCATTTTACCAACCTTATATTTATATTTTTAGACCCGTTATAATTATTTAGTCAGAGAAAGCATAATCCAAGATTTTTTTGCGCTCTGCTTGGGAAAGTTGATAGTTTAAGCCTCCAGCTTGATTTTTGTTCATTAAATCGAGAATATCCTGTTGGTATGCTGTATCAATTTTTGCCTCTTGACAGCGTACTGGACTACCTAAACTGGCAAAGAAATTTTCAATGGCATTGATTGTCATATCCACATCGTTAGTATCAAACAAACTTTCACCTAATTTGACAATGCGATGCTTGGCACGATCGCGCATTACTTTTAACCAAGCAGGATAGATAATTGAAAGGGTAGCACCATGAGCCGTATTAAAAAGCACTGACAAATTATGGGCTAATATATGAACTCCCCAGTCTGGTGAACTACGACCATAGGTTGTCATATTATTAAGTGCATTCGTAGCTGCCCACATAATCTTAGAGCGTAAATCAAAGCTACCCATATCATTCATTAATGCTGGACCATAAACAAGTGCTTCTTGAATAATAGCAATGGTAAAACGATCAGATAAAGTTGCATCCCCCTCTCCAAACCACGCTTCGAGACAATGGCAAATAAGATCAACAATGCCATAGGCCGTATAGTTGGTTGGCACTGAGAGTGTATAACTCGGATCGAGATAGGAATGGGTTGGATACATAAAGTTATGCCTGAATCCGAGTTTTTGTTTTGTGTAAGGATTTAGGATGACTGCCGCTGGGTTCATTTCTGTCCCTGTGGCAGCCAATGTTAATATAGCCAAAATGGGAACGGCTTTTTGGGGTTCATGATTACGAGTCATGATTGTCCACGGATCACACTCATCCGCCACACAAATTGCAATAACTTTTGCCGCATCAATAACACTCCCACCACCAATCGCAACTACCATATCAACACCATTTTCCCGACCTAGTTGTGCTGCTTTAGAGACACACTCAACGGTAGGATTTGCATAAATTCCGCCACACTCCGTTATTTTGATGTTGTGTTGTTTAAGCTGATCAACTGTATCGAAGTAACTTCCATTTTTGAAAGCAGACCCACAACCATAAACCAGCAAAGCATGGCAGCCTATTTTTTCGGCGTGCTTACCTAATTCGTTTACGGAATTTTGTCCAAAATGGAGTTGTGTGGGAATATATGCGGTAAAATTGTTCATTGCTATTTGTTTTTACATTATTAAATTAAAGAGCTATTTATTACCGGTGTCAATAGACATCTCCGAAAATTCCCAAATGCTCTCTATCGCTACTTTTTGAACCTCTAGCACTCCTGTGCCTGGTTCTCCCAAAGTAACGGATTCATAGGCTTTTTCAGTTACATTAATAATAATTAATGAATTTTATCTCTGATATTCAATCATTTTTTAAAAGCATTCTGGGCAATTCTTAGATAATAATACAATCGCTCCTATTCGCCATCTTATTAGTCCACATACTGTCAAGATTACTGCTTCATAATTTTGGCTCTTTAACCGAAATCTTTCTGAAGCAACTCGATAAATTTTTATCAGTCTTATTAAATGTTCGACTACAATCCTTTGTTTGGCTTTTAACCGATTTTCTTCTCGATGTTCAAGCGATATTTCTTGATTCCTCGGTTTCTTATATGGTGTATTAATTGCTGTTTCCCCTACATAAGCTTTATCCCCTCTGTATTTTTGATTATTCCCCAATTCCTCCCTTCTTTCTCTCCACAATTTTAGATCGCTTGTTGCTCCGGTATAACCCACAGCTATATCCACTATTTCTTTCCCGTTTGGCATGACAATGACTTGATTTTTAAAGGTATGTGTTTTTTTCTTTCCTGAGTAATATTTTTTTTGCTCTTCATTGTCTGTTGGTCTTTGCATGGGCTGTTCATAGCTATCTACTACTAACTCAAATTCCAGCAGAATTTTTTCTACCCACTCCCAATCACTCTCGTTTTTTTTTATTTGCTCAACTAAACTGGCTGGCAGTAATTCTCTCAAGATTTTTATCTTGTTATGGAAAATATCATTCGCTGTTGATTCACTCACTTCAAACTGTAACCCTAACATTTGAAATGTCGGCATCTGATGCAGATAAATTAGAGTTAGTAAGATTTGTTCCTCCACAGACAATTTCTGGTGACGACCCCCGCCTGCTTTAATCAACCTGATCTTAGCTTTTTCCTGTTCCTGCCGTCTTTCTTGCTCTAATAACTCCGCGGCTTGAATAAGTTTTATTAGCTGTTCGTATTCCATCCCTAATAGCCTTTTTGCTTGCTGGGGATTCTTGTCCAGATAGTCTCTTAATTTACTCATCTCTCATTGGGGTAAAATCCAATTTTACCATCTTGCTATCCCTCCCCGTTTCTATTTTGGAGATGTCTAATATACATTTCAAATTTTTTAATATATTTAAAAAATGTTTGATTGACGTTGGTTAAATCAAGGTTAAATTCTTCCAATGAATAACCATACTTGCCGTGTTTATATCGAGGGTTGTTTTTCATATATTGTTGTACATTTTCCTCCATGGTTTGAGTCAATTCATAGCCAAAGTGGTTATAAATTTGTCGTACAGTTTCGAGAGGATTCTGTACTAATTGACTGAAATGAACATCATAAATTCGTTGTTCTTCAATCGTTTCCCGTGCTTTCATACCTTGTTCAACTTGATTAGAGAGAATTTCTAATATTTCGTGACCAATAGCTTGTAAATCAAGGTGATCGGAATATACAGGTCTAAGATTTTTAATCAGGTGGCAGTAGGAAGCTACCACCTGTGCTGGATCACGATGGGTTTGAATGAAACAGGCATCTGGAAAAACTGTTTTTAAGGCAGATAGATCCCCTAAATGGAAAGGATTTTTCAAAACCCAGCGATGAGAAGCAAAACGCCAATCTAAAAGCTGGAGTTGTTGACGGTAATACTCATAAACCGCAACCATATCCTGGTTTCTCAGCCAAGCCGTATAAGACGGGATTTGAGTTAAGAAACTAAAGCTGGTGCAGGCAAAATCATTCTGCAATAGCCAAACACACTCTTCTGGGGCACAAGCATCGTATTTATGCATGGCTGTGGATTCTGGAGTAAAGAACTCATAGTTCTTAAAAGCATCTTGGGTTTGCTTGATGCGGGGATCCTGTCCAGAGGTTTGAGGATCAGGTGAGGGGTAAGGAATATATCCCTGCCACAAAGGTAGCCATCGGACTGAGGGATCCTGACAAAGTAAGTTGTGCAAATAGGTTGAACCTGTACGAGGTAATCCAAAAATAAATAAAGGTTGCTTAATTGGAGTATTGAGAATATCTGGATGGCGTTTTAGTTCGGCTTGAATTTGCAGGCGGTTAGACAGTAGCCGAATGATTAATTCTTTTATAAACTTCTGCCCCATTAGATGCAATTTTGCTTCCTGCTGGATTGCCTCTAAAAGTTTTTCAAGACCGGTTAAGAAATGGTCATCTCCAAAGTCCTTTAATCCGGTTTTTTCTTGAGCAGTAGTTAATAATAAGTCTTGACTCAGGTTATTGACGGTTAGAGATTTTTCAGCAGAAGAGGCTGTTTGCCCTTGTCTGGTCTGGGCATATTTTTGAATTGTTTGAGATAAAACCTGGATATGGGGTTGATGCCACATGGTGACGTGATCTCCTGGCACTTCCTCAAAGATAAGATGAGGAATCACTGCAAACCAAGGTTTTTCATGGAAGCGATCATGATAAATATCACGAATTTGCGCTGCCATATAAACCGCTGTGCCGTCATATTTCTTCAACTGATAATTGACATTCATAATGCGTAGCTCAACGAAAATTGCCCAGAATTTTTGCCATTCTTCATTGGTAGAATTGACAGGCATCATCTCTTGAATCCAAGGAGAATGGTCGAGGAAATACTGGAACCGTTCTTCAAAACTATTGAGTTGGAGATAATCATTTAAGTGACTTTCGCCGTTGGCTTTTGGTGTCCGCAGATCAGAGTAATACAGCATTGTTTCTAAATCTGTGCCGAAATCGGGGTTATGCCAATTGGGTTTGTCGGCATCCGTCTCCCAGTGAGGTTTATCGATCAGGGCGAGAAAGGCTACTTTTTCCCCTACAGCCGTCAGTTGTTGTGCCATTTCATAGGTAGCATATACCCCACCGCTGTAACCGCCTAAGAAATAAGGTCCCTGGGGTTGTACTTGACGCACTGCTTCTAAGTAGTAGGTAGCAAGTTCTTCTATAGTTTGGCAATGTACTAACTCATCTGTCCACTTGGGATGCTGAATGGCGTACAACGGTTGATCTGAGGGTAAGCAATTAGGCAAATTAACATAGTTGTGTATTGTCCCTGCAATGGGATGCACCAAGAAGATTGGTGTTACTCCGGCACTCCCTTGGCGGAATTTAACAATACAGGAGGGCAATTGAGTTGAGGTTTCAGCCGACTCAGGATCAATAATTTGAGCAAGTTCCGCAATAGTATTTGAGTTAAGTAGATCGTTAATGGTCAGATCTTTTTTCAGCGTTTGTCGCAGTTTTTGCAGGATCTGTACAATGATCAGGGAATCACCACCTAAGTCAAAGAAATTATCATCAATGCCAATCCCCTTAACTCCTAAAACCTGTTCCCAAATGACAGCGATCGCTTTTTCCGTTTCTGTTTGGGGGGCAGCAAACTTCTGACTTAACTGTGGTCGTTCAAATAAAATCGCAGCTTCCAATTCGTCTGCTGCATCAGCTTGTTTCAGCAAACTCCTTTGATAGTCAACACCAAGAGTTGAAACTATAATTTGTGGCATCTGGCTTTGTAGTGTTCGCACTAAACATTCAACCCCTTCTTCCGGTAGAATAGCAGATTCTAAGGTTGCTTCTAGTTTTTGGGTTTGTCGCTGTTTTGCTTGCCGTGCATCTTGATTTTCTTTAATACTATAAGCAGAATCTGTATATTTCAAAACGTAGTTGTCTATGACCACAACCTCGACTCCATCGGGGCTTATGAACGATAGGTTAATGCTCCAATCTCGCCCTTTTAAAGTACGGCTTGTATAAGAATAAAATTTGCCTGGCAGTGCCCCTTTCATTTGCACCCGCTCATAGAAATAGGGTAAGTAAGTGCTGTCTGCCTTGAAAAAGGGTAATTGACTGGTGAGTTCATTAGGTAGAACATCTGCCACTACATAGGTCGCCGTATCTACCATGGAGGGATGGAATTTATATTGTTCTAAATCATGGGCAAACTCGGCTGGAAGTTCCATGAGAGCTAAGTTATGATCGTCATTGGCTTTCCGCCATTTGATATTACTAAGCCATCGAGGACCATAGTGAGTATAGTCCGGTAATGCCTGTAAATCGGGAACGATCATATTGACATTGCAACTAGCTTCCAGTTCGTTAATATCATATTTCACAGTTTCTGGAAAATTTGGTGGCACAATTTTTCCTTGGGCGTGTTCTACCCATTCACCCGAATCAGCATTTAAGGTCTGAATCGAAAATGACATTTTTTCTGATGCAACTTCTGGTTTTAAAATAACCCGCAGTTCTTTTTGGTCGCCTTCAATAAATAAGAACTGTAGAAAATAAACATCTTGTAACTCAACTGTGGACTCGCCACTGTGAAGTTCATAAACTGATCGGGCAATCTCAAGATAAGCCGTTCCCACCAAGCTAGGTAAATTTAAAACTACGTGTTCACCAACAATCCAGTGTATTTCGGGTTTAAGTATCCCCATATAAACTGCCTGGTTTGTCTCAACAATGCACTTATCAAATAAATGATGGTTAAGGGCTTTAATTTCCAGAATTTTATTATCGAGTCCATACTGAGCCGTTTCTACAGCCATCCCCACCTGCTGCCAGGCATCCCAGTTAATACTTAAGGTAAGCCGATCACCCTTGATGGTTTGGGCTTGGGCATAGGTATCTAAAAAGTTATTTGCTCCGCAATAGTCAATTTGTCCTGCTGTGCCTAACACTGATTCCAAGGAAGAACACAGCAACATAAAATCGAGTGGTTCATCCTTTAGTAAAGTATCAAGAATAATGGTTCCTGCCACTTTAGGAGCTAATACTCGTTGAGCAACATCACGGGTTTTGAGTTGCATTACACCACCACCAGGAAGCCCCGCTGTGTGAATGACTCCATGAATCACACCAAATTTTTGTCGGGCTGTAGCGATCGCATTAGCCATTTCAGCAACATTTGTCACATCAGCACTGAGTAGCAAAACCTCTGATCCTTCAGCTTCAAACTTTTGCATCTTCAAGATTTTACGGCTGGTCGGATCATCTTCTGTATGGGTTGTTAACCAATGATTCCACTCAGTACGCTCAGGTAGAGGCGATCTGGAAATCAACACCAACTTAGCCTGTAATGTTTTCGCAAGATATTCGGCAAAGACTAAGCCCATACCACCCATACCACCAGTGATCAGATAAACGCCTTGAACTTTAAAGGGAAGTTCATTGCAAGTAGATGGCTGTAAGGGGATAGGTTCAAACGATTCAACCCAGCGAGAGTTCTCACGATAGGCAATCAGTTGGTCAGGAATATCATGTTGTAACTCAGCAATTAGTTGGGTAATAACTTTATTATAGTCTTGAGTGGAAAGAACAAGATCAATACAACGACAGTGGATATTGTTATACTCTTGGGAAATGACACGGACTGCTCCAATCAGCGTAGCTTTTGCAGGGACGATCATTTCTTCTCCAGTGACAGTCTGTAATTGATTGGAAATCACTAGAAAATTAATATCGGTCTCTATATTTTGTTCTCCTAGAGCTTGTACTAAGTACAGTAAGCTATAAAATCCAATATCTTCAAATTGTTGAACCTGTTTAAGAGTTTCCTCTAAGGTTTCTTCGGCTACTGGTGGCGGTGTCACCGCCCACAAATGTATAATTGTTTGAGGAAATAGATTGCGTTCCTGAAGTGATTGAATTACTTTCTGATAATCCGCAGGCTCAACTGGATTGATCGTATATATATTGTTTTCAATTTGTGCAAATTTTTCCCCGGACTTAACTGCAATAATATCCTGGCTTTGGATTGTTAATTGCTGAACCAGTTGAGAACCTAAGCCTACCTGATCAACAAAAACCAAGACTGGAGATGCGATCGCTCCTGACTCTTTCGTGGGTAAATTAGACCGTTTCCAAGAGGTTTGATAAAACCAATCGGCAATATCAGACTTTTTATTTTGATAAATTTGTTCTAATTTCTGTTTTTTTGGTTCAATCCAATACCGTTGGCGTTCAAAAGGATAAGTGGGTAGGGGAACTCGATAATGTTGCTCTTCACCATAAAAGTTATCCCAATCTAATTCAACCCCAGCCAGCCATAATTGACCCAAGGATTTTAGCAATAATGTCAGATCGGCAGTATCTTCTTGAGGATGCCGTAGGGATGTTAACGTGATCTGCTCAGAGGTTTTTTGGGGGTGGCGCTTAGTTAAGGTGCTAAGAGTATTTCCTGGTCCGACTTCCAGCAAAATTTGCTCTGAATCCTCAAAAAACTCAGTTAAACCGTCGGCGAACCGTACACAAGAACGTAGATGTTGCCCATAATAATGAGGATCAGTGGCTTGCTCAACTGTAATCCAAGTCCCAGTCAAATTAGAAACAAAGGGAATTTTGGGTGCATTTAACTCTACTGTCTTCAGCACCTTAATGAATGGGTCTAAGATTGGCTCCATCATCCCTGAGTGGAAAGCATGAGATGTATGTAAATGCCGTCCTTCAATGCCTTTGTCTGCCAGTCGCTCTGCAAAATTTGTCAGTGTATCAGTCATGCCTGAAACTACGCAATTAGCTGGGCTGTTAATAGTAGCAATCTCTAAGCCTGTACCAACGAGCATTGGTTTAACTTCTTGTTCAGACAAAGGAACTGCCAGCATTGCTCCTGCGGGCATGGACTGCATGAGTTTTCCCCGTTGGGCAACGATCATCAAAGCATCTTCTAGGGAAAAAACTTCTGCAATGGTAGCAGCAACATACTCCCCAATACTATGACCGATCAGGGCAACTGGTTGAATTCCCCAAGACATCCAAAGTTTTGCCAGAGAATATTCGATAGCGAATAAAGCTGGTTGCGTAATTGACGTTTGTTTCAGTTGCTCGGTGGCGACGGCAATTTGTTCAGGAACTGGATAAAGAATTTCTCGTAAATCCAAGCCAAGGTGTGGAGTGAGTAGTTCACAGCAATGGTCAAGATGCTCCCGAAAAATAGCTTCAGTTTCATAAAGTTCTTTAGCCATATTCACATACTGAGATCCTTGACCAGAGAACATAAAAACAACGGAACGGGTTTTAACGCCACCACTATTAGTTAACGTGCGTTTTCCGGCTTGGGAAACTACAACATCACCTAGACTCTCATTATCATCCAACACGACAATCCGACGATGCTTAAAGGCTTTTCGTCCTAAGGCCAGGGTATAAGCCACATCTTCACGGTTGAGTTCGGGATATTGATCTAAATAATTGACCAAGTTGGTCGTCATGGTTTCTAAGGCAGTAGGCGTTTTAGCAGATAATAAGAAGAGTTGTTGACGACGTTGGTTGGTGCGATCAGTCTTCTGTGACACATCCCATTCTTCTAATACCACATGGGCATTCGTCCCACCCATGCCAAAGGAGTTGATGCCAGCCCGCCGTGGGCTACCATTGCGTTCCCAAGCCTTTAACTCTGTGTTGACATAGAAAGGACTATTCTCAAAATCGATATGGGGATTTGGCGTTTCAAAATGTAAACTTGCAGGAATTTGTTTATGCCTCAAGGCAAGGACTGTCCGAATTAAGCCAGCTATTCCCGATGCTTCACTTAAATGACCAATATTGCTCTTCAAAGAGGCGATCGCACAGTATCTGTTCTTTGCGGTTTTTGCTCGAAATGCTTGAGTTAGTGCCGCAATTTCTATCGGGTCTCCCAGTGAAGTTGCTGTACCATGGGCTTCAATATAAGTGATACTTTCAGGATCAATATCTGCCACATCTTGAGCTTGGTAAATAACTCTCGCCTGAGCATCCACACTTGGCGCACTATAACTAACTTTCAAGTTGCCATCATTATTAACCGCAGAACCTTTAATAACAGCATGGATATAATCACCATCAGCTACTGCTTCATCTAACATTTTCAGAACAATAATTCCTACTCCATTGCCCCAAAGAGTTCCTTTACCTTGAGCATCAAAACTGCGACAATGCCCATCTGGAGAAAGAACAAGACCTTCTTCGTAAAAGTATCCTTCTTTTTGAGAACCGAGATAAGATACCCCTCCAGCTAAAGCAATTTCACACTCTCCATTTAATAAACTTTGGCAAGCCATATGCACTGCTACTAAACTGGTTGAACAAGCTGTGGATACATGAATTGCCGGACCAGTCAAATTTAATTTATAGGCAACCCTTGTCGTCAGTGATTCAGGCACATTCCCCCCAAATACTACCGACTCTTTTGAAGTGTTCATATGACCGGCATACACCTGATTCCCATGGATAATGTCATTCAGCAAGTACAGGCTGATAGACGATCCTCCATAAACACCAATGGTTTGTTTGGATGTCCCCGCTTGGTATCCAGAGTTCTCTAAGGCTTCCCAAGCACATTCGAGGAAAATCCTTTGTTGAGGATCCATGTATAGTGCTTCCTTAGCACTGTAATCAAAGAAAAACGCATCGAATTTTTCTAAATCGGGTAATGTTGGCGAGGCATTCACATAGTTGGGATTGTTAATAATATTGGGAGAAACTCCGGCTGACAATAACTCTTCATCGGAAAAAAAAGTGATGGACTCCAAACCACTTTTGACGTTACGCCACAATTCATCAATATTTGTTGCCCCGGGAAAACGCCCGGCCATACCGATAATAGCCACTGCTGATTGATCGATAGAGTCCATCTGATTTAATGTCATAACCCCAAGTTTATCCACAATTTAACAATCCCCAAAAATTCCAATAATGGTTTTTCTTGGCTATTATTGGCTATTATATATTACTCTTCCACATTAGATACAGAAATTATGGCCATCTGTCCTTTGTCTGTAGTTCAGCAACGTTTATGGGCTATTCATCAGTTTGCTCCAACAAGTAAGGCATATAACCGATACAGTGCCTTGAGGCTCAAATATTCTTTAGATTTCAACCGATGGAAAGCAACCTGGCAAGCGATTATTCAACGTCACCCCATCTTGCGTACTGCTTATGGTCAAGATAATACGGGAGAACCAGTGCAATTTGTGCATCAAGTAGCTGATGTACCCATGGAAGTTATTAATGCGTCAACTTGGTCGCAAGAAGAGTTACAGAAAGAAATACTTGATCGTGCTGATCGCCTTCATGATCTTGAAAAGGGAAGAGTTATCGCTCTTTATCTATTCCAAACCACTGAGACAAATTTTATACAGGTTTTAACAATTCATCAAATCGCTGCGGATGAGGCAACACAAGATTTACTCTTGAAGGAATTTAATCAACTCTATTTAGGTCATGAACTTGATGAAGCCTTAGCTTACAGCGACTTTGTTAACTGGGAATTAGATTTTATTAAGTCCACTCAAGCGGAAGCACATCAACAATATTGGCAAGATAAGTTAGCAGGTGAGTTGCCAATTTTAGCTCTGCCTACGGACAAGCCAAGACCAAAAGTTTTTTCTTTCAATGGCAATTCCTATTTCTTAAAACTAGATCAAAGTTTAGTTTTGCGGTTAAAAGAAATAGCAACTGAGAATATTGCTGTTTCCTCAATCGCTCTGGCAACTTTTTATGTACTTTTACATCGCTACTCTAGCCAAGAAGATATTCTGATCACAGTGCCAATGCAAAATAGAGGAGGTCAAGCAGCATTTGCAGATATAGCAGGTCATTTTACAGACTTAGTGGCATTACGTCTGACTCCGACTAAGGACATGACATTTGAAATGTTACTTGAACAAGTAAATCAAGCTCTTTCGGCAGGCATAAGTCATGAAGGAGTTAATGCTTTCTCAACAAAATTAGTTAAACATCTTGATTTACAACGAGATTTTAGTCAGATACCCGTTTCCTCAGTAATGTTTAACTGGCGGAAATTTTCCGGGTCTGACCTTGACAAACCAATAGAATCTCATGGTGAATCATTGCCCTTCGAGTTTTATTCTTTGGAGGAGCAGCGAGGGGTAGAATGTGACATTAAGCTCAGTTTTATTGATGTTGGTTCTGAATTGACGCTTCTTTGGCAATATAACTCCGATTTGTTTAGTGCCGAAGCTATTGAACGAATAGCACAACACTATCTCAACCTGTTAGAGGGTGTCATTAATACGCCAAAAGCCTCCCTCCATCAGCTTTCTTTAATGACTGAGAAGGAACGGCATCAGTTATTAGTGGAATGGAATAATACATCGGCGAACTACCCCCAGCATCAGTGCATTCATCAATTATTTGAAGAGCAAGTTAGAAAAACACCGGATGCGATCGCAGTTGTCTTTGAGCAAGAATTTCTAACCTATCAAGAATTAAATAACCGTGCCAATCAAGTAGCCCATCATTTGCAAGGCTTGGGCGTACAGCAGGAGTCTTTGGTCGGGATTTGTATTGAGCGTTCCTTAGACATGATGGTGGGGTTGTTAGGTATTCTCAAAGCTGGGGCAACTTATGTTCCCCTAGATCCTAACTATCCAATGGAACGAATCGAATATATTTTAGAGAGATCACAGGCGAAATTTTTAATCACATCAAGTCAGATATTAGAGAAATTACCTCCCCACCAAGCCCAACTGGTTTGCTTAGATCAGGAATGGTCAACTATTTCCCAAAAATCCCCAGAGAATCCTGAAAGTGAGGTAATTCCCGAACAGTTATGTTATGTCATTTTTACTTCTGGCTCTACAGGTGAACCTAAAGGCGTAGAAATTGCACACCGTTCTTTAGTGAATTTTCTTTGGTCAATGCGCTCAGAACCAGGTTTTACCCATAAAGATTGTTTAGTTGCTGTTACCACGATTAGTTTTGATATTCATACCCTAGAACTATATCTACCCCTAATTACAGGGGCAAAAGTTGTTTTAGCGAGTTCTTCAGTCGCCGCAGACGGCCTGAGTTTAGCAACATTAATCGCCGATCATGATGCCACAGTCATGCAAGCAACTCCCGCCACTTGGCGTATTCTTTTAAGCACTAATTGGCAAGGAAAAGATAACTTAAAAGCAATTTGTGGTGGGGAATCTTTACCCCAAGAACTAGCTGATCGCCTCTTAGAAAAAGTCGGCTGTTTATGGAATATTTATGGACCGACAGAAACCACTGTTTGGTCTGCAACGGGGCAGATTAAGAAAAATCGTATCCTTGGTTATTCCAACATAACTGAGTCTATTGGTCGTCCCATTGCCAATACCCAAATTTATATACTAGATTCATCTCTACAACCAGTTCCTATCGGAGTTCCTGGCGATCTATATATTGGTGGATGTGGTGTGGCACGGGGTTATTTTAAGCGTCCCGATTTAACCGCAGAACGCTTTTTACCCGATCCCTTTTTATCTAATTCACGAATGTATCAGACCGGAGACTTAGCACGTTATTTACCCGACGGCACCATTGAATATTTAGGACGAATTGATAACCAAGTTAAAATTCGAGGTTTTCGTATTGAATTAGGAGAAATCGAAACAGCCTTAGAAAAACATCATCATGTCGATCAATGCGTCACGATTCCTCGCCAAGATGATACAGGCAATGAGCGTTTGGTTGCTTATATTATTCCGAAGCAAAATGCTCAAGTTGACGCAGCTAGTGAAGTAACCAAAAGAGCTTTTCAGGACGAAGAACAAAACATTCTACAAGAATGGCAAATAGCATGGGATAACGCCTACAATCAGACGGAAACTGAGCAAGAGTCAACACTAAATATCTCAGGTTGGGATAGTAGCTATACGGGAGAGCTAATTCCTGCTGAAGAAATGCGGGAGTGGGTAAATAGTATCGTTGATCGCATTAAACAACATCAACCCCAACGGGTTTTAGAGATTGGTTGTGGAACAGGTATGTTATTGCTACGGATTGCCCCAACTTGTCAATCCTATTGGGGGATTGACGCAGCCCAGCAAGGTCTAAATTATATTCAACAGCAGTTAAATACGCAGCCTGGTAATTGGTCACATATTCAGTTAAAACAACGACTTGCTGATGATTTAAGCGAAATTGCTACGCAATCCTTCGACACTATTGTGATTAACTCTGTGGTGCAATACTTCCCAAATATTGACTATTTGGTGACGGTCTTAGAGCAAGCAGTGAAAGCAGTTATGTCGGGGGGCAGAATTTTTGTTGGGGATGTTCGTAGTTTGCCTTTATTATCGGCTTTTCATAGTAGTGTTCAATTTTATAAAGCAGCTGATGATCTCTCCCTAGCAAGGCTTAAACAGCAGATCGCCAAGGATCAACAACTTGATCAAGAATTGGTAATTGATCCGGCATTTTTCACCGCTTTACAAAGCTATTTACCGACAATTACCCAAGTGGAAATTCAACTCAAACGGGGCTTTTCCCATAATGAAATGACCAAGTTCCGCTACGATGTCGTTCTTCATGTGGGCAGTGAAGTAATACCAAAATCAAGCCAAGCAATTGACTGGGAGGGCGATCATCTGACGATAGATCAGGTGATCAGTACCTTAAAAACAACTGAACCTGCTAATTTAGTTGTTCGTAATGTACCTAATGCACGCTTAGTGGCTGATATTCAATTGCTGAAATTACTGGAAAGTGATCAAGATATTCAGACTGTTGGGGAATTACGTCAATCTCTGCATCAACAGTTATCTACGGGAATTGAGCCAGAATCTTGGTGGCTATTAGAGATTCCTTACACCATTAAGATTAATTTTGCCACTGATGCCTTAGATCGTTATGATATTTACTTTTACCATCAGACCAAAAATGTAGCACAACCACTGCCCATAGAAACCTCCGATCATCAACGGACTAAATCCTGGTATATGTATGCAAATAACCCGGCTTTTGGACAATTTGCCATTAGTTTAGCTCCTAAACTACGGAATTATTTAAATGATAAGCTGCCGGATTATATGATGCCATCAGCCTTTGTCACGTTGACGAGTTTTCCTCTCACTCCCAATGGCAAAATTGATCGACGGGCATTACCCAATCCTGAATTTTTACAATCATCTCAGGAGGTTGGTTTTGTCGCACCACGCAATGAGGTTGAGCAGCAAATTGCACAAATTTGGTCAGAGGTTTTAGGGGTTTCGCCGATTGGGGTGCATTATGACTTCATTCAACTGGGTGGTCACTCCCTTTTAGCGATTCAAATCATAGTGCTGATTCAATCTCGGCTCCAGGTGCAAATACCTGTTCATAGTTTGTTTGACTGTCCAACTGTTGCTGAGTTAGCGGCTTTAGTTCGTGCAACAGAAGGGGTGACAACTGGGGCAGATATTCAACCCATCAAGCGATCGCAATCCTTACCTTTATCAGTAGGACAAGAACAGCTTTGGTTCCTCCATCAACTCAACCCAGAAGTGGCAACTTATAACGAAGATGTCACGATTATATTTAACGAAGCTCTCAATATTCCTGCACTAGAAAAGAGTTTTACAGAACTTATTCAGCGTCATGAGGTATTAAGAATAACCTTTGTAGCCGTTGACGGTCAGCCCTACCAAAATATTCAGCCACCATTTCCCTTTAATATCTCGGTTGTTGATTTGCGATCGCTTCCTGCCAGTGAACGGGAAGCCAGAGCCTTTGAATTAGCCACCCAGCAACTGCGGACTCCCTTCGATTTGGGTAATGGTCCCTTAATTCGTGCCACATTAACACAATTAGGAAATACCCATTACCGGCTAAATATCACCATGCACCATATTCTGTTTGATGGGGAATCTGGAAATGGGGTACTATTTCCAGAATTAAAATTGCTATATACTGCATTCAGTCAAGATCAAGATTCGCCTTTACCGGCATTAACCCTTCAGTATGCAGATTTTGCTACATGGCAAAGGCAGTGGCTGCAAGGGGAGTATGTGTCGAAGCAACTGTCCTATTGGCAGACCCGATTAGAGCATACCCCACAACTTAATTTCCCCACAGATCGCCCCCGTACCCCCAAAACATCATCAGCTGGGTCCTGGTTAGAGGTAGAATTTTCCCAAGAACTCACCGAAAAACTCAAGATTCTTAGTCGTAAAGAGGGCGTTACTCTTTATATGACGCTTGTAACCGCTTTACAAATTTTATTGCATCGCTATACGGCACAGGAAGATATTGTTTTAGGGACAGTTACATCACAGCATAACCGAGCCGAATTACGAGGCATGATCGGATACTTCTTGAATACGCTGGCTTTACGTAGTGATTTGAGTGGAAATCCTAGTTTTCGAGAACTACTTAAGCGAGTACGGAAAACGGTCTTGGAAGCCTATGCAAACCAAGATGTTCCTTTCCAAGAGGTAGTCAATGCCTTTGTTGCAAATCGTCAAGTGAGCGATAACCCATTATTCCAAATTGTTTTTGCTTTTCAACCGCCTGTTATCGAAGATCAATCGGGCTGGAATATTCAACAATTTATGCTTGACAACGGATGCTCCAAATTTGATATTTCGTTCCTCTTAGAAGAGCGCTTACAAAATATTTCCAGCAAAATTGTCGGTAAAATTGAGTACAAAACCGACTTATTTGATAGACCAACAATTGAGAGGCTGTTATCTCACCTATTGAATTTACTGGAAGGTATCGTCAATAATCCTGATCAAAATATTGCCCAATTGCCGCTACTGACTAAAGCAGAGCAACATCAGTTAGTGGTTGAGTGGAATGATACAGCAGTAGATTACCCAATTAACCAGCGTCTCCATGAACTTTTTGAAGCTCAAGTTGAAAAAACCCCCGATGAAATAGCTGTCGTTTGTAGCGATCAACGGCTCACTTACCGTCAGTTAAATTGCCGTGCGAACCAACTGGCACATTATTTGCAAAAACAGGGTGTGAAACCGAATACCTTAGTAGGGATTTCTGTGGATCGCTCGCTGGAAATGGTAATTGGTTTATACGGCATCATGAAAGCAGGGGGAGCTTATTTACCGATTGATCCCACATATCCGACTGAGCGGATCGAATATATGCTGGAAGATTCTCAGGTATCGATTCTGCTTACCCAACATCATATGCAAGAACGTCTCAGCCATTACACAGGGCAATCCCTAAGTCTTGATGATGATTGGTCACTGGTGGCGGTGGAAAACGACGAAAATCTGCCTACAACCGTCGGTCCTAATGACTTGATTTATGTTATTTACACATCAGGCTCAACTGGTAAACCAAAGGGATCAGGGATTTATCATCGCAGTGTAAGCAACGTTGTCAATTGGTTTATTAACTACATTAATATCACACCTAAAGATCGTGTCTTAATTGTTTCGTCGTTCAGTTTTGACATTACCCACAAAAACTTTTACGCACCATTGATTATGGGGGGACAAATTCATCTACTGCCATCTGTACGCTATGACCCCCAATACGCTCGTGATTTAATTGCAAAACATCAAATCACCTGGGTCAATTGCACTCCCGGTGTCTTCTATCCCCTGACGGAGCCGAAGAATGAGATTACCTATAAAAAGCTGACTTCCCTGCGGTATGCCATTTTGGGCGGTGAACCAATTTCTATTTCTCAACTCTGGGATTGGTTAGAATCAGATTATTGCCATGCCAAGATTATCAATAACTACGGTCCCACAGAATGTACGGATTTATCCACAACTTATTTAGTAGAAAACCCCGCCCGTTATTTAGAGCGTCCGATGCCTCTTGGTCATCCGATTTTTAATGTTCAACACTTTATTTTAGATAAACATTTACAGCCTGTGTCTATTGGAGTTGTGGGTGAACTTTATATTAGTGGTGCTGGTGTAGGTGCTGGATATTTGAATCGTCCTGATTTGACGGCAGAACGCTTTATTGAAAACCCCTATATTCCCGGTTCACGGATGTATAACACTGGGGATTTAGCACGATATTTGCCCAATGGGAATATTGAATATTTAGGCCGGATAGATCACCAGGTTAAAATTCGTGGTTTCCGAATTGAGTTAGGGGAAGTCGAAAATGCGATCGAACAGCATAGTGAGGTAAACCGTAGTGTAGTAATTGCTAGGGAAGATGTTCCCGGAGATAAACGTTTAGTGGCTTATGTTGTTCCTCGATTAGAGTCTCAAGTGACCGATGAGCCTGTGATCGATTCAACGGAAGATTCATTAGACCATAGTGATGTTGAGCGGGTTCTTGAAGAATGGGAAAACGTTTTCAACAATATCTATGATCAAAGTGGTCAAGATAAAGATTTAACCCTTGATTTAACGGGGTGGAATAGCAGTTATACGGGAGAACCTATCCCAGCCTCTGAAATGCAGGAATGGGTAAAGAACACGATCACCCGAATTAAGCAATCTCAACCACAAGAGGTATTAGAAATTGGCTGTGGTACGGGTATGTTATTACTCCAGTTAGCACCGTCTTGTTCCCGTTATTGGGGGACAGAGCTATCTGAACGGGTAATTAATGATTTACGCACTCGGATTAATCAATTACCAGGAGATTGGTCACACCTTATCTTAAAACAGCAACAGGCACAAAATTTTGATGGTATTGAACCACTATCGTTTGATACTGTTGTATTAAATTCGGTAATTCAGTATTTCCCCAGCATCGATTACTTGTTGACGGTTTTAGCCGGGGCTATTAACAGTCTTAAATCTACCTCTGGAACAATTTTTGTAGGGGATGTGCGGAGTTTACCATTGTTGGAAGCATTCCATACTGGTATTCAATTATCTCAATCCTCCGATGAATTAACATTGGAACAACTTAAGCGTCAGATTCAGAAGAAAACACAGTTTGATAAGGAATTGGTGATCGATCCTGCATTTTTTACAGTGTTACCGACCTATTTTCCTCAAATTACAGGGGTCAAAGTCCAAATTAAACAGGGCATGGCACACAATGAAATGATTAAATATCGTTATGATGTTGTTCTGAAAGTAGGCGATCGCAACCCTTCTGCATCTTTAAGGCTTTACCCGGAGCAAGTCATCAATTGGCAATCTCATCCCATGACAATTACTGATGTGGTTTCTCAACTCAAAACAACTAAACCCACAACGTTAATGGTGACAAATATTCCTAATGCTCGATTAGTCGAAGACATCAAAGCGATGGAATTATTGAAAGTTGATTCTGATCTCAAAACAGTCAGAGATTTACGCCAGAAACTTCAAGCGAGCAAACCAACAGGAATTGAACCCGAAGAATGGTGGAATTTAGACCTATTATATGAAGTTGAAATTTTCCCCTCCGCCGATGCTTTAGATTGTTATGATGTGATATTCATACATCCAGACAAAATCAAAGTCTTTGCCGATGATTCTGTGAAAAAAATCCATGACTTAACCGTTAAACCATGGTCTGATTACAGTAATAATCCCCTATTTGCTCATGTAGCTAGTAAATTAGCACCACAATTGCATGATTATCTCAGCGGTAAATTGCCTGACTATATGATGCCATCAGCATTTGTTCTATTAGAAACCCTGCCTTTAGCACCAACTGGAAAAGTTGATCGCAGTGCTTTACCGGCTCCTGAGATTGAACGAACTCAACTTAAAACCGCCTATGTTAAACCACAAAATGAAATTGAATCAACTGTTGCTGCAATTTGGCAACAACTTTTACGTATCGATAAAGTTGGCATCCATGACAATTTCTTTGACTTAGGGGGGCATTCTCTACTCATTGTCAAAGCAAGCTATGAGTTGTCAGAAGCATTCGAGCAACAAGTATCGGTAGTGGAACTATTCCAATACCCTACTATTGCTAGTTTTGCGGAATATTTTGCCAAGAAAACTAATCAAGAGCCAATGTCAGTGGAAGCCAAATTTGAGGAAAGTCAAAAGCTCGCCTCAAAACGGCGTATGCGTCAAGCTACAAGAGACAAACGGCGACAACCGAGGGGGTAAATACAGAAACTAATCCCATTTCTAAAAAGTTATGCAACAGTAGTCAGGGCTTCTAAAATGTAATCCCATCCAGTTAAAGATGCTATAATTTCTGGAGAGAAGCCTTCAATTACAGAACGAACTTGCTCTTTAAGTTGTTCTATATCTTGATAAATTTCCCAACTGAGATGCTGTTTCAAATAATGCCATACTCGTTCAATTGGATTCAACTCAGGACTGTAAGGCGGTTGAAAAAATGGTGAAATATATCATTTCAGCCAGATTTTGTCAATTCGTAGTTCTTGACCCTGACCCCCACAACTTTGATTCCGATAAAGATGGCATTGGCTGTGAAGGACGTTAATTTTGTGTCCGTATCAGTTATCAGAGGGGATTAAATCTGCTGTGATTTGACCAGTGATCATTCATAAAGTCATCTATATCAGATTGCTCCATATCAACTGAAAAGCAATAAAGACTTGTACAAACATCATTAGCTGACATCTTTCTGGGGTATTTGTCGTTCTCATAAGTTTTGGCATAAATCTTAACTCTCCCAGTCCAACCATTCGGAACTTGACTAATATCTTTCTCGTTAACAAGTCCCATATTCATAAACCCAGGCTGTCCGTCAAACTTCCCTTCCAAACTAACTTTATCCTTGCCATTAACATTCAGAAAACTACTCCTAACGGTTAGTTCTTCTCCATTCCAAGCATTTGATTGAGGTCGGGCAAAAGCGGTGAATTGAACTGCATAGAGAACTACTATCCAGACTTTTTTACCGTCCATCTTTTTCAACTCCTCAATAATCTCATCACAAAATAATAAGAAAACTAATCCCGCCGTTCCCGATTTAGCTAAATGATTTACTCTCCAATATGATGCCGCCCAAGTCTTCGGAGGATAAGGTTTACGGAAAGGATTAAGAGTTTCCCTCATAATAACCTCAGTCGAAGCTTTAAATTTAGCCGTAACTTCTTTGACTAACCTATCATCATCATTAGCGGCTTTATAAGCCAATGCTGCACCCATTTCGGCTCGATAAGCGTCACGTTCACGAAGTGCGATCGCATCTTGCACCGCATCAGATACAACAAGAGAAAATAAAGTAAATCTATAATCCATTGGAATTGTATCTTCTCGAAGATTTGGCTGTCGATAATAACTATTAACTAAACCAACTATTCGAGTAACAGTATCAGTTAAATTGTTATTCACCAAACAAGGACGAGTAAAATAACAATCATCAGATTTTAAATCCTTGAGCCATTGAATATCAGCACCAGATTTATCAAGAAATTCCTTAACAACTTTTAGACCATCTTGATTATTAGGATAAGCTGATTTTAAACTATCAACAGCTATTTGAAGTTCTTGAGAGAGAAAATCAATAATTCGCATTTCCCCTTCTTTTGGGATATCTAAAACAATTAATTCCGCACCAATAGCTCTAGCCCGTCCGAGTAAACTAGCGACTACTCCGGTAATATCATTCATTGAATTAATAGCAATTTGTTGAAGACTTCCCGTGAGTGCAACCTTGGGAAACTTCTTAACCTTTGGTGGGGCATCCATATCATATAAAGCCATTGTTAAGTTAGGATATCGACTACTATTTATTAATTGAATAAAGTCACCATCAGTATCACGACCCAGACTCAACAAAAGTTCACGAGTCGCGGCTAAAACTCCCCTAGTATTTCGGAATCTACCCTCATGAAAGTTTTCCCAAAGTTGAACATCTCCCCAATGGCGCATAGGGTTACAAAATACGATATATTGACCTTCATTGAAACTTGGTGAACAGAAAACTTTAGGTTTAAATACAAAATCATTACCATAGGCTTTCTGATATTTTTCAAGGGAAGTATCCGGGGTACACATAACCGAATAAAACCTAACTCCGGCTGATTTAGCAAGGTTTTTCCACATCTCCCTCAAACGGAATTTAACCTTCAAAAGAACATAAGGATGTAGAATTA
>Ga0082207_1000146_pt1 | contig 40243 bp, 36 predicted proteins | sample LakMenEpi10Aug09_FD_71540 | JGI IMG/M metagenome (GOLD analysis project Ga0082207, IMG submission 71540) | reverse complement strand
GGATGGTTTTGCTGTACGTTATGAAGATGTACAAAATTCAAATTCTGAAAATCCGACAATTTTAGAAGTTGTCGAAGAGATTCCCGCAGGATATGAACCCAAAATTACTATTAAAAAAGGACAAGCAGCAAGGATTTTTACTGGTGCAATTATACCAAAAGGTGCAGATACTATAGTTATACAAGAAAAAACTAAATTTCAGAAAAACCAAGTTTTTATTTTTGCTACACCTCAACCCCAAGAATTTATCAGAAAACAAGGGGACTTTTACCAAGCAGGAACAGAACTTTTACCAGCGGGAATTTCCCTCAACCCAGCGGAAATTGCGATTTTAGCCGCAGCACAACTGCCTAAAATCAGTGTTTTCCGTCGTCCACGGGTGGCTATTTTTTCTAGCGGTGATGAGTTGGTAACACCAGAACAAACCCTAAAACCCGGACAAATAGTAGATTATAATCAATATGCTTTAGCAGCTTTAGTACGCAATTTGGGTGCGAAAGTGTTAACATTAGGAATTGTTAAAGATAATCCTAGTGACTTAACAGAAACTATAAATTATGCAATTAATAATAGTGATATAGTTCTTTCTTCTGGTGGAGTTTCCGTAGGTGATTATGATTATATTGATAATATATTAGCATCTTTGGGGGCAGAAATTCATTTTCGCGCTGTGCAAATGCGTCCAGGAAAACCCCTCACATTTGCTACATTTCCTAATTCTCTTTATTTTGGTTTACCAGGAAATCCCGTTTCTGCATTAGTCACATTTTGGAGATTTGTAGAACCGACAATTAAAAAACTTTCAGGAATTAATCAAGGTTGGGAAAGTAAATTTTTAAAAGTGAAATCTCATTCTGAATTAAAATCTAACGGGAAAATGGAAACTTATATTTGGGGTAATTTAAATTTAAATGATGGTATTTATGAATTTCAGCAAACCAGTGGTAACTTAAATTCAGGGAACTTAATTAACTTAGCACAAACCAACGCTTTAGCCATTTTACCATTGGGGACAACCTTAATTTCACCAGGAGAAGAAACCTTAGTTTTGCAAATAAGATAAAAGACAATTAACTCTCTGAGACTCTGCGCCTCTGCGTGCAAAAATAGATTACTTTCATAAGTCTAGCTATATTTTGTTGGGTTTCACTTCGTTCTACCCAACCTACAATTATCTTAGGTGTTAGTAAATTGTCTTTTATCAAGCAGAGGAGAATCTATATCTAAAAGCCAATTTTCATCAATCAATTCTAGATTTTCATTATAGATAAGAACTAACTCACCTATATTTTCCAGAAAATTCATAAGAGAAAACTTGAGTTTTAGAAACCGATTATCTTGGGTAACACCCACAAAACTGCTGATTAATTTTGCTTCTATGGGGTGAGGTAAAGTAATTGATTCATAATATTTATCCTGTTCATCCCAATAACCATTGATTGTATAACAGCATTGTTCAAGATGTTTTTGAACAAGAGAATTAGGATCTAAATTTTCTAATATCTCAGTTAAATCTTGCCAGATTTGGTGATTTTTCAATTTAAGTGTAGTCATAATTTATTCTGGATTAATGTTGTGTTACAAAACCAGGAAAATGTAATATACCATTAACATATTTGGCGTGAAACCGTCTATCTCCACCGTTACCTAACACTTTAGATTTTAAATTATATCCTTTTTCTTGAGAATCAACAAGCCCAATACTACCCTGTGGGTGTACTAACCCTTTCGCAATTGCCTTTAAATGCTTTCCTTTACTATCATATCTTATACCTAATTTTATTTGTTCGTCGCTAAATGAAACTTGCAAATCATAGGTCGAAGAATATACAACGTCAGGTTGAATATCTTGCCAATTATTGGGTAATGGTAAAACTTCCATGATATATAACGGGTTACTGCTCTACAGATGTTTTTATGGAATCGAATAATAAATTAAACAATAGTATCATGCAAGTTTAGGGACTTCTAAATAAAAAATGTCTCAAAACTGATGCAAAAAACTCTCTACTTTTTCTCTCTCTGTGTCCTCTGTGCCTCTGTGGTTAGATAAATTATTTTTGAATCGAACCACAGAGACGCAGAGAGCGCAGAGAGAAAAATTCAACTATAACTTCAAAAAAAAGGGTAATTCCAGAAAAACCAGAATTACCCTTTTTCAAAGTTTAAGAAAAATTACGCAAAAGCAGCCATTTTCACATCGTTATTACCAAGAATTTCTTGTAATTCCTCAGCGTCTACGGTTTCCTTTTCAATCAGCATTTGAGCAATTTCATCTAAAACCTTGCGGTTATTGACTAAAACTTCTTTAGCTCGAATATAAGCCGTATCTACCAACTTCCGCACTTCTTCATCAATAGCAGCAGCAGTTTCTTCCGAGAAATCGCGCTCAGACATAATATCTCGACCCAAGAACATATTTCCTTGTTGACGACCAAGGGCTACCGGACCCAAGCGATCGCTCATGCCAAAACGAGTTATCATTTGTTTAGCTACCCTGGCCACCTGCTGTAAATCATTAGAAGCACCTGTCGTAACTTCCTCCTCACCAAAGATAATTTCCTCAGCGAGACGACCACCTAAAGCCACAGCCATTTGATTTTCCAGATACGCACGGCTATATAAACCAGTATCCATACGGTCTTCACTAGGAGTAAACCAAGTCAAACCACCAGCCCGACCACGGGGAATAATGCTAATCTTTTGGACAGGGTCATAGTCAGGCATTAAAGCCCCAACCAAAGCGTGACCTGCTTCATGGTATGCTACCAAAGTTTTGCGCTTTTCGCTCATTACCCGGTCTTTCTTTTCAGGACCCGCTAATACGCGGTCAATAGCATCATTAATTTCATCCATCGAAATTTCAGTTAAATTCCGACGAGCAGCTAAAATTGCGGCTTCATTGAGTAAATTAGATAAATCAGCACCAGTAAAACCAGGAGTCCGACGGGCGATTTTATCCAAGTCTACATCTTTAGATAAAGTTTTACCACGGGCGTGAACTCTCAATATTTCGCTTCTTCCCGCGTAGTCAGGACGGTCAACCACAACTTGACGGTCAAAACGACCAGGACGTAATAAAGCCGCGTCTAATACGTCAGGACGGTTGGTAGCAGCGATAATAATAATACCAGTGTTACCTTCAAAACCGTCCATTTCCGTCAACAACTGGTTAAGGGTTTGTTCCCGTTCGTCATTACCACCACCTAAACCAGCGCCCCGTTGACGACCTACCGCGTCAATTTCATCAATAAAGACGATACAAGGAGCATTAGTTTTCGCTTGTTCAAATAAATCACGGACACGGGAAGCACCCACACCCACAAACATTTCCACAAATTCCGAACCGGAAATTGAGAAAAAAGGAACACCAGCTTCTCCAGCTACAGCCCGCGCAAGCAGGGTTTTACCAGTACCAGGAGGTCCAACTAAAAGTACACCTTTAGGAATTTTCGCACCAATGGCAGTAAAGCGATCAGCATTCTTTAAAAAGTCTACAACTTCATTTAATTCTAATTTAGCTTGGTCAATACCCGCAACATCCCCAAATGTAACTTGAGTTTGGGGTTCCATTTGCACCCTAGCTTTAGATTTACCAAAGTTCATAGCTTGATTCCCAGGACCGCCTTGAGCGCGACGGAGCAGGAAAAATAAGCCAACTAGCAGCAACACAGGAAAGAATAAGCTGCTGAGAGCCTTAAACCAAAATCCTTCGTCTGCTTGAGGTAACACAGCGATATCAACACCCTTAGCTGTGAGAGTATTAATTAAATCCGGGTCATTAACTAAGGTGACAATCTTTTTATTAGGGTCAAATTTGGGTGTTACCAGGGCTGTAGACCGGTCGGAACTCAAACTAACTCTCTCAACTCCACCTTTTTCAACTTCTTGGATAAACTGGCTGTAACGCCATGTTTCTCTGCTTTGAGGTTGTTTGTCAAAAAAAGCTGTTCCTAGCGCAATAACAACTATAAAAAGGAGCACATACAGCCCCGTATTTCTCCATCTTTTATTATTCACCGATGTTGATTCTCCTGTACTTGTTTGCTGCTTATACCTTGCTTCTCTAAGGAAGAGGACATTATGATAATTATGTTAACTTATCTTAAGATATCTCAAAATCATCCTCCTGTCATGCTCAAAATAATCTCCCACCTCCTGTGGGGTCTAAAACGTGAAGATAGTAGGAGTTCTATTGTAACGATTCTCAGGAGGAGTCACCGAATGAATAACTGACCAATTAATCTGCTCCTGGTCTAATATTAGTTGTACCGTCGGGATTAACAATGACCTTTGCTCCCAGAGCTTCAATTTCCCGAATTGCCCGTTTGCGAGTTTTTTCATCTATGTTATTATTTAAAACCATTGTCCATGTAGCGACTCGCGCCGATTTGCTATCAGGATTTTTACTGAGAAATTGAGCAGTCCTGTCAGAAATAGATGCTACTTGTTTACTTTCTTCATCAGTGTAAGCACTTGCCCATTCTGCGGCTTTGAGAAAAGATGTTCGGGCTGCTTGAGCATTACCTAAAAACAATAGCTCATCTGTGCCTTTATAGCGCCAAACATAATAGGATCTTTTTGGTACTTGAGGGGATATAGATTTTAATCCTTTTTCCATTAAAGCTATGGTTTGATCTGGCATACCACCGTATAAAGAACTACTTATTGAAAGTGATAAATAGGCTTCTAGAAATCGTGGGTCGCGGTCTAAAATAACTTTAAAATATTCTGGACTGATACTGTAACCTGTTTTATCTCTGGCTTCCGTATCACCAAAAAATTGCAAAAAATCAATATACACCCAATCTGCAATCAGGTTTTTATAACCAAAGCTGGGTACATTCTGGAATAATTGCAAGTGGAGACTTGATTTTTTGAGGTCTTTTTCCAGAGTTTCTACGGAAATCGCTTGTTTATTAATTAATAGTTTTTGCAGTTTTGGTATTTGCATTAAGCTAATGCCAGTAATACACAAGCAAGCGACCAAGGGTGTAATAAAAGCTTCACGAGATAAAAGCATACTTCGAGTAATTAAAAATTCAGCATTAAAAATTAAAAATGAGGATAACCTCCCCTCCCTCTTGATTATCGCATCAATTGGTAACATTGTTGTGCTATTGCCCAATCTTCCTGAGTTGCTACAACTAAAACGCGCACTGTTGAATCAGATGTGGCAATATCAATATCAACAGGTTGTTGTTGATTTTTCTCTAAATCAATTTTTAGCCCCAAAAATTCAAAAGCTGTACAAGCTGCTTGACGGATTCCTGCGGATTTTTCCCCTACTCCAGCAGTAAAGACTAATACATCTAAACCGGCTAAACTCGCCAGCATCGCCCCGATACCAGCCCGCAAACGATGTACGTATATATCCCATGCTAATTGAGCGCGTTGATTACCTTGTTCTTTAGCAGCTATCACCTCCCTTAAATCACTGGATACTCCAGAAATACCCTTTAATCCAGAAGCCTTATTTAACACATTGTCTAATTCTTGACTAGAGTAATTATACTGCTGCAATAGATAAATTAAAATCCCTGGATCAACTGATCCACAGCGGCTACCCATCATTAAACCATCCAGAGGAGTAAATCCCATAGTTGTGTCAATACTGCGACCATTTTTGATAGCAGCTAGGGAACAACCATTACCTAAATGACAAGTAATTATCCGCAGAGATGATAAATCTCGACCCAGAATTTCCGCTGCTCGATTCGCACAATACTGATGACTGATACCATGAAAGCCGTAACGACGAATACCTTGCTCTGCTAAATGATAGGGGATGGGATAGATAGCTGCGGACTCCGGTAAGGTGCTATGAAATCCTGTATCAAAAACTGCAACTTGACTCACATTCCCCAAACTTTTTTCAATGACTTCGATGCCTACTAAAGCTGCTGGATTGTGTGCTGGCGCGAGATTGCATAAACGAGCGATCGCCTGTTTAACATCTTCCGTAATTATCACAGCCTCTCGGTAATCTTGACCACCATGTACTACCCGATGTCCCACCACTTCTATGGCTGATAAATCATCAATTACCTTAGTTGTACCATTGATGAGAGTAGATAGCAGGTAAGCAAATTGCACCTGTCGAGAATCTCCCGCCAGGGTTTCTTGCAGTTTTGCACCTGTAGCGGTTTTGACTGTAATTTCCGCTGGGTTTTGGTCTTGAGTCCAATTTATTTTCCCTTCCCAGAGGGGTTGGGGGGCTAAATTAGGAATTGGGGATGTTATATCATATAAACAACTCTTTTGGCTGCTAGAACCGGCATTGAGGATGAGTATTTTCATAAATTAAATTTTATGGCGTTGCTGATTCAGGATATAATTTTACATCACGCAGAGGCGCAGAGTCTCAGAGAGTAAGAATTTGAGATTTTTGATTTTTCAATTTCATACTTCAGTATCGCTTCGCTACGCAAGCTATCAGCAATGCCAAATTTATTAGTAAGTTTAGTCTCTAGAGACTAAACACTTTCCCTTGTGGGGACTGGTCTATTACCTACGTTTACCAGAACGACGTGGTGTCGGTGAGCCAGGACTAGACTTTTTATCCCCCGCTGCTGTGCGTGAAGAAGGCTGTTTAGGCGACTTTTGAGAAGCAGATTTAGGAGCAGAACGACGAGTTCGCTGATTTCCACCACCACCAGCAGGAGCTTTGCGTCCATTGGGAATTGGTTCGGCCTTAATTTCCGGGTTGACTCCAAAACCAGCCACCACTTCCTTAGGTAAACGCTGCTCAATTAGTTGCTCAATATCCGCTAATAAATGATGTTCATCAACACATACAAGGGAAATCGCTTGACCTTCCGCACCAGCGCGTCCAGTTCGACCAATACGATGTACATAATCCTCTGGAACATTCGGTAAATCGTAATTAATAACGTGAGGTAATTCACTAATATCAAGACCACGCGCAGCAATATCCGTTGCTACTAATACCTGCAAAGTCCCATCTTTAAACTTAGTTAAAGCGTGAGTTCGTGCTCCTTGACTCTTATTCCCGTGAATAGCTAAAGCTTGAATACGGTCTTCACCTAACTGCTTAACTAAGCGGTCAGCACCATATTTAGTGCGGCTAAACACCAATACTTGATACCATTTATTTTCCCGAATCAGATGAGAAAGTAATTGCCGTTTGCGATCGCGGTCCACATGATAAACTTTCTGTGATACCGTAGCCGCAGTTACATTCCGACGTGCCACTTCAATCATTGTCGGATTATTTAGTAACCCAGCGGCCAGGATTTTAACTTTATCCGAGAAAGTCGCAAAAAATAGCAAATTCTGGCGTTGTTTGGGTAAAAGTGCCAGAATACGGCGAATATCATTAATAAAACCCATATCCAGCATTCGATCTGCTTCATCCAGTACCAACACTTCTACACGGGATAAATTAACTGTCCCTTGTTGAACATGATCTAACAATCGTCCCGGAGTGGAAACTAAAATATCTATACGGGTTCTCAATTTCTGTTTTTGGGGACCAATACTCACCCCCCCAAACATCACCATTGAATTCAGATCTAAGTATTTACCATAATCACAGACACTTTCTTGTACCTGGGCAGCGAGTTCACGAGTAGGAGTGAGAATTAAAGCCCGAATTGGGGAAAATCCCTGAGAATTGCTGGAAATACTCTTATTTGCAGACAAACGATGTAACAATGGTAGAGTGAAGCTGGCGGTTTTACCAGTACCAGTTTGCGCTCCAGCCATAATATCACCTCCAGCCAATACCACAGGAATAGCCTGTTTCTGGATTGGTGTAGGTTGATTATATCCTAGCTCCGTAACAGCACGGATAATTTCAGGGGACAAGCCGAGATTAGAAAAAGACATAGAACTCCAGAAATAACATCGGCCTGTCGCCAATTATGGCTGCAGTCTTAGGCGGACGAATGGTTTAAAATGGTAAATGGGCAGTAAGCACCAAGACTAGGAGCATAAGCCGTAATCTCCCATTATAGCACTTATTGTTAAATCTGAAACTATCTCTCCCAATCCGCGATTTTATAACCGGAGACTTAATAGTGAGAGAATTAAATACTAATCCAGCGACTTTGTAAACCATGGCCGAACTACCCAAAACCCTAGAAGATGCGATCGCTCAATCAACTGAAGCGGTAAAATCAGCTTTAGCTGATGGTGTAACTCGGATTCAAGTTGAGTTATTATTTCCAGAACTCAAATTCATGACAGTTGCAGAACAGTTTCTCCCTCAGTTTACTGAATATGAATCCCGTCTCAAAGTCTTCTTTGCTGATGCCGGTGCGGCTGCTTTAGCCCGTCGTGACTGGAAAGATGTAGGATTCCAAATTTCTGATATTGGTACAGGTAGAGCCGCATCCTTAGCCGCGAAAATTCAGCCAGAAGATGAAATTTTCCTGTTTATCGCCCCCACATCCGTAGAAGTACCACAATTAGAAAAATTGTGTGAACTAATTGGAGAACGTCCCGTCATCATGTTGACACCCCGACTAGAAGATTCTAGTATCGTTGGTATCGGTTACACAGCCAGGGAAACCCGTCGTCGCTTCATTAGTACCATCGAATCTTGTTACTATATCCGTCCTGTCGATGATCAATCTGCCCTTTTCCGTTGCTACCCTGGACTGTGGGAAATATGGTTAGAAACAGAAGGTGAATATCAAAAAATTACCGAACTCCCTAAAAAACCCTCTGGTGATGAATTAGACGCAATTCTCCTAGGGAAAGGGGAAAACACCACAGACTCTACACCAGCTAAAAAATCCAGTGTGTTTAAGAGTTTACAACGGTTTATCAAGGCTTTAAGCAGTTAAGATAACAACGTAATGGGTAAATCAGTTATTACCAATTACCAATTACCAATTACCAATTACCCATTACCAATTACCTATTCCCAATTCCCCCCATTCAATTACCTTTAAGATGAAATTAATCTGTTCTCAAAGTGATCTCAGTAGTAATCTTTCTCTCGTTAGTCGTGCAGTCCCATCTAGGCCAACTCACCCAGTCCTGGCTAATATTTTATTACAAGCAGATGCCAAAACTAATCAAGTGAGTTTAACAGCCTTTGACTTGAGTTTAGGTATCCGTACCAGTTTTACAGCCGAAGTATTAGAAAGTGGAGCGATCGCTCTCCCCGCCAAACTACTTGTAGATATCACTTCTCGGTTACCAGAAGGGGAAATCACCCTCGATGACCAATCAGGAGACGCAGGTGGAGAAGGTATAATTGTTACACTAAAACCCAAGACCGGACGTTACCAAGTGCGAGCAATGGGCGCGGAAGAATTTCCCGAATTACCAGTGATTGAAAACGCTGAAGCAATTACTCTTACCACTGCTGCCTTAATTGAAGGTTTAAAAGGTTCTTTATTTGCTACCAGTTCAGACGAAACTAAACAAGTCCTCACAGGAGTACATTTAACCCTAAAACAAGACACTTTAGAATTTGCAGCCACCGATGGACACCGTTTAGCCGTGCTGGAAACCAACAATGAGCGTCCTGTAGAAGGGAGTGAACAGGTAGAAGTGACAGTACCCGCAAGAGCATTACGGGAATTACAACGGATGTTAGGACATAGTTCCGCCTCGGAAGATACTGTAGCGGTATACTTAGATCAAGGTCAAGTAGTCTTTGCTTGGCAAAATCAACGGTTAACAAGCCGCACTTTAGAAGGACAATATCCAGCCTATCGGCAATTAATTCCTCGTCAATTTGAACGCCAAGTTACATTAGAAAGAAAGCAATTTATCAGCACTTTAGAACGAATTGCTGTATTAGCAGATCAGAAAAACAATATTGTCAAAGTTAGCATTGATAATGCCAATCAAGAAATTACTTTATCTTGTGAAGCCCAAGATGTGGGTAGTGGTACAGAATCAATGCCAGCACAAATATCTGGAGAAGATATAGACATTGCTTTTAATGTCAAATATCTAATGGAAGGTTTGAAAGAATTACCATCTTCAGAAATTCAAATGCACTTAAATCAAAGTTTAACTCCAGTAATTTTTACTCCTTTAGGTGGGTTAAAAATGACTTATTTGGCTATGCCTGTACAGCTTAGAAATTAGTTGTTGAAATGTCAGGGAATGTATCATCTGTTCCCTGACAATTTGTATGGCTGTATCAGGATAGTTTAGTAATAAATTTTACCGCCACCCCATTTAGCGCCAACAACTTTGGGCTCAAGGAGAATATGTCCAGCAATTGCTTTCAAGTCTTCCTCTTCAAGATTTCGCATGACTCGGAAAATATTTGCACTCTTAATACTGGGGTGGATTTCAGAAATCTCTGTTTCACCATCATAGGTGGTGGGATTTTTCATATAGTCCACCAATCCTTCAATATTATTGCGGTTGGGTAGAGCCCCTGCTAAAGCTTCTGGTTCAAGTCCCACATTTTGGTTAGTCTTCGTCACACCACCTGCATGGCATTGAGCGCAAGCGTAATTGAATAGTCGTTTACCTTCTTTGACTTGTTTCAGAGATAATACAACAGTATCACCTTTGTCATTTAATGGCACCGTGCGGATAGTTTTATTTAGTTCTAAAGCTGTTGCACTACTGATAACCATCTGAAAAGTCAGTAAAATAGTAGCAACAACAACACCAATTAGCCTTCTAAACATATTTCCCCCTTCAAGATTTTATTGAGTCACTGTAATACCAATATCATGTTAGGAGTCCAATTTGTTGCCAAAAAGAAGAAGGTGATATGTGACAGGTGTACTATTTTAAAATTGGTTTTTTCAGAGAAATAGAAAGAGTGTACTTCTGCTTATTTCGTGATTGACCTACATACACTAAGTATTTACCCTCTTGCCAGTAACCAGAGAGTTCTGCCTTGCCACCTTCAGCAAGAACACAAAATCTCCCTCCCGGTCCTGAAATCAATAGTGTTTGTCCTGTAGCTTCATTATCTTTAGCCTCTACCGTGAAGCGTAGATAAGGCAATGGCTCTGTAATTGAAATTACTTGATTAGGGGTGGAGCTAATATTCCCACATTTATCTTTCACATCCCCCCCAGACAGACCTGTTAATATTAGGTCTTCTGTCAAAGCAGAATTAATTTCAATGGTTGAGGTGTCAGCAAAACTAGACTGATTCAATAATAAACCTGTTGTAAATGCTAGGGAAGCAATTTTCAATAGCTTCAAAGTTTTCATGTTATTTCTATGCTCTCATATATTGGCTGCATTGGGTTTTAAACAAAAAGGTCTGTTTTAGCCGGATTTTGCAGAACTTTTCGTAATGTCAGTTGTTCGTTCATGACCACTGACCACTGACTGCTGACGACTGACCTTTGAGATATTACTTATTGAGACGAGAACAATTAGATTGTGTTCCTACTGAATATTTCCTGATTCTAGAGTGAAGAAAACAATGGCTTTCCTTGCGTTAGGCTGAATGAAACTGCAAAACAACGGATAGTTTTATCCGTGTAAATCCTGAAAAATTTCCTGATGTTAAAACTGAAACATCTTCAAAACACCAATACAGGGTGGTCCTTAGAGCAACGAGATCCAAAGTTTATTGAGTCCATGATGCCTATCTTAGGCTGGTTATATAACTTATATTTTCGAGTCGAAACCAGTGGTTGGGAAAATATTCCCAATCAAAAAATCCTGATTGTTGGTTCTCACAATGGCGGGCTGGCCTCTCCAGACACATCCATGATGTTATATGATTGGTTGCGTCGCTTTGGTGTAGAGAGACCGATTTATGGTTTGATGCACCCTAAAGTTTGGGATGTCTTCCCTCTAGCAGCAGAAATGGCGATGAAGGGTGGAGCAGTCAGAGCTCATCCGAAAATGGCTTACGCGGCTTTGCGGTCTGGTGCTAGTGTTTTAGTCTATCCTGGTGGGGCGGAGGATGTCTTTCGTCCCCATGCAATGCGGGATAAAATTTACTTTGCTCAACGCCAGGGATTTATCAAGTTAGCGTTGCGGGAAAATGTGCCGATTGTCCCGGCCATTTCCTGGGGGTCACATGATACTCTGATTGTCTTAGCTGATATATATGAAATCATGCAGCAATTTCATAAAATGGGTATGCCTTGGCTGTTTGGAGTTGACCCTCTGGTTTTTCCTATTTATCTAGGATTACCCTGGGGAGTGGCTTTTGGACCTTGGCCTAATATTCCTTTTCCTATGCCTATATACACTAGGGTTTGTCCGCCTATTGTATTTTCTCGCTATGGAAGAGAAGCTGCAAGCGATCGCATTTATGTTAATGAATGCTATGAGTTAGTCAAAAATAAAATGCAGCAAGAGTTGGATGCTTTGATCCAAGAATCTACCCATTAAGATCATCCTGGCGATTTTTAATCGCCAGATACATCACTTACTGGTGTTATGTCAGTTGTTGGTTGTCAGTTGTCAGTTGTCAGTTGTTGGTTGTTCGTTGTTGGTTGTTCGTTCATAACCACTAACTAATGACTAATGACTAATGACTACTGACCACTGACCACTGACCACTGACTACTGATCACTGACCATAGAGTTTTTCTTTTTGTAAAGATTGGTTAAATTACGTAAAGATTTATCACCTTTGTACTTAATTCAGCCCTGAGAGTGTCAACAACTTAAAACTCCCCATATCCGTTATTCTGTTAAAAACTGTATAAGACAAAGCAGGGATCGCCAAAACCATACATTAAACTTGTGTTTGACCAACACTTTATTTGGGACTTCCCTATGACTTCTAGGGCACTTTGGCAAAGATACCAGGATTGGTTATATTTCCATCCAGGATTAGGACTATATCTAGATATTAGTCGAATGCGGTTTGATGATGCGTTTGTGGCATCATTACAGCCTAAGTTTGACAAGGCGTTTACGGATATGGTGAAATTAGAAAAAGGTGCGATCGCCAATCCTGACGAAAACCGCATGGTAGGGCATTACTGGTTACGGAATCCAGATTTGGCCCCCACCCCTGAACTAACCCAAGAAATAGTTCAAACCTTGGAACAAATCGAAGCTTTTGCCGACCAGGTACACACCGGGGCGATTCATCCCCCCAAGGAAAGCCGCTTCACAGATATCATCTCCATTGGTATTGGTGGTTCAGCTTTAGGTCCGCAATTTGTCGCTGAAGCTCTTTCTCCCGATTTACCGCCCTTACAAATTCACTTTATAGACAATTCCGACCCTACCGGAATTGATCGGGTTCTGGCTCAACTGGGAAATAAACTAGCCACAACTTTGGTATTAGTGATTTCCAAATCTGGAGGTACTCCCGAACCCCGCAACGGCATGATTGAAGTCAAACAAGCTTACACAGCCCAAAATTTAGACTTTGCTAAATATGCAGTGGCGATTACTGGACCCGGTAGCAATCTGGATCAGGTCGCCAAATCTGAAAATTGGTTAGCCCGGTTCTCCATGTATGACTGGGTGGGTGGACGTACCTCAGAAATGTCCGCTGTAGGGCTAGTACCTGCGGCATTACAGGGCATTGATATCCGTGCCATGCTAGATGGTGCAAAAGAGATGGATGATGCTACCCGCGTCCCCAATCTCAAAAATAACCCGGCTGCCTTATTAGCCCTGGCTTGGTATTTTTCTGGTAATGGTCAGGGTGAAAAAGATATGGTTGTTCTTCCTTACAAAGACAGCCTGTTGCTATTTAGCCGCTATTTGCAACAACTGGTAATGGAATCTTTAGGTAAGGAAAAAGATTTGGACGGGAAAACTGTATATCAAGGGATTGCAGTTTATGGTAACAAAGGTTCAACGGACCAACACGCCTATGTACAACAGTTGCGTGAAGGTGTCCCTAATTTCTTTGCTACCTTAATTGAAGTTTTAGAAGATCGTCAAGGAAAATCCCCAGAAGTTGATCCTGGAGTGACTTCTGGTGATTATCTCTGTGGATTTTTGTTAGGAACTCGTCAAGCATTGTATGAAAATAACCGCGATTCGATTACAGTCAGCATTCCTCAAGTTAATGCTCGCACTGTGGGCGCGTTAATTGCATTGTATGAACGGGCTGTGGGTTTATATGCCAGTTTAGTTAATGTCAATGCTTATCATCAACCAGGTGTGGAAGCTGGTAAAAAAGCCGCTGCTGTGATTCTTGATTTACAAAAACGGGTTCTAGAAGTGTTAAAAACCCAGAAAAAAGCACTTTCTATGACTGAACTTGCAGATATTGTCGGCGCTGCTGAGGAAGTTGAAGCAATTTACAAAATTCTCCGTCATTTACACACTAATAATCGGGGGGTGGTATTAACTGGTGATTTAGCTAAACCCGGAAGTTTAACTGTTTCTCTCGGTTAGTAAAATTTTCTTTGTTAATTAATTAAATCCCTGACTTCTTGAAGAAGTTAGGGATTTTGTTTTTTATTGGCAAATTTTGTGACTATAAATTATCAAAAATATTAAAAGTACCATTGGATAGAGATAAAAAGATCACATATTAGGTAAATATGATAGATACGTTAATAATTTCTTTAAGTAAGAAAAAAAGAATTTTTAATAAATTGAGTAAATTCAGGAGATTAAATCATGTCAAATATTTTAAAAATATCCAAAGAAGATATTATTTATCATCTGAAAATATCCTGTCAAATCCCTAGTTTATTAGAGGCAATTGCCACCAGGAAAATCATTACAGAAACAGCTAAAAAAGAAGGTATTAGCATTGAAATAGCAGAATTACAACAATCCGCAGATAATTTACGATTAGTTAATAATCTAATTAAAGCAGATGACACATGGGAATGGTTAAAAAAACATTATCTTTCCTTAGACAATTTTGAAGAAATAGCTAATCTTAATCTCCTATCTGCGAAATTAGCCCATCATTTATTTGCTGACAAGATAGAACCATTTTTTTATGCTCATCAAATTAGTTATAGCGGAGCAGTTACCTATGAAGTGATATTAGATGATGAAGATCTAGCTTTAGAAATATTTTATGCTCTCCAAGAAGGGGAAATTAGTTTTCAAGAAGTAGCTCGTCAATATATCCAAAATCCTGAAATCCGTCGCGCTGGAGGATATCAAGGTATCCGCAAACGCAGTGATTTTAGACCAGAAGTTGCTTCCGCAGTTTTTGCAGCTAATCCCCCAGAAATGATTAAACCAGTAACTACACCTAAGGGAGTTCATATAATTATTGTTGAAGAAATTATTGCCCCCCAATTGAATGAACAAATCCGGGTAGGGATTCTTGGAGATTTATTTACTAATTGGTTAAAAGAGCAAATTAATAAATTAGAAATTATGGCTACATTAGGAGATGAAATAAATTCTCCTGTTTCTCCCATAGAAATATTTAGTGAAGCTAGTTAAAACAGGAGATAATTATGCTATTCATTGATATGGAGTTTATTTTTAGTTGTAAAGACGTTTTATGCAACGTCTCTACAGAATTTATTTGAGTCTTATTGATCGGATGTAATCGGTTTACCATTTAAAGTCATTGTAGGAAGGCGATCACAAAGACTAAGATTAGCTTGCCAGCGAGAAGGGAAATCTGGATCAATGAAGGTAATTTCAAATCTGCCCCAATAATAAGTAGGTTTACCATTAGCACCTTCTCTATAGGTATCGCAACGTACCGATGAACGATCACGATCTTGTGCCCAATAGCCGCTGTATGAACCCCGGTTGGTGGTGACTCCTGCTAAACCATCAATAAATATAAGTCTATTGCGGCCATAACTCCAGATAGCAGTTTTGTTACGATCTGTTTGATAGATCACATTATATTCCTTCGTTTTCCACATCTCATCTGCTAGAACTTTTTGGGGAGCGGCAAAACAAGTCAATAGGGCTAAAGTTAGAAAAACATGGTTATTTTTCATACAGTAAAGTTAACCTTGATAAATTTACAATCTGCGTTAGTTGCACAAATCGATTTTATCATGATCTTAGACATGGGAGATTACCGAACTCGAAGATCTTAATTAACAGTAGCCAAAAAGCTAATAATTACTGTCTAAAAAATACTTGAGATCCCCGAATTCTCTAAGAATTCGGGGCACAAGTGTTGAATCCTGCAATAAAACTTTACAATCTTTGCGTTTTACCCAGGTAAAATCCATTGTCTATTGAGAATAGAGTCATTAATTGATAAAATTTGGTATCACCAATACCAATGCACAACTTGGACACAATCCTCAAAATCTTAACATTCAACACTTCTGAATTCGGGGATATTGATATTATCAATCTAAAGTCGTATAAATATCATCTGAATAGCCATTAAGATAAGGATATCGTAATTTGATTTTGTGTAAAGTAAATTGTTCCAAAATAGCTGTCATTCGACTTTCAGGATGATTATTACCCGCTTGCCAAGCAGCAATTAAACCATTAGCAATTATTTGACAACGATTAGTCCCAAAACTTTCTTTTTGTGCCAGCTTATTGGTTGGTTCTTCAGCACAACCTAATCCTGGTGCTAGTTGCTTAGTAAACAACGGTACTTGTGGGAAAAAACTATCTTGATTTTCTGAATATACCTGTTGTAACATAGGATAAATTGTTTTATATTGATGTTTATTAAAGTAAAGAACTGCCGAATCATAACGTCTATATTCATCAGGATTATATAGAGCTTTAAATGAGAAAGAAACTTGCATATTATTGAGTTCTGTAGTCACATTTTTCATTACAGATACTGCTCCTTCTGGTGATAGATTAAAGTAGATTCTGACAATATCTTGATTGTCTTGAGTTCCCACATTAGATACTGCCATATAAAATCCATTTTGAACTAGATTTTTAGGCATTTTAATTGCTACTAAATTACCAATATTAGCTGATTTATCAACTTCTGATAAATATAAATCCCGCTCAATATGCAAGGTTAAACCATTTTTCTGCACTGCTAAACAGCCATCATGTTCTTCATGAACTACTAACCAATTTTTACTCCAATAACCTCCTCCTGTATTACTTGTATGTAGTTTTTCATAAAATGCCAAATCCATGCCAAATAAGTTATTATTACTGAAGTTATTTATTTCGGTGTCAGTATTAAGAGAATTAGTCCAAGAACCGTTGTAATAAGCACTATAGAGAAAATTACGTAATTGCATACTCAAGTGTTTATTTTGAATATCTAAGGATAAATTTTTAAAGCGAGCAATTACTGATTCTGGTAATTCTGGTAATTTGTATTCTGGATGCTTAATAGAATAAAATGATTCAATTTCCAGATTGTCAACAATATTTTGCAGTGCTGTTTGTAATTCTTTTGGTAATTGGAAAAGTTGACTATTTATAGAATCTAATACTTGCATACAAGCTTTCCTTCTCTAAACAAGAGATAAATTTTTAGAAATTATTGTTGAAAATTCCATCCCCAAAATTGTGGAAATAGATGCTTGGGGACGGCATAATAAACTCTTAGCAACTTGGAGGATACAAATACCTGAATTATCAAAAGTTTTTTCATATTGAAGTCTAGCCTGAATAGCTCTAATTAAAGCTAAACCGCTAAATTGCATCACTAATTGCCAGAAATCTGGACGCAGTTCTAAAATTTCTGGAAAATTAGTTAAATAACCAGTAACTAATGTTGATAAAGAAGGTTGAATCATTGTTAACGGAATAGCAGCTAAACGTAAACATTCTTCAATAGGGATAGTTTTATTAGCCACTATGCTATATAACCAAATTTGCAGATAACTAGCAATTATTGTGCCTAAATCATTAGCAGGATCTCCCCAATTGCCTCTTTCCCAATCAATTAATCGGATGATATTTTTATTTCCAGGTAATTTATCTTCAAGTTCTGTTTCCCAGTTTAAAGATAAAAGAATATTATTAAGTTTGAGATCATTATGGGTGAGACAACAGGGAGTAAAAGCCTGATTTAATTGTACAATTGCTTTTCCTAAATTATCGTAACGTTGATAGAGAGCAAAGAATCTCAAACCATCAGCCGGAAGTTGACCAAATATTTGTGGTGTAATTCTATCTAATCCTTTGATAATATTGTGAGATTTTAGAGGATTTTCAAAGAAATTTTGATAGCTTTTATTGTTTATTGTCTTGCGATGAATAGCTGCAATAGTCGTACCAACTAACTGAGAAATTTCAGCAGGAAATTCCCGATCTTTGGCATAAAATTCCGCTAAATCTTGATATTGATTTAGATAGTTAAAAACAATGATGGAGTTTTCTAAATCAAAATGAATTACTTCTGATAAAGATGAAGGTAAATGATTTAGCTCTGGGAATTTTTGACAAAAATCATGAATTCTCCACTCATCTATAAATTCACCTAAAGTTTTACCATTTTGATCATAACGCTCTTGTTTTACTAGGAGTTGACGACCATCTGGTAAACTAATTAATAAATTGAAATTTTTCGCGGATTTTAATTCTATTTTACTTAATGGCTGCTCTTGTGGCTGACAAATTCTGTTTTCAATTAGGTAATTGAAAACGTTGGTAGAACTTATTAAGAATGGCATCATTTGCAATGATAATAATATGTGTGTAGAATTGCTATTGTTGATAAGTTGGAAATTATTTATTTTTTAAATGTCTTCGTTAAGAATGAAATACTATCTATAGCATAAATTACCAATACAAACTCTAGAGCCTTAATACCATAATTAAGTATTTGATTAACATCATTATATCCACCTCCAAATATAGATGCCTTGTCCAGATTATTTAGATTAAAAATAAACTTTTTTTCATCAGCATTATCTAGGTCAGAAATTATAATATTTGCCATTTCTTACCTCTAGAAAAATTTAATTTTTGTACCTATAATTTTATTAACTATCCAGGATGATTAGTAATCAATCTGATGTAAATAACATAGATTAGTTTTTACTTTGACTCCTGGATAGTTATATCGGCTTTGTAGTCAACTACAAAGCCAAGTAATTAGTGGCCGTAGTGAGAATCATTGCTGAAGGATTTAGCGATATGCTTAATACTAGCAATCGCATAGCCATCAACTAAGAATTCTAGATATTTAACACCAAAGTCACCATAGGCACTAAAACCGCTGAAATCGCTACCACCACCATTGATTGATACGGAAGCTGCATCATTCAATTCATTAAGATAGCTTTCAGAATCTGCAAATAATTCAGAACCAGTTGTATTTAGTTGAGAAAGGGTAATAGTTGCCATAATTTCCTCCAAGAAGATTTGTTTTTGTAAGTTAGAATTTGTGAGTCGGTTAAGTTGGTGTTTCCTTAACCGTTACTCCTATTTTTATTCATAAAAAATAGAAAAATCAAGGCTTTGAACCTAGTAAAAAAGACACAAATATCTGAATTCTGTCTTTTATAAAAACTGCAAATTATGGAATTAATCTCCATAAAAAATCGTGTATCTTCAGGTTAATAAATCTGAAAACACACGAAAATAAGTAAAATATTTGATTTTTCGCAGCAGATATTAAAAATCGAATTTGCTTCTTAGACTATCTGTTGTATCTTTGAGGCTGATTTTCCACCTTTCCATACTACTGTCTAGTTCTTTGAATACTGTTGAAAGATCAGTTGTATTGGTTATATTGGTTGTTGGCGGATTTCTTCTGTCTTTTCTCATCACGTAACCACCCTTAAGAGTTTTCATTTCCCAAGGAGTTAGTTCATCCAGAATCGCTTCTGAAATCCTAAGTTCTAGTTCAGAAATTGTGATTCTCACTATTGATTCACCTCCTTAAATACTCCATTTGCATAGAATAAAATTATAAATTTATCCTGCTCTTATATTTTGGAATAGTATCCGATAAAATAAATGATTTGAAACTAATTCATTAGACAGAATCAAGGATATTTTGTCTATCAAAACAAAAAAGCAAAAGAAGTTTCATAAAAGTAACTTCCTTTGCTTTAGACAAATTAAAAATTATCAACCTCTATCAAAAGATTGAAGTTTCTCGGTTTATTAATTAACCAACAAATGCTAACCGAGGTGCAATTTCAGTAGGACGTTCTACACCTTTGAGGTAAGCAAGAACTGTATCAGCATCAGATACTTCAAAGGGGTCACTACCACAGTTATCTTCAAAACCAGGTTCAATGAACATTTTTTCAATCTCGCCGTTATTAACAACCATTGCATAACGCCAAGAACGCATTCCAAAACCGATGTTAGATTTATCAACTAACATCCCCATTTTGCGGCTAAATTCTCCACTACCATCTGGTAATAAGAAGACATTTTTAGCACCTTGTTGTTTACCCCATTGGAACATTACAAATGCGTCATTAACTGACAAACAAACGATTTGATCAACACCTTGAGCTTTAAATTCATTAAACAGTTCTTCATAACGAGGTAAATGTGTAGAAGAACAGGTAGGAGTGAAAGCACCAGGAAGAGCAAATAATACTACTTTCTTACCGGCAAAAATCTCTTCTGTACTTAGGTCTTTCCAAGTATAAGGATTTGGTCCACCTATAGACTCATCCCGAACACGAGTCTTGAATACTACATTTGGAACGTGAGTAATAGCAGTCATAAATACCTCTTTTGTAGATGGAAGATTTTAACTCGTGTGTTTATCTCTCAAATCAGAATAATTCTGATTTAATAATTAGTCAATAGTTAGAAATACTGATTTTATTATGTATTTTTTAAAAAAGTTTAGTTCTTAAAAAGGAAAAGTTATAATAGAAGTCTATATCTTTAATATAATTAGTAAATCCTATGCAGCAAAAAGCTAATGATATTATCAAAACCCTTAAAAATAGAGGGTTGCGAGTCACACCCCAGAGATTTGGTGTTTATGCAAACCTATTAGCAAGAGAAGATCACCCAACGGTTGATCAAATTCTGAGGGACTTGAATCAAGAAGCTCCCACTTCCTCCCAAGCTACTGTATACTCGGCACTTCAAGCACTACGGGAGGTGGGTTTGGTGCGAGAAGTGCTATTAGAGGAAGGAGTATGCCGTTATGATGCTAATATTGCCCCCCATCATCATTTCCGCTGTAGCTGTTGTGGTGCAATTGAAGATATCAATTGGAATACTTTCCCCGATCTTGATCTGAGTCAACTGCGACAGGGGTTAAAGGTAGAACGGTATGAGGTGACGGTGGAGGGATTGTGTGATGCTTGCAGCACGAATACTTGATATAATTAACTAGAATTGCAGAGGAGCAAACAATGTACGACAACGATAAACGTAAATTATTATCAGCATTGTGTCATGGAGCAATTTTTTTTAGCACTACAATGGTCTCCATTGGTTTACCTGTAGCCATATTATTTGTATCAGATGATCCTGTGGTCAAAGACAATGCTAAAGAATCTATCAATTTCCATTTTAACGTTTGGTTATATGGAGCAATTCTGGGGGCATTATTTTTTCTGACTGGTTGGTTGATTATACCATTATTTTTCTTGTTACCACTTGCAGGTTTAGGTTATATCATCCACTGGGGATTGACAATTTGGGCACTAATTGGCGTTTTTAGCAATCCTAATCAACCTTGTCGTTATCCATTTATTTTTCGAGTTTTTTAGATCAGATGTGGGAAAATATGGTAATTTGATTAATCATGGACTTTTGATTAAACAAATTACCAAAATTAATTACATGATTTTTTAAGATTGTTTTTTGCAAATTTGTTACAAGCAAATGTCTATCAAGTTGTAAAATATAAAATGCCCTACGGCTTCATCAACAGCAGGGCAAAATACAGTTAAAGCACTGCTTGTAGTTTGTCTGAATAGAGCAAGCTGGAAACTCGCTTTTATGACGCTTTATTCTGTGGCCATTTTATTCTTTTGTCTCAACCAAATTTATGTTTCCTATACATCGTCCTCGTCGTCTACGTAACCATACTCAATTACGTCGTATGGTTCGTGAAACTGTTTTAAATACTAGCGATTTGATTTATCCATTGTTTGCTGTACCAGGAGAGAGTATAGCTAAAGAAGTTAAATCTATGCCCGGTGTTTATCAACTTTCCGTAGACAAAATTGTTGAGGAAGCCAAAGAGGTTTATGATTTAGGAATTCCGGCAATTATCTTATTTGGAATTCCAGCAGATAAAGATATAGATGCTACCGGGGCATGGCATGATTGTGGTATTGTCCAAAAGGCAGCAACCGCAGTTAAAAATGCCGTTCCTGATTTAATTGTTATGGCTGATACTTGTTTATGTGAATATACAAGTCATGGTCATTGTGGTTATTTACAAGTTGGGGATTTAACGGGTAAGGTATTAAATGATCCAACTTTGGAATTATTAAAGAAAACCGCAGTTTCCCAAGCTCAAGCAGGTGCTGATATTATCGCACCTTCGGGAATGATGGATGGTTTTGTGCAAGCTATTCGCGCAGGTTTGGATGAGGCGGGATTTGAAGAGATCCCCATTATGTCCTATGCTGCTAAATATGCTTCGGCTTATTATGGTCCATTTAGAGATGCTGCGGACTCAACACCGCAATTTGGAGATAGACGCACTTACCAAATGGACCCCGGTAACGCTAGGGAAGCACTGAAAGAAATTGAGTTAGATATTGCTGAAGGCGCTGATATGCTGATGGTTAAACCAGCTTTGGCATATATGGATATTATTTGGCGCGTTAAAGAAGCTACTAATTTACCTGTGGCGGCTTACAATGTGTCCGGTGAGTATGCGATGGTGAAGGCTGCGGCTTTAAATGGTTGGATTGATGAGCAGCGTGTTGTTATGGAAACTTTAACCGGGTTTAAACGGGCTGGTGCTGATTTGATTTTGACTTACCACGCTAAGGATGCGGCTCGCTGGTTGTAGGTTAGGATATTATCTCACGCAGAGGCGCAGAGGCACGGAGAGGGTTTTTGTGTTTGGGCGTGAGATTTTTGGTATTTTGGATGTGATATTACTACGGTATGAATTATGTTTCGCGCAAAGGCGCAAAGGAGCAAAGACGCAAAGTTTAAGATAAAGATGATTAAGAGTTCAGCTAAGGCTCTGAGCTATTGGTAAAAGCATCACCGACTGTAACAGGTGTTAAGGTAAAAATTATGATTAAGACCTCAGATAAAGTGCCAAGCTACATTAAATTATTACAAACCTTCCCTCCTAGACCTATCAAATCTGACGAGGAACTATTGGCTACTCAAAATGTAATTGATTCTCTGTTAGACAATACTCCATTAACACCAGATGAGCAAGACTATCTTGATTTACTCGGTACTTTAGTTTGCGAGTATGAGCAAACAAAAGAGCCTGTTCCTGATATTCATGGAATAGAGTTACTCAAAGCTCTTATAGAAGAATATGGCCTTCATCAAAAAGATTTGATTCCTGTATTTAAGACAGAATCTATGTTATCTGATATTTTAACGGAAAAAAGCCAACTCACTATAAGTCATATCCAAGATTTAGCAGAATTTTTCCATCTTTCACCTACTGTTTTTTTACCACTATCTGTACAACATTGATCAAATTAAACTTTGTCAAGAATTGAATCTTAATCATATTTAATCTCTTTAGAGAGTTGTGTTTATTTTGTGATTTCTGCCGTGTATAACAGCTTATCTACATTGAAACCGATAATGGGTAATTATCTCTTTTTTGCTTCTTTGTCAAAAGTAATATAAAATGCCTTATGTTACCAGTAAGTTTCACTAGCATCGAAATTTTTGATCTAGAGAATATTAGTCCATTGGCTAGGTGTAAGATAAATACAATGAATCCCATTAACTTAAGTTGGAGTAAACTGCTTGTTACAGCGGTTTCTGTTGTCGTATTATCACCAGTATCTTCTGCATTAGCAGTGTTAAGAATTTCTTCCCCAGTTACATCAAAATTTAGCAATTCTCCACAAACACAACTTTTAGTAGGTCAATCTGACGGTAAAGCAATTGATACTCCTGATAATACGAGTTTTTCACTAGAGAAAAAATCAGCATTTACCCTTTATATATGGCAACCTGGAGGAACAATAAAAGAAGTAATTGCCCGTATTTCTATTAAGAGTAAATATGGTAATAAATATCGTCAAGAAAGGTTTTTAGGTGATTATAAATATAAGATTAAGCAAAAAGCTAAGTTTGTTAAAGGATTTAAATTAGGCGATCGCATTGTTATCCGTTTATATGATACAAATAATCGCTTTATTGGTTACAGTGAATTTGTCTGTTTACCAGAAAATACCGCGGTTAATTTGATTTTATCAGCTAATCCCACAGAAGACAAAGTAGTTCGCACTTTTTATGGTTTTGATACTAACAATGATAGCATTGTTGATAATAATAATGCCTACGACTATTTCACGGAAGTTAATAACCAAAAAGTTACTTTCCTGAATAGTTCAGAAAAGCTCAATATTGTCCAATATCAAGCCGCAGGATTTGCTAAAGTTGCTACCACTGGCATTTATCCTACATCCTTTAGTGAAGGTGATTTTGCTGTAGTTGGTAAATCTCTCAATGCCTTTGATTCTACTTTAGCAAAAGCCTTAACAGCTAGTCCTGGTAGTTTAGTAAAATTAACTCCAATTACTGCAAACTCTAGTTTTGAACTTGGTAAATTATTAAGTGAATATCGTCAAATAGGAGTAGCTAAAGATATTCAAGTCTCATTTTCTGATATTCCTAAAAACTATTGGGCTAGAGAATATATTGCCGAATTAGCAGCAATGGAAGTAATTAGCGGATTTCCTAATAATTCTTTTCGTCCGAATGCACCGGTAACTCGTGCTGAATTAGCCGCTCTTTTACAAAAAGTCTTTGTTAAAAGTAAAATTCGAGAAGCAATTAATTTTAAAGATGTTCCTCAGAAATATTGGGCTTATGATGCTATTCGAGAAACTTACGAAATGGGCTTTTTTACTATTCTCAATAGCAAAAGCAAAAACTTTAACCCCACCCAAAAACTTAACCGTCTCGATGTTTTAATCACTTTAGCTAAAGGATTGAATTATAAATTTACAGGTTCAACAGAAAATATCCTTTCAGTTTATAGTGATGCTTCTAGTATTAGAAGTGAACATCGTAATTTTATCGCGGCTTTAACAGAAAATGGTGTAATTACTAATTATCCCCATAAAAAATTGTTAAATTCTAAAAAAGTTGCCACTAGAGCAGATGTTTGTGCTTTATTATATCGGGCAATGGTGAGCACTGGAGAAGTCCCAGATTTACCAGCAAAATAAGTAGACAATTGATACTCGTAGGGACGCAGATCTGCGTCCTTGATTACACTAAACATAGCTGAGATACTGACTGTAAAAAATTATGATAAAACAATCAAGTTTGCCAAAAACCCCATACAATCGGTTAATGTTATTAATCAACCGATTTCTTTAGCTTTACCAATGCACTTAAAGTCATTTGTAGGAGAGGATTATGGATTATACTAAGTACAAAAATTCATCTAGGAATTTAAAGGCAGTTTTATTTGACTTTAATGGTATTATTATTAAGGACAAAGCAGTACATATTCAACTAATAGATGAAATTCTTATACAAGAAAATCTTCAAACTCAACGGGTCCAAGAACGTCAAACTTTTTTAGGAATGAGCTGTCGTGCGTATCTGCAAAGTCTGTTAAAAAGTCGTGGTAGGGTATTAACCGAAGCTTCTATAAATCAGTTACTTGTCCGCAAAGCTCAAGCTTATGTGCTAGAATTGGGGAAGCTGGAAAAATTACCTTTGTATTCTGGCATTGAAGATGTGATTTTTCAGATTCGTTCCCGTCATCTTAAATTGGGGTTAGTTAGCGATGCTTTATCCTCAGAAATAGCAATGGTGTTAACATCTGCTAAATTAGCTGAACACTTTTCTGTGATTGTGTCGGGGGACGATATCAGCAGCAATAAACCTCATCCAGAAGGTTACTTGTTGGCAGTTGAACGTCTAAATCAGGTATATCCAGAATTAAACTTAAAACACCATGAGTGTTTAGTGATTGAACATACTCCATTAGGTATACAAGCAGCTAAACGCGCCCAAATGCAAGTAGTAGGTGTAGCGAATACTTATCCTTTCCATATGCTACAACGTCAAGCTAATTGGACAATTGATTATCTGATTGATTTGGATTTACAGCGGGTACAAGAAGTTTTTTTAGGAAAAGATGTGCAATTTGTTGTTCCTGAGTGTTAAGATATATTAAGTCTGTTATTTTTGTTAAGGTTAAAAACGCATAAGCGTAACAAGGGGAATTAGCTCAGTTGGTAGAGTGCTGCGATCGCACCGCAGAGGTCAGGGGTTCGAGTCTCCTATTCTCCATTGTCGATGTGGGGTGTTTACCTTTTTGTCGCCATGTTTCAAATTCTGGGTGTTTACCAATTTGACTCAGTAGTTCGTTAATCAGTGGCGTGTTTTTCTCTACCATCAACTGCCATAGCTGTTGACGGGTGGTTTCACTGGCTACTAAACGACACTGAATAGTGATTTGGCTCATACTTAATAAACATATTTGTCTAATACTAACATACTTATATTGTAGCAGCTTTCTGTAAAATGTTTTTTATGCAAGAAAAATTTTTCACAAGTAAGGAAGCGGCTCAAATTACAGGTTGTACTCTCCGCCAGATCCAGTATTGGCGAGAGAAGGGGATTGTTGTGCCTGTGATTGGTGATACGGGTACGGGACGCAGTATTTATTACTCCAGGTCTAATCTGGTGGAACTGGCTGCTTTGGTATATTGGCTGTCTACGGGGATAAGTTTTGATATTGCCTGTGAAACGCTGAAACAACTGAAGGAACAAGAACCGGAGTTGTTTATTTCGGGTAGGGGGAGGCGGTTTATGTTGTTGTTATCACAGGATGATTCACTTTCTTTGGTAGAATTTGACAGGAAAAGAGCGATTCCTACGGAGCGCTTCGCTATCGCATCTCTGGATGAAGGTAAGGCTGTGATTCCCGTATGGTTGGATGTTATTTATCAGCAGTTGGCGGTTAAGCTAAAAATGTGATGGGTACAATAAATAGAATTAATCAACGTAATATTTTGTGTATAAATGTATGATGCAGTAAAATTTCTTGTTTATTATCTGCACTTTATACACTACTTGGTAAACTAATAAGGTACTTACTATTACAATAAACCTACTAATTAATATGGAAACTAAACAGATATATACAAGTTTTATTCATTGGTTCGATAGTCATAGTAAAAATTATGGCTTTATTGTCAGACCTGAAGATATAGAATGTTTCTCAAAAATGTCCAAGTATGAGAAGTATCAGCAAGGTTATCGTTTTGATGAGGAAAATATTATTGATCAAAAGTTCTTAGATTATTTAAGAAAAGATAAAAAATTACATGGAAAAGGTATTTATGTTCAATTTAATTTAATTGCTGGAAAAAATGGTAAATCAAAAGCTATTAATGTAGAATTATCTAAGGATATTGGAACAATTAAGCATCCTGATTTTTTTGTAAGAAGCCTGATTGCCAATATTAATCTAAATCTTCTTTCATTAAAAGAAATAGAATTTAAAATACATGAAAGACCTGAATTTATACGAGATTTACAAGCAACTAATCCTGAAGTTATAAAGGAATTGTCTGAAAAAATTCCTGCAATTTCCATAAAATATTCTACTTTGAGGGATTGTTTCACAACTCCAGTTGAATATGCTCAATTAGTTAATAAATATATTGATGAATTAGATAAAAATCTACAATATGAAATTGTAGAAGAGTTAAGAAATAAAATACAATCCACTAATTCTTATAAAAAGATTGATTATTATTTGAATAATATTAAATATCCGCAGGAATACAAGGGATATTTATGGGAAGTAACACCGAAAGAATATAAGCTCGAAAAAATAAAGGAAAGATATCAAAAATTCTTTATTCTGGTTAAAGAATTTGCAGAATCTGGTTATCCTGACAAACATATAGAACATATATATGGTAATTGGAAAAAATTATATTCTTTAAATCAAGATGAACAAGAATTGATTAAAAAATGGATATACAAAAATAATGATAATGAATTTGTAAAAATGGTTGCTGCTCGTGGTGCTGAAAATTTAGTGTTAGAATACTATAAATCTATTGGATATGATGTAGAAGATATTTCGATTAAACAAGTTGAACATCCTTATGGTGGTGATTGGGAAAAATATGATATTAGAATCACAAAAGAAAAACAACCTATATATTTAGATGTTAAAAATGCTAGATCATCTCAAAATTCAAAGGTTTACTCCTCATTTTGTGTTAGAAAATTAAAGGAATATCGTGAACAAGATATTAAAATTATAGGAGTTCTTTCCCCTCTTCTAGATCAGAATGATTATCAATCCAAGAAGTCCAAGAAATATATACATATAATATGGTACTGTGCTAATAAATTGAATGAGGAACAAAAAATAGAATTAGAAGAAAACATCAAAGACGATTTAGCTAAAAAATCTCAAAATCAAAACATCACAAAAAATGATATTATACAAGCTATAGAAAAACAAAATCAAGATATTTGCAATTCTGAGCAAATTAAGATACTGGGAACTTTTGATAAATGTGATATTAGTGAACTTGAAAGATTGTTTTCAGGGGAAAACCTAGATATTAATATTAGTAATAAAGGAGATAAGCCTTATTATCCTCACTGGTTATTTGATTATGATGACGATTTTTATGTTAAACAAATAAATATCATCGCAAAATTTAGAAACTTAACTAATGAGGAAATACCATCACATCAAGAATTTAACTTAATTGAAAAACAATATAATGCTTTACCTTTATTTCTTGCTGCTCAAAGAGAATTACCTAATAACTGGAGACAAGAATTATCTGAATGGAAATGCAAATTTATTGATAGTATTATTAATCTTGATATTAAATCTCAAAGAATTAAATTACCTCATATATTTTTAGCTATACTCAAACATTTTCTGAGTATGATTGGTAGTGATGTCAATAATCAAGATTATAATCCTCTAAAATATTTAAAAATTTTATATACTCACCAAAATCTTCATGAAGATCCATATCCTTTGAAAATCTATGATCCTGTTAAAGATCAACATCCTAATCCTAATTCTCCTAAAGAATCACCGACAATTATAAATTTTTGTGAAACTTTAAATATTTTATATAGTGGCAGAGAAAATCTGAAATTAAATGAGTTTGTAAAATTTCACTTTCAAGGTAGAGGATTATTACAAGGAAAAAAATTAGGAAGTAATGAGAAAGCAAGAATTTTAGCCTATTGTGGTAAATGTGGATATCCTCATATCATTAGGAATGAAGAACTAGGTAAAAATTATAATATATGTAATACTTGTAAGCGTCTAATTTGTCCTAAATGTAAATATTGTAATTCTAAATGGGAAAAAGATAATCAAGATAAAAATATCGAAATTTATTGTCCTGGATATATAGCAAGAACTGAAGAAAAGCCTGTAGATATTCTAGGTTTAAATGTCGTAAACTTAGTAGGTAGAGTAGGTAAAGATCCAGATGTTAAATATTTTGATGATGGAAATATGAGATGTAATTTATCTTTAGCTGTGGACTGCCGTACTAAAAATGATGATAAAACTGATTGGTTTAACTTAAAGCTCTGGGGAAACACGGCCGACATTGCAAAGAACTATGTACGCAAAGGTAGGCTAATTGCTGTTCAAGGATCTTTGATTTTTGGAATATGGGATGATAAAACAAAGGCTAATAGTGAAACACCTATAATTCAAGTAGAAAAATTGCATTTATATGATTAATACCAAAATTAATTATCAAGAATTTCCTATTTTCTACAACCTTTGTTAAAATCATCTAATAATTGTTATGGTAAACTTATCTAAACCACATGACAGAACAAGAAAAAACTAATCATTATTTTGTTGACGAAGCAGGAGACTTAACATTTTTTGACAGAAAAGGCAGAACTATAGTAGGAGAACCAGGAGCATCTAAATTTTTTATGGTAGGTGTAGCCCAAATTTTCCAACCAGAAAAAGTAATTTTAGAACTTGCAGAACTCAGAAAACAACTTTGTTGTGATCCGCGCTTTAAAGACATTCCCTCAATGCAACCTTCCGCCAACAAAACAGCAATTACCTTTCATGCAAAAGACGATCATCAAGATGTCAGAATGGAAGTATTTAAACTAATGCAAACTTTTGAAATTAAAATGTATATAGCTATCAGATACAAAGCAGAATTAGCAGTAGCTACTCAAAAAACTTATGAAACTTTGAGCAAAAAGACAAATCAAGATGATATATATGATGATCTAGTAAAAAGACTATTTAAAGATAGATTACATAAAGCAAATATTAATCATATCGTTTTTGCTAGACGTGGTAAAACTGCACGGGAAGAAGCACTACAACAAGCTATTAATCAAGCAAAAAAGAATTTTGAAACAAAATGGAAAATATCTTCAGATAGTACAACTATTATTAAACCAGCTTACCCATCAGAGTATGCAGGGTTACAAGTTGTTGATTACTATTTATGGGCTTTACAAAGATTATATGAACGTCAAGAAGATAAGTATTTTATGCCACTTGCTCAAAAATACAGGATGATTATGGATTTAGATGATCGGCGAAATAAGAACTATGGAGAGTGGTACACCGATTCTAACCCGCTATCATTGGATAAACTTAAATGGTTTGTGGGCTAGGTTTAAGTAGACAAGCCACTTAAACACACGGCATGAAGCCGACGTTCACCCACAGTTATATTATATCATTGATATTAAAAACTTGCAAATAATGTAATGAATTAAAACCAATATTGTGGTTAATATGTACCATAAAATAGCAAGCGATCGCTCTCAATATCTTAAACCTGTTCTTCTTTTTGGCGTTCCTTTTTGGTTTTCTTTTGCTTAACAAAAGTTTCTCTGTCTCTTACTTCAGCTAAAATCGAACGATTGCTAATCTCTTTACCTGCTTGTCGAATCCTGCGACTCATGGCTTTAGCCTCATCCAGAGATAATTCTTCAGTCTCCAAATCTTGAGCATAAGCACGAGCTAAAAATTCTTCTTGAGAACCTGTTTGGCGATAAACCAAGATAGTTGTAATGTCTTTGGGGTTAAATCGCAACACCACGCTTTCCCCTGCGTAACCAGCCAGATTTTCACCCCGATATGTCAGATTTTCAAATTGCAGATATCCACCCCTGTAAATCGAGCGTCGAGTTTGTTTCATTAAACAAATACGCAAATCTTCTTCTGAGATTAAATCAGGTGCAACAATTAACCCAGCTTCCCATCTTTGATAACGAGTTTGATCTCCTAAACGAGCATCAATACTTTGGTTATATTTGTCTACGAGATACCTTACCAATAGACGTTCTAATTCTCGTAAAGTTAAACAAGCTTCTTTCTCCGCTTCCTCTGGACGTTCCTGAACATTTGAACCTGTGTATCCTGGTAAGGTAGAAAATAAATCAGTATTTAAAGTACCAAAAGGACGTTCGACAATACCGCCTTCACTGGGGCGATAGCGAAGCGCTCCGTAGGAATCTCGGAGATGGCAAGCAAATCCTAACTGCACACCAATCTGTTGCAAATGGTTAGAGCGAAAATCCTTACCTCCATCAGTGAAAAAGTGTTCTGGTTTGCCATAAGTTCCCCATTCTTCATGTAGTCCATATTCTGCCCCATATTTTTTAGGTAATATGGCATGACGCAGAGCCAAAGCCACAACATGAGAACTTGGTGAGTCAAAACCTAAATTAATGCCTATGATACACCGGGAGTAAGTATCTATAACTGTTGTCAGCCAAGGACGAGCTAAAAGTTCACCGTTGGTTCGAGTAATTTTTGGATTAGTTCCAATAGTTCTTTATCACCAGCGGATAGTTGAGTGATAATCTCGCTATCTTCTACTTCATCGTCATTGGGTTTATCATTTTGTGTTTCTAGCATATATGTTTATTAAAAACATAGTTGAATTATACTCTATCGGAGGACAATTAATTTGTCAAGTAAAGTCAAGGTTGGAAAAAGCATTATTTTTAATATGGGACAACTAATTTGTCAAGTTTTTAAATTCGGACAGTTATTTTGTCAATTGATGTTGAAGAGGCTCAATATAGGCTAAAATAACAAAACCCTTACATAGCAAGGGTTTAGGGGTTAATATTTTTGTGGACATTAATTTGTCAAGTGGTCATTTAATTTGGCAGACGACAAAAGTTAGCAAAATTTTGGCTATTCATTCATGTTATGATAAGTAGCAACGGCAGAAGGTGAAATCCGATTTAAATAGCGGAAAATCCAATATTTAAAAATCGTATCTAAAATTACGGGAAATGTGGCAATAAACAAGAAAATAAAATCACGATTGGCTGGTAATCCCCAATGTCTTGATATCCCTTCTAAAAGAACTTCCCACCCATGGGGAGAGTGGAAACCAACAAAAACATCTGTAAATAAAATGATAATAAATGCTTTAGCACTATCACTCAAACCATACACTACATTATCAAAGAAATCTTTTAAAACGGCAATAGAAGATTTACTCACAAGTAGTAAAATAGTGAAAGTAATTACCGCAAAAATATCAGCAAATACATTTTTAATGGCATTATTGCCTTCTCTCCTAAATTCCTCTTTTACTTCCTCAGCTTTCTCCTTCAATTTTGTTTCTAATTCTTCAGCCTCAAGCGGAGGTGCATTACTAATTAATGCTTCAAATTTAATTCTTTCTTCAAATCTTTGTAATGTTAATAATCCTTCTTCTTCCATTTCTCCATTTAAGAAAATTTCTACTTTTTTCTCATCGCGGAAATGTTCTACCAATGGTCCGACAATTAAAACCTTTGATAGTTGATGGGTCAGAAGAGGAACAATAATTAGTAAAAGTATAAATCGAATTGAGATAATACTTCTTTGTTGAGCTTTACGAAAATTTTGAACTACATCTTGTTCAGACTCTGGATCTAATTCTACTTGTAGTCGAGTAATAGTATTGAAAATTGAGCGCGGTAAAATACCTGTGGTATTCGTTTTTCCTTTTTTGATGTTTTTGTTAGTCTGATTTGATGTTTTAGAGATAAATGATTGAGAATTAACTAAATCTGTAGGTAGTGTAACTGTTTGCAAATTTCCATCTTCATAAGTTGGTTCTATATCATTATCTGTGTATTTAGAAGTAACTTGATCAATGAATTCTAGTTTCTCTAAAATTACTGCTGAATTAGTATATTCTATACCCAATTTTAGAGCGGCCTTTTGTTTAGATTCATTCGCAAACCACCGACTAGCTTTAAATTCTGTCAGCCGCATTTGCACAGTTTTTAATAACTTTTGTAAATCTCCTTGAAAATAATCCATGACGCTGGAACTGTGCATGGTAAATTTGGAGTCTATTTTGTTACCATTGAAGTGTTTATCTTCAATGTCCTTAATTTTTATGGCCGCTTGATAAGCTGTATCTAAAGAGCGCTCTGGTGTCAGTAAATACCATCGGTAAGCAGCCAGTAAAAAGGGGTATATTTTTTGGCTAAACACTGTATTTTTCATCGAAATGATTATTTGGCATTATCCACTAAATTCTTAACTTTAAGTTAACGCAAAAACCATGATTTCTGATTCTCTTTGGATTTTTGGTACTAGTCGGAGTGGTAAAACTACTCGTTTAGTAAACCATTTTAGCTCTTGGTTGCAAATTAACAATCAAGTTTCTGGTTTATTTTATAACAAAAATATTAACACTTCTCAACCTCAATCTACAGATTCAAGTCTAAAATTACATCAAAAAGAACTAAGTATTTTATTTTTGTCCGCTAATGATGATAACCGCAGAGAATTAGCTGATAGACTTACTGCTTTAACACTAGGAAAATATCCTATTCGCGTCAAAACCCCGTTAGGTTTTTTGCAAGACGAGGTAATTTTATTTTGGCCATTACTAATTAATTCAATGTCTGTCAAAGCGCAATTTCCAGTCAGACTACGTCCAGAAACCGAACAGGAATTGGCAACAAAACTTTGGAGTTCTCAGTTAGATTCAGAGGTTTTGCGGCTTGTCGGTATGAACGAGAATCGTTTGGTAAGACTTATCCTAGACTTATGGCAATTAGCGGCTTATAGTGGTGTACCCTGTGAAAAAATTTCCCAAATATTGGACAGTGGTTTAAAAGATAATTCTATCAATTTAGCGCCGGAATTTTTGGGTTCTTTGCTATTAAATTGGCGAAATTGGTGTTTAGAACGGGGTTTATTGACTTATGCTCTAATTACCGAACTTTATCACCACAAACTATTAACTCATTGTAGCTATCAGGAGCATCTCAAGAAACGCTTCCAGATGATTATAGCAGATGATGTAGATGATTATCCAGCGATCGCTGCTAATTTATTTGAATTTTTATTAGATGCCGGCGCTGTGGGCGCGTTTAGCTATAATCATCATGGGGCGGTACGCTGGGGTTTGGGTGCTGATCCTCAGTATTTATCCAGATTGTCTGGGCGTTGTCAAGTGGAAAATTTAACCAATCCACCCGCGGATAGTTTGGGTTATTCTTTAACTGAGCAAATGGTAGAATTGGTAACACAGCCAATCATGACCTTGAGTTTACCAAGTGGTGTACAACCTATTCAAACTAATTCCCGTGCCCAGTTATTGCGTCAAACCGCCGAAATAATTATTGCTGGGGTGAACTCCGGTAAAGTAGCGGCAGATGAGGTAGTAATTATTGCACCAGGATTAGATGCGATCGCTCGTTATACACTGGTAAAAATATTAACTAAACAAAATATTGAAGTAGAACCTCTCAACGAACAACGCCCTTTAATTAGTTCCTCAGTAGTCAGAGCCTTACTTACCCTCATGGCTCTAGTTTATACTGGTTTGGGGCGGTTAGTAGATAGGAATGCAGTAGCGGAAATGTTGGTGGTTTTGAGTCAATATCACAGCCAAAATGGAGAGGAAACGGAATTCTATCATTCTAAAATAGACCCGGTGCGGGCTGGGTTAATAGCTGATACTTGTTTCGTTCCTCACCCCAACACACCCAATTTATTACCAGTAAAAACTTTTGAACGCTGGGACAGAATTGGCCATATTGCTACTGAGTCCTATGAAGAAATATTACAATGGATTGGGAAACAGAGAGAGGAATATCAACACCCTGTTTTTCTATTGTACAAAGCTATTCAAGACTTTATATATAAGCATAAAAATTCTTCATATCAGGAATTAGCAGTATTAAGAGAACTATTAGAATCTGCTCAACATTATTGGGAAATAGATACTCGTTTAAAACAAACTGATTCTCTATTATTCTCACTGCATACACCAGAAGCTCTTAGTATTACCATTAATGAATTTATTCAACTGCTCCAACGGGGGACAATTACTGCAAATCCCTATCCTATGCGTCCTAGTGGTAATAGTAAAAAAGCTGTCACCTTAGCAACCATATTTCAGTACCGTGCAAGTCGGAAAAAGCACCGTTGGCATTTTTGGTTAGATATTGCTTCACCGCTGTGGGCAAAAGGTGGCGCTGCGAGCTTATTTGGTGCTAACTTATTTTTGAGGGATAGATTAGGACAACCTTGGACAGCAGAAAATGAACAATTAGCGGAAGAACAAAGGCTACAAAGAATTATCACCGATTTACTGGCGCGTGTATCTGATAAATTGTATTTGTGTCACAGTGATTTGGCTGTCAATGGACAGGAACAAATGGGACCATTGTTAAACTTAGTTCATTCTTTTCAGGTGGTATAAATAGCTATAAATAAAACCTCTAGTTACATTCCAGAGGCTGATTATAAAAAATTTAAGACTTTTTAGCAATCTGCATTTCCACCAGTGGCGCTAAGATCAGTAGGAATGATTTTATTTCCTGATTGATTTAAACTGAATGAACCAGAAGAGTCTGCTTTAAATATTGCTGGACTAATTCCAGACTTTGATACTGAAGAATTATACAAAAGAAACTCTCCTGGATAAGTACCACTCTCTCCTGGTTTTAAAGTTTGTTGTTGTAGAGGTAACTTCTCCCCAAAATTATAGAAAGTTCTTGGTGCTTCTGTATTATTTGTAAGTGTAAATCCTCCGACAATATCAGCCGCTTGTTCAGAACTTAATTCAGACAACCAATTTGCATTAAAACCAATTACAGGAGCATCTTTTTCTGTCTTAGAAGTTGTGAAATTTGCTGACAACATAATTTTATATCTCCAAAATACAATAGTTAAAACTAGTCTGCTACAAACAGCTTATGTTTTAGTTAAAGTAATTTAATTAATCCTAAGTTAGATATCTTGAATTGACCCTAAGTTAGATGACTGAAATATTATAACCCACATTCTGTACTTCAATAAGTAGTATACAAAAACTACATTCACCAAAATTCAAAACTTCGCTAATTTCTATAATTTCTATATAATACTTTAATTGTGTTGTTAGTGGTGCTTGTATTATAACTCTCCGCGATTCTGCATGAAAAAACTTCTAAACCAAAGACACAAAAACGCCCAGAAAAATCCTTTGCGTCTTTGCGCCTTTGTGTGAAACCTTCCTTAGCCTACATTAGCAACATAAGGACTTGTTAACTTATCCAATTGCTGAGTTAACAAACTGAGGAATAAACCCACATCTGTTACTACCCCTACAGATTCTATTGAACCACGATCGCTCAATTTCGTCACTACAGCCGGGTTAATATCCACACAAACCATCTTCACACCTGCGGGGGTCATATTTCCCACCCCGATGGAATGTAACATGGAAGATAGCATCAAAATCATATCTGCACCTTGGATAATTTGCGAATATTCCTGTTGTGCTAATATCAAGTTCATTTGGGTGTCGGGTAAAGGTCCATCATCACGAATTGAACCAGCGAGGGAGAAGGGAATATTATTTTTAACACATTCATACATTACCCCACTGATAACTACTCCCGCTTCTACGGCTTTAGAAATACTACCAAATCGGCGGACAGTGTTAATTATCTTTAAATGGTGTCTATGTCCACCGCGTACCGCTACGCCGCGCTTCATGTCCACACCCAGGGAAGTACCCAGGATATTTTGTTCCATATCATGAACAGCGATCGCATTTCCACCCAAAAGACCTTGAACGTAACCTTCTCTAATCAGTCGTGATAGATGTTCACCACCACCAGTATGAATAACAACTGGACCTGCGGTGACAACTACTTTACCACCACTATCCTTAATTTTACGTAATTCCCAAGCCACTTGTTCCACAACTAATTCTACTCGTCTTTCGCTGGAAACACCAGAGGACATGAAGCTAAACTCTTGGGAATTGCGTTGTTCTCGTGATTCAGCTTTGCGGACAGTGCGGATACCTAATACATCAACTACTACCTGTTCACCAATTTCTAAATCCCGCAATAGTTTACATTTTGCTACTATACCATTAGTAGTTGTGGAAATAGCGATCGCTCCATCCATGCGTTGATTTTCGACTTTTAGCCATTGTCCATTTACCCGAATTTCTGTAGGATAAATCGTGCTAACATAGAAATCATCAGGAGCTACACCCGCTTGTAATACTGGTTCTAATTTAGAATCTCGTTCATCATGGGGTAAATCAACCGCACCTAAATCAATTAGTTGAGATATAATCCCTTCCATGACATCATGGGATGGTGCAGATACCCGAACCTCAGCAGCGGAGGTGCTTTGACGTTGTTCTCCCAAGTTGAATTTGAGAACTTGGAAACTTCCTCCCATTTCCACGATTAAATCTAAAGCGCGGTTAATTAAACCCGCATCTAGTAAATGCCCTTCCATGCGAACTACACGACTTTCTACAGATACATTAGCGTGAATTTCCTCGCCAATGGGTTCTGTAACCCGCAAAGTCAAGCATTTAGCAGCACCACCAGCTTTGAGAAATTCCGTCAAAGGAGTTTCAATGACTTGAAAACCAACTTCTGCTAACCGTGATTTTAAACCATCACTGGTCTTGTTCATAATCACGATACTATCAACATTCACCGCATTACAAGCAAAGTTAACAGCATCAGCTTCCACAATAGCGATACGCTTTTCTGGTGCGACGCGCATTTCAATAACGCGGTTAGAATAGGAATCAAACGCACCGGGATAATACAGCAAATAACCATTTGCTAAAGGACAAAAACAGGTATCAAGGTGGTAAAAACGCTCATCCATTAAGCGCAGAGAAATCACCTCAATGTCCAACCATTTAGCCAGGAAGGGGTGAGAATCCAATTCTGACCGAAAACCATATCCAGCCCATAACCACCGCCCTTCCCGGTCTAAAAGCGCGTCTCCAGCGCCTTCAAAGGGGAGGTCTTTGGGAAGTGTGTAAACATTAAAACCATTTTGTTCAAACCACTGTTGAAAATACGGTTCTTCCCCTTGACGTTCTTTATGTAAAAAGCGGCTGAGAACGACATTTTTACCGAGGACTAAACCTGCATTAGCACTGAATACCATGTCAGGCCAGCCTTTTTCGGGTTCAACTAAATCAACAATGGCGTGATCTTTAATGACATTGTATAATTTATTCCATTGCTCTACAGCGCGATCGCGTGAAGACTTATGAATATTACCTTCCATCCAAGGATTAATCACATAATCCACATCATAATGGTCGGGAGCGCACATCAAAAACCGAATTTGGGAAACCATAAAAATTTTACGAACTTCTAAAATGCTACTAATGTCTTCTGGATACAGAGTTTTGGTGATCCAATTCTGTCAAATCTGCTACTTAACCTCTACCTTTTGTTCTTGGTAGGCTTTACAAGGATATCGTTATTATTCTATAACTGCTGGGGACGATGTGAGAGGTAACGTCACAAAGGTTGTGTTGTAATGTAATATTAACTTGTTAATTGATGGGTGATTCTGATTGTTGGCTGAACTTGCTCTACAATAATTAAATTATGGAGTTTTTTATGATGCCCCCTACCCTAAAAGCAGTCTATCGTAACGGCACATTCATTTTGGAAACAGCCTGTAATTTACCTGAAGGTTCTGAGGTGGAATTACTCATTCAATCAAGTTCTATTGTTTCACCTCCCATTTCCGATGTAGAAAGTAAACAACATTTTCTCAAATCTCTAATTTCACGAATGCAGCAAAATCCGATTCCATTAAATGCACCTCATTTTATACGGGAGATGCTGCATGAACGCCGTTGATACTAAAATGGTATTTTCTATTTGGAATATAGGCGAAAAATGAAAATCAAATTCTCAAACTTAGGATCTATTCAAGAAACAGAGTTAGATTTGCGTCCTTTGACAGTAATTATTGGACCTAATAACTCAGGTAAAACTTATATTGCATATTCTACCTACGGTTTGTGGCAGCGTGCTAGAAGCAGTCTAAGCTTACGACGTGATAATAAATCAGAACCAGAACTTAAGCCCGAAGAACACGATAAGTGGTCGCTTAAAATAGATCATAACTTGCTTGATTTTTTTATCAGAGATATTGAAAAAACAGCAAAACGTTTTGGAGAAGACAAATATTTTGGTGTACAACAATTTTTTCAGGATTCAAGTCGTAAACTTTTCTCGACAACATCATTTGAAATGATAATTTCTCAACAAGAAGTAGAAGATGCTATCAATCAATTAATTCATAAAGATGCTATTCCTCTGACAGATGAAATTTCTCTTAAACTTACTCGTAAAGAGGATGTTTTATTCTTTGAAATTCAACCTAAAAATGAAGAACTAAGTAAAAATCAAACATTACATTTTACCAATAGATTTATCACCAATAGATTTATCTCTAGTGTTGCAGAAGTGCTTTTTTCTAATATTTTTCCATTTCCTGCTGAACGAAATGCGTTTATAAATATATATAAAATATTGGAAACTAAAAGATATAGAATTCTTAAACAAAAACAAAGAGAGTCATTTATCAACAGTACCTCTGAAGAGAAATTTGGCTTACCTCAACCGCTAATAGCAATAGATATCCGTTATCCACAACCAGTAGAAGATTTTTTAGATTTTCTATCTGAAATAGAACTTCAAGAAACAACCAAGATTAATTCAAGCAATAAAAACGAATTTCAGAAATTAGCTGATGAAATTGAAAAACACCTACAGAACAAAAATAAAACTAATTTAAAACCTACTAAACTAGGTGGAAAAGAAATAAAAGTTTTAGTTAAAAAAGGTTTAGAAATTGATCTATATAATGCTTCATCTTCTATCAGGCAACTTGCACCATTGCTTTTATATTTAAGATATCGTGCCAGCAAAGGTGACTTTTTGGTAATAGATGAACCAGAGATGAACTTACACCCAGAATCACAAGCAAAGCTACTGGAAGCATTATCTATTCTTGTTAATCTTGGTGTGAGAATCTTACTCACAACCCATAGTCCATATATTATGGGTTGTG
>Ga0082207_1000142_pt1 | contig 40570 bp, 26 predicted proteins | sample LakMenEpi10Aug09_FD_71540 | JGI IMG/M metagenome (GOLD analysis project Ga0082207, IMG submission 71540) | reverse complement strand
CGATCGGTGCAAGCCCCCTAAGGGAAGCCTCGGTCCTTGTTGGAACCAACTCCCAAAAATCCTGAGCCATCAGATTCGCGGCCTGAGCGGTTAAATAAAGAAACCATGTTGCCGCACAAACAAAGACCAATGCGATGCGTCGTGGGTAAATGATCCACCTCCTCTACCGTCCAAAGCGTTTACCTACGGCCCAAGCTCGGGCTCTAGGCGCAGCATCAGTTTGGCCTGCTTTTGAAACTCCATGCTCATGCTCAATCGCTTGACGAGCCCAAGCATCAGCATGAGTGTGTCAAACTCTCGCTTGGCCTCCAGACGCGTGTTGCCTTTCTCAAGCATGTTCTGCGCGATGATCGGATTGCTGTTGGCCTGCAAAACTCGCTGGATCGCCGATGCATCGGCATCCAACCAAGTCTGAAAATTCTCTTTTGTATCGGAGGCCCCTTGCGCACTTTGCCCGACCATCGACTTGGCACTCTCAACCGAAGAACACAAGACCATGCGATCCTCATAAAAAGCCAACGTCGGTGAAAAATTGAATTGGATCGGAAGCCCGTCCGGATACTTGCGATCCTCGTCAAGGATGTACTGGGCCGTGTAGATCGAAACCCCTTGGTGCTGGATCGTGTCGAGCTCAAGTTGCGGTTGCCCTTCCTGCGCACCGGCCACATTCAAAAATCCGATGAAGCTTTGAAAGGTTCGCTTGAGCTCCCGCTGAAGCTTGGCCGGATCGCGAAGCTTGGCGACCAATCCGAAACTCGGCAGTTGGATCGTCGGACGAAGCTTGCCCTCTGCAAACTGGGGCTCAACAGCAAAAAGTTGCAATTGAGGCTCGATGGCACCGAGGATATCGGTCCCAAAATCCTTTCCTGCGAAAATGGTTGTCAGCGTGTTGTCGGCTTGAGCTAATTGCTCGTTGACGTTTTGATCAAACAGATCCCCTGCACGCAACCACATTTGGGCAACATCGCGATAGGTTGCAAGCGTTGCTATCGATCCGGGAATCGTCGGCCAATTCGGTGCGTGTCCGGTCGCATCAGGGCCTACATAGTGTTGCCGAGCCTCGCCAAACCACTCTGGTTTGGAAGGTGTTTGGGCTTCGAACGAAACACCTTGGGCATCGACCGAGACGGAACCTTGCATGACCTGGGCGTTGGCCATGACGCTCAGGATCCCACCGAGGATCAACTCGGCACCGAAGTCATTGGCTTGGCCACGAAACAGATCGTTGTTGCTCATTTGCTCGCGAAGCGACACCATGTCGATCCAAAAATCAGCCGATGGACTGTCGGTTTTCGACGCATGCGATTCTCGGGCTTGGCGATACCATGGGGCTTGGCTGAGCCCCTGGGTCTTATCGACCCGATGATCGAGGATGGCTTTGGCAAGATCCCCTTGGTTGGTCACGAGCATCCAAGGCCCGATGGCAGCAAAGATCCCGTTTTGAATCTTGTAACCTCGGATCCCACGGTACTCGGCGGATTGAACAGGATCCGGATTGCCCTTGGACTTTGCATCCCTTCGTAGGAAATCAAGCGCTTTGTCGATATAGTCGTCCAACCACTCCTGGCTCTTTGTGTGCAGAAGCAGCGCTGCACCTTTGGTCTTGGTATCGACGGCAACGTAAGCTCCTTGCTCGGTGAGATCTTTGGCCAACTGATCGAGTTTAAGCCCCAGGGCCAATTCAGCGACAGTCATACCGCTTCGAAGTTGCAGGGCCTGTGGGCTGCGCCAGAGTTTCTTAAAAGCCTCGGTCTGCATGAGGCTTTCGCGAAGCGGATGATCGAGCCACTGATTGACCGGGGATATCCGACCAAAGATCACCGTGGTCTCGGGAAGCCAATCGGCAATCTCATCGACGCTTTGAGGTTGACTCTCCTGCGCCAGGACAAACTGCATTCGATCGAGACAAGCCATCGAGAAGCAACTGCACAGCACGATCCAGAGAATTTTGCGCATAGGACACCGGGAAGCAATCGAGGCTACTGCTGCGGTGCGGTATCGGCGGATTTGCTGGTCAGATGGACCAAAGCCTCTCGCAACTCACGAACCTTCAGCGGCATAGGGATCAAAACATGGCGATCCGAAGTATTGGCACCTCGCACGATGTGCTGCTGCTTTGGATCGACCAGTAGTATAGCCGGAAGATGCTTGGTGTGCTCATCAGCAACAAACTGATTGAAAGCATCGAGTGCATCGTTACCAAGGTTCGTTGCACCGAGGATCAGGCAATTGGCAGGATTGGATTCATCTGGGGAGAATTTCGCTAAGGCTCGCTCTGGATCGCTGTAAACCAGGACGCGGTATCCACGCTTCTTGAGCTTCTCACGGAGCAAATCCTGCAACTCGGCCCGATTCTCGACGATCAAAACCGTTTTGCCTTGCCCCTCGAGGATGTCTTCAGGCTCAAGCACCTCGGCCGATACCGACTTGCTCGATGCGGTCTTACCATCCGATTTATCTGGATTGGCAAGCTCTCGTTCGAGCTTCTTTAGCGCCGAGTCGACATCTGCCAAAACTTGGCCCGGATTTTGATAACGTTTCTCGGGACTAAATTCCATCGCCTTATGGCAAATCGCATAGATGCTCTCAGGCAACCCTGGTGCGACTTCACCCAGAGAAGGCATTTCCACAAATCGAGTGACGTTCAATCGCATCAATCGATCTCTCGTTTCGACAAGCGGTGCCCGCCCAGAGACGATGTGGTAGAAGATACATCCGACAAAGTAGATGTCACTTCGATGATCCCCCTTACGCACCGCAGTGCCTCGCTCCAAAGCTGCATAATCGATCGCTCGAGCACTAGGGCAATCCGCAATAGCCTCTGGAGACGACGTGTCGGCAAGTGCCGCAAGTCCAAAGTCCACCAGCTTGCAACGCCCACTAGAATGCACCAGAACGTTCGAGAGCTTTAAGTCCCGGTGGGTGATCCCTTTTTGAAACGCAAAATCCAGGCCTGAACAGATATCGTGCATGATTCGCAGAGCATGGATTGGCTCGAAAGTACCACGGATCTTGATGATCTCCCGCAGCGTCTCGCCTTCGACAAACTCCATCACTAGATAAGGAGCTCGCGGATCGTTGACAATCTCATAGATCGTCACGATGTTCGGGTGCCTAAGCTCCAGTCCCATGCGTCCCTCGCGCAGGAACTGCTCGATCTGTGCAACCTGATCCCGATGCCGACGACGCAATACCTTGACAGCAACTACCTTGCCCGACTCTCGATGCACCGCCCGAAAGACCCGAGCAAACGTACCAGCACCGATCATGTATAGGACTTTGTAAGGCCCGTAGTAGTAGCCAAGTCTCTCGCCGGTGAGCATCCGTTCGAGTTGAAAGTTGGTAATGATCCCTTTGCGCAGCAGATGCGACTTGACATCCTCTATACTGACTTGTTCGGTTCGCAACTCGCCCCACAGACGATCGATTTGAGCCGGCGTAGCCAGTTCCAGATCGATGCAACGTTGGGTCAGTGATCGGGGAGTAAACTCCATGGCCTAATCGAATCGATCTTGAGAGTGGAATGACTTGCGAGAAAACGGGAAATCGGAATCAACCGACACTCACTTTTAGAGTAAGCAAAAACACCGCAGCGGGCAAACACTTAGCTTCGTTACAGAGCCGTTTCTGCTGAAATATTTCCCGATACACCCGCATCTATCCAATGCGTACGTGTAGGAAAACCTAGTTTCCCTCTGGGCCGAACTCGTCATCCAAAGAATCCGAAACTTGACGCTGAAGATCGTCTCTCTCACGCCGGGTTGCCTCCAAATCGAACACCAAGTACTTCATGTCCAATCGAAGCTGGCCGATCGACTCTTGCACCATTTGCAAAATCTTGCGCCTGCGATTGGTGCTTTCAACAACCCTCTGAAACAATGGCTGCAAAATCAGCTTCGACTCGATCGAAAGCCCATCGATTGCCGATTGCAATTCGCTCAGTTCGGCAGGGAGTTCCAAAGTGGCTAGTTCAGGGGAGGTCGCGTTGGTGTTCATTCCAAACTTTCAAACGAGCTAAAAAGGCACAAAAAAGGGATAGGGTGGAGCCCCGGAAAAAAACTCAAGTTCTCAGATCTTGCGTCCGAAGGCTTCTCGTCGGTGGTCTAGGATGCTTCGTAAACCCTTACCAGTCAAGAATTTATACAATCGTCACAGACGTTGCAGACGGAACCTCCGGCACCCTTTTGCCCCCCTCAAAAGCCTTGAGATTCCACTAGAGAATTTCCGCAAGTCTTGATAGAAGCGATAGTTGCGTCAACGCAGCACCTCCCGAGTACCCTCCTGAATGCTTCTTGAGCTAGTTCCGCATTTTTATCGAGCAAAGTTGAAGCCAAGTCCGTTTAGTTCGGCTAACTGGACCCGGAGTGCTCCGTGGACTTTTCGGATCAATGGGCCGCTAGCGATCCTGAGACTCCTTGCTGCAGTGATTGTTTTGCTTTGCACTCAAGCGGCCTGGGCTCAGCACCTCGATAGCTTTGACCAAGGGCCGCCGCGCTTTTCGCTCTGGCGAGACGATGCTCGAACTTTGATGCGACCGATTCAGCGCCCAGAGCCCGGAGTCGAAACGATCGAGTTCACCCATGGCAATGGTTCGTTCATCTACTTGATCACCCCGATCGAACCTTGTGCAATCATCCCTGAACTCAATGCCTCGATCAGGATCCGAAGCGCTCAATCAGGAATCCGGATCGGAATGCGGATCGTGTTTCCCCGAGCCAGGCATCCAGCCACCCATGCGGCTTTAACCGAAGTCGTCTTTGGATCGCCCCATGATGGTGCAGGCCGCTGGTCGACATCAGCCATCAGCGATGTTCTGCATCTTGTCGAAGACCGTCAACGTTTTCTACGGCAACTCTTTGGTCCTGATATCGATCTTCGCGAACCCTACGTCGATGCAATCCTGCTGAGTGTCTACGGAGTGCCTGGTACGACGAAACTCCAAGTCGACGAATTGAGTATCGACGGCATGATCGCACCGAGCACTCTGGATCAATCCAATCCCGCCAGCCCCGAAGCGATGGCGTTGGAACCACCAGGGGAACGCCTCAGGCGAATCCAACAAACCGTACCTCGTTGGATCCAGCACCAGGGCGAAAGCCTCGCTTACCTGCAATCCCTGGGTTTCAACGGCCTGATCACCCGCAACCCCAGCGACCCACTCGTAGCCGAACAAGCGATCGAGTCATCGATGGCTGTCATCGCTCCACCTCCAACAATCGTTCCAACCGAAGACCAGTCGGATCGTTACTCTCATGTGAGCGCTTGGCTACTGGGTTTGGCTTTGAATCAAAATCAAATCGATCCGTCCCGACAACGCGTTGCCATGATGAGCCGTTACCCCAAGTCCCTTTCGCGTCCAATGGTCGGCGAAGCTTGGGAGTTGTACGGTTCCTACAGCCAACTGAGCGATTGGCTTGCCACACCCATGCCTCTTGCCACCTCGGTTCGATCGTCCAAGGAAGCCGTCTCGATTATGCAGACCGATTTGCGGCCTATCGCCGGTCGCAATGTGCCGATGACCTCCCTTTGGAATCAGCTCTCGAACGAATGGCTTGCTCAACGAATCGCTACGGCGGACTCCCTGGGTCGATCCCCTTGGCCTCTGGCCGACCACGATAGGCTCCAAGCCCGATTGCAATGGGTTCGGAGTCTGATGCAAGGTTCCAAAGGATGGATCTTTCGTTCTCCGTCCTCGCTGGACTCCGGAGATCAAACCTCCTCGGTTCGAGCCGAATCGCTCGCAAGCATCAATCGGGAGATCGAACTGTTTTTGCCGTGGATCCAAGCCGGAGAATCCGACTGGAGAAACGTCCAAGTCAATTCCTCGGAGCACACGGCTGGTATGCTCCAAACGCCAGCTAGCCAGTTGGTATTTGTGATCGCTTCAGGTCCCTGGGATCAATTATGCAGCCCTGCTCCAAATCCCGAGCGCATCGATGTGACCGTGCCAGTCAACGGACAACCCAGGCAGATCTACCGCATCACTCGCGGATCCTTGGAACGTGTCCCAGTCAAAAACATCCCCGGGGCGATGGTCGTGACCCTCGAACGTCCTGCGATCATCGAACAATTGGTTTCCATGGTCGACAATGGACCTTGGAGCTACCTCCAAGGAGCCTTGACGCGCCTCGGGCCAGATTTGATTGAAAGCCGCATCGATACAGCCACGCAACTAATACTCATGGGCCAAATGACCCTCGTCGCAAGGCAGTTGCCCGCCTCGGATCCAAGTTGGGAAGCGATTCGCGAAGCGCAGTCGTCCCAGCGAGCCGCTTTGCAATACCTCGCAAACTCCGAATTGACCCAGGCAGCCGAAGCTGCCGATCGTGCGACTCTTTTTGCTCAGCGAACCATTCGAAGCTCCTGGGAAATCGCCAAAGAGCAATTCCCAAGCGTCAATTCAAGCCCCCTGACGGTGTCTCCCCTCTCACTCCCCTTGCACTTCGATCTGGATCGAACTTTGCAAAGCCGCCCTTGGCAAGCCCTCGAGTTGGCAGGAACCCCTTTCGGAGATCTCGCAAGCTGGACACAATCGGGGTGGACTAGCAACCACCGCTTGGTCGACCAAATCGATAGCTCGATCCAAATCGCAAACGGGGCCGGACCCTCAGGCCAGAACGCCTTGGTACTCCAAGCCACCAGCCGTAGCGGCCAGCCCATCCCCAGCGGTTATGCTGGAACAAGCATGAGAGTCACCTCTCCGAAAATCAAACTACCCACGGGCTCGCTCGTCCACATCGAAGCCTTGGTGCGCATCGAGTCCCCTGTGAATGAATCCCAAACCGGTCTACTCATGAGCGATAACATGGGTGGCGAAGCACTCGGGCAATTGGTCTCCACCTACGACGCAACCGATTCGATCTGGAGACGAGTGAGCCTGTTTCGGATGATCACCGATGAAGAAGGAATGGAACTGTACTTCGAGACACGCGGAGCCGTCAAAGCCCAAGTTACAGGCGTAAGTCTCGAATGGATCATGCCCGGACAAAATCGAAATCTTCCAATCAGCACCAGCACCGAATCCACACTCTTGGTGCCCGAAGGCACACAGCCCGGGGCACCTGCATTGCCCTGATCCGTCCGATCCGTCCAGATTTGCCTCGCACACACACCAGGGGCGATGCCCCTGGCTATGTTGAACATGGCCGTTGGCCAATTGGATCCAACGTTATGCTCATCGTCCAATTGCGCCCGTCGGTTTTTTCGCCAACGGCGATACTCATCATAGCCTGGGGCAACGCCCCAGGATAATTGATCGCCTAATCTGTCTGATCTGCTCCGTTGGCGCACACACACCAGGGGCGATGCCCCTGGCTATGTTGAACATGGCCGTTGGCCAATTGGATCCAACGTTATGCTCATCGTCCAATTGCGCCCGTCGGTCTTTTCGCCAACGGCGATACTCATCGTAGCCTGGGGCAACGCCCTGGGATAACGGTCGCTTGCCTTTAACATACGTCTGATCCTACGAACAAATCTTATCGATCACATTTCCATAGACATCGGTCAAACGGAAATTGCGGCCTGCGTAACGGTAGGTCAATCGCTCGTGGTCCAATCCCAAAAGATGCAAGATCGTCGCATGCCAGTCGTGAACATGGCACTTGTCCTCAACGGCCTCGCGACCATGCTCATCGGTAGCTCCGTAGCTCAAGCCGCCGCGAACTCCGCCCCCTGCCATCCAAGTCGTATAGCCTTTATTGTTGTGGTCTCGTCCATCACCATTTTGAGCATCGGGAGTGCGTCCAAACTCTCCTCCCCAAATCACTAGTGTCTGCTCCAAGAGACCTCGCTTTTTCAGATCGCTAAGGAGCCCTGCAATCGGCTTATCGATCTCACTGCACTTGTCGGGCAACTGATCTCGCAGGCGTTGATGGTGATCCCAATTTCCATGATTCAGTTCGATGAATCGCACTCCGGCCTCAACAAACTTACGGGCCATCAAACATTGACGCCCAAAACCATCCGTCGGATTCTCATTGATCCCATACATAGCCAAGGTCTTTTCGGACTCATCCCCAAGATCCATCAGCTTGGGCAAAGCGTCTTGCATCCGAAAGGCCAACTCATACGACTCGATCACCCCTTCGACGTTTGGATCGACTTGGTCTTTCGCAAGCTTGCTCTGATTAAGTTGCTGGATAAAGTCGATCTGCGATCGCTGGGACTTGCGAGTCATTCTTGGATTGTCGATATCAGGAATCGCTCCAGAGTTGCTCATCGGTAGATTCCGAGCCATCGCAGGCCGTGGACCTTGGGGCCGTCCAACTTTGGTCCCTTGGTAAATCGCCGGCAAGAAAGCATTCCCGTAATTCTGTGCGGCAGTCGCTTGCGGATTCAAAGCGACGAATCCCGGAAGGTTTTCGTTCTCGGTTCCGAGTCCATAGAGAGTCCAAGCTCCAAGCGACGGGCGAACAAACTGCGCGTTGCCCGTGTGCATCTGTGTCATAGCCCGAGGATGGATCGGCTGATCGCAGTGCATCGATCGGATCAAACACATCTCATCGGCGTGCTTTCCAAGCTCCGGAACCAACTCGGACATCCACAGACCACTGTTTCCCCGCTGATGGAATTTCCAAGGCGATGGCATCAACTTGGCCCCATTGAAGCGACCCGTCTTGCCCTGATCCGCTTCCAAGCGTGGCTTGTAGTCAAAGGTGTCGATATGCGAAGGACCACCTTGCATGCACAAAAAGATTACATGCTTGGCCTTGGCCGCAAAGTGCGGTGGCTTAGGTGCCAGCGGATTGCTCGATGTCCCAGCCTGCGATGTCCTAGTATCCGGGTCGTCGCCAAAGCCACGTCGAGCATCGAGCGTAGTGAGTCCTGCAAAGGCCAAATAACCAAAGCCTGCAGAGACACTCCTGAGCAATTCACGTCTTGAATTCATCTTTACTGGCTCTTTATTCTCAAATGATAAATGTGTTTTTGTTTTTTCGATCCATCGTTCGTACTCGTCTCGAACTAATTGACGATACGAAATTCGGCAGCAGCCATGAGCGCTTGGCACAACTGGCTCCAGGCCTTAAAGAGCGCTTCGTCGGCGGGAACTTGATCCTGACTCTCCTTGGCCCTGCGCAAGAATCGCAAAGCTGCATTGACCTCATCGGTGCTGGCCGATCGACCGTAAGCGAGCTGAAAGGCTCGATCGACTCGCCCCTGCGGATCCTTAGTCGATTGCATCACCCTGCGTGCGAATGCATCGCTGAGCTCAAGCACAAACGGGTTGTTCATCATGTACAAGGCTTGTTCAGCCGTGTTGGACACTTCTCGCGTTCCGGTAACCGAGTTTGGATCCGCAAAATCAAAGACGTCCAACGCACGAGGCAAAACATTGCGTCCTACTGGCAAGTAAACGGATCGATGATAATTCGCGACCTCGAGTTGATTGATCGTTGGATTGCGCATACCGCCTCCGAGCAACCGCCGAAGATTCCCGATCCGATCGTCACTGGTCGCATTGGCTGCGAATATCAGAGGGACATTCTGCGGTCCGTTCGGGCCCATCAGTGCCGAACCAAAGGATGCAAATATCGAGGACTTGGCCGGCTTTAAATGGATGCTACCGCTGGCAGTGAGCATCGAATCGCGGATGGCTTCTGCACCGAGTCGCTTGGGGTTGGCTCGAGCGATCCAAAGGTTCTCTGGATCGGCCTCGAATCGCTCCGGATCATAAGCCGACGAAAGTCGATAGACGCGCGATGTTGCGATGCTGCGAATCATATGCTTGATCGACCAACCGTTGTCCACAAAGTCGATGGCCAAATAGTCTAAGAGATCTCGATGCGTAGGTGCCGGTCCCGAGACTCCAAAATTATCCGGCTCTCGAACGATCCCCTTTCCGATCAAGTGCTGCCAAATCCGATTGACCATCACCCGAGCCGCTAGCGGATTGTCTTTCGAAACCATCCACTTGGCTAACTCCAATCGCCCCGAACTCTTTGGCGAAAGTTGCTTGGGGAGATTGCCAAGGACTTGCACAAATCCTCTTGGAACCTCTTGTGCCGGCTGATCGATTTCGCCTCGAACCAAGACCCTCGCATTGCGTGCATTGGTTCGATCCTGAACTCCCATGCATACCGAAACAGGTCTCCCTTGCTCATCGACACTGCCGATCCGATCCCGGATCTGAGAAACGATCTGATCCAATAAGTTTGCGTTGAGTCCTGCGTTGTTAGCTCCGGTGCGTTGCGCTCGCCGCGCTTCGGCCAATTCCTGCTGGCGCTCTTGAAGTTCCTTTTTCAGATCGGCGACATCCTGCGGACTCATGATCGGCTTGGACGACTCCGGATCGGCAATAGGCAGGCGGATCCAATCCGAGGGCTGCCTGTTTCGATTGCTGCGAGTCCCCCCGTAGAAGGTCTCTGTGCTCTGAAAGATTCCTGCTAAGGCGTAGTAATCGCTCTGGGGAATCGGATCGAACTTGTGGTCGTGACAGCGGGCGCATCCAACCGACAAACCCAACACCACACGGGTCGTTGTATCGATCTGCTCGTCGATCAAATCGGCTTGAAATTGCCTCGGATTTTGCTCAGCCAACGACTTTGGTCCAACGGCCAAAAAACCTGTCGCAATCAAATGCTCATTCCATTGCTGATCGTTCGAAACGGCAAGCAGGTCCCCGGCGACTTGCTCCATGATGAATCGATCGTAGGGTTTGTCTTTTTGAAAAGACTCGATCACATAGTCGCGGTAACGCCAAGCGTTGGGAAAAGTCACATCGGATTCTTTGCCGCTGGTTTCAGCATAGCGAGCCACATCGAGCCAGTGCCGTCCCCAATGCTGGCCATACTGCTCGGATGCCAAAAGCTCATCGACCATCCGCTCGATCGCATCCTGCGAACTTGCGTTCCAGTCTCGCAGGAACCCTGCACGTTGCTCCGGGCTTGGAGGCAAACCAGTCAAATCAAATGTCAATCGACGCACCAGCGTGTTCGGGTCGCAATCCTCGCTTGGCTCGATCTGCTGCTCTTCCCACTTGGAAGCCACATAGCGATCGATCGGTGTTTGTCCCCAGGCTTGATGCTTTTCAACAACAGGCTCGACCTTTTTGGGTTGAACAAAAGACCAAAACGACTTGCCCTTCTCGATATCTTCAGCCGTCACCTTGGAGTTGACGACCACACCCTGATTGACCCGAGGGTCGGGTGCTCCCATCTGGATCCAAGTCTTAAAGTCGTCGATCACCTGCGGTGGCAGTTTTCCTCGCGGTGGCATGCGATAGTCTCGATAGTTGATCGCATGCCAGAGGATGCTGTTCTCCAAATCACCTGGAACGATCGCGGCTCCTGATTCCCCACCGGCCAACAGTGCTTCACGGTTATCGACCGACAGCCCACCCCGCACCGATTGCTCGCTGGCGGAATGACATCGATAACAATTTTCGATCAGCACTGGGCGAATCTTGGACTCGAAGAAATCGAGTTGCTCGGGCGTCAGTTTTTGCTCGGTTGCAGTTTCCTCTTGGGATTCGACTGCAGTTTGAGCCATGGCGCAAGGGGCGCAGACGAGTCCGCCTAGGATCCCAAACGCAAGGGCTTGTCGAGCAAAGCCATGCACTATTACCGCGATTGAAATTTCGTGCATCGGATGCACTCCGAAAAGGGGTGAAGGTTCAAACAGGAAGGCGCAATCACTATAAATCAGGTATCCGACGATGGACGACGCGGACGGACCCCTTCTCCACCTTCTCCTCGTCCTTCAGGTCGTCCTTCGGGACGTCGATTCCCTGGACGCATCCCTTCGAGTCTCTTCATGGCTTGTTCCATTTCGGTCTTGTCGATCGCCCCATCGCCATTGGTGTCCATGTTTGAGAGTCGCTCTCGCATCTGAGGAGGAATCTCATCGCCTGATAGCTTACCGTCTTTATCCTGATCCCGATTTTCGAACATGCGTTTCATCATTTCGGGGTTTGGACCACCGGCACCTGGACCACCGGCACCTGGAGCTCCGGGCCCACCCGGTCGACCGGGTCCATTGGGTCCTGCGAACATCGGCATTTGGCTCGGATCGGGCCGCATCTCTTCGGCGCTGACGAGTCCATCCCCGTTCTTATCGAGTTTCAATAAGGACTTCGAAGCGTTCTCGATTTCCGTGGCCGACAACTGACCATCTCCATCGGCATCCAACGCTTTGAACAGAGGCATGTTCTGTAGCATCATGGCCATGCCTCGGGCCGCCATTTCGGGATTACCGCCTGCTCCGAAGCCTGGGCGATTCTCCTGGGGGCGACCTTGGCCAGGTCGACGTCCTTCAGCAGGCGGCTCAGGCCGTGGATCCTGACCGTAGCAGGGAACCGAAAAACCGACCAAACCCAATAGGCTTGCTTGTAAAAATCGCTGCACTAGCATTCGCTTCATCTTTCAGAACCTTTAAAAATGGGAGGCTTTTTGAAAATCGCTGGATTTGGCCAGCCTCTGTCTGGCTAAGATACCTTACCGACACCGAGCATCGAGGATCCACTTTGGACTTTGAAGATTTTTTGGAATTCTATTTCCTGTGTGGCAAAACCGTTTAATAATCCAAGCATGACGGACTCCTCAGCCCCGATTCATCCTGATTCCCAAAGCGGCCAAGCCCGATTGCCCGGCTCCCACGAGCCTGTGGCCGATGATCGATTTCAAATTCGAAACATCGAGGAACTCACCGTGTTCTTTGAGTCGGTACGTCCTCGGCTCGAAAAGATCGTACGGTTTCGATTGGATCCAGCCTTTCAGGCTCGCATCGATCCGGCGGATGTGCTTCAAGAAGCTTTTTTGCAGATCGCCAAACGCTATCAAGAACTCTTGGACGCTCCGGAACTACATCCGATGGTTTGGCTGCGCCAGCGAGTCCTTCAAACGCTCTGGGACATGCAAAGGACCCATGGTCGAGATAAACGGAGCGTACACCGAGAGGACCAAATGCCCCTTGCTGGCTCGAACACCACGAGCATCACGATGGCCAGGTGGCTTGCTGACGACGTGACGTCCCCCAGCCAACGCGTACTGAAAAATGAACAGCAGGAGCAACTCCAGCAAGCCTTGGAATCGATGAACGAAATCGATCGTGAAATCCTCGCCATGCGGCACTTTGAATACCTTACGAACCTGCAGACGGCCCAAGCCCTCGGCATCTCTGCTACAGCCGCCAGCAACCGTTACGTGCGAGCGGCGATCCGCCTCTCAGAAATCATGCAAACTCCGCCCCCCAGAGAATCTCAGTGATGGATCAGACCGAAAAGATCGAGCGTCACCCGTTTGAACAATTGGCCGACGAGTTCGTTTCGAAACTCAGAGCCGGGCTCTCTCCGAGCATCGAACAATACGCCCTTGATCATCCCGAGCATGCATCCATCATCCGCTCGGTGTTTCCCTCCCTGGTAATCGTCGAGAAGCTCAGCGCCAAAGACGCCACCGAGCCGTTGGACTCGACCCTAGCGCTCGCCAAAAGCCAAACGGCTCAAAACATACCGAGGAAGTTCGATGACTTTCACATCCTCGGTTGTATCGGGCAAGGTGGTATGGGTGTTGTCTACGAAGCGATCCAAGAGTCGCTTCAACGCAAAGTCGCTTTGAAGGTCATCAACCCCGGAGCCTCTGCCAGCGTTCAGAACAGGAACCGTTTTCGTCGCGAAGCCGAATCGGCAGCAGGTCTTCACCACACGAATATCGTCCCGATATACGGATCGGGCGAAGACCATGGACTGCTTTACTACGCGATGCAATTGATCCATGGCTCGACCTTGGCCCAAGTCATCGAGTCGCTTCAAAGCCGCATGGGCACAACTCCTTCCAAAGATTTGCACTCCAGCGAACAAACCCTCGAAGCTGTCGATCGATTGCTCCTGTCGAAATCTCCAGCTTCCACCATCGAACTCAAAGGCTCCAATAGCTATGTGATCGAAAAGGATCTTCAGCAATTTCCGACGTTCGAGCAACTGCCCAAGCACTACTATCGGAACATTTGCAGACTGATCTCCAAAGTTGCAAACGCGTTGGACTATGCTCACCAATCAGGCGTGCTGCACCGCGATATCAAACCGAGCAATCTGCTATTGGATCAAAGCGGGACCATTTGGGTAGCCGACTTTGGGCTGGCCAGGCGCGACGATCTGGACAGCCAAACTCAAACCGGTGAAGTGCTCGGCACCCTGCGCTATATGTCCCCCGAGCAACTGGCCGGAAAGGCCGACCCTCGCAGCGATATCTATAGCCTTGGACTGACCCTCTTTGAACTCCTGACTCTGCGTCCAGGTCTGGATACCCCCAAGCGTCGATTGCTCGATCCGAGCAAGTACAGTCAGTTGGAGTTCAATGCAGCCGATAGAGTTTCGATCCCCAGGGATCTACAAACCATCGTTCTCAAGGCCGCAGCCCTGGAACCGGAAAAGCGTTACCAGAGGGCCAGAGAACTTCAGGAGGATCTCGAACGCTTCTTGGAGGATCGACCGATCCTAGCTCGCCGCGAATCGCTCATCGAATCAGGCATCCGTTGGGCTCGCCGCAATCCGGCGATCGCAACGCTCACAGCAACTCTCTTCGGTTTGCTCCTGGCCATCGCCTCGATCCTGGGCTTGTGGAATCGACAGCAACTACGGACACTCGAGGAACTCAACCTCGCTTATAAAGCTTCCGCGAAAAGTCTTGCTGAGCGAACAGAAGCCCTCGAGCAGGCCGAGGCAGAGAGCCAGCGAGCCAAACACAATATGGAAATGGCCCTCGAAGCCTTCAGTACCATCACCGAGAATATCGCTTCGAGAGGTCGAAGCCTCGAGCTACAAGGTCTCGATAACGAAGAAGGCGAATCGATCGGTTATGCCGATGCGGTCTTGACCCAAGCCGACGTGGAATTGCTCAACTCCTTGCAAGACTTCTTCGATCGATTCGCGCAGCAAAACTCTGCTGACCTTCGGCTCGATGCGGCCATCGCTCGTCGAAGAGTCGGTGAAATCGAACACAAAATTGGCAAGCACGAGCAAGCCTCTGCTTCCTTGAAAAAAGCCATCGCGGAATTCACTGCTATCCGAGCTAGCAACCAAGCACCTGGCGAACCCCAACGGATCCTCGTCGAAGAATTGCTCGCTCGCAAAGAACTCATCGCCCTGCAGGCTAGGCGAGATCAGATCCTCAAAGCCCAAGACGAAATGGATGCCATTCGCAAGATACTCAAGGACAATGCCGATTTTGCTCAGTCGCCTCAAGGGCGGTTTGCACTAGCCTCGGCCCTGACGAGCCTTTCGAGTAGCGGTGCAAAACTCGCCCTCGAACGAAGCATGAATGATCGGCGACGAAGAAACCCTCCCCCGTTCTTCAATCGCCCCGCTGACTTCGCAGTCGAAGTCGCACCCCCTTTAGCCTTAAAAATCCAAAGAGACCTAAGCCATAATTCCGAAGCGATTGGGCTCCTTGAGGAACTCTCGCAGCAGGAACCCAACCAAGCCCAGTACCGACTGGAGCTTGCTCGCAACTACCGCGATCGCATGCGTATGAGCCGCCTGATTGGTAACCAACAAGTCTTTGAAGAATCACTTGGCAAAGCAACTGAGATTTTCAAAGACCTGCTCGAGAAGAGTCCCAAATCCCCAGTGCTAAAGTATGAACTTGCGAATCTTTATACGAGCAGCTTAGTCCACCCAACCCTCGACGCCGACCGACTCGAAGAGGCCCTGAGGCTTATTCAAGAAGTGATCGATGAACATCCTGCAGTACCTGAATACCAAACCTTGTACGCCGCGCTCCTAGCTCGATCGGCTTGGGTGCAACCCTTTGCCCCCGATCCCCCCACCGAACGGCAATTCGAACGGGTCGAAAACGGCATCAACAAGCTTCAGCATGCGATCAACATTCACCAAGGACTGGTGGATCGATTCCCAGAAATTCCTTTGTATGGACTTAATTTGCTGCAAGCCAAAGTGCAGTTGGTAGAATTTACAACGCAGTTTCGTCGCGCGGAAAAAGCCAAGGCGTCATTGGCTGAGGCGACAGCCCTTGCCGAGAAAATGCTCGATTCAGGTGCTGCGCGTCAACCAGCCATCCGCGCGCTTCTTGAACGCCTTCGCGAACGCAAAACCGCCCTGGATAACCGTCCTGAGCCAGAAAAGCCCTAGAAAAAAATCTCACCATGATCAAATCCCTGCACGACACTCGGATCTTCGCTCGCCTAAATAGGGTCTTGCTGTGGATCCTTGCGGCAAACTCGATCATCGGTATCGAAGCGATCGCCAAGGAATTGTCACCGGTCGAGCGAGCTCCGAACATCGTTTTTATTCTTGCCGACGATCTTGGTTGGGGTGAACTGGGTTGCTATGGGCAAACCAAATTGCAGACCCCGAATCTGGATCGGCTCGCCAGCCAAGGGATCCGATTCACCCAGCACTACAGCGGTGCACCCGTCTGCGCGCCCTCTCGCTGTGTGCTCATGACCGGTAAGCACCTGGGCCATGCCCAGATCCGTGGAAACAAACAGGCCAAGGTGCATTTCCCCGAGTTCAATGAAGGTCAACATCCGATTTCGGAACAAGCCGTCACGATCGCAGAGGTCCTAAAGAAAGCTGGCTACGCCACGGGTGCCTTTGGCAAGTGGGGGTTGGGACCTGTCGGAAGCACCGGCGATCCGAACGCCCAAGGCTTCGACAAATTTTTTGGTTACAACTGCCAAGCCGTCGCGCACAGTTATTATCCTGAGTTTCTCTGGGATAACTCCCAGCGAATCAGGCTCAACGACAAACCTACACCTGGACATCGAAAACCACCCGAGGGACCGATCCAAGCGAGCGATTGGGTCGGTCAAAACTACGCCCCCTATCAGATGATCCAGCAAGCCCAAGCCTTCATCGAAGCCAATGCCGATCGTCCCTTCTTTTTGTATCTACCATGCATCGAGCCCCATGTGGCGATGCATCCCCCGATCGAAACCCTCGATCGCTTCCCAGTGCAATGGGATACCCAGGAGTATCGAGGTGGGAATGGTTATCTGCCCCATCCTCGCCCCAGGGCAGCTTATGCAGCCATGATCTACGACCTGGATCGTCATGTCGGCAAAATCCTCGATGCCTTGGAACGACACAACCTGAGCGACAAGACGTTGGTGATCTTCTCGAGCGACAACGGAGCCACCCATGCTGGAAACAACGAACCAGACTTTCATGTCGGAGGTGCCGATCCAAAATTCTTTCAATCCACTGGCAACCTCAGAGGTTACAAAGGGAGCGTCTACGAAGGAGGGATTCGAGTGCCGATGATCGCCAGATTCCCAGGCGTGATTCCTGAAGGCAAAGTCGAGTCGACACCTTGCTATTTTGCTGATTGGCTTCCAACGCTATGCGAAGCTGCCCGAATCGATCTTGAGCAAGTCACTGCTGGGGGCAAGCTCGATGGAGTAAGCCTCTGGCCTGTCTTGACCGCTTCGGGGGCTTTGCAAAAACGTCCTCCGATGGTTTGGGTGTTCCCCGAATATTCGGGCCAAGTCGCAGTCCGTTGGATCGATTACAAGTTGGTCCGACGAGGGCTTGCGACCAAGAAGCCCTCGGATTGGGAATTGTACGATCTGTCGAAAGACCCGAGCGAGTCAGTTGACTTGTCGAGCGAGCTACCGGATTTGGTCAACACAGGAGTGAAAATTCTCCGCGAGCAAACCGATGCAAACGAGATCTTCCCTGTTTCTTTTTGAAGAAGTTCGAGTAGCTTGCTGAGTAAATCAAACAGACTACTAGGTGGGAACGGATTCGGGCATTTCCACGAGTCCTATCGATTCGACTTGGACACCGCTGGATATCTCGCTGGTCGATAGAATATGCAGACGCGGTAAAAGTTCGCCTAACGTCTGTCTTACCAAAGGTCGTATTTGGGGGTTTACCAGGAGCACCGCTGGTCGTGCTTGATCCTCGAGCGTGTTTGCGAAATGCTTGAGTTGTTCGATCAACGATCGGAACATGCTCGGCGGTAAGGAGGCTTGGACTTTACGACCGCTTGCCTCGGCCGATGCCAGTGCATCCTCGATCCACGGATCGAGGGTAATAGCGCGGATGCGACCTTGGGAGTCACACAGTCGTTGGCACAAGGTTCGGGCGAGTCGCTGTCGAACTTTCTCGGTCAACTCGTCGAGATCTTTGTCCTGTGTCGCATGGTCTCCGATGGTTTCGAGCACCAGATGAAGTGGTCGAATCGGGACACCTTCTTGGAGCAAGTTCTTGAGAACCTGCTGGACTTCGCTCAGTCGCAAAAGTGTCGGAATCAGCTCGTCGACAGTCGCGCTATGGGTTTTACGAAGTTGGTCGATCAGTTGCTTGGTCATGTCCCTCGAAAGCAGCTCGGCAGCATGTTTGTTGGCCAACACGTGCAGATGACTTGCGATGACTTGCCCACATTCCAACACGCGAAAACCTTGCAATTCCGCTTCGTTGCGATCGGAGGGATCAATCCACAATGCTTTCTTTCCTGAGGCGGGATCGATCGCAGGATCCCCTTGAATCGTTTTGGAACCCCTGCGAGCAGACTTTGACGAGGGGATCGCCAAGAGCCGTTCAGGGACGAGGGATCCTGAAGCGACAGGGTTTCCATGAAGCGAAAATTCGTAATTGAACGAAGGGAGCGAGAGTCGATCTTTGATTCGAACCATCGGAAGGAGGATCCCAAGTTCGGAGGCAAGTTCGGTTCGCACCGTGCCGATACGTTTCATGATATCGCTACCGGTCTTTGGATCGACCAGTGGAATGAGCTTGGCCCCCAACTCGAGTCTAAGCTCATCTTCTTGCAAGTAGTCTTCGATTTTCTTTTCGGTTTGTTTGGTTCGCGAGAGTTGCTCCTGTTGCTGTCGTCGTTGGTCGCTGATCGATTCCTGTTTATTTTGTCTTTGAAGGATCAGCGCCAGGCCCACCAGACCACCACCGAAAGTCAGGATCGGGATCGGCGGCATCGAGGTAAACAGGAGCAGTCCTAGGAATCCGCCAGCGATGATCAGTGGGGCGGGTTTGGAGAAAATCTGGCCCAGCAAGTCTTTCGATAGATCCGAACGCTGCGTCGAACGGGTCGTGAGCATGGCAGCGGCGATCGAGACCAAAAGGGCTGGCAACTGCGTCGCCAATCCATCCCCGATGGTCAGCTTGCTATAGGTCGAGGCCGCCTGTGGGATCGATAGCCCGAAATGAACCGTCCCCATATAGATGCCACCCACAAGATTCAAGGCGGTGATGACAAGTCCAGCGACCGCGTCCCCCCGAACAAACTTGCTAGCTCCATCCATCGAACCGTAGAAATCCGCTTGCCGCGTAACCTCGGCCCGTCTTCGCTGAGCCTCTGCGTTGTCAATAGCTCCAGCCGATAGATCCGCATCGATGGCCAATTGCCGTCCTGGCATCGCATCGAGTGCAAAGCGAGCGGCAACCTCACCGATTCGGGTCGCTCCCTTAGTGATGACCACAAAATTAATCAAGAAAATAATCAGAAACAGCAAGATCCCCACTTCGATCTTGTCCCCAGCGACAAAAGCACCGAAGGCTTCGACAACCCGTCCTGCAACAGCCGAGGAATTTGAAGAGTCTTGCGTTAAGATCAATCGCGTCGTCGCGATATTCAGCGCAAGTCGTCCGAGAGTTGTCGCAAGGAGCACCGAAGGAAAAACGCTGAATTCCAACGGCGCACTGACCGATAGGGTCGTTAACAAAACCATGACCGACAGAGCGATGTTGGCCACTAAGAGTAAATCTACCAAGCCCGAGGGGAGCGGCACGAGAACCACCGCAACGCAAGCCAGAATTCCTGCTGGAACAAAAAGACTTCGGTAACGGACAAAGAGTTCGACAAGTCTTTCCATAGGAGCCAATTTCCAATTCGTGCTTGCTTTGAAACCTTCGGAAAACTACCCTTCGAACGACCTTAAAGTCCAGATCGATTCCGTCTGCTAAAATTCCAAAGCATGGTTAAAGCCGAACCGAATAAACCCCTGAAATATTCGATCTTCATGCCGAGGATTTGGCACGGAATGCCTCCTGAAGTATGGTTTCCAATCCTCGCCCGCAATCGCTTTGGCGTCTCCTTGTCCCGATTGCACTACGCACTTGGCGTCAGCGCCTTTTGTCCCGTGACGTCAATGCTAGCAATCGCTCAAAAACTTGGGTGGTCGCGAGCCATTGCCAAGACGCAGCTTAAGAGACCTCCGGTTTTTATTTTGGGGCATTGGCGAAGTGGCACGACTCTGTTGCATGAGTATTTGGGTTTGGATCCTCAATTCGCCTCGCCTACAACTTATCAATGCTTTGCTCCGTGGCACTTTCTGCTGACCGAGGGGCTCATCGCTCGCTATGGCAATTGGTTGCTTCCGGATCGCAGACCGATGGACAACATGAAGGCAGGCTGGGCCTTGCCCCAAGAGGACGAGTTTGCGCTGATGAACCTCGGTGCTCCATCACCCTATTTGCGTTTGATGTTCCCTAACCATCCTGTTCCCTTTGCAGAGACTCTCGATTCCGCCCGATTTGCGCCCAAGGACTTAAAAGTTTGGCGTCAGCAATTGGAGTGGTTTGTGAAAGCCTTGACCTATAAGACCCGCAAGCAGCTCTTGCTCAAGAGTCCTCCGCACACTGGCCGGCTTGCAATCCTCAGGCAAATGTATCCCGAATCCAAATTCATTCATATCGTTCGAGATCCTCGCAAGTTGTATCCCTCGACAATGAAACTTTGGAATTCCCTCGACGAGAATCAAGCCCTGCAGTCTCCCACGGATCAATCGAGGCTAGAGTCCTTTGTCCTGGATTCCCTTGTGTCGATGTACCACGCATTTGAGCGTGATCGATCGAGCGTTCCAGAATCCCAAATCATCGATGTTCGCTACGAAACATTTATCGCAAAACCGATAGATACCCTTGAAAAGATCTATCAGCATCTGGGTCTGGGGAGTTTCGATTCGGTTCGTTCTAGCTGGGAGGCAAAAAGCGAGCAAGAGCGAGGTTATCAGACCAATAAACTTCAAATCGATCCGCAGCAAGAGGCGATGATCCTCGACCGTTGGTCGGATTATGCTCGCAAGTACGGCTACCTGGATACCTGATCGACCGTCTCAAGAGCTCCTAAAACGATCTTTGACCAAATCTGATAACCGATCTGGTTTAAGTGCAACCGATCCTCTTTGAACAACTCGGCTCTAGGCATACCGTCGCGGTCTAAAAATGCGTAAGCCGTAGGAATGTAATGCACTCCGGGTGTCGAGTCAGCGATCAATCGAAGCATGGTGTTGGTCACCTGGATTCGTGGCCAGTACTTATAACGCAACGGTGTTGGGGTGACGGCTAAGAGATAAATCTCGACATCGGGTTGCTCTTGACGAAGCTGCCATACAACGAGCCGAGCCAGTTTCGAGACCGTTTGCGGATCGACATCCTCCTGCTCTTTTCCTGTGATATCGTTGGCGATAAAGACAACCGCTTTTCTGAACTTCAGTCCTCGAATCAGTTCCGGGGTATAGATAGCCAAATCGCGATAGCGAGCGCCTCCATAAGCGCGGCGGACAACTGGCAAGGGTGCTAAATCGTTTTGAATCGAATCCCACAACCGAAACGAAGAGCTCCCCAGAAACAGTACATGCTCGGGGCCTGCGTCGGTGCTGTTGCTCGCAGCAAGCTTGGCAACATCCTCTTTCCACTTCTCGGATTTCCCAAGATATGGAGCCAACAGCTCGTCAACAGCGAGCTTATCGGCAGGGTCAAACGCCGGAAGCATTTCCTCGACGGGATCCTTGGCCTGATCCTCTTGGCTAGCGGCTGTGTCTTGGGCAAAACTCAGCTCAAGACATGTTTCGAGCGTTACTACCGCTAGAATCAAGCCCCATAGAAAGCGACTCGCCTTGGCTAATCTTTTATCCATCGCAACACCTTCGGTTGATTTGTCTATCCAGGAAAAATTAGTGACGAAAAGTACTCGTGCTCGTGCTCGTGCTCCTGCTCGAAAAGAAGTATGGGAATGCAGTCGATATCCGAAGCCACATTCCGGGATTCAAGGATCCTTAAAAGGCGATTGTTTTGAATCGATTTGAGCTTTTCGAGTACGAGTACGAGCACGAGCACGAGCACGAGTATACACCCGCCAGCTCCAGAACCATTCCGATTATATTTTCACCCAACGAGCGGCTGCATAACCGACGACACGTGAAGCATCCCCTGTAACTCCCGCGCTTGTGTCGTAACTGAGCTGCTCGATCTTGGTCTGCATTCCCAGTTCCTTAAGCGTTTGCATGACCAGTGCTGCGGGCACAACGCCACACATACTGATCCCGTTGGATTGGCACACATCGAGCAATTCCTTTGGATCCCCGGTGGACAATGCATCCAAGGCCAATCGATCGCGACGACGGTTTTCTTGATCCTCCGCAAAGTGATTCATGTCGCTCGATATAGCAAACAGCACTTTTTCAGCGTGAGGTCTAATCACATCGGCAAGTTGTTTGGCGGCCAACTGGATCTCGTCCCAGTTAGCATTTCCCATCGCAATACAAACCAGCTTGGGCTTGTTCTGCGCGTCGCCTGTAAGCCAATCCAAAATCGGCAATTGGATTTCGGCCCCGTGCTCTCGAAAATGGGCCGCCGCATCGAGCTCCATGCCTTGAACACCCTGCGCTATTTGTTGGCTAAGTTCCGCGTCGATGGTGAAGCTTGCGAATTCTTTTCCGTGGCTCGATGGTATCTGCCAAGCCGATGAGCACGATACAGCCCAGTCTGCACCCAAGCGGGTATGCTTCGGACCTACGATGATTACCGTTTCAGGGATCCGGCAACTCTTCCAAGCGTCGGTTGCGACTTGACCGCTATAACGAAGTCCGGCATGGGGTGTCATGATAGCCCTTACATGCTCCGACGAAGTGACGGTCGACTTTTGGTCGAACCCCTCGAGCATCTGCCTGAGTTGTTCCGATTCAGCAGGATAGAAAGTGCCGGCCAAGGCAGCGCTGCGGGGTCGATCCCTCGAATCGATTCCAGGGGTGTTCGATGCCAAAAGCGAACTTGCCGTCGAAATGCAACCGAGTGTCATGACACTGATCGGTTCGCTGCGCAGGCGAACCATCGACGCGGCGGCTTCGAGCAATGCATGCACCGATTTGCTTGGATCAAAAGCGACAGCCACGCGCTGGCCGCACAACGCCACAACAGCCCTTTGGTTGGAATGAGTACCTGCAAGATCACAATCGTGCAGCACCTCCTTGAGCTTACCTGACTCCCAATCCTCTGCATGCACAGTGCCATGATGAGCTGGGTCATACAAAGCACTCACGGCCAGATCGATATCGACAGCTTTTTCAAAGCGTGTTCGCCGAAGTGTCTGTTCGGCTGTACGGCTCAGTTCGAAGATGCTCGATTGCAGGGGAACTCCAGGCCGGAAAGATGTCTGAATCCAGTGCGCCAGGGGAACCTTGGAATCGACATCGACAGCCGACAAAACAATCGTGTGGACGGTTCCATCCATCGCATCGAGAACATAGTAGTTCGGGGTGGCTCCGTGCGACAGGTTGATCATGTTTTGAACGGTAGCCGCTTTGAGCTTTTGCAGACTGTCCAAATCACCCGGTGGGCCTTCGATCGGCATCGGCTCGGGTAGTTCGATCGTATTTAGGTGCCCAACAATTTCGAGACCTTCGAAAGTCTCTAGCATGACCGAGGGATCTTTCCACGCATCGGTGGGCAAACCGGCTTTACGGCACACACCAGCTAGGTATGCGTGGACATCCCAACCTTGTTCGACTGGAACGCTTGGCAACAGCAGCCCCCCGCGCTGTCCGTAAGGGCTCGTTAGGCTTGTAGTGATTCTCAGTCCATGCTTACCGAGTTGGATATGATCATCCCTTTGATGCGGCTGGGTATCGATGGCAAAAGGATCTGCCAAGAGCGTCACATGGCAGGACAGATAGGGGAGTTCGACACTCGATATGGCGGGCATGCGTGGGTCTTCCTTTGCAGTCCGCTGGGCGGAATCGACGATCGCATCGCCGAGCCGTGTTGGACGACCTAGAAAGCCGCAGCAACCGCGAAGGGTTTTACCTCGCTTGAGCGTCGTAAAGCAGCCATAGACATAGTGTTCGGCGAGTTCACCCAGGGGCTCAAAGATCTCTGGCCCGAGCCGCTCCTTGAGAACCTTGGCAGCGACGATCCTCGCAGCTAGCTTTTGGATCGTTTGCCGGGTGGTGTCATCGATCGAACTAAGGTCCAGAAGGTTGAGTTTTCGGATATTTGGGTCGCTCATCGAGTTGGCTTCCATACTACCAGGTCTAGGGAGGGGCTCGGCAGGCTTGAGTTTTGCTTGCCCGAGCGAATCTAAAGGTATCACAACTTGGCCGGGTTGGAACGGACGCATGTCGATTGGAAGCCTTTTACGGCCCCAGGTTCCCACGCTTTGCTCAAATCGTCCAACGAGTTTGGTTCCACAGGAGTTGCAAGCCCCGTTTTGTAGGTTCACCTGATGGAGCTCGTACCAATCCCTCTCGATGAGCAATTGGCCACAGTTGCTGCAATAGCTCGAAGCGTGCTTGCTCTCGTGCACATTCCCGACATAGACGTGCTCTAGGCCATGCGATTTGGCGATCGCGTAAGCTTCCAGTAGCTTCGATACCGGAGTGTTGGGCCGGTCGGTCATCCGAAAGTCGGGGTGGAACGCAGAAAAGTGGATCGGTACATCCGTTCCGAGTTCTTCGGCGATCCATTCGCACATGCGATGAAGTTCGTCGACCGAATCATTGGCACTTGGGATAACCAAGTTGGTGATCTCAAACCAAACATCCGTCTGATGCTTCAGATACTTGAGGGTATCGAGAACCGGTTCGAGGTGTGAATAAGTGATTTTGCGATAGAAGTCTTCCGAGAAGGCTTTCAAGTCAACGTTGGCAGCATCCATCCAGCGATAGAACTCTTGCCGTGGTTGGCTCGACATATATCCTGCCGTCACGGCCACCGTTGCGATGCCGAGCTCTCGACAAGCCTTGGCAGTATCGATCGCGTATTCGGCCCAAACCACCGGATCGTTGTAAGTAAAGGCAACGCTGCGGCATTGATAAGTTTTAGCGGCCAGAGCGATCGACTCAGGGGTAGCACGATTGCTGAGTCTTGCAACTTCTTTGGATTTGCTGATGTCCCAGTTTTGGCAGAACTGGCAACCGAGATTGCAACCTGCGGTACCAAAGGATAGGACGCTGGTTCCCGGGTAGAAATGATGAAGGGGCTTCTTTTCGATCGGATCGATACAAAAGCCGGTACTTTTGCCGTAGGTATCGAGGATCATCTCCCCATGTTCGATCTTGCGAACAAAGCAAAAGCCTCGATCTTGCTCCTTCAAACGGCACTCTCTGGGGCAGAGATCGCAGACGATCCGAGGTTCGGGATCGCTGCGCGTTTGAGGATCGACGTGCCACCATCGACCAGGATACTTCGCGGAGGCTTGGTTCATGCCCAAGTCTGATTGCACTTGAGAAGTGACTTACAACTGGAATGCATCTTCCTCGGCTTGTTCGTCATACAATGGCATGTAGCGGTAGTAGACCTCGAGCATCATCGTACACATGCATGTGCTGTAGAGGCGGCCACCTTCACCGATATGAGGATCACCGACAAACCAACTCCCGGCGCCGTGGCCGGTTTGAACTTGGCTACTGACGAGTTGATCTCGCATGCGATTATTCCATGCATCCCATTCAGCACCGCCATATTGCTTCATGACCTGGGTGCCATAGTAGTTGTAGTAGAGATTGTCATTGCTCGGACCATCCTTGGCGAATCGTTCGGCAGCGGATTTGATGGTAGGCTCATCTTTTTTCCAGCCCGAATACATTCGGCACAAGACGCCACAAGCGGTCATCGACGGAATGAAATTCAGGGGGTTTTGCTGCTTGCGAATCATGTCGTAGTGATACCCAAAGCCGCCTGGAACCATCATCGTATCGAGATAAAAGTTTGCGCGTCGAATGGTGTCGATGTCATAATTGAGTCCCGACATTGCGGCGCTCTTGATGGCCATCATTTGCCATCCGACCAAGGACGTGTCGCCGGGCATCTTTGTCTGAATGTAAGGTTCATAATGCCAACCGCCTGTTTGGGGGTTTTGAGCGGGGGTCAAGTAATTGATGCTCAGTTGGGCAGCTTCGCGAAGGCGCGGATCGCGGGTCATTCCATAGGCCTCGCACATGGCGATCGTGGCGATCCCATGCCCATACATGTTATCGGCCCCGCCTCCGGTCCACCAAGACCCATAACCACCTTGAACCTTCATGCTCTGGATCAAGAAACTTAGCCCTTTGAAAACCGTCTCTTTGTACTCTCCTTCCATGTGCGTTTGGCCGGCACCCAAAAAGCACATCAAAGCCATACCAGTGGCAGCATTCATGCTGGTCGTTTTATTACCGGGTCGATCGCACTGGCCTCCGCACACAAGCGAATGAGAAAAGGTCCAAGCCCCCGTCTGAGGATTTTGGTGCTGAGCTAGCCACTTAAGAGCCATCGAAACGGCTCGTTCGGTGTCGGTAGTACCTCCGAATTTCTTAAGCAGATCTCGCTTGGTCTCGCTCGATCGGCTATTGAGACCCGCACGCATGGCCGCATTGCTCTGGGCCGCGATACCCGAAGCAGGCGCAAGCGATTCGCTCAAACCCGATACCGAAACCGCTGGAGCATCGGCTACCAATGAACTCATATCCAACTCGACCTTGGCATCAACAGCCGATGGTTCGACCGTCGGAACATCCGATGGACTATCCTCGGTCGTGTCCGATTGCATCTCCGCAGTGGCGTTGTCCATCGAAAATTCTTCGAGGGCATCGGACTCCGTACCGGCTTGCTCGCCAATATTCAGCAGCAGATTGATTTCTTTTTTGATCGGTTCGATGTTCCATGCGGCAAGCCCGAGGATGGCTGCAACGTGAATCACAGTGCTGATAAGCCAACTGGGTGCTGCAGTCCAAAAACCGCTTTTCTTGCGAGGGGCCTCCTGGGACTCCTCTTGCGCCACACCGGGTTCGACGACCGGCGTTGCCAAATCGCTCGGTTTTGCCGAATCGCTCGGTTTTGCCAAGTCGCCCGGTTTTGCCAAGTTGCTCTTGCCAGAAGGTACCTTTTTCGAGGCCGGAAGCCCGACATCGAACTGGTTTAGATCCTTGCGATCTTTATTATCGTCGGAACTCGACATACGCCACCTAAGGCAAGAGGCTAAGAAAAGGGATTCAAGATGGGAGGTTTGCGGCTTGGATCTTAGACCCAAACCCGCCAATATCTTAGCAGTTCTCAAGACCCAGTGTACTCTTTTTCCTGTGCAATTACCCCGCACTAACTTAAAATCGTCCCTCCGGAACTTTTCGAGGATCATCAAAAGCCACAAGGCCCACATGCTAGCGCTGCGTCTATTAAAACCGAGGGAAATCGCACGACTTCCATTGCCTTCAACCCTCCTGCTTGCCCTGACGGCATCGCTGTTTCTAGGCTGCAAGCCCAGCATGCCTGACAGGCAAGTCTCGCCAGGATCCCCTCAAGCAATCCCGCTGGCAGTCCCGCAAAAACTACCCGACGAAACGCACAAGGAATCTCAAGCCCAAGGAGCCCCAATGCCGTCGAGTCGCAAGGCATTGGTCATCGAAGTCCTGGGTTTCGATAGCCAACAGGGACGAGCACGGCTTGCTCTGTACCGAAGCCCCGAAGGATTTAATCAACCCGAAAAGGCATGGGCCAAAGAGACCCTGGAAATCCCAAACCAAGGGCCTTTGGTCTGGACTCTAGAGCTCGACGAGGAAGCCTTGCATGACCCTCAAGTGCGTTGGGCCGTCTCAGCCCATCACGACAAAAACAGCAATGACAAACTCGATAAGAGCGCTCTTGGGATACCGACCGAACCGTACGGTTTTTCCAACAATCCAAAACGGGGGTTTGGCCCACCGAAATTTGATGAGGTTTCGTTTTCGATCGACTCAAGCGATCCAACATCAACTCCCCGGATCGAAATCAAGATCCACTAACGACCGATGAAAAACCACCGCATGAGTTTAAACGTCGGTTCCCGCTTGAGTACCCAAGCAGCTATCTTTCCGGACTTGCTCGGGATTGCAACACCTACGGGCTCGTATCGGCAAGGTACATCGCGGAGCTACCGAACTATCAGTCTTCGGGATCTCGATGAACGTTCGACATCGATCGCTGCGGGACTCCAAGCGATGGGAATTGGACCGGCTCATCGCATCGCGTTGCTGGTTCGGTTCGGCGAGGACTTCATCGCCTTGGTCTTTGCATTGCTCAAGACGGGAGCGACGCTGGTTTTGGTCGATCCGGGGATGGGTCGCAAGAATCTGCTCAAGTGCTTGGCTGAAACTCAGCCCGATGGATTCGTAGCGATCCCTCTAGCCCAAGCCATCCTCAAGGCAAAAAGAAGCTTGTTCCCGAACGCCAAGCTCAACGTCACTGTAGGCCGTCGATTTGGGATCCTACCCTCACCGACACTCGATCAGCTTGAGTCCAGCCCCTCAAGACATTTTCAGCCTCCGGATACCCAATTGCACGACTCGGCTGCGATCATCTTTACCACCGGCAGCACGGGCCCCCCCAAAGGAGTCCAGTACACTCACCAGACCTTTCACTCCCAGATCGACATGATCTTGGAGCAGTACCGGATTCAGCCCGGTGGAAAAGACCTCAGCGGGTTCCCATTGTTCGGCTTATTCAATGCGGTCATGGGCACCAGCACGATCTTGCCCGATATGGATCCGACGCGTCCTGCCGACGTCGATCCTCCCAGGTTGCTCGATGCGATAGACCAATGGCAAATCAATCAGTCTTTTGGCTCACCGGCATTGTGGACCAAGATGGGACTGTACTGCAAATCCACCGGTCGACGCATGGAGAGTTTGAAGCTTGTACTAAGCGCCGGGGCTCCGGTTCCGAGCCGAGTGCTCGAGCAAGTTCGAGCTGCAATGCATCCGGACGGAAAAGTCTTTACACCCTACGGTGCCACAGAGGCTCTGCCGATTGCTTCCATCGAGTCCCGCGAAGTTTTGCAGGAAACGTCGAAGCTTACCAATCAAGGACTCGGGACTTGTGTCGGCAGACGCTTTGCCCAGGTGCAGTGGAAGGTGATCGAGATTACCGACGAGCCGATCGCGACGATCGAACAGGTCCGTCAATTGCCAACTGGTCAAATCGGTGAATTGATGGTGTGCAGTCCGAGCGTCACCCATCGTTACGTTACCCGCACCGATCAGAACCAGTTGCATAAAGTGCTTGGGAGCGATCCGGATGGCCAGCCCATGGTGTGGCATCGAATGGGGGATGTCGGTTACCTCGATCCATCCGACCGGTTTTGGTTCTGCGGTCGGAAAAGCCATCGCGTTAGAACCTCACGAGGACCGATCTTTACCGAACCGATCGAAGCGGTTCTCAACACGCACCCGAGCGTCTACCGAAGTGCCTTGGTGCCGCGAGGCACAAGCCCCGACCAAAAGGCCGTAGTGATCATCGAGCCTTGGCCAGAGCATCGCAAGGATGTGCAAGCCAACTTAGTTGGCTATCAGCAGCAATGGAGAGATTTGATCACCAAGTTCCATCCGAGTGTGGATATAGAATCATTTGTTCTCTATCCAAAACGACTGCCGACGGACATCCGGCACAACTCAAAGATCTTTCGCGAAGAGTTGACAATGTGGCTTGCCAATAAGCGATAAGCGATTTTTGCATTTAGCAAATATTCACTATTTAAAAAACCCCCAACCTTCTTTCTCCCCAGCGCCTGCTGGCGGGAGAGGGGGCCGGGGGGTGAGGGTGGAAGAACCCTGGACTTAGCCAGATACAGGATCAAAATTTCGATGACCAGCCCATCGGCATCCAACCCACAGAACCAGCGCCGCAAGTACGACATGACAGAGACAAGTCAACACAGTGAATAGCAACAATAAGCCAATGGATCCGCTCAGAGTTGCATCAATAAAGTACACATACACCGGAACCATAGGATCAACCTTAATCATTCCGTAGTAAATCCACAGCAGTTTGAACCCATAGACTGCAAGTGCCAAAAACGGAATGAGGAACAAACGCCAACGTTTTCCAGAGAAACACCAACCAGCCAAGAGCAATGAGAAAATCGACTGACTGAGTTCGGAGATCAAAAACAAAACAAAGAGCAACTCAACGGATGAAAACCAAGAGCCATCCGAAGACGAATAGAGGATGTCGGATCCCGCGTTACCCTGGGACCCAACTGGAGTTGGAAGCATGCCTGCAAACCAGCGTGCCCGCGCGATCGAGGTTTGGACATACAATGCAATGGCGATCAAAAGCCACAGCCAACTGCCGATGGTCCATCGATATCCCCTGAACGATTGCTGATCGTTTCGATCGATGATCTGAATGCCTGTTATCAGGCTTGCGATCTTGATAAGCGCTACCTTGCTGGTCAAGTCCAGAAAAGTCATCGGCATATCGATATCCAAAAGAACATCGATTCGAAATCCCGTGTACCACGTCGAAGCGAGTCCGCCGACAACTGCCAAGACAAATAGATAGAGAAGTCCTCCAAGCGTCTGGCGCCAGCGGCCTGGGCCTTGCATCGAGGTCCACATGACGGCAGCATCCATTGCCGGTGCGCAAATGACCAACGGGATTAGCCAAAGCATACCTTGGTCAGAGGATAGGCCCAACGTATCGAATTCAAAAAGGAACGTTGCAATTGTCCCGAAAACGAACAAGCCGAATGCGAGCTTGGCAAATCGTCGGTTGTAATTAACCCGATAGAAGGCGGGGTTCGACGACTCGACAGCCATGTTCGATCACCTCAATCCTGTCGACAACCCCATTGAAGCTGGGAACCCAAACATGTGATTGAGATTCTGAACGGCCGCTCCGCTGGCACCTTTGACGAGGTTGTCGATGGCGCTAAGCAGGATGATCCTCGGTCCATTTTCGCGCACCGAGATGTCGACATAGTTGGTTCTTGCAACATACTTCGTCGCCGGCAGGTGCGACACGACTCGTACGAAACCATCGAGCGGATAGTAACTCATCAAGCACTCGCGGATCTGATTGGCCGTGACACCGGAGACTGGATGGACATAGATCGTCGAGAGGATACCTCGTTCCATCGGAGTCAAATGCGGGGTGAAAATGATTTCGGGCTCGATGCCGCTAAATCGCTTCACGATGTCGACAATCTCAGGCTGGTGCCGGTGATTCCCAACCGAATACGCACTGATCGATTCGTTGACTTCGCAGTAGAGATTCCCAAGCTTGGGCGTGCGGCCTGCGCCGCTGACACCGGACTTGCTGTCGACCACGATGTCCTTGGGTGAAATAAGCCCTTCTTTCAGAAGTGGCGAAAGAGGCAAAATGGCCGAGGTGGGATAACAGCCTGGATTAGCAACCAACGGGGCATCGGCCAACTGGTCTGCAAAGAGTTCAGGCAGCCCATAGGGCGTCGATCCCAAGCGGCCCGGATCCGGGTGGGCTTCGCCATACCACTTTTGATACAGCTCCGGTGTACTCAATCGATAATCGGCCGAAAGGTCGATCACACGGCAACCTGCTGCAAGGAGTTCCATAATGATGTGGGCCGATGCCCCGTGGGGCAAGCAGGTCATCGCAACATCGCAGCGCTGAGCGATCTGCTGAGCACTCAGGTCTTCGACCGGTAAACGAATACGACGCAGAAGCGAGGGGTGCATATCGGCAAGCATGCTGCCGTCGGCTTGACGGCTCGTCGCGGCGACGATCTCGACGTGTGGATGATCGATCAGCCATTCGATGGCCTCAAGGGCGGTGTATCCCGATGCGCCGACGATGGCGACGCGAACTTTGCGTGTAGTCATTGCAGATGATCCCAAGCACAGATAACCCGATCACGGGTAAATCAAACGACACTGCGTCTGATGATATCGCAAGCCCCGGAGATTGGCCAGATTGCCTTTAAGCTGCTTTGCGGGACTTGTCCTGCGAGGTTCCTTGAAAACCAGGATTCGAAAGAACGGCGGGTCGATCCTCCCAGGAACTTTGACGCTCTGCAAGGGCTTTTCTCGCCAATTCGATCCGTTTGCCGATCGGCTCGACCCAGGATCGGTCTCGCACGCCTAGAACCCAACCGAGCCTCTCTGCGGCAAGCTTGGGATTGACCAACCCGCTTGCCAGATGCCCTAGCCTTTTGACAAGCGGCTCGACAGTAATCGCCGAATCAGATTTTTCGCTAAACGCGCAAGCCAACTGACCGATCGATCGGCCTTGCTCGTAGTGCGAAAGAACCATCGGTCGAGCTTCTTGAGAGTGAACCAATGCACCTTCGACAACACCGACGTGCAATCCGAGAACCTTGGCCATCAAGCTCATTTCAAAGTCGATCAGGTCGCTTGGAATCCTGCTGTTCCAGCCACCTAAGCACTCGAGGGTGCTGCGGCGGATCAGCGTACCACTGAGCATGGGTCCAGCGATCCTCGATGGCTGACCGGTCAAGCGTCGCTGAGGCATCGCATCGGACTCAAAACCATACTGAAGGTCATGGGAGCTTGATGCCTTGACCCCAAGCGCAACCATATCGACATCGAGTTCTTCGAAAGCCACCAAGGCATCGTCGCACCAGTCGGATTCTAGGACGGTTCCAGGCATGACAACCTGGATCACATCGCCGCTTGCACGCCGATAAGCGGTATTGAGCTGCTCGGCAATCGAGCACGAAGCGGCCGTCTCGATGACCGTCGCTTCGTTTCCACCGAGTCCATAGGGGTCTTGGTACTCGCCCCGATGGACGATGATCAGTTCGTCATCCGCAGCGCGGACTTCGAGAACCGAAACCAAAGTATTTTCCAATGCCTGGGAATCGCATTGGAACGGAACGATTAGCGACAACCTCGGCACAGGACTAAGCTCCAGAAAATTCGAGGTACCAAGAATCCCTTCTTCAAAACGTCGCTTGGAAGATCGACCGACCCCCGGGTTGAGTCCAGCGTTTCAAAGCTTTACCGGATAGTGCAGTCAGTGAAACCTTGACGGGTTTGACGATTATCCGACCCTCTAGCAATTGCCCAGCGAATGCTCCTGAACCATAATGGCCCTCATGGATTCCCACCACATCTCCCACCTTGCGGCTCGTATGCGAATCGACCATCCACCAAAACCTAACACTCGAATCGGCTGGGCGTTTTTCTGTGCTAGCTTGTTTGCCGCACAGAACTTCGCTCCGAGCCTGAATGCTCAAGACACTGCCCCGATCGATTTCAACCGAGATATTCGTCCGATCCTTTCGGAGAACTGCTTTTACTGCCATGGCCAAGACGGCAATAAACGGCAAGCGGATCTGCGGCTCGATCAGCGCGATGCGGCGATCGCTGGCCATGCGATCGAACCTGGAGACCTTGCCAAAAGCGAGCTTGTCACGCGGATCGATTCGACCGATCCAGATGCACTCATGCCACCCCCTAAGTCGAATCGGCGTTTAAGCGATGCTCAAAAGGATTTGCTCAAACGCTGGATTTCCCAAGGAGCCCAGTACTCCAACCACTGGGCGTTTGAAACACCTCGCAGTCCGGCACTACCCGTGCTCCCTGCGGATACTCCACAGATCCTCAAGGACTGGGCCAAAGAGCCTATCGATGCATTCATCGCTCAAGGCCTTGAGCGCAACGCACTGGTTCCTAGCGAAACTGCCGATAGACGCGCGCTGATCAAGCGGCTTTATGCGGATCTTGTAGGACTCCCGCCACAGCCCGAACAAGTCGAGCAATTTGCAAACGACCCAAATCCGATGGCCTATGAGCAACTCGTCGACCAGCTCCTAGCCGATCCTGCTTACGGCGAACGCATGTCCCTTTCATGGCTCGATGCGGCCCGCTATGCCGATAGCAATGGGTTCCAACAAGACGGAGATACTTGGCAATGGATGTGGCGAGACTGGGTGGTTCGCGCGCTGAACGAGAATATGCCTTTTGATCAGTTCACCCTATGGCAACTCGCTGGCGATCTGCTCCCCGAGGCAACGGTCGATCAGAAGATCGCCAGCGGATTCAACAGGAACCATTTGCTCAATGGCGAAGGTGGCGCGATTGCCGAAGAGCAGCGGTTTGTGATCCTCTTTGATCGGATCGATACGACTGCCACGACTTGGTTGGGCCTGACGATGGCTTGCGCACAGTGCCATGATCACAAGTACGATCCGATCACGATGCGGGATTATTACTCGCTCATGGATGCATTCAATCGCGTTCCCGAGAGCGGTGTTCCTCAGTATTTCTCGAGCCGAATTCGAGTCGCTCCTCCGCTGATCGAGCTTCCTACCGAAGAGAATAAAAAACGGATCGAGGAGTTTGAAGCCCGCATCGCATCGCTTCAAAAGGAGGCTCAGCCTCTGATCGATGCGTCCTACAACGGTTGGCGATTGAATGTCGCGCCTGGCACGGCAGGTTTGCCCGAAGCCCTTGCGGCTGTCTTGGGAAAACCCGAAGACCAGCGCAGTGAAGAGGAGAAGAAAAATCTCGAACCATCGCTTCGCAAGCACTTCGATGAAAAAGTACTCGGCAACCTGACTGCAAAGATTCCTCCGCTGGCGGCTCAGCAAGGCGTTCGCAACGAACTCAATGCGTATCGCTCCGACCAGATCCCAAGACCGATGATCATGAGCGATGCGCAGCCTCGCAAAACCCATATGCTCGAACGAGGCGAGTACCTCAAGCCTCGTGACGAGGTCGCTTTTGACACTCCTGCCTTTTTGCCCAAGTTGCCCGAGGGTGCACCTAGCAATCGACTCGGTCTGGCTCAGTGGCTCATCGCCCCAGAGCACCCGCTGACTTCTCGCGTTGCGGTCAATCGCTTGTGGCAGCACTTCTTCGGCGTCGGTTTGATCAAGACCGCCGAGGACTTTGGGGTTCAAAGCGAGTATCCGGTCCATGGACAGCTTTTGGACTATCTTGCCGTCGAGTATCGCCAAGAGGGTTGGGATACCAAGCGACTGCAGCGGAGCGTGCTGCTCAGTTCGACCTACCGTCAATCGAGTCGAGCTTCGGCGGAGAATCGGGCCAAGGATCCGGAGAACAAATGGTTTGCAAGAGCCAGTCGCTTCCGCATGCCAGCCATGGTGCTGCGGGATTGGGCCTTGGCCTCCTCGAAGATGCTGGTGTCTCGCGTCGGTGGGGTTCCGGTCTATCCGTACCAGCCCGAAGGGATATGGGATTCATTGGCGATCACCAAGGAACGCGATTTTGCTTATCCAAAGTCTTCGGGTTCGAACCTGTATCGAAAGAGTTTGTATACGTTTTGGCGAAGGACCGTTGGGCCGGCCAACATGTTTGACGCATCGAATCGGCAGGCCTGTCGGGTGAAGATGTCGCAGACGAGCACCCCATTGCATGCACTCACGACGCTCAACGATCCGACTTGGGTCGAGGCATCAAGGAACTTGGCCCAATTGGCCATGCAAGAGACCCAAGATACCAAGGAGCAGTTGCAATTTGTTTCCAGGCAAGTTCTAGCAAGGAGCTTGAGCGACACAGAGGTCGAGATCATGCGCAAGGCCCTGGCCAAGCAGCAGGATCTGTTCCGATTGGATCGCGATTCGGCCCTATCGCTTTTGGCGACCGGGGAGAGCAAGCCCAATGCAGAGCTTGATCCGATCGAGCTAGCAGCGCTATCGAACGTTTGTTTAACCATGATCAATCTCGACGAAGCCTTGTGCAGAGAATGACGAAAAACCATGCGACTTTCCACTTGGCTATACTTTTCCCATGGATACTCCAAGCAACTATCGAGCAGCCTTTGGCTAGCTGCGATAGTTTTGGGTGCCAACCTTTTGTGTAACACACTTTCTTTAGCCCAAAGCAATACTGTGAGTGACAAGACCCAAGTTGTTTCGACTTCGAGTAAACCGCGATGGACGATTGCGATCCATGGTGGTGCCGGTGGGGAGCTTGAGCGATGGACACAAGCACAGCGCCAGGTTCGCATCGAGGGTTTGCAAAAGGCGCTCAAGACCGGTGCTGGGATGCTTGAGCAGTCGGCCAAGGCGATCGACGTGGTCGAAGCGGTGGTTCGGGTGCTCGAGGACGACCCGAACTTCAACGCAGGACGTGGAGCTGTCTTGAACGAAGTCGGCGAACATTCGCTGGATGCGAGTCTTATGGATGGCTCCGATTTGACTTGCGGGGCGGTGGCTAATGTGCGTAAGTCTCGCAATCCGATTTCGCTTGCAAGGGCCGTGCGGGACAAGACTCCGCATGTGTTTTTGGTAGGTGAGGAAGCCGACAGCTTTGGCGCGCAGATTGGACTGCCAACGGAAAGTGCGGATTACTTTAAGACATCCGAGCAAATCGAGAGTTGGAAGGAGTGGCAAAAGCGACAGGCTGCCAAGAAGGAGGCCACATCGAGGTTTGATCACGATCGAGGCGAGGATCGTTTGTTCTATTTGGGGACGGTCGGATGTGTGGTGATGGATGTGCATGGCCATTTGGCGTCGGCCACGAGCACCGGAGGGTTGCTTGGGAAGAAGTATGGTCGGATAGGAGACACACCGATCATTGGAGCAGGAACCTATGCGAACAATCGGACTTGCGCTGTTTCGTGCACGGGGGTTGGTGAGTTGTTTATACGAAACCACATTGCCTCTGCGGTCTCGGCTAGGATGGAGTATCTCAAAGAGAACCTTGGGGATGCAGGCCGTTATGCGATTGACAAGACCTTGCCAGCAGATTCGGGGGGGCTCATCGCAGTCGATAGTCAAGGGAACATCGAGACCATTTACAACACGCCGATCATGGCGCGAGGTCAGGCCAACAGCGAGGGCCTCTTCCGCGTGGGCTTAGCCGACTGGGTCGAAGGCCGATAGCAACCATTGTTAAACGGCTGTCCTCAGCCGTTTGTCGAAGCGTGCTCCATTGTTCAACGGCTGTCCTCAGCCGTTTTCGAGCCGAGCTTGCGAGGCGCGTCTGAGGGCCCTGTAAAGACATCAAGATAAATCTTGTGCGTCAACGGCAGGTGACTGCCGTTGAACAATCGATACCCGTTGGGCTGAATTGTTAAACGGCTGTCCTCAGCCGTTTGTCGTAGGGTACGTGAAGCGGTCCTGGTCATCGGCTCACAAGCCGCAATTGGATTGGCACTGTTCATTTAAAGATCGATATCGATCCAACCGCTGGACCGCGCAACGTACCGATTGATTGAGTACTCATCGTTATTCCAGGCCCCCCCAAGTGTTTTGTAAATGCTTGAAGTGCTGGAGTTTTCTTCACGCCTGTAAGGCTGACCCACCAACCCATTACATTCTTCTTTGGGACGCGTTCGATAATTCGAAGTGTGTCGGCCCTTCGGGCCTTTTGAGAACATTCGGTGGCTACGACCGGGGCCTTAGGAACCTGCCAAGCAGTTCTTGAAATTTATTTCGAACCAAAACCGGGTGTAAAAAGCACGATCTCGATAAAATCGACCTTTCACACACCAGGAGTTTTACGAGATCGGTTTTTTTGTAAGGGATTGTTGCTCATGGTGCCAATTGGTATTCGACCCACCAACGACTATGCGTTCGTGCTAACATTCGGTACTCCGGAGAACAAGGTCCCTTTGATGAGCCTGCTCAATGCAATCCTGTCGCTACCTTCTCCGATTGCCGATGTCCAAATTGAAAACCCCTATAACTACAAGGAATTCCTGGAAGACAAAATGTCTATTCTAGACATTCGAGCTTCCGACGGTCAGGGATGGATTTATCACATCGAGATGCAGGTTGCGGTTGCTGCTGATTTGACTCAAAGACTAGTCTATTATGCGTGCGATCAGTACGCAGATCAGTTGCGATCAGGGGACGAATACGGGGGGCTAAACCCAGTTTTTACGATTTGCTTGATTGAGGACAAGATATCCGATAACGCATCGAAGATTCACCATGCGTTTCGTTTGACGGATATGGAATCGGGCCGAACACTTAAAAATACCATCGAAATTCACACCTTGGAGCTTGGAAGGTATAATCTAAGCGAAAGCGATTTGGCAGAATCGAGCGAGTTAGAGCGATGGCTGTATTGGTTGCTCCATGCTCACGAGTACGACACCGAATCGCTCAAAAGACTGTTTCCGCAAGCTGCATTTGTTCAAGCGACCGGTACGATCGACCGAATTGCGAGAGTAAGTGAGGACAAAAACATGTACGATTTACGCGAGAAAAGACGCAGAGATCAGCGTTGGATAATCAATTCGTCCATCCGTCATGGCTTAGAGCAGGGGCTAAAACAAGGCTTGGAACAAGGCTTGGAGCAAGGCTTGGAACAAGGTCGTCAGCAGGGCCTTGAGGAAGGTCAACAACTGGGGCTCAAAAATGGTCTTGATTTAGGAATACTATTCGGCCAAATCAAGTCATTGCAAAAACTTCTTGGGTTGGAACAGATGCCTCTGGAAGATCTCATGGCCAAAGATCCCGCAGAGCTCAAGGCGTTGGTATCCGATCTAGAAAAGACCGCTTCAAGTTTTCGCAACGATTAGCCAATCGACCTATTGTTCCCGGCCGTTTGTCGAAGCGTGCTCCATTGTTCAACGGCTGTCCTCAGCCGTTTTCGAGCCGAGCTTGCGAGGCGCGTCTGAGGGTCCTGTAAAGACATCAAGATAAATCTTGTGCGTCAACGGCAGGGGACTGCCGTTGAACAATCGATACCCGTTGGGCTGAATTGTAAAACGGCTGTCCTCAGCCGTTTGTCGTAGGGTACGTGAAGCGGTCCTGGTCATGGACTCAAAAACCGCAATTGCATCGGCACTGTTCATTTAAAGATCGATATCGATCCAACCGATGGACCGCGCAACGTACCGTGCACCTGAGTCCGCAAAGCTATTTCAGGCCCCCCAGGTATTTTGTAACCTTCTAACTTCTCACTCCGGCGACTTGGGGATTCCGGAGGAACTCAGGGCGAGGCGGAAGCCGAGGTTGTTGTTGCGGTTCCCCGGCGTGATCCTGTTCCGGTTCGCCGACCTGCAATTCGCGGCCGTGTTGTTCCAACTGCCGCCACGGTTCACACAATTCGAGCCCTTAAGGTTCGTCCACCTCGCTACGTTGTAACACCGACATGCGAAATTTCCAACTGCTCACACCTCCACTTCGAGCAAATGCTGTCAGCGATGTGAGTCGCTTTTGTAAATCCAAGTCGGTCAACAACCCTAGCCGATAGGCTCGTTCCAGGAATCGAACTCTCTTCTGCCATCGCTGCTTGCTTCGCCGATTGAGTTCGATATGTGTTGGAAATAATCGGCAACCCAGAAAGCTAATTCCTTGTTCGATACGACGCACCTGGGACGGTTTGAACTCTAGTCCCAGCTCATTAAAGACAAATTGCTCACACTCCTGCTGGACGATCTGCAAATCATGCCGATCGTCGCCCCAAATCAACATGTCGTCCATATAACGGACGTAACCTCGTACTTGCAACGATTCCTTCACGTATCGATCGAACCAGCCCAGATAGAAATTGGCAAAGTGCTGTGACATCAAGCTACCGATCGGAAGACCCATTCTCTGCGTTCCCCGGAACGATCGTACGATTTGGTCAAGCAATACCAGAAGCGGGACTTCCTTAAATCGCCGAGATAGCCGTCTGAGCAATTGATCGTGGTTGATACTGTCGAAGTATTTGCGTACATCCAGTTTAAGACACCAAGGCTGCGATCGGCAAAAATGCATCGCTCGCTCGATGGCTGCCTCGCGGCCACAGCCGACCCGACAAGCAAACGTGTCGTCGATCAACCAACGATCCATTACCGGTTCGCAAACATTTATAAACGCATGATGCACAACCCTCTCCTCGAAACAAGGGGCCGTGATAATACGTTCCTTCGGGTCTCGAATCACGAACTGATGAAACCGGCCAAACTGAAAATGACCCGTGTAGAGTCGATGCGCTATTGAGGGGAGCCAGTAAGGAAGATCCCTTTGAAACGCGAGAGCTTCCGCCCGATGTCGCTTGCCCCTCGAAGCACGTTGAAACGCGACAATGAAGTTATCACGATCGAGAATCCGGTCGTACAAACCGCCAACTCGCTTCATGGCGATTCGGATCTTGCGGGTGGCAATGCAAACTTCGATAGCGTTATCAGTATTTTCTCCGAGTACTTGTCCACCTTTGCTTCGCCGATCCCTTCGATGCCGAGCAAATCGGCCTTAGTTGAACATCGCCGCTGTACCATCTGTGCCAATTGCTCATTGTTAAACAGTGCAAATACAGGTACCCCTTCCTGTTGACTTAGCTCCTTGCGAAGTTCTCGGAGAAGCGAAAAGATCGTGAATTCATCGGGGCTTAAGATTGTCTTGTAATCGATCCGATTGCGGCTTAGCTGAGATTTAGGATTTCGATCAGGTTTTGGCGAGGTAAGCACGTACTCAACACAAAATACCAAAGTCGATTGGTTACCTTGATCCATCCACCGCCGCTCGATTTGAACGATTCGGTGGCTGGCGAGAAAGGAATTGAGTTCCTCGGTTGCTGCATCAGCAAAAAGTACTGGGATCACAAAAACTCGAAACGGCACTAGGTCACTCTTTTCTTGAAAAAAATCGCGCAGGGGGGGGGCCCCCCCCCCCCCCAAAAAAAAGTGTCTTGATAGGCTTTTTGGGGAAGGTCCCGCCTTGGGCCAGGGGCCCCCCGG